>LXNJ01000510.1_pt1 | contig 27113 bp, 22 predicted proteins | sample 809081 | NCBI WGS metagenome assembly LXNJ01 (sample SAMN04870510, study PRJNA318959) | sponge metagenome | biome: sponge; feature: marine sponge reef; material: water | host: Petrosia ficiformis | place: Greece: Milos, Mediterranean Sea | collected 2013-05-29 | depth 5-7 m | reverse complement strand
GAAGAAGGAAAAAGGAAGAAGGAGGAAGGAGGAAGGAAGAGGTGGCGGTGACCTTTCCATCTGTCACTTCTACAATCGGGCTCTCGCAAGATTTAAAATGAAGAGGATTGCTGGTGTCTTCGTGTGAGGCGGGTTTCCGTTTTTTGCTTCAAGCTGATGGCTGACGGCTGATAGCTCTATCCGAGGGGGCCGGGGGGAGAGGTCCGCGCCACTCATGGTCCTTCCACATCACTGCGCTGACGTCAACTGATTGGTCTTTTGATTCAAGCTGACTGCTTAAGGCTGATCGCTTATTGCCGCTTCCCGCGAAAAGCATCGCCGTGATCCTCCCATTCCCCTCCAACCGGACGCAGTTGGCCGCCGCCGGTAACGCCCCGCTCGCGTCCGTCTTTATCCGGGTCCACATACGTAGCGAACCAATCTTCCATCATGGCCCTCATTTCTTTCGTCCGCGACGCGTGAACGGATTTTTCCGCCAGATTCTCGCGTTCATCCGGATCGTTCACGAGATCGTAGAGTTCATTTGGCCCTGCCGGATAGCGGTGAATATACTTCCAATCCGTCGTCCGGACCATTCTGGTGGGGCCGTATTCGTCGTAGACGATCACCGATTCCCGGCCGGAGTCTTCGCGGCCGAGCAGAGCGGGAAGAAAACTCCTGCCGGGCAGATTCCGTCCCCCGGGAAGCGGCAGACCCAGGTACGCCAGAAGCGTGGGCATGAAGTCATACGCGCTCACCATTGCGGGCTGCACGAGTCCTGCGGGGATTCGTCCCGGGTGGCTCATCACGGCCGGCACCTTGACGGAATTCTCGTACATGTTCAGGGGACGCGTTCCGTTCCCCTTGCCCCAGAATCCGTGGTGCCCGCAGCTGAACCCGTTGTCGGATACGAAGACAACCAGCGTCTCGTTCCGAATGCCCTGCGACTCCAGTCTGTCCAGGATCCGTCCCACACAGTCGTCCATCGCCGTCACCGCGGCGAAATATCCCTTCAACATTTCACGGTTGCCCAGGCATTGGTCCGTCAGGCCGATGGCCCAGGGATGGCGGGTTTCCTGAGGACATGACTCGAACGCGCAATCGTCATAGGAATCCACCACGTCCTGTGGATGTCCGGTCCACGGACTGTGCGGCGCCGTGTAATGTATGCTCAGGTAGAACGGGTCGTCGTCTTTCGCGTGACGATCGATGAATCCAAGCGCGTCGTCCGTAATCACATGGGTCACGTATCCTGGCGCATCAATCAGTTCGCCGTTTCTCACCATCGGCGCATCGTTGTATCTGCCGCCGCCTCTCTGGTGCACGAACCAGTGCCCGAATCCATGCTGGGTTATCCGGCTGTTGCCCAGGTGCCATTTGCCGCTGATCCCGCAATTCCATCCGTGTTCCGCCAGCACGTCGGTGTACGCCACCTCTCCCTTCAAATAGGAAGCCGCATCAGGCCCTGTATTTCCATCCCTGATCCAATCATGAACGCCGTGCTGTGAGGAGATGCGTCCCGTCAGAAAGGTCGCGCGGCTGGGGGAACAGACCGGCGTTGCCACGAAGAAATTCTCGAATCGCACGCCGGTATTTGCGATCCGGTCGATGTTGGGGGTACGGATCTCGGGATTGCCGTAGCAACCCGCCGCCCAGACCCCCTGGTCGTCCGTGAGAATAAACACGACGTTCGTTCTGCGGGAAGCCAAGACCTGCTCCCTTTCTTTAATAATTCGGACAACGCCTGAAAGGCCGCGACCAGAGGCGAAATGGGACTCCGCAATCTAATGCGACCGCCCCGAAAAATCAACGTGAATGCCCTGCGACCCCCGCGTCGTTTGTCCTTGCCTTATCCGGGCCCCGGGCGATATTCTACGAAAGGCAGTGAGACGGTAGAGGTGAGACGGTAGATGACATCTTTGCCCGATTGGTTCGTCCTTAATGCCACCGGCAAGAAATGAAACCGCACGAGGCAGGCGATCTCTACCCTCTCCCGTCTTGCGTCTCCCCCAGGGGTGAAGGGTTGCGGAGAGAAACGCCCGAAGAATGGTGGGACAATTCTGTGTTGTTAAACAAGCGTGAATGCGTAAGTCGGAGGAAAGACATTGGATATCACCTGTCTCGACCATTGTATGACGGACGAACAGCGGGACCACTTCGATCAGCACGGCTTTCTGATCGTTGAAAACGCACTGGATTCGGAAATGCTGGATCGGATGGTGGCTGCCGGCGATCGCGTCGACGCGCGCGAACGCGAAAAACAGGGGCTCGGATCCGGTCAGATGATGAACAAATTCAGGACCATTGTCGAAGACGACGCGTTCCTTGAATTGCTGGACCTGCCGCGTACCTTTCCGCTTATCTGGGACATTCTGGGCTGGAACGTCCAGCACTATATTTCGCACCTGATCTACTACCCGCCGGAGCCGCGCGAGAAAGCAGATACGAAGACCGGCGGATGGCACCAGGACGGCGGCCGCCCCGTACCGGAAATGGAGCGTCCCCATCCCCGGCTGTCGCTGAAAGTCGCATTCTGGCTGTCCGACACACGAGCGTCCGACCGGGGCGGAATTCGCATCGTGCCGGGAAGCCACAAGCGCGATATCCCGCCGGAACGCTGGCCTGAAGGCGGAAACGGGTCGCCAGGAGCGTCCGGGTTCGAGGACATGATGCAGGTCCGGGTAAAGGCCGGAACGGCGGTCCTCTTCGACAGGCGTTTGTGGCATGCGCGGGGTCTGAATACGTCCGATACAACGCGGAAGGTGTTGTTTCTGGGTTACAGCTATCGCTGGCTCAGAGGATTGGACTACAACCTGATTCCGGACGAAATTCTCGAGAAATGCGACCCGATTCGCCGCCAGCTTCTGGGAGACGGGGTGGATGTGAAGGGATGGTGGCAGCCGACGGACGCCGATGTCCCGCTCAAGGGATGGCTTCTGAAGCACAGGGGCGTGTCCTACGTTGAAAAAATCGGACAGAAGCAATGGGAACGGGAAAAATGGGCGACTGTGTCCTGATTCCCGTCCCTCATTTCAGGGAGGAAGCGTGATGGACCGCGAATCCATGAGCAACGAAGAGAATTACTGCTTCGACGTTGGAGGTTACCTCATTGTCAGGGGTGTTTTGGGCAGAGGGGAGGTTGCCGCCCTGAATTCGGCGATCGATAACAGCGGGAGGTCGCAGGGCATGCTGGGCTGGCCCCACCCGCATCGCGAACCCTTTCGCGACCTTCTGGTCCATCCGCGCCTCGTCTGGTACCTGAACCAGATTGTCGGACATGGGTTCCGTCTGGAAACCGAACCGGAATTGCTTTGCGACGATACGTGCGAGACGGATGCGCCCCTTAATGGCGGGAACGAGCCACGCGACCCCACCCGGGCTTACTACTATCAGAACGGCCGCCGTTTCAGCGAAACAGTCCGGGTTGTTTGGGCCCTCGCGGACGCGGAAGCCGGCGCAGGCGGTTTCGTCATTGTGCCGTGCTCTCACAGATCCAACGTGGAGACGCCCGACGACGTGCTCACCGGTAACGATGACATGGGGCTCACGCAGCAGCCGGCGCTCAGGGCGGGCGATCTGCTTATCGTCGCCGGCGCGCTGCTGCAGGGCATGCGGGCGTGGAAGGGGGCCGGCCCGCAACGCCTGCTTTCGTACGAGTTCGCAGGCCGGGGGGTGATCCGAACGCCCGGAACCGGTCCCGCTGCGGGCGAAGACCCCGCGCCCGAATGGATGTCCGCTATCACGGCCGAACAAAGGGCCTCGCTCCATCGGCCCGGCTACCGGACCACCACGCCGCCGCCCACGATCCTCACGGACGGAAAGTCGGTGCGCCTCGATGAATCTCGGGACGTCTACCATCCGTCCATCTACGTCAGGAATGCGGATTCCGGCATCGACGAGAAGGAGTTCTACTTCTGGGACCTTTGCGGGCACCTCGTCCTCCGGAACGTGATGGACGAAGGCTGGCTCGAACAGGCCAACGAAGCCGTCGATCGATTCGAAGACCGGATTGAAGTGGGACGGGAACTTTCCGGCGGATCCAGGGCGCTTGCCGGAACCGGCCGGCCGCTGCTATCGGGCCTGCTGCAACTTCCGGAACCCTACTGCGACCCCTTCCGGCGCATGGTCGCTCACCCCGTTGTGGAGCACCGCCTCAACTGGATGGGCGCGAGCGGCGGCCGGATGGGCGGCGCGACGGCCTTCTGCTCCGTGAAGGGCGGATCGGGCCACTCGTTGCACGATGCCAACGAACCCCTGAACCCCGGCCGCGGTTATATCTACCAGAACGGCCGCAGCTATTGCGAGGCCGTGACGGTCAGTTGGCAACTGCGGGACGTGCCCGCGGGCCTGGGGGGGTTTGCATGCGTTCCCGGCAGTCATAAAGCCCAGTACCGTATGCCCCCGGGCGTGAGGTCGTGCGATGACCACATGGGCCTGGTCGTCCAGCCGGCGATGAAAGCCGGCGATGTCCTTTTCTTCATGGATGGGGGCCAGACGCACGGCGCCCTGGCGTGGAAAAACGAGATCGCCCGCCGTGCCGTCCTGATCAAATATTCCTCCCGCAACTTCAACCGCAGCGGCGGCGAGATGGCGCACCCCGAGAACCGGTGGGGTGATCTGGTGGAGGAGATGAACGACGCCCAGTTGGCCGTTATGCGCGGGCCGGACCGGGACGTCTTCAACCAGAACGTCCCTCGCCTGGAAGTCAGCGACGGACGCGTTTCGGTATCCTACGAGCGCGGCGGCGCGCTTTACAGCAGCGAAGCGCCCACCGGCCCGGTGACCCCGAAAGGCAGCAGCGCATCCGAACAGCGTAAAGGGGATTAACGCCCTGCCGCTAATACCCTGGTCCCCTCTGTGAAGCGTCTTACCGGCCGAACCACCATCCACGGTGATGATATCGCATCTGTCGGGAAGGGCCTGAGATCATGTCAACGGGTGTTACCACCATATTCTTCGACGGCTACGAGACGTTATTCGCGGGCGCCATGGACAAACTGCATGGCCTGTGCGGCCGCATCGTCCGGGAGCAGGAACTCGACATGTCCGCGATGGATTTCTTCAACACCTGGGACCTGTCGTTTTTTCCGCTCCTCTGGGGCGAGACGTTTTACACCATGCGCCAGGCGCATCTCATCAGCCTGGAACGGACGTTCGAAAAACTCGGCAGACGCGTTTCCTTCGAACACTACGTCCACGGCCTGTTCGATGTTTTCGCCGATGCGCCTCTCTACGAGGATGTCAAGCCCGCGCTGGCCGGACTCGAGTCCTATCGGACCGGCGTGATATCCAATGCGGATGAGGACCATCTGAATATCGCGCTCAGAAAAAACAACCTGTTGTTTCCCGTGGTTGTCAGTTCGGAATCCGCACGCGCCTACAAGCCGGCGCCGGGGATCTTTCACGAAGCCCTGCGCCTGATCGGCAGCCGCCCGGATGAGACCCTCTACGTGGGGGATTCCCAGGACGACGACATCGTGGGCGCACGACGGGCGGGCATCAAGATTGCCTGGCTGAACCGCAAAGGCGAGGCGCTCAAGCCGAACATCCCGCAACCGGACTACGAGATATCCAGCCTTCAGGAGGTCGTTGGACTGGCGTCGTAGATCAGGTCATCCCGAGCGAACTTCCGAACTTTTCGTGTACCGTCCCATCTTTCAAACAAGAAAACAGCCTGTGTCGCGTCTCCAGAGGAGGCGCATCACAGGCTGACGGGTATTTGTTCAGACTGCGGCTACTTGTTCGGCTGCGGGGTATACCTCAAGTACGGCTTGATGGTTGTAAATCCCTTGGGGAATTTTTCGGTTGCCTCTTCGTCCGTCACCGCGGGAACGATGATGCAGTCTTCTCCGTCCTCCCAGTTGACGGGCGTTGCCACCTGGTGATAGGCCGTGAGTTGCAGCGAGTCGATCACCCGCAGGATTTCGGCGAAATTCCGGCCGGTAGACGCGGGATAGGTCAATGTCAGCTTGACCTTCTTGTCCGGCCCGATCACGAAGACAGACCGGACCGTGGCCTTGTCGTCCTCGTTCGGATGGATCATATCGTACATGCTGGCCACGGTTTTGTCCGGATCTGCAATGAGCGGAAAGTTCATGGTGGTGTTCTGGGTCTCGTTGATGTCGCTGACCCAGCCGTTGTGGGAATCCAGCGGGTCCACGCTCACTCCGATCACCTTAACGTCTCGCTTTTCAAACTCGGACTTTAACTTGGCAACGACGCCCAGTTCCGTGGTACAGACCGGCGTAAAATCGGCGGGATGCGAGAACAGGATCCCCCAGCCGTCTCCCAGCCATTCGTGAAAGCGGACCGTGCCTTCGGTTGTCTCGGCGGTAAAATCGGGTGCGTCATCCCCCAATCGCAATGGCATAGCAGACCTCCCTCTTTCGTGTGTTTCGCTGAGATGATCCGGCGAACCGAAAATTTCCGGTAACCGAAACGCCTGCAACGCGTTTTCGCATACCTCAATCAGGTATCGGATAGGATATTAATAAAAGGCAACTGAAATATCAATGTCAAGCGATTTATTGAAAATCGGGCGGGTCCCGTCCGCCTCGCGTCGCCGATTCACCCGTTGCCCCGCCTGAACGGAAAGGGCTCTATGCAAACCCACGCACGCCTGGTTGTCATCGGCGCTGGCATCGTAGGCTGCAGTACGGTCTACCACCTCACCCGATTGGGCTGGAAGGACATCGTAGCCCTGGACCAGGGTCCGCTGTTCGATACCGGCGGATCGACGTCCCATGCGCCAGGGCTGGTGTTCCAGACCAACTTTTCAAAAATGATGACCGGCCTGTCGGGAAAAACGGTTGCGCTTTACAACTCACTGGACGTGGACGGCGATCCATGTTTTCATCCGGTCGGGAGCTTCGAGGTCGCGTATACGCCCGAACGCCTGGAAGACCTGAAACGCAAACTCGGCGCCGCCAGGTCATGGAACCTGGAAGCCCACCTCATTTCGCCCGAAGAGGCCAGGTCCAGGCTGCCCCTCCTGGATGCCGGCCGAATCCATGGCGCGTACTACGTCCCTTCAGACGGCATCGCCAAAGCCGTACGCGCTTGCGAAGCGATGGCGCGCGCATCGGAACCCGGCGCGGCGTTTCACGGTGGAACCACAGTCACCGGAATCGAGGTCGTCAATGGCAGGGTCAGGGGTGTCAACACCGACCGGGGCCGCATTGCCTCGGACCAGGTGTTGATCTGCGCCGGAATCTGGGGGCCGCGCATCGGCCGCATGGCGGGCGTTTCCATCCCGCTCACCCCTGTGCAGCATCTTTACGCCCTGACCGCGCCGCTTCCTGAACTGGCGGGAGAGACCCGCGAGGTTGTCCATCCCATCCTGCGTCACCAGGACTTCGCCATGTATTTCAGGCAGCAGGGCGACCGGTATGGCATCGGGTCCTATAAACACGAGCCGCTTCTGGTGCGCCCGGACGACCTGGTCAGCCCGGCAGAAGCGAGGCGCTCACCCTCCATCATGGAGTTCACCCCGAAACACTTCGAGGCGGCCCGCGAGGCGGCGGACGAGCTTCTTCCGGCCCTGAAGAACGCGGGACTCGACTACAGAATCAACGGTCTCTTCTCCTTCACGCCGGACGGGCTGCCGCTGCTTGGGGAGTCCGTCCACGTTCGCGGGATCTGGGTTGCTGAAGCCGTGTGGATCACGCACGGCGGCGGCGTGGGGCAGGCCGTGGCCGAATGGATGGACTCCGGCGCACCCGAAATCGATCTCGGCGACGCCGATCTCAACCGCTTCGGATCGCACGTCCACACCCGGGAATATGTGGAAGCCCGGGGCGCACAACAATACCGCGAAGTCTACGATGTCATCCATCCGCTGGAACAGATGGACCACCCGCGCGACCTGCGCGTCAGCCCGTTTCATCCGCGCCTCCAGGAACTGGAAGCCGTGTTCTTCGAAAACGCCGGATGGGAACGCCCGCAATGGTTCGAAACCAACGGCGCCTTGCTGGTCGAAGAGGAAGACCTGCCATCGCGAACCGGCTGGGCGGCGCGGTACTGGTCTCCCGTTCAGGGCGTGGAACACCTGGCCACCCGGCGCGGAGCGGGTCTTTGCGACATCACCCCGTTCACGAAGATCGAGGTCGCCGGGGCCGGCGCCGTGAATTTCCTTCAACGCGTCGCGGCCAACCGGATCGACCGACCCGTCGGATCGGTGGTCTATACGTCGCTGCTCAACTCGAGGGGCGGCATCGCCGCGGACCTGACCGTCACCCGTCTGGCTGCCGACCGTTTTCTGGTTCTCACCGGCGCCGCTTCAGGGATGCGGGACCTGGCGTGGATTGCCCTCCATGCCCGGGAGGAACGCGAGGTTCACGTTACGGACGTGACCTCCAACTATTGCGGCCTCGGACTCTGGGGGCCCGCGGCTCGCAGGATCCTCCAACGTGTCTGCAGCGACGATCTGAGCAACCGGGCATTCCCGTATTTTTCCGCAAGGGAGGTCCAGGTGGGCGCCGTTCCCGCCCTCGCGCTGCGTCTGTCCTACGTGGGAGAGCTGGGATGGGAACTCTACGCGCCCGCTGAATTCGGGCTTAACCTGTGGGACACACTCTGGGAGGCCGGCGGCGACCGCGGTCTCGTTGCGCTCGGCGGCGGGGCGTTCGACGCATTGCGTCTCGAAAAGGGGTATCGCCTCTGGGGCGCGGATATTCACACGGAGTACAATCCCTATGAAGCCGGCCTCGGCTGGGCCGTCAGACTCGACAAAGGCGAATTTGTTGGGCGGGAGGTACTGCTGAAAATTCGTGAAGAGGGAATCAACCGGAAGCTCTGCTGCCTCACCCTGGACGATCCGGACGCGGTTGTGATGGGGAAGGAACCCATACTTGACGGCAGCCGCGTTCTCGGGTACGTCACCAGCGCCAATTACGGGTACACCGTCGGCCAATTCATCGCGTACGGCTACCTCCCCCTGCAATTCGCGAAGCCGGGCACACCCGTGGAAATCGAATACTTCGGCAACCGCTATCCGGCCACCGTCTCGCGCGAACCCCTCTACGACCCTCGCGGGGAGAAAATGAAGTGTTGATCCGGAGGCACGACAGAAGTCACATTGGACATCGAGAAGAAAACCGAGGGCGACCACAAGGGTCGCCCATACGATGTTCGCGGTCGGGGAAGTGTCCTGACCGTCGTATTCGGTGCATTCTCCATCAACATGCGCGACTTTAATTTCGATGTCGGGGCGTCCCTTGTGGGCGCCCTTACGATTTGATATTGACCTGCAGGGAAAGGCGTTGTCAGATGAAAGACAAAACCCCTGTGCGAAGTATATCGCCCAGGGGTCGCAAGTGTGTTATCCGAAAGGTTCGTTCTATTCCTCCTCAGCTGCTGAAGGGTCAACCAGCCTTCTCTCGGGTGTCCGGCCTTCGTGTGACTGCCCATCGTCTTGTGGCCCAACTTCATTTGCGGGCTGCAATTTACGAAAAATGGCCAACGACGCACTTTGCCGTCCGTGTGCGACCGACAACGGTCGATACATTTTCTATGGCAATCGCAACCGTTAATGGCAAAGATTCCTTGACAAAGGCCCAAAAAGTAATTACTATAATTACAATAATGCTATCCGAGACGCACTATACCGGGGGACGAAACAATGGCAACAAGAGATGTCAAGTTGATCACTATTGGAAACTCCAGGGGAATTCGGCTTCCAAAGGCGTTGCTGGATAGATACGGCTGGGGTGACTCCCTGGTCCTTGAAGAGACAGATGAAGGCGTCTTTCTGTATAGCAAAGATAAGAACAAACTGTCCTGGAACGAAACATACCGCCAGATGGCCGCTGAGAATGAAGATTGGAGCGATCTGGATGTAACGGTCGCCGATGGTCTGGACTGATGCCGTCTTCTCCGTCGCGATACGCCATCTACTTCGCCAACCTCAATCCCGCCGTCGGCGGAGAGATGCGAAGAGTACGTCCCGTCGTAGTGGTCAGCCAGAACGAGATGAATCGGTTTCTGGAGACAGTTGTCGTCTGTCCGCTTACGTCCGTGCTTCATCCCGAATGGCGTGCCCGCCTGCAGATTGAATGCGCCGGCAACAGGGCGGAGATCGCCGTGGATCAGATCCGTACCATCAGCAAGCAGAGACTCATGCGCCAAATCGACCGGCTTTCCGTCGAAGAAGCGGCCCAGCTGCGTCGCATCATCACTGAGATGTACGGGGAATAGGGACTACCACGAGGTCGAGCGAATTCAGGATGAGGAGCGTGACGATTCCTAAATCGCATGCTGAGGGAGACGCCGGGTGAACGGGTTTCTCCTGGATACCAACGTCGTCTCGGAACTGACCAGGACTGAGCCGGACTCAAATGTTACGATATTTCTGACTGAGCCACACGACCTGTGGTTTTCGGCGGTGGTGGTATTATGAGTTGGAGTTCGGATTGCAGCTGTTGCCTCAGGGACAACGGCGCGACCTGTTGAGCGTGGCGCTGTCGGGGATTGTCAACGAATACCAGGACCGCATTCTTCCTGTCGACAAGGAAGGCGCAGAGTGGGCCGCCGTCTTTCGAACGCAGGCGCATCGCAACGGACGGGTCCTGGACCTGGGCGATGCGCTGGTTGCCGGAACCGCCCGGGCGCATGAACTTTCAGTTGCAACGAGAAACGTCGCCGATTTTAACGGCCTGGACGTCGACGTCATCAATCCCTGGGAATCGCAGTGACCGCAATTACAGCCGATACAGTTTGACACGTCGCCAAACCCTCCGCCGGAACTGTAGGGGCGCCTCTTGTGGGCGCCCGGTTTATTTGTGTCCCAACGAAGGCTTGACATCATCCGGTAAAGTAACTATATGACTTCTGTAACCGAGAGAATCCAATAGAGATCCGTGATATGGCAAAGTGGAACGGATCGCAATTCAAACTGCAGAATCCCAACGGTCAGTCTCTGCTTTAGGTCCAATTGAACAGGAGTACGTCCGATGATTTCCATTGTCGAGGAAAGGGTAGACGAACTGCAGCGACTCTGTGTTCGTTACCGTGTCCGGAGGCTTGATCTTTTTGGCTCGGCTGCTCGAGACAAATACCAGGGGGACGACAGCGACCTGGACTTTCTGGTTGAATTCCAGGCACTGCATTCAGGAGAATATGCCGACGCTTACTTCGGGCTGCTTGAGGCTCTGGAACTCCTTTTTGGACACCGCGTGGATCTAATTGTCGATTCGGCCATCAAGAACCCTTTCTTCCGACAGCGCGTCGACGAGACAAGGACACTGCTCTATGCGGCTTGAAACGCTGAAATATCTGTATGATATTCAGATGGCTGCGGGCTTATTGGTTGATTTCGTCCGTGGCAAGACGTTAGCGGACTATCAGCGCGACGCCATGCTGCGCGCGGCGGTGGAGCGTGAGTTTGAGATCATTGGCGAGGCCATGACGAAACTTGCAAGAACTGACAAAGCTGTGGTTGCCCGGATCAGCGACTATAAACGCATCATCGCGTTCCGCAACGTCCTGATTCACGAATACGCCGATGTGGATGACCGCCTGGTCTGGGATGTGGTCGAGACCAATCTTCCGACCCTCGTCCGAGAAACGAACGCCCTCTTGAAGGATATCTGAGGTGCGCTACGATTGGACAGGGATTAGCTCGCCAGCGAAACAACGCAAGCCCACCCCGTCACAACATAGCTGAAAGGCGTATGGTGGATTCAGCTACAAGCCGCTGAAGACAGAAACGTGTTTTGACGGCCACTTATGTTCCTCAATCACATTTGTTGGCCAAAAAAGACGAAAAGTGGCCAACAGACAATGTTGTTGGCCACAGCTGTCCGACAACGATTGTGTTTTCAGCAGGTACGGGCGTAGGACGCTGTTTTTTCGACAATGGCCGCGCGATTGCCAAATTGGTTGCGGCCCTGGCATGCAATCTAGACCTGGATACGTCAAATGGCGCCTGTCCAATACCACGCCGGTCGGTTCCCTCCCGATAATCTCGACTGGCCAGCGCTCATTCCACTCATTGGCCCCGCCGCCGCGGCGGTGGCACGTTACGACGGTACACTTGCGGCCACCCCTAACACCGGCATTTTGCTTGCGCCGTTGACAACCCAGGAAGCCGTACTCTCCTCGCGCATTGAGGGCACTCAGGCAACGATGGGCGAGGTGCTGGAATTCGAAGCCGGACGGGAACCGGATTCCCCCGCACGCAGAGAGGACATTCACGAAATAATCAACTATCGGACCGCCATGCGGCGGGCGGAAGAAATGCTGGTGAAGTTGCCGCTTTCCCATCGAGTAATTCGCGAAGCCCATAAGGAGCTATTGGCCGGGGTAAGGGGAGAAGGTAAGTCTCCGGGCGATTTTCGACGCGTTCCCAATTGGATCGGCCCTCCTGGATGCACCATTGATGAAGCCAGGTTTGTGCCGATTGGAGCGGACAAGCTTCCCGATGCCATGAGTGCGTGGGAGCGTAACATTCACATCGATGCGGCCGACCAATTGGTTCAACTCGCCATTCTGCACGCCGAGTTCGAAGCCCTGCACCCGTTTCTGGATGGCAACGGCCGCCTTGGTCGAATGCTGGTACCGCTGTTCCTGTGGCAATGTGGCCTTATAAGAACTCCCATGTTTTACATCAGCGCTTACTTCGAAACCCACCGTGACGCCTACTATGACGGGTTGCTTGCTGTCTCGCGTGACGACGACTGGACCGGATGGTGCCAGTTTTTCCTCGAAGCTGTCCGGGTTCAAGCTCAGGACAACCTGAAAAAGGCACAGGGCATTATCGACCTCTACGAAGAGATGAAGCGGCGCGTGGCCGACCTCACCCGCTCCCGCTACGCAGTGCATGCCCTGGACTGGATCTTTGAACGTCCGGTTTTCCGCAGTTCTGATTTTGCGGCTTCCGCGGGTTTTGCTGGCAGGACTGCACGGCGGATTCTGGATGTCTTGTGTGAAGGGGACGTCCTGCAGGTGTTTCATCGTGGAAGGGGCCGCCAGGCAGCTGTTCTTGCTTTTCCCGATCTCATTAATGTCGCTGAAGGCAGAAAGGTATTTTGACGGCCACCTATGTCACACAATGGCAGTTGTTGGCCAGTAACTATGAAAAGTGGCCAACAAAATGCGTTGTTGGCCACAGCTGTCCGACAAACGTCGATCTGGTAGATTGCGAGCTGTAAATGACACAAGAGAGGTAAATGAGGGGAATGCGATATGGAAGGCAAGAGGTTGATTCGAACAATCCGGCTGGACAACATATTGTCCTACGGATCCTGGGACGGAGTGTTTAATCTGGAGCCGTTAAACGTCCTCATCGGGCCTAACGCGTCTGGAAAGTCAAACCTCATCGAGGTGCTCTCGCTACTCGCAGCCGCGCCTGGTGGGGATCTTCAGTCGCCAATTCGAGAGAGAGGAGGCGTTCCCGAATGGCTTTGGAAGGGAGCTACTCGCCTGGGCAGAGCAACGGTCGACGTAAACGTCGAATATCCGGCGAACGGACCGCTCAGATACAGGTTGACGTTCACCGATACGGGGGCACGATTCAAACTCGTGGATGAGGCAATCGGGAATGAGAAAACGGAAAAAGAGAGCAAAGATCCATTTTTATTCTACCGAAATCAGGAGGGACGGGCGAGGCTCAGCGTGTTGTCGCCGGATGAGACTCGTTCCTCTCAACCCCTTACACAGGAAGAGTTAAATCAGGATCAGTCGATACTTTCCCAGCGGCGTGATCCCAACACCTATCCAGAATTAACATTTTTAGCTGACGCTTTCCAACGTATGCGCTTTTATCGAGATTGGAATTTCGGGCGTTCGAGTCCCCCCCGACTACCGCAACAAGCCGACATGCGGCAGGACATTCTGCTGGAGGACGCCTCGAATATTGGTTTGGTACTAAACAGCTTGCTAAATCAGCCACCCGTAAAACGCCAGATTATGGACCGGTTACGGGCTTTTCACCAGTCAATCGAGGATATTCTCACCGTCTTTCACAGTAACACTGTCCAAATATTCTTTCACGAAGAGGGCTTGCATCATCCCATTCCCGCCACTCGGCTTTCCGACGGTAGCCTGCGCTACCTCTGTCTCTTGGCAGTTCTGTGTGATCCCAATCCGCCGCCGGTTGTCTGCATCGAGGAACCGGAGATCGGCCTGCACCCGGACGTTATCCCGGAGTTGGCAGGGCTCCTGGTTGAGGCGTCCTCCCGGTGCCAGATTTTCGTCACAACGCATTCCGATATCCTCATTGATGCACTCACCGACACCCCCGAATCCGTAATTGTCTGTGAGAAGTACGATGGAGCGACGCAACTTCGAAGGCTGGACGCCTCGGAACTTGAGATGTGGCTTAAAAAATACCGACTTGGTGAGCTGTGGGTAAAAGGGGAAATTGGAGGTAATCGGTGGTAAAAGTAAAGTTATACGTTGAAGGCGGTGGTGTGAGGAAGACCACGAAAAGTGCCTGTCGCAGAGGTTTTCGGAGATTTGTCGAGAGATCGGGGTTGAAAGGAAGAATGCCCGATATTGTGGCATCGGGCAGTCGGCGGAGCGCGTATGAGGCGTTTGCGACTAGACATCGTGAGTCAGCCAACAAGAATGAAAGCGCTCTGCTTCTGGTAGATGCAGAAGGACCTGTGGGGAAAGCACTACCGTGGGAATACCTCAATGACCGTGATGGCTGGAACCGTCCCGACGGCGCAACGGACGAACAGTGCCACCTTATGGTGCAAGTCATGGAATCATGGTTTCTGGTGGACCGCACGGCCCTTGAGGAATACTATGGCCAGGGTTTTCAGGAATCCGCGCTCCCGTCGAATCCGCAGATAGAGCAGGTTGCCAAAAATGATGTCTTCAACGGTCTTAATCGGGCTAGCCGCAATACCACGAAGGGTCGCTATGATAAAGGTCGGCACAGTTTCGAAATCCTGGAGAAGATAGATCCGGAAAAGGTCACGGATGCGTCGCCGCACGCAAGACGATTTGTGGAGACACTCTTCAAGCTTGCGGAAAGTCAAGCTCCCAAGGGATAAACATCCCGTGAGCAGAAAACCAGGTATGGGCCGGTCCGCCAGGCAGCTGTTCTTGTTTTTCCCGAACTCATAAACGTCGCTGAGGACAGAAAGGTGTTTTGACGGCCACCTATGTCCCATAACGGCAGTTGTTGGCCAGTAACTATGAAAAGTGGCCAACAAATTTGATCAAGTCCGTGAGTAGGCGATGGAGCATCAGGCGCGTCTCGACAATTTACTCAATAGGTTGAGTAATTTTTCTCAATGCATTGAGTAATCCGTCATTTTGACGTTCTCAAGATGTAATCTTGTTGTACCGGCGGCATGAACGAGGGTCGCAGTAAAAAAACCAGGGCACCCACCCGCCTCGACACCCGCCGGATTTCCTGGCAATTTTCGTTGGTAGGAGTGCCCCTACAACATCACGGTTGATCGTGGGGGAATGCGGTGGAGAGTAACTGGCGAATCCGGACGACAAGCCGTACCGATTCTTGTCCGGTGAATTGAGAACATTTGTTGCAATTTTTGATCGCCTGCGCGAAATTCTACCCATTGCAGGGGTGTCCGATTTGGGCGCCCGCCTGCCTCGACAGTGGAGAATTTCCTGGGAGCGGGATTTTGCAGGGTCGCCTCTTGCGGGCGCCCGGTCTTCCGATTCCTTTTTTTGGAAAAACAGGAGAACTTCAATGCCCGAGTCGATATTGAAACAGCTTGAGGAGGGGGTGGTGCTGGGCGACGGGGGGTACCTGCTCGCCCTGGAGAACCGGGGCTACGTCCAGGCCGGTCCGTTCACGCCGGAGGTAACGATTGAACACCCCAACGCGCTTCTGGCCCTGCACGAGGAGTTCGTGGACGCCGGCGCGGAAGTCCTGCAGGTGCTCACGTTTTACGCCAGCGAGAACAAACTGGCGCAGACCGGGTACGCCGGGCGGCTGGAGGAGATCAACCGCGCGGCCGTCAGGATCGCCCGCCAGGCCGCCGGCGGCAGGGCGCTGGTTGCCGGGAATATCTGCCTCACGTGGAAGTACCCCGAATCGGAGGACGAATGCCGGCGGCTGTTCGACGCCCAACTCGGCTACCAGATGGCCGAAGGCGTGGACTTCATCATCGGGGAGACGTTTCTCCACGTGGGAGAAGCCCTCATCGCCCTCGAACGCGTTCAGAAAACCGGCCTTCCCGCGATGATCACCATGGCCTTCGAAGGTCCCGAGACACGGGACGGAAAGAATCCGGGAGAGGCAGCGCGCATGTTGGAAGGCGCAGGCGCGAACGTCGTAGGCGCCAATTGCTGGCAGGACCCCACGTTCATGCTTCCTGCGATCGAACAGATGCGCGAGGCGGTAACCTGCCACGTGGCCGCACAGGCGGTCGCCTATCGTTGCTCGCCCGAAGTACCGTTCTTTACCGGGCAGCCCGGTTTTCCGGACAGACTCGACTCCTCCAAGATCTCCCGTTACGAAATGGGCGATTTCGCAAAGAAAGCGCTGGACCTCGGCGTAAACTATATCGGAGGCTGCTGCGGATGCGAGGGTTCGCATATCCGCCAGATGGCCCGCGCCATCGGCAAAATGCCCGCCGAAGAGCGCGCATGGGACGCGGACTACCGGAAACCCCAGTCGGCGACCGAAGCGTACAGAGAAATCCGGGAGCAAAACGGTGCTGCTCCCGGAGCATGAGGGGATCGCGGGGACGGATCCAATCCCGGAACAACAGAGTCAATCGACCCGGCGGTCGGTTTCCCCCCACTCCCAGAACGTCACGCGGTATCCGGCTCCTTTCAACGCCAGGGCGCCAACGTACCCGGGTCCGGGGTCCAGCGCCTTCATAAACCACTCCGACGAAGCGTTCGGGTCATCGTTAACGCGCAGCAAGGCCGCGGGTGTTCCGGGCGTCAGAGAAACTTCGAAACCATCCAGCGGGCAGGCAAGCCCGGTCCCCAACGCCTTGATATAAGCTTCCTTTCGGGTCCAGCAGTTGAAGAACGCCTGGAATTGGACCTCGGGGGGCAGCGCCCGGATCGCGGCGACTTCACCGGGCGCGAAATAACGCCCCGCCAGCCGCAGGTGCTCCCTCACCTCGCGGATGCGTTCAACGTCTACACCGATTCTTCGCGCTCTGATCACCGCGAGGAGAGCGAGTTCGCCGGAATGGGAGAGGTTGAAGCGCAGCCGGTTTCCATCCGAACCCGTTTTCAGAAAGGGTTTGCCCCGATGCCCGTAGCCGAAATTCAGGCGTTCGGGAGCCCGCCCCAGATACCGGGCAAGAATTCGCCTGAGCGACGCCCGGCCGATAATAAAACGCGCCCGGTGTCTGTCAAAGACAAACCGGGCGGCGCGGGCGGTTTCGTCCTCGGAAAGCACACCCCGCAACTCCTGGACCTCCGAAGCCGGCCGGTCCAGATTCATGCGCCAGACCTGAATCTCGTCGTGCGACGCCGTCGGGCGCTCGGGCGGCGGGCGCCAGATATCGGATGTTGATTGGTTGAGTTGACTCACGGGGATGTACCGCCGTTCAACCGCTGCACAATCGCATCCACGTCGTATACGCATCCCCCCCAGGTTCCGCCGCCCACGTTCTGAAGGGCCGCCCACAGCCGGGTATCCTCCGGCAGGTCCGCGTCGGGCGCCAGATCGGACCGCGTGGCCCTTTCGGCCAGAATGCGGCAACCCGCTTCGGGTCCAAAACGGGTCTCGCCCACGCCAACAAAGTGGATGCTGCCTGAAAGTTCCTTCCGGTCGATCACAATCTCCACAACGTCGCCATCCACCAGCTTGCCGATCGGGCCGCCGGCCAGCGCCTCCGGGCCGACGTGGCCGATGCAGGCGCCGGTTGAAAACCCTGAAAAGCGCGCGTCCGTCAGCACGGCCACGTGTTTTCCGAAGTCCAGGTACTTGAGGGCGGTGGTGATCTGCGCGATCTCCTCCATCCCTGCGCCCATGGGGCCTCGCCCGATCAACACCATCACGTCTCCGGGTTTCACGCCCTTCGGACCGGAATCCTTCAGCGCGGCGGCAGCCGCCCTCTCTGTGGTGAACACCTTGACCGGACCGGTCATCCGGTAGACGCCGTCCGCGTCGACAACCGAAGGGTCGATCGCGGTACTCTTTACCACGGAACCTTCGGGCGCGATGTTTCCCGAGGGGAAACAGACCGTGCTGGTCAGTCCTCTTGCCCGTGCGCGGCCGGCGTCCATAATCACGTGGTCCGCGTCGATTCCGTCCTGATCGCGCAGCGTCTGCCTGAGCCTGGCTCGCCGTTCGGATCCCTCCCACCAGTCCAGGTTCTCACCCAGCGTCCCTCCTGAAATCGTGAGGGCGCCCGTTTCCAGCAATCCCAGTTTCCTGAGGTGCAGCATGACTTCCGGCACGCCGCCGGCGAGAAACGCCCGGATCGTCGGATGGAATTCGGGACCGTTGGGCAGTACGTCGACCAGACGGGGGACCTGGCGATTCACGTGGTTCCAATCGGCCACGGTCGGCCTTGCGCGTCCGGCAGCGTAGGCCACCGCGGGAATGTGCAACAGGAGGTTGGTCGATCCGCCGAACGCCGCATGCGTGACCATCGCATTGTGAACCGCGGCATCCGTAATCACGTCGGCCGTGGTGAGTCCCTCGGCCTGCATTGCGAACACCGCGCGGGCGGAACGGAGCGCCATGTCCAGCCAGACTGCCTGGCCCGACGGGGCCAGGGCCGAGTGGGTGAGCGCAAATCCCAGCGCTTCGGCCACGACCTGTGAAGTCGCCGCCGTGCCCAGAAACTGGCAGCCGCCGCCCGGCGACGCGCAGGCCCGGCAACCCAGGTCCTGCACCTCGGAAAGCGACATCTCTCCGTGCGCCAGCCTGACGCCCACCGACTGAATCTTGCCGGCATCCTCCCCGTCTTCCGGAGGCAGCGTCACGCCACCCGGAACGATCGCCGTGGGCAGCGCGTGCATTGCCGCCAGGGCGATCATCATCGCGGGCAATCCCTTGTCGCAGGTTGCAACGCCGATCACCCCCTTTCGCGTGGGAAGCGACCGGACCAGGCGCCGGAGCACCGTGGCCGCGTCGTTGCGATACGCCAGACTGTCCATCATGCCCGTCGTGCCCTGGGTCCGTCCGTCGCAGGGGTCCGAGCAATACCCCGCAAAGGGAATGCCGCCCAGTCGATGAATCTCCAGAGCGGCCTCCCGCATCAACAACCCGACCTCCCAGTGTCCCGTGTGGAATCCCAGCGCGACGGGACGTCCGTCCGGCTCGCGAATTCCGCCCATCGTACTCAGGATCAGGAACTCGGGCCGGCCCAGCTCCGAAGGATCCCATCCCATACCCGCATTCTGGCTGTACCCGAAGATATCGCCGCTGGGCGATTCAACCACCAGATCTTCGGTTAGCGAAATCAGCCGGCCTTCCGGTCCCGGCGCGCGCGTGCGGACCTCGTAGATTGTCTCGTCGTCGGACTGCAGAATGGCGCCAAAGGAAGGATTGCTTTCGAGGGACATACGAATCCTCGCAACCTGACGAACCCGTGCGGCGGGTTTACGAACTGTCTATTCCAGGCCCATCCCCTGCAAATTCCGCAGGCTGATGCCCAGGCTCTCGAACGGGTCCCGCTGGCAGGTGTCCTGCTCCACGATATACCACCGGGTGCCGGCCGCCACGCACGCATCCAGAATGGCCGGCCAGTTCAGGTTGCCCTCGCCCACCTCGGCGTAGAGCTGCTCCCGGCCGCGCATGGCCATATCTTTCACGTGAACCAGGTCCGCCCGGCCGGCAGCCTTGCGAATCCACGCCGCCGGGTCGCCGCCTCCGTGCTGTATCCAGTAGGTGTCGATTTCGAGCTGAAAGACCGCAGGGTCGCTTTCTTCGAACAGGATCTGCAGCCCCGTTCGATCGCCGAATCGTTCCAGTTCAAAACTGTGGTTGTGATACCCGAACGTGAGTCCGGCCGCCGCGAGCTTTCCGGCCACTTCGGATGCCTCGCGGGCGAACCGCCTGTAACCTTCCCCGCCGTCTTCACGGTAACTCTGGGGAAGCCCGCCGATCGCCGGGTACCTGCACCCCCACAACAGGTGTTCGTCGATGACCGCCTGGGTTTCATCCCTCATGCGTTCGTAGCTGGTGTGTGTGGCGCAGATCTCAAGACCCTCGCCATCCGCAAGGTCTTTGAGCTCGCGGGGGCTGATGTCTCCGAACGCCGACACCTGCATGGCGTCGTATCCCAGCGCTTTCACCTTCTTCAGACTGGCCGCGACGTCCGCGGGTGTTTGTGTGAACTCACGCACCGTATACATCTGCGCCGCCAATACCGTACCGGCCATTTTCCGCTCCTTTCCACAGTTGCCAATGCCTCATGTGCACGCTTTTTTCAAGTACCAAAATACCAAAGGATCGAGGAACTTCCAAGCCAAGTTTTCCTGCCGGAAGCCTGACGTCCTTCCACGATGGCAGGAACGATTTTTAACTGGTATTTTTCCGAAACCACTGTATTTTTAATCTTCAGTTTCCGCTCCCCAATCCCTCCCCCGTATTGCGCCGTCCCCCCTGAACCAACCGAACCCGCCTCCCTCGCATAGGAGTCCGTTTATGCCCGCATTGCAGCACGCGACAGCGCAACAGGAGCGCCGCAACCGGATGCTTCTGGGCGGTTCGCGATATCTGTCCGACGTCGTCACGTCAGAGATTCTGCCAATACATATCGACATCCGCCAGACGGAAACATTGACGGAAGCGCAGGTCAACCACTTCACCGCCCTGCAGATCGACGCTGCCCGCACGGCGGTGCGTTCGCTGTCCTCGCTGGCCGAAATCGGGGAGGCGGACCACCTGGGCGGCGGCATCGGCCTGATTCCGCCATTGCTGCTCACCCTGGCGGTGGTCGACTTCGAACAGATCGAATACACCATTGAACACGCCCACACCAGCGTTGGATATTATGCCGCGCTTTCCGCCGTCGGATTTGTGGATTCCGATCACGTCGTTTCCGACTTTCGCCGCGGCCTGGACCTTCCAGGCCATGTCTCATGGCTGCCCGGAGGGACGCAGATGAACGGCGGACGCCTGGGCGTGATGATTCCCGTTGCGGTCGGCAATGCGCTGGGCAAACGCGGCACGTACGGCGACGGATGCTGGGTGATTGCCCACTGCGGAGACGCCGGCTGGATTTCGGGTCAGGCGCTCAACGGCTTCAACGCCGCGCATGTTCACGGCGCGCCCATCACGTTCGTAATGGACCGGAACGGCATCCAGCTTTCCGGCAGCACAAGGAGCATTCTGGACAAGGACCCGCGATCCATTATCGGGGCGATGGGGGTCGAGATCCTCGAAATCCCCACGCTTCTGGATCCCGCCGGCCTGTACAGGGCTTACCGCGAAGCGTATGGGCTCGCGCAGGAAGGGCGCCCCAGTCTGATCTATCCCGTCGGCTTCCGGTCCCGGAACGGCAAACGGATCGACCTGACGCATTTCGGCCAATACCACGGAATTCTCGACGAAGTCGAAGCCTTCGCCAGCCGTCACGACGTGCCCCTGGACCGGGAGATCTGGGTCCCCGGATCGCTGATGAGCTATAGAGACGTGGAACCCATGCTGGAGTGCCTGTTCCTTGTGAACGACCTGCCCGGCGGCGCCGGCCATCACGACGGGGGCATGAAGGACCGAAACGAAGCAGACGTACTCGCCAGTTCCATGTTCCATGCCACGTCCGGTCAGGCGGAAGCGCTGGAGAATCTGAAATCGCGGCCGTCCACGAAGGTTGTGACCCGCGCCCGTGCGGCCAAGGGAAGCCCCAATCTGGTTCTGCCGGACGGCGCGGTGGAAAGCGTCTCTTTGCCGGGACCGGGTGAAATGAAGAGCGCGCGCGACGGTTCGGAAGCCGGGTACGCGCTGGTGGCCGAGACCTTTCCGCAACAGGTATTCGTGGTCAGTTGCGACCTGGACGCTTCCACCAAACTGTCGAAGGCGCGGAGCCACCTGGCGGAAAACCATCAGTTCGAAATCAGCATCGAAGAGCAGGCGGCCACCCTCATCGCCAACGGCCTGGCCACCAGTACGCCGAACCCGCAACTGAACGTGGTGTCCACCTTTGCGGCCTTCTTCGAGGGCATCGCGCGGGAAGGCTTCGACATGTGGCAGTACCAGCGCAACCTGACGGGCGTGAACGAAGGTCTGAACGTTACTTTTCATCTCTCTCACGTTGGCGCGTGCACGGGCCGGGACCATTTCTCCGGATGGGGTCTGGACTGGATCAACGTGGGCCTGAACTACCTCCCGTACCTGCACCGGTTCTACGCCCCGGCCGACGCGCGGTCCGCCTTTCTTGCGGTGATCGACCTGGCCGCCAGTTACGGCGGGCATATCGTGGGTATTCCCCGGGACAACCTGCCCGTACTCGAAAAACAGGACGGCTCCGGCCCGCTCTGGGCGGCGGATGAGGCGTGGCAACCCGTCACGCAATTGCGGTCCTTTACAGGGGCCCGTCGCGCGATCCTGGCGTTCGGCGCGCCGGCCTTCCTGGCTGCGGAAGCCGCTGACATCCTGAACGACCGGGGCGAAGCCGCGGACGTATACGTCGTCAACGGATTGCCCCTGCCGAACGGGCGTCTGGAATCGTTGGTATCACGGTACAGCCGGGGTGTCGTCACCATCGAAGACGGAAAAATCGGCACGCCCGAAACCGGACTCAGGGGGTTTGCGGGCCTGGTGGCCACCGCGGCGTCGTCCCCGGGCATCGCCCATGCGCACATCGGCCTGACGGATCCCAGAATCGCCCCGTCCGACGGGCATATGGAGACCTGGGCGCACTTCGGCATCACCATCGACGCGCTGGTCGATGCGGTTGGCAGTCTGTAGCGGATTTACGTTCGGGTGAATCGTGAACGTTGGGGAAGGGACAACGAGAGGAAGGCGAGAAAGACGGCGTCGTCCGTTGCGCGGATCCGGCGTTTACACCGGTGGGCGGAAAGGGGCTCTATTGCGCGTGTGTCTTTGAGTGAGGCAAAGCATCCGCAACGCGCGTCAACCTGCTGTTACGATCCGGTATCTGCAAAACAACCTAGAAGATCCTGTAGCTCAAGCCCACATTAAAGCTTTGCCTGGACTTTTCGCCTCTGGCGACGCGAAAGGACTCGGAAAGTGTCATATTGAATTTGTTTTCAATATAGAAGCTGAGGGCAAACACGATATTTGAGATGATTTCCGCTTCTCTCTCGTCGCGCTTCTGTGCGCGAATGGTCTTCAGTGTCGTGAAGCGGATCCTGTTCGTCACCTCGTAAATGAAGTCCGTTTTCCATCGCAGGTTGTAGTCGGTCCCGAAGGATCCGGAAAACGGCGTATCGTAGTGTAAATCTGTGTTGATCTGCGTACTCCAGCTGATCGGGTGGGAATAACGAAAATTGATCAGCAGACCGGGCGGCGGCCGGTCCGTATCTTCATAGGGATTCAACACCTGAAACTGTACGCCGGTGGTAATGTCCCATCCATAGAACCGCTTGCTGATCTGTTCCTGTGTCAATACTTCCTGTATCCGCACCAGGCCGAATCCGATCTCTTCTCCCAGGACCCTGCGGGACCTCCTGATCTCGGCAAGCATGTCTTCGAACCAGTAGTTCTCGTACCGGTCTCCATGCTGTTCCTTGTATTCCCTCTCCCTGTCTATTATATGCGCCAGTTCTATCATCGTCTCCTTGGAGAAATGCTCGCCGATGATCCCCTCCTCCAGGAAGAATTCCTCGATTCTCCCGGCTTTCCGAAGCGCGGTGGCGTCGATAAACCGTCCGTGTCCGAAGCCCAGCGTCATCTCGACGCTGGGTCGATCGTATCCGGAATCCAGGTCCGAGTCCGTGCCCAACGAATAGAACAGGCTGCCCTCGTTCCGATGGTATTTCTTCAGATTCGTCTTCAGGTGAGTCAGGGCATCGCGCTCGATTTCCTCGCTGATGATATTCTTTCTGATCGATCCCTGCCCGGTCGCATCTACGGAATACGCGTATGGAAGCGATTCGTAGAATTTTCTGTACACCACGGTCACATTACCATTCAGCACAACGGTTTTGGTATCCTCCGTCACGTAGTTGAAGCTGAGCGCGTCGATGCGCAGGTTGTGCGCCCGGCTGACGGGTACAACGTAATCGGTAATGGATACATTCTGCGCCGATGCTGCGGACACCGTCAGGAAACAAACCATTGCCGGCCGTACAAGCGGCACCCCGAAAAGGAGTTGTACGTTTCCGGCCAGTGCGCGCGACCAGCCTGCCAACACCCCTCTGTTCAGATACCGCCGTCTCCCTCTGCAACTTCGTGCCGGACCGCAGCCGGGACCCGCCGGCCGGCCCATGATCGCCGTTTGCAGTTGCTCCCGCCTCGCTTCCTTTTTTCCTGTCATTTCTCGTCCCCCTGTCCTTGCCTACGGTTTCGCATCGGGATCCATATCCGATGAATGAGGTGGCTCCATCAGGAAAGCGATATCGTCGTAGTCCGCCTTTACGAGCGAATTTGTATTGTCCGAATCCGTCAGCACGGCAACGGCTTGAACAAGCCGCGGGTCGCTACCGAAAACACGCTTGTAGTCTTCATAGGCGTTAACCTCTTCCCATATCCATTTGCCGGTATTCCCGCTTCCGGATTGCAGGACGATCACTTTCGTGCTTTCGTGGTGCGGGCTTTCCGTTTGCGTGCCCGCCGGAAGCGTTGCGCTCCACACGTACTTGAGCGTTTTGAACCGGTATTTGCTGCCGAATAGGAGGCGAACCGCCGCCGCGCTGTCGTTGGTTTCCTTGTCGTTTTCATTGCCACCTGACGGGAGTCTGTGTACCCGCCACCGCCATCTGAGCTTTTTCCAGACACGAAGGTTGATCTTTACAGGCCGGCCCGCATTGGTCGCCCTGCCCACGGTCTCGGCCCTCAGAAAGTGGTCGCCGTTCTCAGCCTGGATCGTGTAATACAGGTCCTCCTTCTTCTTCGTTTTCTTCTGTCGCCAGCCCACCCGTCCTTCCCAGTTCGGGGGAAACCGCCCGAGCTGTCCGGGGTACTCGAACCGTTCCAGAATGAGAACGGAATCTCGGGACGGTGTATAGAGGCGGGCAGGCGGATCGGCCGCGTACGCGGTGGATCCGATCAGGATCCCGGCGATGATTTTCTGGAATCGTCTCATGGGAGATGGGGTCAATTCAACTTCACGGGACGCCGAAGAACCGGATAATCTACAGGCAAAACAACATTGATCCCGGCTGCGTTGACGGCGCCCACTGCGTATTCAGAAAATATAGGAAATAGACTCTTCATAGTGTACAAAAAAGCCCGAAAGCAGACCTTCGGCCCGGCTTATGGAACAGGCATAAAGATACCGCCACGAAACCCATTCCGGTGGCGGTGACGACTTCCTGCTTCACCATCTGGTGTCCACGTCTTCTCTATGTGCCGAATTCCTGCGCGAATCGAACAAAGTCTCCAAACCCGATGCGTCCGTTTCCATCCAGGTCGAATCCGGCTTCGTAGTCCATGTCACCCGCTTCGGAACCGAAGGCCTTTGCAAACAACAAGAAATCGGCAAAATCCACCTGGCCGCTTCCGTCGAAATCCGCGGGTCTATCCCGGATGCTGACGCTCGCAACGGGCAGGATTCCTTCACCGTAGTTCCAGCCCGTCCCCCAGGCCACCGACTTTGCTTCCGCATCCACCGATCCCACGTGGTACCACAGATCAAAACTGTTATACCCTTCATGGACCTCCATGACGATTCCGTTGTCCAGCGCGACGTTGGGTGCGATGCCCCGGTCGAATCCTGTCGGGTCTCCCCATTCGACAATCCGGCGCGCCGCATCCAGGACGCCAACGTTATACCATAGACGCAGTCCGTCGATCGACTCATGCATCTCGATGACCACGCCATCATCCATATCCACGGAGGGCGTCTGGCCGCCGTCATATTCCTGCGTGGCCCCCCACGCGATTGACATCGCGGTCGTATCCACGATACCCACGGTGTACCAGAGAACTTCGTCCTCTTCAGACTGGTGGACTTCCACGACCACGCCATCCGAAAGCGCTACCGACGGGAACCTCCCACCGTCGTACTTCTCCGAATCTCCCCAGACTATGGAATCGGCCGCGGTATCCACGATGCCCACGTGGTACCAGAGATTCGTGCCGATATGTGACTGATGCACCTCCACGACGACCCGGCCGTCCAGCGCGACCATGGGAAACCGGCCCGCGTCGTACCTCCTCCCCTCGCCCCACAGGATGGCCTTTGTCCCCGCGTCGACCTCGCCAACCTTGTACCACAGATTCGTCCCGACGTGAGACTGGTGCACCTCGACGACAAGCCTTCCATCCACCGCGACGGACGGGGCCTGGCCGTCGTCGTGCGCCCCAACGTCACCCCAGTCGACCGTACGCGTTTCCGCGTCGATCACGCCGACACGGTACCGCAGTTCCGCCTCATCCTCCTCCTGGTGCATCTCCACGACAACGTCGGCCGCCGGAATCGAAATCCACGGAAGGAACGCACACAGAAAGATCGTGAATCGGATGATTCGCATAACGTCTCATTTCGCGATATAATTTATCCAGTGGCGATCGGCAGTGCCGTGTGGATTGCCGTCCCGCGGCCGGGCCGAAACCGGGCGCCTATTTGAGGCACAACCCGCCGTCCACTTTCAGAATGGTCCCTGTAATGTAATCCGCAGCGTCGGAACAAAGAAAAGTGGCCGCTTTTCCCAGGTCCTCAATGGTGCCCAGCCTGCCCCACGGCATGCCCCTGGCCGCCTCCCTGATCTGCTCGTTTGTGGCGAATTGCCGTTCGCCCGGCGTGTCTGTATAACCGGGCTCGATCACGTTCGCACGGATACGATGGGGGGCCAGTTCGGCTGCGATGGTACGGCACATCTGGTTGATGCCCGCCTTGGCCGAATTGTACGGCATGGACGTGGGCATTGGTACGTGCGCCAGCACCGAACTGATGAACAGGATGCTGCCCCCGCCCCCCTGGTCCACCATCTGCCGGGCGCCGGCCTGAGCGGCGTGGAAGCTGCCCCACATACAGACCTCCCACGTCCGCCGCACAGCCTGTTCCGAGAGTTCCAGAAACGGCTCGCGCTTGCTGTAATACGCATTGGCCACAACCACGTCGAGCCGGCCAAAACGGTTTACGGCGGCTTCCACCATCCGGTCCACCGCA
>LXNJ01000509.1_pt1 | contig 27129 bp, 28 predicted proteins | sample 809081 | NCBI WGS metagenome assembly LXNJ01 (sample SAMN04870510, study PRJNA318959) | sponge metagenome | biome: sponge; feature: marine sponge reef; material: water | host: Petrosia ficiformis | place: Greece: Milos, Mediterranean Sea | collected 2013-05-29 | depth 5-7 m | reverse complement strand
CGGGTCTTAAGGTGAGAGTATATACAAAATAAGCGAACAAGTAGAATCCCGTACCCAACAGATAGTATTTTCTCTTAATCTTTTGCCCAGGCAGTCTCCATTATTAAAGCAACATCTAGTTTTAGATTCCTACCGCACGCACGCTGAAAAGATTAACTATTTCAAAATATTACTTGACTTTTTGCTTGTTTTTTTATAATTTATGAATTGGCATGAGAGGGATATGTTTTGGCATATAATGGCAGAAGGTAGCATAAAATGTTCAGAGGAAGATACGAACACACTATGACCAAGACCGGAAGGGTCAGCATTCCTTCAAAGTTCAGGGAGACCTGCAGAAAGAAATACTCCGACGAGACCTTCGTAATCACGAACTTTGACCGCTACCTCATCGCCTACCCCATGAGGGAATGGAACGAGCTTGAAAAGAAGCTCTCAAAGATCTCCATAACCGATAGCGAAGTGACGTCCTCAATACGCTATCTCATGGGAAACGCGGTCGACTGCCCCATAGACAACCAGGGAAGAGTGCTGATTCCCCAGTCACTGCGTTCATACGCCGCCATTGAGACGGAAGTCGTTCTGGTCGGCATGCTGAAAAAAATAGAGATCTGGTCAAAAGAGATCTGGGAGAAGGAAAACGGCTCCGGAGCATTTGACAACTTCATACAGAGCAGGGAGGTGCTCGCCGGATATGGACTCTGAGAAAATGAAAGCCGCGACCGTAAGCTCAGAACCGCAGGAACAGTTCCACTTCCCCGTTATGGCAAAAGAAGTGGTTGAATACCTTGACCTGCCGGAGGGTGCCGTCATGGTCGACGCAACCGTGGGTCTCGGCGGACACTCCGAGCAGATTCTCAAGGAATACCCTTCAATATCGAAGCTGATAGGAATGGACGTTGATCAGGCCGCGATCTCTCTTGCAAAAGGCAGGCTTTCCGCCAGCGCAGAAAAAGTGGAGACGGTAAACAGGAATTTCATACACATAAAGAACACGGTCAACTCCATGGGGATAGAGTACGTGGACGGGATCGTCGCCGACCTGGGAATTTCCTCTTTCCAGCTTGAGCGAAGCGGCAAGGGATTCAGTTTCAAGAAAAACGAGCTTCTCGACATGAGAATGGACGCGGGTCTTCAGTTCTCCGCCTACGATCTGGTAAACGAAATGAAAGGCGAGGAACTCGAATACATAATCAGTAAATACGGTGAGGAGAAATTCTCTCGGAGAATCGCAAACTCAATAGTGAAAAGTAGGGCCAAAAAACCCATACAGACTTCCTTTGAACTGGCCTCGATAATATCAAACTCGATCCCGAAAAAATTTCACCCCAAAAAAACGCATCCCGCGACCAAGACTTTTCAGGCGCTTCGGATCTCGATTAACAACGAACTCGACAACCTGGCGATCTTTATCGAAGAGGCCGTAAAGATTCTCAATACGGGAGCGAGACTGGTGATAATCTCCTTTCACTCGCTTGAGGACAGAATAGTTAAAAACATGTTCAGAAAACTTGATTCTCCCTGTGTTTGTCCTCCGGACCTTCCTATATGTGCATGCGGAAGGGCTCAGCAGGTAAGAAGGGTGACCCGCTCGGTCGTAAGACCAAGAAAAAGCGAGCTGGTGGAAAACCCCAGGGCGAGAAGTTCAAAAATGAGAGTAGCAGAGGGGGTATAACCGCAAATGAGAAAAAAACTTGCCGGAAGGAGAAAAAGAGAGAAAAGATCTTCCCTGCACACCGCGATTATCCTCGGGGTCCTGTTTGTAACGGCCATTTGCTTTCTGCGAGTCAAGATCGAATACACGAGAACCGGTTACGAAATCTCAAGAAACAAAGAAACTGAAAAGGAACTTATAAAAGAAGGTCAGATTCTTAACTACGAGCTCTCGAAGCTCAAGTCCCCCGAATTCCTGGAACCTGTGGCGAAGAAAATGGGATTCAGGTTCGCCACTTATAAGGATGTCGTTTTCGTTGAAGAGGTAGTACTTGCTGGAAGGGCAGAATGAAGAACTCAAAGAAGGGTAGATGGAAATTCTATTTTACCACGATTTTCATTGTCAGTCTCTTTGCGGCTCTGGGCTACAGGTCCTTTGAACTCCAGGTTCTCCAGAGCGACAAGTTCTCCGCGGGCGCGAAAAAACAACACAGCAGGGTTTATAAAATGCCTCCGGTACGGGGAAACCTGTACGACCGGAATAAAAAGCCTCTGGCCACAAGCGTATGGGCGACTTCAATCTATCTGAACCCAAAGGAAGTAAAGAATCCGGACAAACTCGCACGGGCAATATCGAAACCGCTCGGCATGTCTCGCAAGAAAGTGCTCAGCCTTGCGCACTCCGATAAGCCCTTCGTATGGATCAAGAGGGGAGAGGATCGAGAGACTGCGAAAAAGATAAAGGCCCTGAGTATTTCCGGGGTAGGCTTCGCCGAAGAACCGAAAAGAATCTATCCCAACGGTTCCCTGCTCGGACAGGCGCTTGGATTCACCAACATCGATCTTAAGGGAGTTGAGGGCCTTGAATACGGCTTTGAAAAGACGCTTGCTGGCAAACCCGCCACGGCGAGAATCAGAACCGACGGCAGGGGGAATCGCATATCCGATGCCCTGCTTAACGCAAAAGAGCAGTCAACGAAGGGAAACGATGTGCTGCTTACAGTGGATTCCAATATACAGCACATAACAGAAACCGCCCTTGAGAAGGGGATAAGAGAAATGAAAGCGGATAGGGGAGCAGTCCTCCTGATAAATCCTCAAACCGGTGAGATACTCTCCATGGCCTCCTATCCGTTTTTTGATCCGAACCGTTTCGGCGAGTTTTCCCAGAAGACAAGAAAAAACCTTCCCGTATGGATGTCCTTTGAGCCCGGCTCGACACTCAAGGTATTTCTGGCCGCGACGCTGCTTGAAGAAAAAATGGGGGATGAGAATACCGAATATGACTGTGAGAATGGAAAACAGAGAGTCGGCCCCAAAGTAATAAAAGACGTGCACGGCCACGGAATCTTAACGGTTTCCGAGACCATAACGTATTCAAGCAACATATGCGCCTGGAAAATGGGAAAGACACTGGGAAAGAAAAAACTTCACGACTCGCTCAGGAATTTCGGTTTCGGAAAGACGGTTGGAGTGGATCTTCCCGGGGAAGCCAGCGGAAGAATACAGAATCTCAGAAAATGGGGGGATATAGAACTGGCGACTATATCGTTCGGGCAGGGAATATCGGTAACGGCTATCCAGATGGCAACCGCGCTCTCCAGCATCGCAAACGGCGGATACATTATGAAGCCTTACGTAGTGAAGAAAATCGTCTCGCCGAATGGGAAAGTTCTCCTGGAGAAAAACCCGGAGATGCTCAAAAGAGTCGTTTCCTACGATACAGCATCCAAGGTCACCGAAATCCTTGAACAGGTGGTGGAGAACGGCACGGGGAAAAATGCCAGGATCTCCGGCTACAGAGTCGCCGGAAAAACAGGCACCGCGCAGATGCCTAATCCAGAAACCGGCACTTATTACGAAAACAGATATCTTTCGTCGTTCATCGGGTTCGCTCCCGCTGATGACCCGCGTCTGGCCCTCGTTGTAATTGTTGAGAATCCCAGAAAACACACTTACGGAGGAGTGGTCGCGGCACCCATTTTCAAGTCCATAACCGAAAAAGTCCTGTTTTACATGCGCATACCTCCACGCGAGGAAAAGTTTGAGGAGACAGTTATGCCGGACATGGTAAACAAAAGCGCAAGAGCCGTAATGAAGTGGGCGGAGAAGGAGGAGGTCTCGGTCAAGTTCATAGGAAGTGGTTACGTGGTCAGCCAGCACCCGCCCTCGGGAAAAAAGATAAGAAGGGGAACAGACTGCACTTTTACCCTTAAGCAGAACATATGAGATTGGCAGATGTTCTGAAAAACGCAGGAATCGAAACGTTAACTGGATCGCAGAATCCGGGAGATACGGAAATTACAGGAATAACTCTCAACTCGCAGAACGTGGAACCAGGTTCCCTTTTTATTGCCATCAAGGGCAAAGCTGCCGACGGGCACACGTACGCCGCCTCCGCGGCAAAAAAAGGAGCGACGGCACTTCTGGTCGAGGAAGTCTCCGAAGAAATACGAGGTCTTGGGATTCCCATAGCGAAAACAGCTGACTCAAGGACCGCAGCCTCCATAGTTGCCTCCAATTTCCACGACCACCCTTCCCTCTCAATGAAGGTCGTGGGCGTGACGGGGACCAACGGAAAAACCACGGTGTCTCACATGATCGAAGCCGGCTGGGAGGCCGAGGGAATAAACACGGGGCTTTTGGGAACCATAGAGAACAGATACATGGGGAGAGCCGAAGCCGCATCCCTTACTACGCCCGACCCGATCACTTTCATGAGCACGCTGCGGGAAATGAAAGACGCCGGAGTGACGAACGTCACGCTCGAGGTATCCTCGCATGCTCTTGACTTAAAAAGGGTCGACGGATGTCATTTCGACGCGGCGATATTCACGAACCTCACCCAGGATCACCTAGACTACCACCAGACGCTTGAAGATTACTTCAAGGCCAAAGAAAGGCTTTTCTCGGAAATTCTCGAGAAAAGCGAAAAAAAAGAACTGTTCTCGATAATAAACGCGGACGATCCTTTCGCAAACAAGATATCCGTCCCGAAAAGAAGTCAGACAATAACGTTTTCTACGAAAAAAAAAGACTCAGTTGTATTTGCGGAGAATTTCACGCTTGATTCGGGAGGCATAAAGGCCACGCTGGCCACCCCGTGGGGCAAGGTGGAACTTGACTCAAAACTCATGGGGAAACACAACCTCTATAACATGATGGCGGCAACCGGAACGCTCCTCTCTCTCGGTTTGTCCCCCGGGACAACCGGGAGAGCGCTGAGTGAACTCACGCGGATACCGGGAAGACTCGAGAAAATCGAAAACACTTCGGGGATAGATATTTTCGTGGACTACGCTCACACTCCCGACGCGCTTGAGAACGTGCTTGAGTGCCTGAAACCCTTCTGCGCGCAAAGGCTCATTACCCTAGTGGGTTGCGGGGGGGACAGGGACAGGAAAAAACGACCCCTCATGGCCGCGGTCGGGCGCAAGTATTCAGACATGCTGATAATAACCTCGGATAACCCCAGAACGGAAGACCCGAAGGGGATAATAGCGGACATGACCGAGGGAATAGAGCCTCATGACCCCAAGGTAGTTGTAATAGCCGACAGGGAAGAAGCCATAAAACACGCCGTGAACAAGGCCGGAGGGGGAGACACGATCCTTATAGCGGGAAAGGGGCACGAGGACTACCAGATAATCGGCACCGAGAAAATTCACTTTGACGACAGAGAAATCGCAGAAAAATATCTTGAAGCCAAGGGCAGGAGATGACCTTGAGATTAAGCCTTGATTTTCTGCTAGATTCCACGGGAGGCAGTCTCGTCGGCGGCAAGATGCCGATCGGAGCTTCAGGGGTTTCCATAGATTCGAGGAAGATAAAGAGAGACCAGCTTTTCGTCGCCATAGAGGGCCCCAATTTTGACGGGCACGATTACGTCGCCGAAGCCTTTGAAAAGGGTTCCGTGGGAGCGATAGTGGAAAAATACCCGCAAATACGGGACGCCAGGCATAGCTGCGGCGCGATAATAAAGGTCGAATCCACGCAAAAAGCCCTCCTTGAGATGTCAAGACACTGGAGAAATTCGTTCCCCAACCTAAAAGTCGCCGCCATTACGGGTTCTAACGGAAAAACCACGACCAAGAACATGACTCACAGCATACTGTCGGTATCAGGCAACGTGCTCAGCACTTACGGCAACCTCAACAACCATATAGGTCTTCCGCTCAGCCTGCTGAAACTGGAGAAAGAGCACGACTTCTGCGTGCTTGAGATGGGAATGAACTCTTTCGGGGAAATAAGAACCCTCGCAGATGTAGCCTCGCCCGATGTGGGAACAATCACCACGGTAGGCAAAGCCCACCTAGAAGAGATGAAAGACCTTGGGGGAGTCGCGAGAGCAAAAGGAGAACTGGTTGAGAACTTCGGAGAGGAAAACACTTTCTGCGTAAACATTGACGATCCCTGGGTGGCGAAGATAGCCGACCGCGCGCGCTGCCGAAAAATCACGTATGGAATCGCCTCCCGGGAGGCTTTCATAAGGGCAGGCGATATCAGCCATGAGGGAATGGAATCCATCGAATTCACGATACATATCGGCGAGGAGTCTGCCAGAACAAGGATAAAGGGAATAGGCGTTCACAACGTTTCAAACGCCCTTTCCGCATCCACTCTCGGGTATTCGCTCGGATGCGGAATGAACGAGATACTGGCCGGTCTTGAAAAATATGTTCCCTCCGCCATGCGCCTTGAAGTTCTCAGAACCCCGTTTGGCTTCAGAATCATAAACGACGCGTACAACGCGAACCCCGACTCGATGCGCGCGGCGCTTGACGAACTTGCCGGCCACCGCCTCGGCAAGACAAAAGCTGTAGCGGTCCTAGGCGACATGCTGGAGCTTGGAGAAAGCAGCGAGAGGGAGCACGAGCTGATCGGGGAACATATCTCGCAGCTCGGTCTGGACATGGTGGTGGCCATGGGAGAATTCTCCCGATCGCTCGTATCGGCGGTACGGGGACAAACGGCGTGTCACGTAGCGAAGAGTCCGCAGGAGGCGGCGGCCCTGCTTCTTGAGGTGTGTGAAGAGGACGACGTAGTGCTTGTGAAGGGGTCCCGGGGAATGAAGATGGAAACGGTGATACAGACGCTTTACAAAAGATAAGCCATGCTCTATTTTCTGCATTTTTTTAAAGACGATTTTATTTTCCTAAACGTTTTCAAGTACATAACTTTCCGTTCTTTCGGGGCCGGATTGACTTCGTTTCTCCTCTGCATCTTCCTCGGAAAAAAACTGATTGATCTCCTTAAAGCGGCCCAGTTCCAAGAGACCATACGTAAAGACGGACCCAGCAGCCATGGCGCGAAGGCTGGCACTCCTACGATGGGAGGGATATTCATCGTAATGGCCATAATCATCTCGTCTCTTCTCTGGACAAACTTCCTGGTAGACAAGGTAATGCTCGTACTTCTGTTCACGGCAAGCTTCGCCGTCCTGGGATTTTTCGACGATTTTATAAAGATAAGGAAGGGAAAGGGAATAAGGGCAAGGGTAAAGTTTCTCTGCCAGACGTTCATCGCGGCGACATTTGTGATCATCCTCTGCATGAATGAAAGCGGAAGTTTTTCAATGTCCATGAGGGCCGGAGAAAGCGCGATGTACTCCTCGACCTCCGTAGTGTTTCCGTTCATAAAGCAGGCCGTTGTGGATCTCGGATATCTCTACATAGTTTTCGCCCTCCTGGTCACCGTAGGTTCTTCAAACGCAGTGAATCTTACCGACGGCCTTGACGGTCTGGCAATAGGTTCGATTGCCATAGTAACCACCACCTACATAGTTTTCGCTTATCTCGCCGGGAACCTGCAGTTTGCAAGCTACCTGCAGATCCCGCACGTACAGGGAGCCGGGGAAATTGCCGTTTTTCTCGCGGCGGTTGGAGGAGCGTGTCTCGGCTTTCTTTGGTATAACGCTCATCCCGCTCAGGTCTTCATGGGAGACGTGGGTTCACTTTCGCTTGGAGCTGCCATAGGGTTCAGCGCTCTCGTTATAAAGCAGGAACTGCTCCTGATAGTGGCCGGGGGGATCTTCTTCGTGGAAACACTTTCGGTGATAATCCAGGTGATCTCATTCCGCTCTACCGGCAAGAGGGTTTTCAGAATGACGCCTCTTCATCACCATTTCGAACTTGCAGGATGGGCCGAATCCAAGATAGTGGTACGCTTCTGGATAATATGCGTAGTACTTTCTATTGTCGCTCTTTCAAGCCTGAAGATAAGGTGATCAGATGGAACTCGGAGAAAACAAATTCTTGGTCGTCGGTCTCGGGGTAACGGGAGTTGAAACCTCAAAATTTCTCCACTCCAAACGAGCCTCGGTAAAGGCAACCGACTCAAGAGAGGCCCGGGAGCTCGGACCCGCGGTGGAAGAACTCGCGGCGGGAGGCATGGAGATCCGATGCGGAACACATGCGCCCGAACTTTTCGAATGGGCCGACACGATAGTGCTGAGTCCCGGGGTAAGGTTCGACCTTCCCGAGATCAAAGACGCCCAGAGAGCCGGAAAAACGGTAATAAGCGAAATCGAGCTTGCGTGGAATTTCATATCGAAGCCGGTAATAGGCATAACGGGAACAAACGGAAAAACAACGACCACGTCTCTTCTCTCGGAAATTCTGAGGCGAAGCGGCTTGAAAATCTTTACGGGAGGAAACATAGGAACGCCCCTTATATCGGTAGCCGGAGAGGACGACGAATACGACTTTCTGCTGCTTGAACTCAGCAGCTTCCAGCTCCAGGGAATAAGGAACTTCACACCGCACGTCGCAGTGATCCTCAACATATCGCCAAACCACCTGGATCACCACTCGAGCATGGAAGAGTACGAGGCGGCAAAACTCGGGCTTTTCGCAAATCAGACCGAAGATGACTGGGCCGTGTTCAATGCGGAAGACCCCGCGGCGCTTAAAGGCTCAGGAGGGTTCAGGGCGAAAAAAGTATCTTTCGGAACCCGAGAGGAAAAAACCGACGTTTACTGCAGGGAGGATGAAGTAGTGTTCGGCGAACTGTCATTCTGCCTTCGAAACTCTGCACTTGTCGGAGAACACAACAAGGAAAACATAATGGCCGCGGTGGCGGTGGCGGGCATACTGGGATGTGAGCGCGACCCCGTGCAGAAAAGCATAGACGAATTTCGCCCGCTTCCCCACAGAATGGAATTCGTGCTGGCGGTAAAGGGGGTGGACGTGTACAACGACTCGAAATCCACAACCCCCTTCGCCACCCTGAGAGCAATTGAGAGCCTGCCCTCCCCGATCGTACTGGTCGCCGGGGGAAAGGACAAGGGAATAGACTACAACTGCCTGAAGGATGCCGTTGCAAGCAAGGTAAAAGCACTGGTCTTCATAGGGGAGACGAAGGAAAAAATGCGCGCCCAGCTGGGCGACCTGGCGCAGACTACGTGCGTGGAGTCTCTCGAAGAGGCGGCGCAAAGCGCTTTTGAACTGTCCGAAGCCGGAGACACTCTTCTGTTCTCCCCCGGATGCTCAAGCTTTGACATGTTCCACTCATACGAGGAAAGGGGAAACCTGTTTAAGGAGATTGTGAGAGGTGTTTGACTTCAAAAACAGGGATTTCGACATACTGCTTCTCGGGCTCGTGCTTATAGTGGCGGGAATCGGCGTGGTGGCCGTATACAACTCGAGCTCAATATACTCGCTTGAGACCTATCACAACTCAATGCGTTTTCTTAAATTTCACGTCATATATCTCCTAGTGGGAATAGCGGCCATGGTTACATTGATGCACATGAAGCCGACTTTCCTGAGAAAGCTGGTCTACCCCGGTTACCTGCTCGGACTCGCCCTGCTCGTAGTCGTGCTTTTGCCCGAGATAGGAAAGGAAGTCGGCGGGGGGCGAAGGTGGCTTTCGGTCTGGGGATTCTCCTTTCAGCCGTCTGAGTTCTGCAAATACATGCTGGTCATTTACATGGCTCATTTCCTGTTCAAGAAGGAAGACAAGATGGACAGTTTCTGGATCGGTCTTTTCTCTCCCCTGCTCGCCGGCGGCGCTTACGTGGGGCTTATCCTAGCCGGACCGGACCTTGGAACCTCTTTTGTGGTTCTGGCTGTTCTTTTCATAATGCTCTTTGTCGGAGGAACTAAAATCAGATACCTGCTCAGCATCGGGATAGGGGCCGTGGCGCTGCTCACGCTGGCCATCCTCAATGAGGGCTACAGAATGGAGAGAATAATGTCGTTTCTTGACCCGTGGAAAGACCCTCTCGGCTCGGGATATCAGGCCGTCCAGTCGTTCATGGCTTTTGGGCTCGGCGGAATATACGGAAGCGGACTCGGAAACAGTTCCCAGAAACTGCTTTTCCTTCCCCAGGCCCACACTGATTTCATCTTCTCGATAATAGGCGAAGAATTCGGATTCGTAGGGGTAATAACGTTGATCACGCTTTTCCTAATGATTTTGGGAAGATGCGTAAGGATATCAATGCGGGCGGAAGATCCTTTCTCAAGATACATGGTATTCGGTTTCACGGCGCTCATAACGCTCCAGGCGGCGCTTAACATGGGAGTGGCGGTCGGTCTTTTCCCGACTACTGGACTGACGCTGCCTCTTGTAAGCTACGGAGGAAGTTCTCTTGTATCGACGCTTGCGGCGTTCGGAATCATACTGAGCGTCTCGAGGTTCAGCACCAGGAAACAATGAAAGTGATAATAGCCGGAGGAGGAACAGGTGGACACGTTTTCCCCGCGATATCAATCGCGGAGGAAATACTTCGGAGAAACAGCGGAAATGAAGTTCTGTTCGTAGGGACCGAGCAGGGCATCGAGAAAAGGATTCTTCCCGAGAAGGGATACAGAGTCGAATTCATAAACTCAAGAGGGATTGTAGGAAAAAGCTTTTTCCAGAAGGCAGGGGCGGTGATATCGATACTCGGAGCGATGATAAGTTCACTTAGAATACTCAGAGATTTCAAGCCTGACGCAGTGATAGGAGTCGGCGGATACGCGTCCGGACCTACCCTGCTGTGCGCGTCCATGAATTCCATACCGACCGCTGTCTGCGAACAGAATTGTGTTCCCGGGCTCGCCAACAGAATCCTCTCGAGATTCGTCGGAAAAATATTCATAACTTTCGAAGAAAGCAAAGAGTTTCTTCCGGCGGAAAAAACGATGCTAACCGGAAACCCCATAAGGCGCGATCTCGCCCGCAACGCCGCGGAGAAAAAACTCCGGCAAAACGCCCCGCGAAACGTATTCGTACTCGGAGGAAGCCAGGGAGCGCGGAAACTGAACGAAATCGTTCCCCTGTCCCTGGGAAAACTGGGTGAGCGGGTAAACGTGACCCATCAGGCCGGGGAAACGCAGATAGAGAGCGTCAGGGAAACCTACCGGCAACTCGGTATTTCGGCCGAAGTATTCGGATTTACAGACAACATGTCCCGGATCTACGAAAAAACGGATCTTGTGATCTGCAGGGCGGGTTCAGGAACCCTGTCCGAGATAACGGCGTTCGGCATACCGTCAATACTGGTTCCCCTTGCCTCATCCACGCACGACCATCAGCTGAAAAACGCCAAGGCTCTAGAGTCAGAGGCGGCGGCAGTGGTGGTCGAGGAAAAAGAACTTTCGGTCGAAGGTCTTTGCGCGGTTATGGAGAAAACCCTTGAGCAGGCCACCCTAGGGCGCATGGCGGAGAACTCAAAGAAACTCGCGCGGCCCCACGCCGCCCGGGAAATAGTAAACGAAATCGAGCGGATAATCGGATAAGTCAATGTACGGGAAGATAAAAAAAGTCCATTTCATAGGCATAGGCGGCATAGGAATGAGCGGCATAGCGGAAGTGCTGATCAACATGGGTCTTGAGGTAAGCGGTTCCGACCTGGCGGACACCCAGACAACCCGCCGGCTGGCTTCCCTGGGAGCCGTCGTTCACGCGGGCCACAGCTCAGAGAACATAAAAGGAAGCGAGGTGGTTGTATACTCATCGGCAATCGGAGAGGACAACCCAGAAATGATCGCCGCCGCCGCGGCGAGGATTCCCCTCATACCCAGGGCGGAGATGCTGGCGGAACTGATGAGGCTCAAGTTCGGCATTGCCGTTGCCGGAAGCCACGGAAAAACCACCACGTCCTCCATGATAGCTTCGGTGCTTTCCCACTGCGGCGCGGACCCGACCATAGTGGTCGGCGGAAAACTGCGGACCATAGACTCAAACGCTCATCTGGGAACCGGCCGTTTCATGGTAGTGGAAGCCGACGAGAGCGACGGATCATTCGAAAAGCTCTCCCCCGTCGTCACCGTGCTCACCAATATTGACAAGGAGCACCTTGATTACTACGGAAGCATGGAAGCCCTTGAAATTGCCTTCTCTAACTTCCTGCACAAGATTCCCTTCTACGGACTCGCCGTAACATGCGCCGACTGTCCAAGAACCGCGGAGATAAGCAGGAAATTCAACAAAAAAATACTGACTTACGGAATCACCGCCCCGGCGGATCTCATGGCGGAGAACATACGCTTTTCGCAGCTGCGGACATCGTTTGAAGTAACCTACGGAGGTTACCTGCTCGGAGAGGTGGAACTGAGCACTCTGGGCACCCATAACGCCCTCAATTCCCTGGCCGCGATAGCCGTGGGAATGGAGTTCGGTTTCAGCTTCGAGAAGATAAAGGAAGGCCTTGCCGCCTTCGAGGGCACGGAGAGAAGACTGCAGTTGAAAAGTGAGAGAAAAGGTGTAAAAATAATGGACGATTACGGGCATCACCCGAGCGAGCTGGAAGTTACTATAGAAGCTCTTAAAACGGCGTTTTCCCGAGAACCGATTCTGCTCTTCCAGCCCCACAGATTTTCTAGGACAAAGCTTCTTTACGATGATTTCGTCAGGGTTTTAGGAAAGATAAAACACCTATACATTCTTGATATATATCCCGCCGGGGAAAAACCGGTAAAAGGGATAACTTCAGAAAAACTAGTCGAAGACATAAAGAATGCGGGCAACACAAACGCGCGGTACGTGGATGACCCGAACACTTTCGTGGACCGCATGGCAAACGAGCTCAAAGAGGGAGATGTCCTGCTTACTTCGGGCGCCGGAAATGTCTGGAAATACGGGGACGAGATCGCGGAGCGGATCGGATGAACAAGGTAATTCAAAACAGGGACCTTGAGATACTGGACAACTACCCGATGAGGAAATACCTGTACATAAAAGTCGGGGGGGAGGCAAAGCGCCTCGTGTATCCGCAGAACATGGAAAGTTTCCTCGAACTGCTCAGGCACTGCCACGAGGCCGGGGAGAAAGTCACCGTGCTGGGAGCCGGCTCCAACACCATAATAACCGAGCAGGGAATCGACGGGGTCGTGATAAGCACGAGGAAGCTCAAGGAAGCGCACATAGATGGCACACGCGTTGAAGCTGAATGCGGGGCGATGCTCTCATCCATAATGAACAGATCTATACGTCTCGGGCTCACCGGGTTCGAGTTCGCCGCCGGCATACCGGGAACTGTCGGGGGAAGCATATACATGAACGCCGGCGCGAACGGAGGAGAAATAAAGGATGCGGTGAAAAAAGTTTACATATGGCACGAGGGAGAAGAGAGGGAGCTGCCCAGAGAAGAAATAAACTTCGAGTACAGGAAAAGCAATCTACCCGAAGGCGCCATAGTCACGAAAGCGGTATTCGAGTTGCGCAGGGGGGACAGGAAGAAAAGCGAGGAAAACGTGAGGCAGTACCTCGCGTACAGAAACAGGACCCAGCCCGTAAAAATGGCCAACACGGGTTCGGTTTTCAAAAATCCGCCCACAGTGAGCGCGGGAGCACTGCTTGAGGGACTCGGATTCAAGGGGCTTTGCGTTGGCGGGGCCAAGTTCTCGGAAATCCACGCGAACTTTATCGTGAACTTCAACAGGGCGAAAGCCGACGATATCATCGCGCTTATCGAAAAGGCACGGGAAACCGCCTTGGAAAAACGGAACATAACGCTTGAACCTGAAGTCGAGATAATGGGCAGAGAGGCGGGAGCCACATGAGAATGCTGACAAAAGGAATATCAGCGGTCTTTATTCTCTCGGTCTGCGGCATCGCTTTTTTCGCGATCGAGCCGTCAAAGCATCTGACCGTTAAAGAGGTCGTCATCGCCGGAAACAGTAAGATAAGTCCCTCTGAAATCATAAAACGGTCCGGAATAAGAGCCGGGTCGACATCCATGCTGTTTTCCGCTTCCAAAGCTGAGCAGAAAATCCTTGAGAATCCATGGGTAAGCGATGTGCGGGTGAAGAAATTTTTTCACGGAAAGATAAAAGTTGAGATTTCGGAAAACGACCCCTTCTGCATAGTGGCCCCGGAGGGAGCAGAACCCCACTACATAAACGGGCAAGGAACAAGGCTGGGTGTCGCTGAGCCGTCGCAGGGTCTTGATTTCCCGGTAATCTCGAGCAAAGAGGAAATCAGCCCGGGTCTCATGCTCCAGGCAATCGAAATTCTTAACCTCTCCAAGTCCAGCTCGGTTCTGGACTGGTCGGAAATCTCCGAGATAGTGGTAGAAGAAGCCTTCGGGATCAAGCTTTTAACCCTTGACCGCAGATTCGTAAACTTCGGAAAAAACAACATGAAAAACAAGTGGCACAAGGTTGAGAGAATAATAATTCACTCCCGCAAAAAAAACCTGGTGGAAAAAGATATAGACATAAGTTCTGGCGAAGTAGGCGTAATAGGCTACGACTCCTGACATCACGAAATGGCGCAGAGAAAAAACAAGTCACTACCGATAGTTGGTCTCGACATAGGAACGACGAAAGTTTCCGTAGTGGTCGGAGAGCTTGACCTAAACGGCGAGGTTGAGATAATCGGCGTCGGCAACCACCCTTCCCACGGACTTAAAAGAGGGGTAGTGGTCAACATAGAGAAAACCGTGGACTCCATACAGAACGCAGCCGAGAAGGCCGAGCGCATGTCCGGACACGTGATAAAGGAGGTCATAGTAGGAATAGCCGGCGGACATATAAAGGGAATGAACGGGCACGGAATGGTCACCCTGCGGGACAAAGAGGTGACCTCCAAGGATATTGAGAGAGTAATAGAATCGGCAAACGCCCTTCTGATTCCGGCGGAAAGGGAAATCATTCACGCCATCCCGCAGGACTACACGGTCGACAGGGAAAGCGGTATAAAGGATCCGGTCGGAATCCACGGCCTGAAGCTTGAGGCAGATGTCCACATAGTCACGGGGGACGTGACCGCAGCCCGGAACATCATAAAATGCATAGAGATGTCGGGGATGCTTTCTGTCGACATGGTGCTTGAGCAGATAGCCTCAAGCGAAGCGGTCCTCACAGCAGACGAAAGGGAGATCGGGGTGGCAATGATAGACTTCGGAGGAGGCACCTGCGATATAGCAGTGTTTATGAACGGAAGCGTGAAGTATACGGAAAGCATTACCTTGGGAGGTGACCATCTCGACAGGGATATCGCGTTTGGGCTCTCGGTACCGCTTCCCGAGGCGAGAAAGCTCAAGGAAAATCACGGCACGACCATGACAAAACCCAATGAAATGCCGAGCGACGAGAGAATAGAGGTGAAAAGCGCCTCCGGACACATACCCAAAAATGTTCTGAAAAGAGACCTCACGACCATAATCCAACTGAGAATGGAGGAAATCTTCACACTGATAAAAAAAGAATTCCTAAAGAAGGGATTCACCGGGATGCTGCCGGCGGGGGTGGTGCTCACGGGCGGGAGCAGCAAGATGCGTGAGATGACGACTCTTGCCGAGCAGGTGCTCGACATGCCGGTTCGCATCGGGATACCCCGGGATGTAAACGGTCTCACGGAGATTATCACCGACCCGATTTACTCAACCGGAGTGGGGTTGGTTAAATACGCAAGTTTAAATGAAGAACCCGGCGTTCCCGCAGGGGTTCTGAGACAGAAAAACGTTTTTACGAGAATGAAAGGCTGGTTTAACGAATTTTTTTAAAGGAGAAATCCAACTGGAGGGTAAACATATGGCAAGTTTTAAGATCGAGCATGTTGATGAAGGTTTCAACAGAGCGAGAATCAAGGTTGTAGGAACCGGTGGAGCGGGCGGAAACGCCGTCAACACCATGATAAGCAAGGGACTTAAAGAAGTGGAGTTCGTCGCCTTAAACACGGATTTTCAGGATCTCAGCAAATCCCTGGCACCGACGAGACTCCAGATAGGAGAAGGAATATCAAGGGGGCTCGGTTCGGGGGGGAATCCCCAGCTCGCGAAGGAAGCCGCCATGGAGGACCGCGACAAGATCGGCGACATTCTTGAAGGAGCGGACATGGTCTTCATAACTGCGGGAATGGGAGGCGGAACCGGCACGGGCGCCTCTCCCATAATCGCCCAGGCGTGCAAGGACAAAGATATTCTCACCGTGGCGATAGTAACAAAACCCTTCGAATTCGAAGGAGTTGCAAGAAGGGAAAACGCCCATTACGGAATCGAAGAACTGGACAAGTACGTCGACACGCTGATTGTAATTCCCAACGACAAGCTTGCGGCCATACACAAGGTCAGTATCCTTGACGCCTTTCGTCAGGCGGATGAAGTTCTTTACCAAGCCGTAAAGGGAATTTCTGACATCGTTACGGGAACCGGTTACATCAACGTCGACTTTGCCGATGTGAAAAGCATAATGGCAAACCACGGAGGCAAAGCCCTTATGAGTTCCGGATTCGCGCAAGGTCCAAACCGGGCAACACAGGCAGCCCAGATGGCCATAACAAGTCCTCTTCTTGAGGACGTATCCATCGCCGGGGCAAAGGGAATACTGATAAACGTAACGGCTTCGGAGGACTTCGGAATCGAAGAGCTCGACGAAGCGTGCAGGCATGTAAGGGAAAGGGCAAACGGCGATATCGACCTGATTTTCGGTCTGGTCTTCGATGAAAAAGCCAAGGATTTCGTAAGAATCACGGTGGTCGCGACCGGAATAGAAAATTACATCGATAAAAGGGCGACCGATATAATTTCGGAGCAGCCATACACTGCTGAAGAGATAGAGGAAGACCTCGATATACCGACTTTCGTCAGAAAAAGAGAAAGAATCGCCGCCCGCTGAGAATTCGCGGCGCAGTGTCAGACAACTTCGGACCTGCCTTCCTTAAGGAAAGGCAGGTCCACCCTCGGGATATCGATCCAGAGTCCTTCAATGTCGTAGAATTCCCGGACCGGCCGGTAAAACACGTGGAGGACCACGTCCACGAGGTCAAGCAGCACCCATCTGCCCTCTGAAACGCCTTCGGTTCCGAATATCTTCACCCCGTGTTTTTTAAGTTCCCGCTCGACGCTCTCCACTATGGTGCGCACTCCCCTGTCGGAGTTCGCGCTGCACACGACGAAGTAATCGGCCACGTCGCTTTTCTCCCCGATCTCAAGAACCACGGGGTCTTCCGCTTTCTTCTCCCAGGCGGCACGGGCGACAAATAAGGCTTTTTCTCTGGATTCTATGGTTTTTTCTCCAGCTGGTAAAGGCCGTTTTCTGCTATGTACCCTTCCACTTCGCGCGCGACCAGAGATCTGAGGGAATTGCCCCGTCGCGCGAGTTCCCTGACCTCTGTGGAAGAAACCTTTATACCGTCTATATCTATGAAAAACAGCTCGTTTGAGCTTGTGTGAGCAAAAACATCCATACCCTTGTTACTATAAGAATATCGAAAGTCATTTTCGAGGGCAAGCGGAATCGGACTTGCGGAATCGGGAAAGTTGTAACCGGGACGGCGAAGAACAACGAAATTTGAGTAGTTAAATAGCTCCGTAAAATCCTTCCATGTGTCTATCTCGGCGAAAAGTTCGGAACCTATTATGAAATAATACTCGTCTTGGGGATTGCTTTTGTTAAGCGACCTCAGTGTGTCGATAGTGTAGGACGGAGGCTCCCTGCGCAGTTCCATGTCGGAAACCCTGAAACGGGGATTGCGTCTTACCGAAAGGTTAAGCATGTTCAGTCTGTGGGAGGAGTGGGACATGGCTTCGGAGCTTTTATGAGGAGAGACAAGGGTCGGAATGAAAATCACCTCGTCAAGCCCCAGTCTTTCGCTTATCTCCTCAGCGGCTCTCATGTGACCCGCATGCACGGGGTCGAATGAACCGCCCATCAGACCCGTTTTCATACGTAACCCTCTATCATTATTTCATCGCCGAACCTTCTGACCCTGATATTTTTGATATTGATCGCCTCTTCGATTGATTCCTTACCAAGGTCTCCGATCATGCTCACCCCGTCGCCCCCGATAATTTTGGGCGAGTAAAAGAAAACTACCTTGTCGACCAGGCCCTCGCAGAGAAAACAGGCCCCCACCCTGCTCCCTCCCTCAACCAGAACGCCGCACATTCCCATGGCTCCGAGTTCACTGAGAAGATCTGCGGCGGACACACGGCCCGCTGAATCGGATTTTAATCTCAGGATCTCGGCACCGAGTTTGCGAAGCCTCTTTTCCTTGAGCTTCCCCGCCCCCTCCGTAGTGGCTATTATCGAGCGGGGGTGGGTGCTGAAAATCTTCGCTTCGGGCGAAATACGAAGCTTCGAGTCCATAATCACCGGAATCGGCTGCCGCACGTTTCCCCCAACGAGTCGAACGTCAAGTCCCGGGTCATCTGCAAGCACCGTGTTTATCCCGACAATTACGGCATCCACCTTCTTTCTCAGCCGGTGGGCCATTTTTCTCTGCCTCACGCTTCCTATCCACTTGGAATCGCCTGTTACGGAGGCTATCTTGCCGTCAATCGTCGAGGCGGACTTTAAGATTACGAAGGGAAGCCCCGAGACGACGTGCTTGTTGAAAAACTCGTTTGTTTCCGCACATTCCCTCTCAAGCACCCCTGTTCTCACCGATACACCGTTTTCGCGAAGCTTGGCCACCCCCTTTCCGCTTACTTTCGGGTTAGGATCAATGGCTCCCACTACAACATCCGATATGCCCGAGGCTATTATAGCGTCGGTACACGGGGGAGTAAGCTTTTCTGTATGGCAGCAGGGCTCAAGCGTCACGTAAAGCGTGGCACCTTTAAGAGAAATTCCTTTTTTTGCGGCATCTAAGAATGCTTCTATCTCCGCATGCGGGGATCCGGCTTTTTTATGGTAGCCGCGGCCCACGATCCGTCCCCCAAGTACGCAGACGGCGCCGACCATGGGATTAGGGCTGGTGCACCCTTCTCCCCTGAGGGCAAGCCTCAGGGCCTTTTTCATAAACTTTGTGTCATCTCGAACAGGCATCAAAAAACCTAGTGCAAAGCCTCCTTGTCCGATGTGAAAAGCGCCTTCGTGAACTGTTCGGCGTCAAATTCTCGCAAGTCCCCAAGACCTTCCCCAACACCTATGTACTTCACCGGAAGACCGATCTGTTCCGCTATCGCCACTATTATCCCTCCTTTGGCAGTTCCATCGAGCTTGGTAAGCACTATACCGGTTATTCCGATGGCCTCGCCGAAAACCCTCGCCTGCTCCACAGCGTTCTGCCCCGTAGTCGCGTCAACCACAAGGAGAGTTTCATGCGGGGCTCCTTCAAGTTCCCGGGCGACTACCCTTCTCAGTTTCTTGAGCTCGTCCATAAGCCCCGTCTTCGTATGAACCCGCCCCGCGGTATCTATTATAAGCAGGTCAATATCCCTTGACACAGACGCCTTTACCGCGTCGTAAGCTACGGCGGAAGGATCCGCTCCAGTCTGACCACGAAGAAAATCGCTTCCCACCCGTTCGGCCCACACTCCGAGCTGTTCAACCGCGGCCGCCCTGAAAGTGTCGGCTGCGGCAACCATTACCTTTTTTCCGGCCTGCGTAAACCTGTTGGCGATTTTTCCTATGGAAGTGGTCTTTCCGACGCCGTTAACTCCAGCCACCATGAAAACCGCCGGCTTGGCGGAGAACTCAGCCACCGGGCTCTCAACTCCTCTCAGGATATCTAGAATCTCTTTTTCAAGAAGGGTTTTTATCTTCTCCATGTCTCTGCTGTCCCCCGCTGAAACAGCGGAGGAGACCTTCTCTCTAAGTTTCGCGGTGGTCGAAACTCCCATATCCGACATTATGAGTATCTCCTCGAACTCATCCCAGGACGCGTCATCAACCCGGCCGGATGAAAAAACATGCTCGAGATTCTGCAGAATGCCCCTTCGGGTCTTGGAAAGTCCGAGGCTAAGCTTCGAGAAGAAATCTTGCTCCGGTTCCTCTTCTTCTTCCGCGACAACTTCCTGCTCCGCTGCAGCCGTATCCTCTTCAGATTCCGATTCTTCAGCTTCCAGCTCCACCTCTTCGACGGGAATCGGCTCTTCGGGGACCTCGGTCGGCAGGGGCGCGGGTACCGGGTCCGGGGGCGGCGCCACAATCTCTTTTTCTTCCACCGCTATAGGTTCGGGCGCAGCAAACTGTGGTGCAGGTGATTCAGGTGCGGATTCGACAACTTCCGCAGGAGGAATGTCCGGCGCCTGATCGGCTTTCTCGGGTTCATCGGAGGGGGCCTCGGGCTGCTCCTGCTGCTCCTCCGCAACGATTTCCGGCGGAAGTTCTTTTTTCCTTAAGAGAAAATAAATCGCCACAAATCCGACGACAGCTACCGCAACCGGGATAGCAACCTCCGGGTCGATATGGGTCCCAAGTCCCGAGAAAAGTTCAGTAATCTCTTTCATACAGCCTGTTCGGTTGAAAACAGCTTCCTGCCGACGAAAAACGGTCCCAGGCTTTCAAGATATTTTGAAGTCTGCTGCGTTTTTCTCATCCTCTCCACCAATGCGGAGAGCGGATAGAGTTCCCTGCCCAGAATCCCTATCACAAAATCATTGTCGTTTTTGTCAAGACCGTGACTCGCAAGACGTATGTCCTTTGCGTATCCCGCGTCCCCGAACTGAAACCCTATTTTACCGTGTTCAGCCAGAACGGCTCTCTGCTCCTCGGGCGCAAGGGTTTCAAAAGCCTTAGCCCTTCTGAGCGGGTACCAGATACCCCACACAAGTTCCGGGTCAAAAATCTTCTGCATCGGACCTAAGATCAGGGTTTTCTCCAGATCTTTTTCATAACCGAGTGCATATGTTCTCCCGAGCATCGTGTATTCAGGCTTCGGCTTAAGTCCGGCAAAAGAGGAAGAGGAGAGAAACCGCCTGAGTTCCGTAACGAAAAAATCAGAGGTCTCGCTCATGATCAAAAGGCCCACGCCTCTGTGATCGTTTATGTCCGAATAAAGAACCGCAGTTAAAGAAGAGCTCTCTAGATCGCGCATCAAAACAGATTCAAGCACGGGGTCAACGCCTCCGAAGCCGAGGAACTGCACGAAAAGCCTTCTGTCAAGAGACTCTCCGCCACTGCCTTTTTCGCTTAAGTCAAGCGCTCTGTCAGTAGGTTTGCTCATATTCCATCACCAGAACTAGGGGTTAAGTATCTACGATTTAAAGGTCTAACTCAATTCTTTGTACTGAGGAATCCGCCGCGCAGTTTCCGGTTCTATTTAACAAAGTTGAGTCTGTTTTAAAGCGCTTCGGGCCATTTCGACGCAAAAACTCTGATTAAAACACCTTTATTAATGTAATATAATACTATAAAGAGGTGGTAAGCAGATAGTCATGGTTAATAAGCCCAGTTTCTCAGATTTAGCATACAGAAACAAAAAGAAGTTGACCCGTAAGCAGCGGTTTCTTGAGAAAATGGATAAGGCACTGCCCTGGGAACTTCTACTTGAACCGATACTCAAGGAATATCCCAAGTCAGGCAAAGGGCGCCACCCCATACCGGCTAGGGTCATGCTGCGCATTTACCTCTTGCAGCAGTGGTACGGATTGTCGGATCCGGCGATGGAAGAAAGTCTTTATGACATTGAATCCATGCGCCGTTTTGCCGGAGTGTCCATGCAGAGCATCCCGGATGAGACTACTCTCTGCAAGTTCAGGGGCTTTCTGGTTAAGCACAAGATATCCGAAGAACTGCTCCGTCTTACCAAGCAACATTTATCAGCACACGGCTTAAGGATCAGCAGAGGCAGGACCATCGATCCAAGAGTGTACCAGATCAGACGAAAACACGGCAAAGACAACCGTACGCAAAAATAGAAGAAAGGCGCAGATTCCGTATCTGTCCTGACCGCGGAACTTTGCCGGGAAATAAAACCGGGAGGCGACAGGGGTTCAGGTGGAGGGTCGCCCTTTACGCAGGACTACTGGTGCATCATGTTCAGAAATTCCGCATTGCTTTTCGTTCCACGAAGCTTGTCAAGCAGAAATTCCATTGATTCGGTAGTGTTCATCGGATTGAGGATTTTCCGAAGAAGCCATATGCGGTTAAGCTCGGATTCCGGAATAAGAAGTTCCTCTTTCCTGGTTCCCGATCTCTGAAGATCTATGGCCGGGAACACCCTTCTCTCCGCAAGGCGGCGGTCAAGGTACACTTCCATGTTTCCCGTTCCCTTAAACTCCTCGAAAATGACCTCATCCATGCGGCTTCCGGTATCTATAAGGGCGGTGGCTATTATGGTAAGGCTACCTCCTTCCTCGGTGTTTCTTGCCGCCCCGAAAAACCTCTTGGGTCTCTGAAGAGCGTTTGCCTCGATTCCTCCCGAAAGCACCTTCCCACTCGCAGGGGTCACGGTGTTGCTCGCTCTTGCGAGCCTGGTAAGGCTGTCGAGCAGAATGACGACATCTTTTCCGTGCTCGACGTACCTTTTAGCCTTCTCGATCACCATGTCGGCAACCTGTATGTGTCTTTGCGCCGGTTCGTCGAAGGTTGAACTCACTACTTCCCCATTGACCGACCTCTGCATGTCGGTGACTTCCTCGGGACGCTCGTCTATAAGAAGAACGAACAACACAACCTCGGGGTGATTTTCCGTTATCGAGTTGGCTATTCTCTGGATAATTATGGTCTTACCTGTGCGGGGAGGAGCCACTATCACTGCTCTCTGTCCCTTCCCCACCGGCACGAAAAGATTCATCACCCTCGAGCAAAACTCGTTTTTGTCATGTTCAAGGTCAATTTTTTTATCCGGGTGAAGGGGGACGAGGCTTTCAAAAGGCGTTCTCCGTCTGCATATCTCGGGAGAGTCGAAATTGGCTTCCTCTATTTTCAGAAGAGCCAGGTTCTTTTCTCCCTCTCTAGGAAGCCTCACGAGGCCTCTTATTGTGTCTCCGGTTTTCAGGCTGAAAGACCTTATCTGGGATTTCGAGACGTATATATCGTCAGGGCTCGGCAGATAGCTGTACTTGGGAGACCTTAGAAAACCATAACCTTCGGTCAGAATTTCAAGCACACCTTCAGCTATTATGGAACCGTGTTTGTCGCTCTGTGCCTTAAGTAGGGAGTAAATCAGGTCCTGCTTTGCCATTCTGGCGGTGTCTTCAATACCTGCCAGTCTGCTTAGCTCTATAAGATCCGAGGGCTTTTTCGCCCTAAGATCGTTCAGGTAAATCAGCTTGCCGTTTCCGTTGTTCTGCTCCTCTTTCTTTGGAACAGCATCCTTTTTCGAAACAGCGTCTTTTTTCTGGACAGCGTCGGCAGCTTCCGCTTTAGAGACTTTTGCCATACGGTGAAACTCCTTGAATTAAGGCTTGTTAAATTTTTGGTTCAAAAAACAATTGAGATCTTTTGGGGTGTCAGGAATGCGACAATCGCATGTGTTAAGAGTTCAAAACAAAAAACCAGTACAAACAGATATACTTATATACTATTGCTCAGTAACGGGTTTGTCAATATATAAAACCGAACCTGTCAGAAGAAAAAGGATTTTGCTCCCCAGAAGAACCAAGCCGCTTTTCGATGAGAACCCCGTTGCCGCCTGACAAGCATGTTTAACGCTTAGAACTCTACGGCTACCTCTAGAAGGGAAAATACTTGAACCAAAACAAATGTCAAGGACTTCGGCTTTCGCACCACTCCCCGTCCACCGCGGTGGTTTTCGTATCGTTGTGGCAATTTGAGGGAATTTCCAGTTATAATTGAGAGGAGAAAATATGCAAAGACAAAAAAAACTAAAGGGGGTGAGCTGAGATGGCGGGCCATTCCAAATGGGCAAACATAAAACACAGAAAAGCCGCGGTTGACGCCAAGCGGGGCAAGGTATTCACCAAGCTTATCAGGGAGCTTACTGTTGCCGCTAAGGAAGGAGGAGGCGACCCCGAATCCAATCCCCGTCTTCGCACCGCCGTAGCTACCGCGAAAGGCGCTAACATGCCCAACGACACGATCGACAGGGCTATAAAACGGGGTACAGGGGATATTGAGGGAGTAGTCTACAACGAGATATTTTACGAAGGGTACGGACCCGGCGGAAGCGCCGTATACGTAAAAACCCTTACTGACAACAAAAACAGAACCGTCTCCGAAATAAGAAGACTATTCACGAAACACGGCGGGGGACTCGGGGAGAACGGCTGCGTGGCGTGGATGTTCGACCTTAAGGGCAGAATTGCATTTACGGGAGACTCGATCGATGAGGATACCCTTTTCGATCTGGTGATAGATTCAGGAGCCGACGACGTGCGTACCGAGGACAGCGATATCGTGGTTATAACCCCCACGGAGAGCTATGAAACAGTAAAGAGGGCGGTCTCCGACGCCGGAATCCAGTATGAATCAGCCGAAGTCACCATGATACCCCAGACAAACGTCAGAATCGAAGGCCGGGATGCCGAGCACATGATAAGGCTGATGGAAGCGCTTGAAGACAGCGACGACGTTCAGAACGTGTACGCCAATTTCGATATAGACGAACAGTTACTCGAAGCAATTGGATAAAAACTCCGAAACCAGGGTCATGGGAATCGACCCGGGATCAAGGTCATGCGGCTACGGAATCGTGGACGGCGCAGGAAACCGGCTGAATTACGTAACCAGCGGAACGATCTCCCCCACCCCCGGAAATTCCGCCCCCGAAAGACTGAACGACATCTACGTCGGTATCCTGAGAGTAATTGACGATTACGCTCCATCGATCGTATCAATCGAGGAGATGTTTTTCGCCAAAAACGCGAGAAGCGCCATAAAACTCGGCCAGTCAAGAGGAATAGCGATCCTAGCGGCCGCGCAAAGAGGAATCCCCGTAAGCGAGTACGCGCCCACGAGGGTAAAGCTCGCCCTGACCGGCAGAGGAAGGGCGGGCAAGGAAGAGATGCAGAAGATGCTTTCCTATATGCTCGGGATAAGCGAATTTGGGAGCATGGATGAGTCCGACGCGCTTGCAATCGCAATCTGCCACTTAAGCCTTTCAAAATACGGACTGCCGGACGGTACGCTTGGCGGGGCGCGTAACCGGCGCAGGAAAAAGAGATTCACGGCAAATGATCTATCTGCTTAGAGGCGAAATCGCTTGTAAGGAAATCGGAACCGTCATCGTCGATGTAAACGGCGTCGGCTACGGCATTACCGTTCCGCTTTCGACTTACTATGATCTGGGGGCCGTAGGGGAGCAGGTCGAACTCAGAATACACACAAGCCACAGGGAAAACAGCATTGAGCTGTTCGGTTTTCTCACGAACGCGGAGAAAAAACTCTTCGAAAAACTGATCGGCGTCTCCGGCATAGGACCGAAAGCCGCGACGAACGTGCTCTCAAACATCTCCGTCCCGGAACTTGTAAGGTCCATAATAAACGAAAACCTGGCGCAGAGGAAAATCCGCGGGATCGGTGCCAAGACCGCCACCAAGATAGTAAACGAACTCAAGGACAAGCTTGACGATTTAGCCACAGACGAAGAGTCTCCAGGCTTGGGCACCATATTTGACGATACGATTTCCGCACTGCTTAACCTTGGATACACGAGGGCCGAGGTGGAGAAAAAGACCCCCGAGATCAAGAAAATCATTGAAGCCGCAGGTTCCATAGAGGACGTGCTTCGGGATTCTCTTAAGGTAATCAGAAACTAGATGTCGCAGAACGAAAGAAAAACCGTTTCGCCCGAATACACGGAAACAGATGAACTCACGGACATAAATCTCCGTCCCTCCTTACTTAAGGACTTTATCGGGCAGGCGAGCGTAAAGGAGCAGGTAGACATATTCATCGGCGCCGCCAAGGCAAGGGGCGAAGCCCTTGACCACGTTCTCCTCTCCGGTCCCCCGGGACTCGGGAAGACCACCCTCGCGCACATATTCGCAAATGAACTGGGGGTAAATCTTCATCTCACTTCGGGGCCGGTTCTTGAAAGAACCGGGGATCTTGCTTCCATGCTCACCAATCTCGGCGAAAAGGACGTACTTTTCGTCGACGAGATACACAGGATAAACAGGGTCGTTGAGGAATACCTCTATTCCGCGATGGAGGATTTCACCATTGACCTCATGATAGGAGAAGGTCCGACGGCGAGATCAGTGAAGATAAACCTCGACAGGTTCACACTCATAGGAGCGACCACAAGGACGGGACTTCTTACCTCCCCGTTTCGCTCCCGTTTCGGAGTCGAACTCAGGCTTGATTACTACAATACCGAAGAGCTCTCAACCATAGTGAAAAGATCCTCCGGGATTCTCGGAGTCGAGATAACGGACGAAGGCGCCCTCGAGATGACTTCAAGAGCAAGGGGAACTCCCAGGATAGCCAACAGGCTTCTTAAGAGGGTAAGGGACTATGCTCAGATGAAATCGGACGGGCGTATAACCGAACCCGTTGTCAAGGACGCGCTTTCGATGCTTGAGATCGATTCAATGGGCCTTGACAACCTCGACAGGGCGATACTTACCGCCATAATCGAAAAATTCGGAGGCGGTCCGGTGGGAATAGATACGATCTCAGCCGCGGTAAGCGAAGAGAAAGATACGATAGAAAATGTCTATGAACCTTTCCTTATAAGGGAGGGGCTTGTGGAGAAAACTCCCAGGGGAAGAAAGGCTACGCAGCTTGCATACAGGCACATGGGACTCACCCCAAGTGAGGGCCAGCCGAAGCTTCTCTGAGCCGCGCAAAAATCCGAAGTCAGTCAAGAGGAATTTCCCGTATGAACTCGTCCCAGTGGTTCCCTGAAATGGCATCTATTATTTTTCTCGGTTCCTTGTAACCCTTTTCTCCGGGAAACATCTTCCCGTATACCTCGTCTCTTATTTCAAGCCACTTGTCTATAGCCGCGTAGTTTTTGAATTTAACTACGGTCTTGTAGGTCCAAAGCGGCTTTACGGTATGTATTCTCTGTGAATACATCCTGTAATCGTCAACGGTGATACCCATCTTTTTCATCTCCTGCCAGAAAGGAAAAAGACGCGTTCTGTATACCCTGAGAAACTCCTCGCGGTTCTCGGGCGCCACGGTATAGAAGCTCTCTTCTACCACGACCGTGTATCTGTCTTCTTCCGCGCGAGCCACCGTGGTGGTCACGAGGGAAAAAACCAGGATAAAAACAACCGAAAAACAATGTTTTCTTGACACCTTGATTCCTCCATTAAGTGCTGTACTGACGGATGTTCGCAAACTTGAGTCCGTTTTCCAATTTTACCAGTACGCTTCTAAAAGCTTAAATCAAGCGAAAAAATCAAATCGAAATTATAATTAATTCACGGGTTGCCTGACCGAGAGCTGCCTAATTTTACCT
>LXNJ01000508.1_pt1 | contig 27168 bp, 28 predicted proteins | sample 809081 | NCBI WGS metagenome assembly LXNJ01 (sample SAMN04870510, study PRJNA318959) | sponge metagenome | biome: sponge; feature: marine sponge reef; material: water | host: Petrosia ficiformis | place: Greece: Milos, Mediterranean Sea | collected 2013-05-29 | depth 5-7 m | reverse complement strand
AGGAGTTCGAGCGGCGCGTGACGGCGTTCCTGCGGAGGACGGGGCTGTCGGCATCGGAGTTCGGGGAGCGCGCGGTCGGCGACCGGAAGTTCGTGGGCGTGGCACCTGAAAATCCGGGGGCGCGGCGAGTGAGGGTCGCCGAGGAGTTGCAGGCCTACGAGGCCGCGACCGCGCAGGCCGATCCGCTCGATCCGACGACCAAGTACTTCCTGAACTGGTTCGTCGACGACTTCCACTCGCGCCGCCGGGCGACGGCGCAGGAGCACTGGACCCGCAGCCGGCGAGATCGCCGCCGGGCTCGCCGAGCCGGTAGCAACGGACGCTACGGAAGCCAAGCCCGAGCCGCCCACCCTGAAGACGCTGTTTGATATCTAAGGTGAAGAGGTGACACCCACCAAGGCCGAACGGTCATGGAAGTACGATCGGGCCGCGATGACGACGTTCCTCCGGTTCTTCGGGAAGCACCGAAAGGCCCCGACGCTCTCGCAGCGGGACTGGGACCGCTTCATCCGAGCACGACGGGCCGGAACGACCGGTGGCAACCGTCAGCCCGCCGGCGACCGGACGATTCAACGGGATCTTGAGTTCCTCGCGGTCCTGAACTAGGCTGCGAGGTCGCGGGACGAGGAGGGAATGCTCCTCCTCGAATCGAACCTGCTCCGGGGACTCAAGACACCTTCCGAGAAGAACCCGACTCAGGTGATAATCACCCAGGCAGAGTACGAAGCGTTGCTCCGGGTGGCCGAACAGGTGGACTGGCGGTTCAGGGTGGCGCTTGTGCTCGCTCACGAAACCGGACACCGCATCGGGGCAATCTGCCAGCTCCGGTGGTGCGATATCGACCTCGATACCAATTCCATCAGTGGCGCGGCGAGCACGAAAAGACGGGGTACGAGCACCGGACGCCGATTGCCTCCATGGCGTAGGCCGTTCTGGTGGAAGCGCGGAGGCGCAACCCCGGAATCGGGGATGCGCCGGTGATGCCAGCGCCGAAGGAGCCTTCGGCGTGCATGACCCGCTGGCTAGCGAGCAGCTGGTGGAAGAGGGCCGAAAAGCTCGCGGGACTCGAACGCAAGTGGGGCCGGGGGTGGCATTCGCTCAGGCGGAAATTCGCTTCCGACCGCATGGACCCGCCTTTCAAGGTGCTCTGCGATCTGGCCGGATGGAAGACAGCCCAAACGGTCCTCCAGAGCTACCGGAAGCCCGACGAGGACCGGCTCAGGAAGGCTCTCGAAGCGTACCGGGAGGTGGGCTCGGCGTCCAACTAGCGCTCCAATTGGAGAGCATAATTGGAGAGCATCTATACCCCCGGATTCCGCAAGTCGAGTGGGCGCTGCTGGACTCGAACCAGCGACCTCCTGCTTGTAAGGCAGGCGCTCTAACCAGGCTGAGCTAAGCGCCCCTTCGGCGCAGGATGTCATTCGGCTGTGGACGAAGACCTCCTTCGGCTTCGAACGCGCAAACTGTCTCCCAACCCGGTTAGCCTTTCCGGCCCGTCTATCGGATGATCGCCAGCGGCAGCAGAACCACGTATCCGAGGACGAGGAGAAGCGGCGCAGCGGTTATGTCGCCCCGAGAAAGCAGCCAGTACCCGAGCGTGAGCGAAGCCACCCCGCACGCCAGCAGGATCGCGCTGGTCCTGGTGAAGGCGATCGCCTTCGAACCCGTCGTCGCCCGTCTGCCGGCGGCCCTTCGTCTCGATCCGGTTCGCTTCGCGACCCCGGCCCTACCTTTCGCCGCGTTCCGCGTGACGCCCCTGCGCGTGTTCTTTCTCTTAGCCATGTCAAAGGATAACCTCTTCCGAAAATGCGGTCAATATTCGAGAGCCCATCGACGTACGCGAGCCAGATCGTCAGGGAGGGGAGAGTCAAATTCCATGACCTCTCCAGTTTCGGGATGACTGAAGCTCAAGCTCCGAGCGTGGAGAAACTGGCGAGGGGTCCTCCGAGCTAGTTCCGCCGCCCAGGCACGTGCCGGTCCGCCGAAGCCGCGTTCGCGCCCGGCGCCGTAGACGGGATCGCCGACCACCGGATGGCCGAGGTGCGCCAGGTGTACCCGGATCTGGTGCGTTCTGCCGCTTCCGAGCTCGACCTCGAGCAGTTCGCAGCATCTGAATTCTTCCACGACCCGGACCCTGGTCAACGCCGGTCTGCCCGATTCGAGGACCGTCATGCGCTTGCGGTCCTTGGGATGCCTGCCGATGGGCGCATCGATCTCCAGCTCGGGCGTCGACAACCGTCCCCACGAGGCTGCCGTGTAAATGCGGGAAATCTCTCGGCGAATCAGCGCCGCCTGCAGAGCCCTGTGGGCCGCGTCGCTCTTTGCGACCACGAGCAGACCCGAGGTGTCCTTGTCGAGGCGGTGTACGATACCGGGCCGGAGTCGACCACCGACGTCCGACAGCTCGCCCACCGCATGCATGAGCGCATTCACCATTGTCCCGGTTCGGTTGCCGGGTGCAGGGTGGGTGACCATGCCGGCGGGCTTGTCGACCACGCACAGAGAGGCGTCCTCGTGTATGATCGGCAGTTCGAGCTGCTCCGGTTCAATCCCGACCGGCTCCGGCGGGGGTACCCTTACCTCCACCCGCGCGCCCGCTGGAAGGATCTCCGACTTGCGCACCGCCCGACCCTCGGCGGTGACGAGTCCTTCGGCGATGAGCGCCTGCACCCGGGTGCGCGAGAGGGCGAGCTCGCCTGCGACGACCGTGTCTATGCGCGCGTCCCCGGTGTCGGGAACGGTCAGGACGCGACGCTCCACCTGCTCAGCGCCAGCTCGACCGCAAGCCCGTCGATGGCGAGTTCGCGACGCCGGGACTCCGGCGGATCCACACCGGGCGTGCCCACGACGAGCTCGAGCGCGAGCGTCTCGCCCGATATGAAGGCCTCGTGGCTTCGCGCAACCTCCTCCACCTGCGCGTCCCCGGCGATCCGCAACCGTATGCGATCGGTAACCTCCAGGTCGGACTCGCGGCGCAACCGCTGGATCCGGTTCACCAGCTCGCGGGCCAGACCTTCGCTGCGGAGCTCTTCGTCCACCTCGGGATCTATCGCCACCGTTACCCCGGCCTCGGCCTTGACGACGAGATTTCCTGCGCTGACCTCTCGAACCTCCAACCACTCGTCGAGAACCTCGACCTCCTCGTCTCCTAAGCTGATCCTGACCCCGGCCCCGGCCCTGAAAGCGGCCAGCTCTTCCTGACTCAGGTCGCGCAGAGCCTGAGCCGCGCCCTTGGTCGTCTTGCCAAAGCGAGGCCCAAGCGCCCTGAAGCTGGGCCGGGCCTCCAACCTTACCACGCCCGTCGCATCAGCCAGGAAATCGACGCCTTTCACGTTCAACTCGTCACGAACCACGTCGAGTATCTCCGAGGAGAGCTCGCCTCCGCCGGGCAGCACCGCGCCGATCCGACGGAGCGGTTGCCTCACCCTGACCCCCGCTTCCTCGCGGGCCGCGCGGCCCAACGAGGTGATCCTGCGCGCGAGGGCCATTTCCTCCTCCAGACGCTCGTCTCTTGCGCCACCTGTGGGAAAATCGCTCATGTGAACGCTCTCGCCGGTGACGGCCCGATGTATCCAGTCTGAGACCATCGGGGCGACGGGCGCGAGCAGGCGCGACACGGTACGGAGGGCGATCCACATGGTCGAGAACGCGGCCCGGGCGTCGGCGGACATGCTCGAACCGCCGTCCGTCCCGTCCTCCCGAGTGCGCCAGTAGCGGGGCCTGCCGCGGCGCACGTACCAGTTCGAGAGATCGTCGACCACGAACTCCGCCAGCGCACGGTACGCCCCGGTGATCCGATAACCGCGCAGTTCACCGTCGACGATGCCGGCGGTGGCGGCGAGTCTGGAGAGGAGCCAGCGGTCGAGAACTGAGAGCTCGCCCTCGACGGGAACACCGAACCGCTCATCCTCGGATGCGTCGGTGGAAGTTCCGCCGGGCGGTGGCGTCCAGTTTTCCACATTCGCGTAGAGGGCGAAGAACTGATACGTGTTCAGGAGAGTCCCGAAGAAGCGTCGGCTCGCCTCGTTCACCGCATCGGAATCGTAGCGCATCGGGTTCCACGGATTGGATGCAGTGACGAAGTACCAGCGGAGCGGGTCGGAGCCGTGCTCGGAAATGGCGTCCCAGGGATCGACCACGTTACCCTTGGACTTCGACATCTTGCGCCCCTGCGCGTCGAGAACGAGGTCGTTCACCACCACGGAACGAAAGGGCGGACCTTTGTCCAGCAGGGTGGAGACGGCCATCAGCGAGTAGAACCAGCCGCGCGTCTGATCGAGCCCTTCGCAGATGAAATCCGCCGGGAAGTGCTCCTCGAACTCCTCGGCGTTCTCGAAAGGATAGTGCCATTGAGCGAACGGCATGGCCCCCGAATCGAACCAGACGTCGATGACCGAGGGCGATCTCCGCATCGCTCCGTCGCACTCCTCGCACGGCCAGACGAGCTCGTCGATAAAGGGGCGATGCGGATCGAAGTCATCGGGGAGTCCGCCCACGAGCTCGTCGAGCTCGTCGAGCGAACCCACCCAGCGCACGTGATCCGCGTCGGCGTCGCAGATCCAGACCGGAAGCGGCGTCCCCCAGTAGCGGTCTCGCGAGAGCGCCCAGTCCATGTTGCCCCTCAGCCAATCGCCGAACCGATTCGCGCCGATCTCCGGAGGGTGCCAGGCGACGGAATCGTTGTTGGCGAGCAGATCGTCCTTGCGGCGGGAGGTGGCGATGAACCAGGAATCTCGCGCCATGTAGATGAGCGGGGATCCGCAGCGCCAGCAGTGCGGATAGGAGTGCTCCACCTTTTCCAGGCTGAATAGCCCCCGCCGTGCCCTGAGCGCATTCACGATCAGCTCGTCGGCCTCCTTTACGAACGTGCCGCCGACAAGAGGAATGTCGTCTCGGAAGCGGCCGGTGTCGTCGACGGGGTTCAGGAAGGGCAGCCCGTGCTCCAGGCCGAGCGCGTGGTCGTCGGCCCCGAAGGCCGGCGCAATGTGGACGATGCCGGTCCCGTCGTCCGCGTTGGTCCAGTCCGCGGCGTACACGCGCCAGCCCGACTCCGAGTCGGATGCGGCCACCAGGTCGAGTGGGCGACGGTAGCGCAGGCCGACCAGCGACCTTCCCGGGCAGCGGTCGACGATCTCCACGTCCTCTTCAAAGACCGCCTCCACGCGGGATTCGGCCACGACGTAGCGGGTTCCGCGCCTACGCACCGTGGCGTAGACGATCTCGGGGTGCACGGCGAGCGCTGCGTTGGAGGGCACCGTCCAGGGCGTCGTCGTCCACGCCAGCAGGATCCGCGCCTCCTCGTCGTCCTCGACGCGCGCGCCGAAAGTGAGAGAGGGATCGACGACATCCCGATACCCTTGGGCAACTTCGTGCGACGAGAGGGCGGTGCCGCAACGCGGACAGTAGGGCACGCTCTTGTGCCCCGGGTAAAGGAGGCCGGAATCGGCGAAACGCTTGAGGATCCACCAGACCGATTCCACGTACTCCGGAGAGAAGGTGACGTAGGGTCGCCAGTACTCGAGCCAGTAGCCGATGCGCTCGCTGAGCTCCTCCCATTCCCGCTTGTAGGTGAAGACCGATTCCCGGCACACGCGATTGAAGTCGGCGATCCCGTAGGCTTCGATCTCGGGTTTGCCGCTGATGCCGAGCTTCTTCTCGGCTTCGATCTCGACGGGAAGCCCGTGGGTGTCCCATCCTGCGATCCGGGTGACGCTGCGACCGCTCAGCGCCCGATGACGACAGACCAGATCCTTGATGGTCCGCGAGATGATGTGGTGCAGACCGGGCCGGCCGTTCGCGGTGGGCGGTCCCTCGTAAAAGACGAAAGGCTCGCCGCCTCGCTCGAGCGTCCGCCTGAAGAGATCCTCGTCGCGCCAGCGTTCGAGAACGGCCTCCTCGATGGCGATCACGCCACCGGGAAGCTCGGGATAGATCACGGCCGGAAGTCGGATTCCCGGTCGTTTGCCTCCGCGCCCCGCCGCCCCGAGCCTCCGTCCGGGTCCCCGCCGTCGATGATCGCGGCGATCCGCCCCTCGGAGAACTGCGGCCCGATCTCGCGCCGCTCCTCCTCGGCGATCAGGTTCGCGCCTTCGTTCATGAAGCGGTTCATGGTCCGCAGCAGACGGGTGCGCTGGTAGCAGAGATCCTCGATGGCCGTCCGGGCCCGTTCGGCCTCTTCGAGAGCCACGCTCCGGATCCGGCGGGCGGTCGCCCGCGCATCTTCCTCGATGCGCTCGGCGCGCTCGGCAGCGTCGCGCTCCATGAGTTCGACCCGGTTCTGCGCGGCGTCGATCATCTCCTTGCCGAACTTCTGGGCCGATACCACGGCGTCCTTTATCGATTCCTCCCGTTCGACACCCACATCGAGCTGCTTCCGCATCGATTCGTTTTCACGCTGGAGCTCCCTGTGTGCGCGAGTGAGTTCCTCGAGGCGGTCGGCGACGCTCTTCATGAAGCTGTCCACCTCGTCGCGATCGTATCCTCGGAAGCGTCTCGAGAAATCTCCTCTCTTGCTCCGTACGTCGAGTGCGGTCAGATCAATCGCCATGGTCAGGTCTCCAGATTAGTTGCCCCGGGCCTCGGTCTGGGCCCGAAGAGCGCAGTTCCGATACGCACCATAGTACTCCCTTCCGCGATGGCGACATCCAGATCGCCCGTCATCCCCATCGAGAGTTCAGGGCCTACCCGCGAGGTGGCCTTCCGTGTCTCTTCGCTCGTTCGTCGGAGTCCGCCGAAGGTACGGCGAAGCGTACCGACATCGGCGCCGAACGGCGCCATCGTCATCAGACCCGCCAACTTTAGGCCCGGCAGTTCGGCCATCTCGAGCAGGGTATCGACGGCTCCGTCCGCGTCGAGCCCGCTCTTGGACGCCTCTCCCGAGACGTTGACCTGCACGAGGATGTCGAGCCCTGAACCGGGTTCGCAACCCCTTGCACCTTCGACGACCGCGCGACTCAGCTTGCGAGCGAGCTTGAGATTGTCGACGGAGTGAACTAGGTCGGCGCACGCCGCCGCTCTCTTCGCCTTGCGGCTCTGAACGTGGCCGATGAGGTGCCAGGTCGGCTCGCGGCCGATGATCCGGGTCTTCGCCTCCAGCTCCTCGACTCGGTTCTCGCCCAGGTGGGTCAATCCGGCCGCAAGCGCCGCCTCCACAGCCTCGACCGGATGGGCCTTGGTAACCGCGATCAGCCGGACGGACCTAGGAGACCTTCCGGCGTCCAGCTCCGCCCGGGCGATGCGATCACGCACCTCCGGTAGATTTCGGTCAAGCAGTTCGGCGTACACGTAGCGGGATCGGGTCCATCTCGTAGCGGCCATGGCCGTCGCCGGTCGGACCCGAATGTCCTGGGCTTGTGAACTTCGGTCGGCTAGCGAACCGCGCCGCTCTAGTTGACCTTGAAGATGATGGGTATCGCCACCCGGACCTTGACGGGTTTGTCGCGGTTCAGCGCCGGCGAGAACCTGTAGACGGCCGCGACCCTCAGAGCCGCCTCGTCGAGAGCCCGGTAATCGGAGCTATCATGGACATAGGATCCGATGACCTTCCCTTCCTCGTCGATTTCGAAATGGACCACGACCGTGCCGCCTATGCCGGCGTCCTTCAGGAAGGCGGGGTACTCCCGCTCCAAGGCTGCCTGGACCTCGTCGCGGTTGTGGACCTCCGGGTTGACCTCGGCCACCGAGAATATGCTGCGGCCGCCCGGAGTGTTCTCCCTCTCGGCGAAGGGGGGCGGCGAAAGCAACGCTGACGGGTTCGCCTCGAAAGTGGTCTCGGTGATAGTGATCTCGGCGCTCACCGTGGTCGACACGACCGGAACCGCCGGGTGCGAAATGGCCTGCGGGGGCGGCGGGACCTCGATCTGGTCCGGCACGTCGAGCACTTCGATTTCGTCGGCCTCGAAGGAGACGTCCTCGGCCTCGATATTGGGCGATGCGACGAAGAGCACGACGTGCAGCGCCACCGCGAGGATGAGTCCGGCCCAGATCATTTCCGGGGATCGGTGCTTGAAACTGTCGTTTCTGGTCTCGATCGGGTCCGCTTGGAGGTCGGGTTGGGTTGGATCGGTCATCTCCGTTCCCTCTGGAATTTGGTTTCGCGTTGCGCGGCGAAGACCACCCGCAGCACACCGCCCCGGATGAGCGCCTGTTGCAGTTGGTCCGGTAGATTTCGGGCAAGCAGTTCGGCGTACACGTAGCGGGATCGGGTTCGCCCCGCAGCGGCCATGGCCGTCGCCGGTCGGACCCGGACGTTCCTGGCTTGTGAACCTCGGTCGGCTAGCTAGTCGCGCCGCTCTAGTTGACCTTGAAGCTGACGGGTATCGCCACCCGGACCTTGACGGGCTTGTCGCGGTTCAGCGCCGGCGAGAACTCATAAATGTTCGCGACCCTCAGAGCCGCCTCGTCGAGAGCCTCGAATCCGGTGCTCTCGTGGATATAGGCTCTGATGACCTTCCCTTCCTCGTCGATTTCGAAGTGGACCACGGCCGTGCCGCCCAGGCCGGCGTCCTTCAGGAAGCGGGGCCACTCCCGCTCCAAGGCCCGCGTGATTTCGGGGACGTTTTGCACCACGGGGTTGACCTCGAACACCGAGAAGCCGCCGCGATCTCCCGGATTGCTCTCCACCGCCATGACGGGGGGCGGTGGAAGGTCCTCAGGCGGGTTCGCCTCCAACGTGGTCTCGGTGATCGTGATCTCGGCGCTCACCGTGGCCGACACGACCGGCACCGCCGGGCGCAGTATGGCCTGCGGGGGCGGCGGGATCTCGATCTGGTCCGGCACATCGAGGACTTCGATCTCGTCGGCCTCGAAGGAGACGTCCTCGGCCTCGATGTTGGGCGATACGACGAAGATCACGACGTGCAGCGCCACCGCGAGGATGAGTCCGGCCCAGATCGCTTCCGCGGATCGGCGCTTGAAATTTTCGTTTCTGGTCTCGATCGGGTCCGCTCGGAGGTCGGGTTGGGTTGGATCGGTCATCTGCGTTCCCTCTGGATGTTGGTTTCGAGTTCTGCGGCGAAGGTCACTCGCAGCACACCGCCCCGGATGAGCGCCTGCTGCAGTTGGTCCATGTACTGATACGGGACGTCCCGATCACCGCGGATCGAGATCTGAAGCTTCTGATCGGAAGCGACATAGAGCGGGGTGACCACCGCCGTGACCTGATCCATGGTGAGCTCGGCGTCGTTGACATAGACCTTGCCGTCCTGCTCCATCCAGATGTTCAGGATGTTCTTCTGCTTCTCGTCCATCTTCTGGGCGGCTTCCGCCTCGGGCCAGTCTATCGGCCGTTCCTTGTCCTGCTGGAAGACCGTGGTGACCATGAAGAAGATGAGGAGCAGGAAGGCGATGTCTGCCAGAGACGAGGAGGGAATCTCCTCGGAGGCCTTCGAACTCTTCTGGAACTTTCCTCCGCTGATGGCCATGTCAGACCTCCAGGAGCTGGAGTGAGATGCGGCTCGCGTTGGCCGACTGAAGGGCGTCGAGCACGTCCATCATATAGCCGTACTCGGCCTCGGGATGGGTCTTGACCGCAGCGATGAGTCTGTCGTTGGAAGCGAATTCCTGCCTCCAGATGCCCTCGACGTCGGCCGCCCGCACCGTCTGGACGGATTCGCTCTCACCGCGCTTGACCTCGACCGTACCGTCGACCTGAACGAGCAGGTGGAGGACGTTCTCCTGCGCGACCTCGACCTCCTCGTTCGCTTCCGGAAGCACCAGAGCAAGCCCCTTGTCCTTGGGGAAGGTGGTGGTGACCAGGAAGAAGATGAGAAGCAGGAAGGCGATGTCGGCGGTGGAGGACATCGGGATGCCTTCGCCGGCTCTCTTCTTTTTCTTTCCGAGAACGGACATTACTCGACCTCGCGGTTGGGGGTGCGGGGGATCCGGCAGGGAGAGCCGGCTCTGTGGAAAACGGTCGTCAACCGAGCCGTACGTTCATACTCGAACGCGTCGCAAGAGGTCCGCGCGATACGGTGCGACGCGCGTGGCGATGGAGACGGGAAACACGGGCTTCCGGATGCAGTGAGAGATTCTTCCACGGGCTGTCAGGCTGCCGAAACGATCTCGAGACGGTGCTCGCGCTCGAGATCCCAAGCCAGATTGATCACTTGCTGGGTTCCTTCCTCCATGTCGACGATGAGGCGATCGATCCGGGTAACGAAGTAGTTGTAGCCGATGTTGACCGGGATCGCGATCGTCAGGCCGGCGGCGGTGGTGAGCAGAGCTACCTTGATTCCTCCGGCGACCAGCGAGGGATCGACCGTCCCGGCCTCGGCGATGGAATCGAAAGCGAGGATCATTCCGGCCACGGTACCTAGGAAACCCATCAGGGGGGCGACGTTGGCGACGGTCGCCAAGACCACCAGGCCGCGCTCGAGAAACCCGAGCTCGATGACGCCGGTCGTGGAGACGGCACGTTCGATCTCGCCTTCGGTGACCCTCCCGGTACGGATGCGCCGCAGTCCGGTGTGGAGGATGGCGGCCGCCGGACCGTTGGTCGAGCCGGCGATGCCGAGAGCGCCGTCGATGTCTCCCTCGAGCGTCGCGTCCTTCACCGAGGCAAGGAGCTTCCTGGTGTCACGGTGAGCGAGCCAGAGGGTCCACGTCTTGCCCACGATTACTCCCACTGCGAGCAGGGAGCAGAAGACGAGCGGATACATCATCCACCCGCCGTCCTCGAAGAGGGTGATTAGCCTGTACTGGTTGTCCACGTGGGCGATCTCCAAATGGGGCTGTCCGACGGACGCGCCGTCGATTGCTGGGAGGTTCCGCCGGAGGGGGTTCGCTCGGCCGGCGGTCATGCGTGTCAAACGTCGTGCGGCTCATCGTAAGGTACTTGGCCGTAAGATAAAATGTCAACACCGTAACGCAACTATTCGCGTCCGGTCGTCTCCCGCTCCGCCCTGGGCAACAGACTCTCCCGCACCTCCTCCTCCCCAGCCATCCGTTTCAGCTTCCCCAGCCTGGCGATGGAGATCCGACCTGTCTCCTCGCTTACCACGATGACGGTCGCGTCGGTCTCCATGCTGAGCCCGACGGCAGCCAGGTGGCGAGTACCGAGGCCGGAGATCTCGGCGCTGTCGCCGACGGGAAGAATGGCGCGAACGAACTTGATCGAATCGTCCGAGATGATCACCGCTCCGTCGTGAATGGGAGAAACGGGCGTGAAGATCCAGCGAAGCATGCTCTCCGAGACCCGGGTCTCCAGCCGCTCCCCGGTCTCCCCCCAGCGCTCCAGCCCGTCTCTGTTCTCGACGGCGATCAGCGCTCCGTGTCGTGCCTCGGCCAGCCTGACCACCGCCTTGGTGACCTCTTCGGCAGTGCGCGACTTGAGAGGCGCGATGGCTCCCAGCAGGGGCACGCCCCCGCCGATGCGGGAGAGAGCGTAGCGGAGTTCGGGCTGAAAGACCACCAGCACGGCGATCGTCCCGAAACTGAGGATCTGTGTCGCGATGCCCGGGATCACCTCCCAGCCGGCTCGCTCCAGACCCTCCGTCAGCATCAGCAGGAAGACCACCCCCAGGAAGACGGGCAGCCCCCTGGTGCGGCTGAGGAGGCGCATCACCCAATAGACGAGCACCGCGAGAACCAGTATCTCGAGGGCGTCCGACCAGTCGGGAACCCTCAAAACGCCGGGTGCGTCGGTGACCGCGCCGGCGTCTTCCTGCGGGCTCTGGAAGTTCAGCGGCTGTCGTGGAAACCGGGAGCCGCTCCCGGAAGCGGGCCACCAGCGATAGGTATCTGGAGCTGGGTGCGATCCGGCACCGCGTCCTTCTTCGCCTCGTCGTCCAGGGCGGACGGCTCATCCAGCTCCTGAAGCGGCGGCAAGGTACCGCCCTTGTCAAGGATCGCGATCTCGTCGCCGTCGAGCGTCTCGCGTTCGAGCAGGCTCTGTGCGATTACCTCCAGGAGGTCGCGATTCGCCGCCAGGATGTCGCGTGCGCGATCTTGGGCGACGTCGAGTATGCGCTTCACTTCCTCGTCGACGAGCCGGGCGGTGTGTTCGGAGACTGCCCGTCGCTGGACGATCTCACGCCCGAGGAAAACCTCCTGTTCGGAGTCCCCGATCGCGACCAGTCCTATGGCGTCACTCATGCCGAAGGTGGTGACCATGCGCCTCGCCATGGCGGTGGCGCGTTCGATGTCGTTGCCGGCGCCCGTGGTCACGTCGGCAGGACCGAAGATCAGCTCCTCGGCCACCCTTCCGCCGAAGAGCATGGCGAGCTGGCCTTCGAGCCAATCCTTCGTGTACGAGTGCCGATCCTCCTCCGGCAGAGAAGCCGTGATCCCGAGCGCCCGGCCCCTCGGAACGATGGTGACCTTGTGCACCGGATCGAGCCCGGGAATCTTTATGCCCAGCACCGCGTGACCCGCCTCGTGGTAGGCGGTGAGCTTCTTCTCGTTCTCGGTGAGCACGAGCGAGCGACGCTCCGCTCCGAGCATGACCTTGTCCTTGGCGCGGTCGAAGTCGACCATGTGAACCCGGCGGGCGTCCCGGCGGGCGGCCAGGAGAGCGGCTTCGTTGCAGATGTTCTCCAGATCCGCACCGCTCATGCCGGGGGTGCCCCGAGCGATCACGGAGAGCTCTACGTCCTCCGCAAGGGGAAGCTTGCGGGCGTGGACCCTGAGAATGCCCTCGCGACCGCGCAGGTCGGGAGCGTCGACCACAACCTGGCGGTCGAAGCGGCCCGGACGAAGCAGGGCCGGATCGAGAACGTCCGGACGGTTGGTCGCCGCCAGGAGGATGACTCCGCCGTTCGACTCGAAACCGTCCATCTCGACGAGCAGGGCGTTCAAGGTCTGCTCCCGTTCGTCGTGCCCGCCCCCGAGGCCGGCGCCTCGATGCCTGCCGACGGCGTCGATCTCGTCCACGAAGATGATGCAGGGAGCGTGGGTCTTGCCCTGTTCGAAGAGGTCGCGCACACGGGAGGCTCCCACGCCCACGAACATCTCCACGAAATCCGATCCCGACATCTGGAAGAAGGGCCTGCCCGCCTCGCCCGCCACAGCACGCGCGAGAAGGGTCTTGCCGGTCCCCGGCGGTCCCACGAGGAGCACCCCCTTGGGCAGCCGCCCTCCAAGCCGCGAAAACTTGGCGGGATCCTTGAGGAATTCGATGATTTCCTGGAGCTCTTCCTTCGCCTCCTCGGCGCCGGCGACGTCCTGGAAGGTCACCTGGGGATTGTGGGGTGAGATGAGCTTGGCCCGCGAGCGCCCGAACTGGAAGGCTCGGTTGCCTCCGGCCTGCATCGCTCTCACGATCCAGAACAGGATGATGATGAGCAGCAGGAAGGGCAGAAGGGAGGTCAGTATCCTGAGCGCACCGCCGTCGGCGGGAAGAGCGTCGACCGCCACGTCGCGTTCTATGAGGCCTGCCGTGAATTCGGGCGTGGGGTCGAACGGGAGCAGCGAACGGAAGGTGTGGACTTCCTCATCGTTCCCGGGCAGCGCGACGGGCTGGTTGAACTCGCCTTCCATACGTCGTCCGCGGATGGTGACTTCGAGGATGTTGTCGGCCCTGAGCTGACTGTCGAACTCGGTGAAGTCTATCTCACCCGCGTTCCGCCCTCCCCCGTAGAACATCTCGACCACGAAGACCGTGCCCAACAGCAGGACCGCCATGAGTGCGAGGCCGCGGGAGGCGCGACCCATCTTGCCTTTCTGCCTTCGGGGAGGTTCTTGTGCCATTTCGCCCGCTAGATAGCTGCGATGAAGGGTAGTTGACGGTACTGCTCGGCCAGATCGAGTCCATACCCCACCAGGAAGTCATTGGGTGCGTCGAAACCGACCCAGCGCACAGGCTCCGCGATTCCGGAGTTGCCAGGCTTGCGGAGTAGGGCGCACACCTCGAGCGTCCGGGGCTCCCGGGCCCTGAGTTGGGGCAACAGACGGTTGAGCGTGGTGCCCGAATCGACGATATCTTCGACAAGGAGCACGTCCCTGTCCTTGAGGGGAGTCCGGACATCGAGATGGATCTGCACCTCGCCGGACGTCTTATTGTTCGCGCCGTAGCTGGAGACCGCCATGAAATCCATCTGGGCCGGGACGTTCAGTGCGCGTGTGAGATCTGCCATGAATATGAAGCTCCCCTTGAGCAGACCGATGACGAGAAGGGCGCCGCGATCCCGGTAGTGATCCGAGATTTCCCGGCCGAGCTGAGCGATCCGTTCGCGGACCTGCGATTCCGGGTAGAGCACCCGATGATCCCGAGGTAGTCCGAGCGCGCTTTCAGCCATGAATTCCCTGATCGGATCTCGGTGCCTCGGCCGTCGGTTTACGACGCGGCGGCAGCATGATCAAGCGTTCGTGGCCTCTCAAAAGACGGAGTCCGCCCGTAAGCGAGACCTCCCGGCCGTGACCACGGGCTATGCTAAACCGAGCCGCTATCTCCGTTCCGGTGCGGTCGAGCCGGAAGCCGAGTTCGGCGGCGAGTCTGCGCAGCATGACGGCACGCAGCTCCTGCGGCAGCCGCTCGAACGGGGCGGCGGCGAGCGACACGCTCCTGCGCGGGGGTGGACGCCGGCACAGGTCGAGCCCGCTCTCGACGCAGGCCAGCGCCGACTCCCAGGCCTCGGCCTCCTCGGCGGCGAGCTCGGCGAGTCGCGTGAGCGAACGTCGCGCCGTGCTCGAAACGCCTTCCTCCAGAGCGGGGATGACGCGGTGCCGGATGACGTTGCGGGGGCGCGTAGGATCTCGATTGGAGGGGTCGGTTCGCCAAGTGAGGCCGACGTCGGCGGCGTAGCTACGCAGCTCGGCTCGCCAGAAGCCGAGGAGCGGACGCCAGATGCCGGGCTCCCGCCACTCTCTCATGGCAGCAAGCCCGGCGGGACCGGTGCCTCGCGCCACCCGGTGGAGCACCGTTTCGGCCTGGTCGTCGGCGTGGTGGGCTAGGGCGACGCGATCCGCCCTCAGTCCGAGTCTCGCCGACTCGAGGATCCGGTGGCGCAGCTCCCGGGCCCGCGTCTCCGAGCGTTGGTCGACAGGCGGTCTGGGCAGTCTCTCCACGCGGAGTCCCACTCCCCAGGCTCGGCACAGCCCCTTCAACCACCGGGCGTCGTTCCCCGATTCGCGCCGCCAGCCGTGGTCGACGTGGACGGCCAGCAGATCGAGCGGCGGCAGACCCGGGGTGAAGCGCAGCAGATGGAGGAGAACCACCGAATCGGCACCGCCCGAAACCCCTACCAGAACCCGCGTGCCAAGCGGCGGTGTGCGGGGTGAGCCGAGAAGCCGGGTTCGGAAGCGGTCGGCCAGGTCGTTCACCGCAGGTCAGTCTCCGTGGGGCGGCGGCCGGCCGGCCGCTTCCTCCAGGACACGTGCCAGGAGGTCAGGTCGGTCGCTCTGGATACCGTCGACACCCAGGTCGAGGAGGCGACGCATTTCGTCCGGATCGTTCACGGTCCACACCTGGACCGGGATGTTGCAGGCGTGGGCGGCTCGGATGAAGCCCGGGGTGACCACCGCGAGGCCGCGCCACCTCGTCGGCACCTGAAAGATGTCCACCGGAGGAGGGGAGCGGCGGAAGGCGGCCCGTCTGCCGAGGCGAAGGCGAGCGGCGAGCCAGAACTTCAAGACGGTCTTTCGGCCCGCGCTCAAGGCTCCTTCGTACTCGCTTCGCTCGGGAAGATGGCGGGAGTCGGAGCTTGCCAGGACGACACGGTGCACCGCGCCGCGAGCTCGGATGGCGGCGACGGCCGCCGGCCATGCGCCTTCGGCCTTCAATTCCACGGTGAGGCGGGTCCAGGGCAGCCTCTCCAGAACCTCGTCCAAGGTGGGAATCCTCACACCCCGTCCCCTTTGGGAGCGACGACCGTCCGGATCCCGGAAGCGGTAGCCGGCATCGAGGCTTCGGAGTTCGTCGAGCGTCAGCTCGCTGACCGCTCCGCTGCCTTCGGTGGTTCGATCGACCGTGGGATCGTGGATCACGACCGGTCGTCCGTCGCGGCTCAGACGGACGTCGAGCTCGATCATGTCGGCGGCCCACCGCTCCGCAGCGCAGGTAAAGGCCTCCAAGGTATTCTCGGGGGCCAACGCCGCTCCACCCCGGTGCGCCACCAGAAGCGGTCGGCCAGCTAGTACCGGGAAGCCCGGTCGCACGCTCCGTGACAAGGCTGGCCTCCATCTTCAACGGATGCCGGAGGAGGGACTCGAACCCCCGACACGCGGATTATGATTCCGCTGCTCTAACCGACTGAGCTACTCCGGCGCGACGCGCAAGGTCGCCTGAAAGGACCCTCCTGTCAAGGACGGTGCCTTATGGCGTCGCCGGAACGCCGGCGGTCGTCCGCTGTGGGATCGGAGGCCGAGGGTTCGGCGGCATGGGAGTCCGAGGCGGAATCGGGCGGCTCGACGAACCTGTATAGAATCTCGCCCTCGCGGATAAGACCGAACCGTTCTCTCGCAACGCGCTCCAGCGCTTTCGGGTCGCTCATGAGGGCATCCCTGGCGGATTCCAGCGAGTCGAGTCGTTCGACCAACGCGTCCTGCCTCTTCTCCTCCGCGGACACCTCTTCCTCCGCTCTCCGCAGGTCGAACCACGAATACTCGCCGCCGAAAACCAGCAGGTAGAGAGCTCCGAGCACGAGTCCCGTCGCCAGCAGGCCGCGGATCAACGCCATAGCTCCATCCCCGGAAAACGGGCCGCCCCTTCGAGCTCCGACTCGATCTCGAGCAGCCGGTTGTACTTGGCCGTTCTCTCGCTGCGGCTGGCGCCGCCCGTCTTTATCTGGCCTGCGCCGGTCGCGACGACCAGATCCGCGATGAAGGTGTCCTCCGTCTCGCCCGAGCGATGCGACACGATCCTTCCGAGGCCGGCGGCCTCGGCGTCGCGCATGGTTTCGAACGTGCGCGTCAGTGTGCCGATCTGGTTGAGCTTGACGAGCACCGCAGTGGCGGCCCGGGTGTCGATTCCCCTCTTCAGCCGCTTCGGGTTGGTCACGAAGAGGTCGTCGCCCACAACCTGGACGCTCCCGCCCAGCCGCTGGGTAAGGGCCACCCATCCGCTCCAGTCGTCCTCGCCGAGCGGGTCCTCGATCGAGCGGATCGGATATTCGGACGCCCAGCGCTCCCAGTAGTCGACCATCTCCTCGGACGATCGTGTTCCGCCGTCCGACCAACGCAGCTCGTAAGCCCACTCGTCCTGCTCGACGGCATCCGCTGGTTCGGCTTCCAAAAGCTCCGTCGCGGCGACATCGAGTGCGATCGCCACCTCGCGTCCCGGGGTGTAGCCCGCTCGTTCCACGGCGGCGAGCACCGTCTCTATCCCTTCCTCGTTGCTCGCCAGATCGGGAGCGAAGCCGCCCTCGTCACCGACGGTCGTGGCGAGGCCGCGTTCCCTCAGAATCCGCTTCAGGTTGTGCGAGATCTCCACACCCGCGCGCAGCGCCCGCCCGAAGTTCTCGACGCCGGCGGGCATGACCATGAACTCCTGCACGTCCACGTTGTTGGAAGCGTGCGCCCCGCCGTTGAGGATGTTCATCATCGGGACGGGGAGCGTCGGTTCGCTCAGTCCGCCGAGGCCCAGCCACAGCTCGCGCAGGTGACGCCACAGGGGCAGGCCGCGTTCGCGGGCCGCGGCTCGAGCGGTGGCCAGAGATGTTGCGAGCACGGCGTTCGCACCCAAGTGGGCGAGGTTGGGCGTGCCGTCGAGATCGGTGAGAGTCCGGTCCAAGCTCTTCTGCTCGCTCGGATCGAGACCGGTGATCGCGCGGGCGATGGGGCCGTTCACGTTCGCGACGGCGCGGAGAACGCCTTTGCCGAAGTAGCGGGGGTCGCCGTCGCGCAGTTCGATCGCCTCGTGCGTGCCGGTCGAGGCGCCCGAAGGGACCGCCGCGCGTCCCTTCGCTCCCGAGTCGAGCGTCACCAGCGCTTCCAGGGTGGGTAGGCCGCGGGAGTCGAGGATCTCCCGAGCGCGAACGCTCGTGATCGTCGTACAGCCCGGCAGGTGGATGATTTCGCGCGAGCGCGGATAGCGCGGATAGCGATGAAGCGCCGCTCCGCCGTGAGCGATCGTTCCACGAGCTGCCGACGGCGGGGTCCTGACCGTTCCGTTCGCGCGCACGGAGGCCCGTAGGAGCTGCCGCGACGGGCCCCCGGTGGAGCTCATCCCCCGATCAGGTCCGGGAAACGGTAGATGACGACCCCGCTCTCCGGTGCGTTGTCGACATCGACGTACCCCTTGTCGACCATCGCGTTGAGCGCTCGCTCCACCTCTTCGAAGGCGCGCCCCGAGGCGATGACTCCCTGGGTGACCGTGAGAACGCCGCCGTTACGGCGGGCCGCGTTCAGGAGTGCGACCCTCAGATCGGCCACCTTGTTGCCGGGAGCCTGCCCGGCAAGGCTTGCGACCTGCTTTTGCGGCTCGAGCTGGAACCTTCGGGGCGCAATGTAGCCGTCGCGTCGATTGGCGTCCCGGACCATGGACTTCAAGCTGAACAGGTCGACGAGGGTGCCGATCCCCAGGAACCCCAATGTCAGCAGGAAGAAGAGTCCCGACCATACCTTGCCGAGGTAGAAGCGGTGCAGTCCGCTGAGCCCGAACACCGACATCGCCAGGAGCAGGTAGGACGTGCCGAGACTGTAAGGCTTCTCGGACACGGTGATGTTGATGTTGCTGACGTCTTTCGAGTCCCCGCCTTGGGAGGTGGGGTAGCGGGGATCGTAGTTCATCTTTGCGTCTACGCGGACCGGTGGCGGTAGGTTCCGAAACGGCGGACGATCAGCGAGACGGCGATGGCCCGCGGACCGTCTCGCTCGAGCAGCGGGGGCGGCAAGCGCCGTACCGGGCCCGAAGCGTGCTAGCTCCGGTCCGGTGCCACCAGCAGCGCGGCCACCTCCTCCCGCACCCGGGTGGTGATCCTGCCCCGGTCCTTAGCCTCGAGGCCGGCGGTCGGGATGGGTTCGCCGATGCGGATGCTTACGGTACCGGGCGCGATGCGCCCGACACCCTTGGGTTTGATCTCGAACGTGCCGCGTATCGCCGCCGGGAGGATCTCGGCCTCGGCCCGGATCGCGAGCATGAAGGCCCCTCGTCGGAAGCGACCCAGCGCGCCCGTCCGGGAGCGGGTGCCCTCGGGAAACATGATGACGGTCAGGGGTTCGGTGGCGAGTCGTTCGGTCATGCGGTCGAGTGAGCGCACGGCTTTCTCGGTGTTGCTCCGGTCGAGCATGATGTGGCCCGCCGACCTGACCGCCGACCCGAAGAAAAAGATCCGGCCCAGCTCCTCCTTCATCACCCAACTGTAGGGCACCCTGAGAACCGACGCGAGGACGAGGATGTCGAAGAGCGAAGAGTGGTTGGCCACGAGCACCCGGGAACGGGCCTCCGTCAACAGGTCCTCGTTCTCGATCTCGACCCGCACGCCGGCGCCCCCGAGCACCGCCCGCGCCCAGGCCCGCTGGATTCCGGCGTGGCGGTAGCCGGCCCTGTCCCCTCCCAGACAGGTGACGACGATGACCGCGATGCCGAAGACCAGGGTAGCGATCAGAGCCGCCAGCGCCGTCGCGAGGACACGGATCATGACAGGGTCGAGGGTGGTCGGACGGACGTGTCGAAGTGGTCGTGCCCGACCTCCAACGGAGTGGCGGGTGCGCCGTCCTGGAGCAGGGCCAGCCCCTGCCCCGCGGCGATGCGGCCTATGCGGACGGCTCCGTCGCAGCGGAACTCCGCGGAGTTGAAGCCCGGCTGCGCGGTGAAGAGCAGTTCGTAGTCCTCGCCGCCCGAGAGGGCTGTCTTAAGGGACTCGACCTCGCCCAGGCAGTAACGAGCCTCTTCCGACACCGGAACCGCGTCCCGATCGATCACGACCTGAACTCCGGAAGCTGCGGCGACGTGGGCGGCGTCGGCGAGCAGCCCGTCGGAGATGTCTATCGCCGCCCGCCGCTCGCCGCTCTTCGCCAGCCGCTGGGAGAACCCGGAAAGATCAGGCGGCCGGGCGAACCTGGAGCGCAGGGCCGGCGGCGGCTCTCGCCCCTCCAGCCAGAGCCTCACGGCGGCGGCGGCGGCTCCAAGCGGACCCGAGACCCAGAGTTCGTCGCCGACGACCGCCGCGGAGCGGAGCAACGGCTCACCGACCCGGCCTATGACCGTCACGTCCAGAACGAGCGGGCCCGGGGATCTCGACAGGTCGCCGCCGATCACCGCCGCCCCGACTCGCGCGGCCGCCTCGTCCACACCCCGGCTTATCTCCTCCCATCCGAGCTCGTCCGAGGGAAGCGCGGTCGACACGAGCAGGAAGGCTGGGCCGGCTCCGACGGCGGCCAGGTCCGAGAGCGCGGCGGCGGCGGCGCGGAAGCCGATCTCGCGGGCCGAGAGCCAGGAACGTCGGAAGTGGACATCCTCCACCGAAATGTCGGTACTGACGGCGAGGCCGGCGGGCAGGATGGCGGCGTCGTCACCCGGGCCGATGACGCCCGCGCGGTCCGCCGGTGGGGCGGGCAGGTCGCCAGTGGCGAGCAAGCGGCTCAGGTTGCTGCCGGTCCGTGCCTCGAGAGCCCGTCTGATGAGATCGAACTCCCGTCCCGGCCCGAGTCCGGTCATACGCACGGCACAGCCGGAACGTCGAAGTTCGCGAAGGGAAAGAGCGGCGGCGGCGGCGCGGAAGCCGTCTCCCGGAGCGCCGCCGGCAGGTATTCGACCACGTCGGACGGAATCACGCCGATCCCCTTTGCCGAGTGCGCGGCCGCCCTCGCCGTCAAATGCAGCCCGAGCGCCGCCGCCTCGGCCGAAGAGGCGGAGCCCGGCGTCAGAGCGGCGACGACTCCGGCAAGGGCGTCTCCCATGCCCGCCACCGCCAGCGCGGAAGAGTCGCGGGAGTCCACGAGCATCGCTCCACCGGGTTCGAGCACCAGCGAGGGAGCTCCCTTGAGCAGGACGGCGGCGCTGAACCGGTCCACCAGTGCCCTAAGCGCGGCGGGGCGGTCCGCGAGAATCCGTTCCTTGGTCCATCCGAGCAGACGCGCAGCCTCTCCGGCGTGGGGTGTTAACACGGCGCGTCCTGCGAGCGGCGACGGATCGACGCGCCCGGCGGCAACGAGGTTGAGCGCGTCGGCGTCCACGACCGCCGGCACCTCCGGCGGAAGCGCCTTCAAGGTCAGCTCCATCACCCGCCGGGCCCCCTCGTCCAGCCCCAGGCCCGGCCCGAGGGCGACCGCATCGCTCCCTTGGAGCGCCTCCGAGAGCTCCGCTTCGTCGTCCCAAGGCACGAAGACCGCCTCCGGAAGGTTCTTCATGAGCACGGCGCGGTTGCGCTCGTGGCTGCAGATCCGGACGTAACCGGCCCCGACGCGGAAGGCTGCACGGACTACGAGAACCGCCGCGCCCGCCAGTGCCGGACCGCCTGCGACCACGACCATTCGGCCCACGGCATTCTTGTGAGTGTCGGGCGAACGGAGCGGCAGCCGCCGCCGTGCCCATGCTGGCGTCAGAACCCTTGCCAGACCCCTCCCGGACCAGGGCGGAAAACCGATCTCGACGGCGACGATCCTGCCAGCCCGAGCCCGGGCCGGATGCAGAAGCGTGCCAAGCTTGGGACCGCCGAAGGTGACGGTCACATCGGAGTCGACCGTCGCGCCCGGCGTCGCTCCGGTTTCGGCCGAGCTCCCCGAAGGGAGGTCGATCGAGAGCACCGGCGCCGGCGCCGCGTTCACTCGTCGGATGGCGTCGGCCTGACGCGCGCGCGGCGCCCCCCGGACACCGGTTCCGAGTATCCCGTCCACGATCACCCCGGCTCCGGAGAAGATCCGTTCCCAGCCGGTCGCGCCGAGCTCGCGGTCGGAGAGCCGCTCGACCGGCCATCCGTGAAGCAGCTCGCGCTCGTCCCGTCCGCGGTCGCGGTCGGCCACCAGCACCGCCTTCACCGATCGTCCCCAGGCCGCCAGGGTGCGGAGGAGAACGAGCGCGTCACCGCCGTTGTTCCCCGAACCCACCACGCCCACGACGTCCCCCTCGGGATGGAGCTTCGCGAGCACCTCTGCGGCGCTCCGCCCGGCGGCCTCCATGAGAGCGCTGCCCGGGACGCCTCCCTGCAGGATCGCATCTCGGTCGAGAGCCGCAGCCTGAACCCCTGTCGGGGCAAGTACCGCGGCGCTTCCCCTGATGGGGTCCGGAGCCGCCATCGGCGAGGCGGTTCCCGCTACTTGAAACTCTCGGCGATTTTCCGGCCGAAGCTGATGTCGCCGTTGTCTATGCGCAGGTGGAAGCCGCAGTCGGGATCCGAGCAGACCCACGCCTTGTAGCGGATGGCTGCCCCGTCCCGGCCGTAGTCGGAGAGAGGCAGCAGCAGGCTCGCGTCACACTTGCGGCAGGTCGGGAACTTCGGGTGGTTCATCTCTTACCTCCTGTCCGAGAGACATTTGCCAAGGGTAGTTCGTCTCGAACGCCTCGACGAAATCGAAGCCGTTCGCGAAGTCTTCACTTCTGTCGTCCTCCGTCTTCACGAGCACACCCTGGTCGACGAGGCCGAATACGATCTCTCCGATGTCCTCGGTGGCGGTCACGCCCCAGTGTTCGAGCACCATCCGGGCGGTAAGCCCGTAGCGCTCGATCGCCAGGACCCGCACGCCCTCGAGAAGTTCGTGCGCGGAGATGTGCCGGCGTTTGGGCAGCCTCCGTCCCACCTCGCGCAGAGCGCCCAGGACGAAGTAGTAGGCGCGGAGGTCGATGCACGGCGCTCGCCTGCGCAATTCCTCGATCTGCTCCTGCATGCGGGTCTGCACTGTCATGCGGTTGAATCTACGGCGTTCGGCTGCCGTATCAAGACGCCACGACGATCTCCGGAGCGTGAACGGGAAAGTTCTTGCAGAGCTCGTGAACCTCGCCGCGTATCCGGCGGGTGACGGATTCGTCCTCGGGTCCGGCCAGAGCTTCGGTGATCCAGGCCGCGATCTGACGCATCTCGGTTCCGTTCATACCCCGCGTCGTCGCAGCCGCCGTACCGATGCGCAGGCCGGAGGCCACGAAGGGCGAACGCGTCTCGTTCGGCACCGTGTTCTTGTTCGCGGTGATCCCGGCCGCCTCCAACACGCGTTCCGCCCGGCTGCCGGTCAGATCGGGATGGGACGGGCGGAGATCGACGAGGAGCAGATGAGTGTCGGTTCCGCCGCTCACCGGATGGAATCCCGCCTCCGCGAGCGATCCGGCCAAGGTGCGGGCGTTCTCCACCACTTCGTGCGCGTATCTCCCGAAGGCGGGTGCGAGAGCCTCGCCGAAGGCCACGGCTTTTGCGGCGATCACATGCATGAGCGGTCCTCCCTGCGCGTAGGGAAACACCGTCTTGTCGACGGATTTCGCCCGCTCCTGCGTGCAGAGGATAAAGCCGCCTCGAGGACCGCGGAGCGTCTTGTGGGTCGTGCTCGCCACGATGTCGGCGTGCGGCACGGGAGACGGATGCGCACCGCCGGCGACGAGTCCGGCGACGTGGGCCATGTCCACCAGGAGAACCGCGTCGACTTCGCGTGCGATCTTGGCGAAGGCCGAGTAGTCGATGACGCGGGGATAGGCGCTCGCGCCGCAGACGATCATCCGAGGTCTGGTGGCGAGCGCGGCGTCCCGCACCGAATCGTGGTCGATAAGCGCGTCGTCGTCGCGCACTCCGTAAGAGGCGACCTCGAAGAACTGCCCGGAAAAGTTGACCCGCGCGCCGTGCGTCAGATGGCCGCCGTGGCTGAGATTCATGCCGAGGATGCGATCGCCCGGTTTCAGGCACGAGAGATAGGCGGCGAAATTGGCGGAGGCGCCCGAGTGGGGCTGCACGTTGGCGTGATCGGCCCCGAAGAGCTCGCAGGCGCGGCTCCGGGCCGTCTCCTCCACTCCGTCCACGAACTCGCAGCCGCCGTAGTAGCGCCTGCCCGGCAGCCCTTCGGCATATTTGTTGGTCAGGACCGAACCCATGGTCTCCATGACCGCGCGGGAGACGTGATTCTCGGATGCGATGAGCTCGACGCCGTCGGTTTGGCGGCGCTCTTCGGCCTGCAACGCTCGCCAGATCTCCGGATCCGCGTTCCGCAGGTTCGGGTGCTGCGAAGAGAGGGGGTTGGCGGGCGCGACCCCAGGATCTTTACCATTCACGCCAGGAAGGTCCTCTCGAGGTGTCTGGTGCGGCGGATACGCTCCTCGACGACGCGGTTGGCGGCTGCGTTGGGCGAGATGCCCTCCCGGGCGGCGACCTCGAATATGCCGAGCAAGGTCGTGCGGATCTCGCTCACCTTGCGCCGAACCTGGGCGTCTCCCCAGTGCCGCAGTTCGCCGTAGACGTGGATGAGGCCCCCGGCGTTCGCCACATAGTCGGGCGCATAGAGGATCCCCGCCTCGCGCAGCACGGTCGCGTGCTTGGCGCTCCGTTGGAGCTGATTGTTCGCAGCTCCGGCAACGACCGAGACCTGGAGTTCGGAGATTGTGTCGTCGTTTAGAACGCCGCCCAAGGCGCACGGGGCGAAGACGTCGGCTTCGACGGCATGGATGCGTTCCGGCGCCTCGGACCCGGCTCCGAATTCCCTTCCCGCCTCGGCCACCCTCTCCGGCACGATGTCGGCCACCGTCAGGCGCGCTCCGGCCTCCGCCAGGAAGCGACAGAGCGAGTAACCCACGTTGCCGAGCCCCTGGACCGCGACGTGCCGACCTTCCAGATCGTCGCCGCCGAACTTGAAGGCGATCGCCGCCCGTATTCCCTGGAAGACCCCGAAGGCCGTCACCGGCGAGGGATCGCCGGACGCAGTCGGCAGTCCGACGACGTGCTCGGTCTCCATGCGCATGTACTCCATGTCTTCGGAGGAGGTGCCCACGTCCACCGCGGTTATGTACCGACCACCGAGAGATTCGACCGCCCTGCCGTGGGCGCGCAGGACCATCTCTCTGTCCTCGGTGCGGTTGTCGCCCCAGATGACCGACTTGCCGCCGCCGAGATCGAGTCCGGTCACGGCGGCTTTCTGGGTCATGCCCTTGGATAGCCGGAGCGCGTCGAGCAGAGCTTCGTCGCCCGATGCGTAGTTCCAGAAACGCGTACCGCCGAGGGCCGGTCCGAGGGTCGTGTCGTGGATTGCGATTATGCCGCGGTAGCCGAGCTCGGGTTCGCTCCAGAACACAATCTGTTCGTGCTTGCCCTCTGTCATAAGGTCGAAGATCTTCATCCCCATCCGGTTGGAGTCAAGGTGGAGCCCGCCGCGCGCCTTTGGGGCGCACCTGCAGGCACGGTCTCGCGAGCGATCACATGTCTCAGTATCTCGCTGGACCCTCCCAAAAGCTCCGTGCCGCGAGCATCGCGGAGCCGCCTTTCGACCGGGTAGTGGCGCATGTACCCGTACCCGCCGTAGATCTGCACTGCGGCATCGGCCACCCAGGTGGCCGTCTCCGACGCCGCCAGCTTAGCCATCGCCGCCTTCAGCGTCACTTCCGACCGGGCCCCGCCGACGCCCGGCGTGCCGGCAGGGGCGACGCCGTCACCCGTCGATTCGGCTCTTCCGAACGCCTGAGCGGCATCGCGCACGAGCAGTTCCGCCGCTCGCAGCCGGGTGGCCATCTCCGCGAATTTAGCCTGTGTCGCGCCGAACTCGGCGATCCGTCGTCCGAACTGCTCCCTCTCCACGGCGTAGCCCCGCGCGTGCTCGGCGGCCGCGCGCCCGATCCCGAGCGCTATCGCCGCGATGCCCGACCTCCCGATGTCGATGGCACCCAGGGCCAGCGAGATTCCGCGTCCGAGCTCTCCCAGAAGGGCTTCGGAGCGGAGGCGGAGCTCGGAAAACTCGAGTTCGACCACTTCCAACGCCCTTAGCCCGAGCGTGACCTCGCGTCGGGCGACCGAGAACCCTTCGGAGCGGGTGTCGACGAGAAAGGCGGAGACGCCTTCGGCGGGTGTCCGCGCAAAGACGACGACCAGGCCCGCCCGCGCGCCGTTCGTCACCCAGCGCTTGCGGCCCGTTAGCGCCCAGCCGTCGTCGGTGGGGACAGCCGTGCACCGCAGAGAGGCGGCGTCGCTTCCGGCTTCCGGCTCCGCGAGAGCGAAGGCGCCCAGAACTTCGCCGGTGGCGAGTCGGGGCAGCCACCGCTCGCGCTGTTCGGGGCTGGCGCTGCGCCGGAGCAGGCCGCAAACCGGTCCGTTATGAGCGCCGACGGCGACCGCGATCGAGGCGTCCTCCCTGGCGAATTCCTCCAGCACCAGCAGGTAGTCCGTCATGTCGAGATCCAGACCGAACGCATCCTCCGAAACGAGCATGCCCAGAAAGCCGGAGGCTGCGAGCTCGTCCATGGCCTCGGGCGCGACCGTCCGCCGGGAATCCGACTCGGACGCCTGCGGCTTCAGAAAGCGCTGTGCGAAGTCTCCGGCGAGATCCCTGATCTCCGACGACGCGAGCCTCACCTACCCGAGGCCGGGTATGCATGGAACCCTCGTCCGCTCTTGCGGCCCAGCCAACCGGCCTCCACATGCTTGCGCAGCAGCGGGCACGGGCGATAACGATCGTCGCCCAGTTGGTCGTGGAGAACGCCGAGGATGTCGAGGCAGACGTCGAGACCGATCAGATCGGCGAGGGCCAGCGGGCCGAGCGGATGATTCATGCCGAGCCGCATCACGTCGTCGATGGAGTCTGCGTCGGCCACCCCTTCCATGAGTGCGAAGACCGCCTCGTTGATCATCGGCATCAGGATCCGGTTGGAGACGAAGCCGGGAAAATCCGAGACCTCGACCGGAGTCTTTGCCAGACGCCTTGTCAGTCCAACCACGGCGTCGACGGTGTCGTCATCGGTGGCCAGGCCTCTGACAACCTCGACGAGCTTCATCACCGGAACCGGGTTCATGAAGTGCATCCCGATCACGGAACCGGGTCGGGAGGTGAACGCGCCCAGGGAGGTGATGGATATGGACGAGGTGTTGCTCGCCAGAATGGCCCCGGGAGGGGCGCGGCGGTCGGCGAGTTCGAAGATCTCGCGCTTCGTCTCCATCTTCTCCGGCACGGCCTCGATCATCATGTCGGCGGACTCGAGGGCCGGCGCGAACTCCGTGGTGGTCTCGATGCGGGCGAGGACGTCCGGCTCCGTCCCCATCTCTATGACGCCCTTCTTCGCCTGTCGGCTCAGGTTGGTGTCGATGACGGCCAGCGCGCGATCCAGACACGCTTCGTTCACATCGATGAGCACGGTCGGAAAGCCGTGCTGGGCCGTTGCGTGGGCGATGCCCGCTCCCA
>LXNJ01000507.1_pt1 | contig 27282 bp, 22 predicted proteins | sample 809081 | NCBI WGS metagenome assembly LXNJ01 (sample SAMN04870510, study PRJNA318959) | sponge metagenome | biome: sponge; feature: marine sponge reef; material: water | host: Petrosia ficiformis | place: Greece: Milos, Mediterranean Sea | collected 2013-05-29 | depth 5-7 m | reverse complement strand
GACGTCGCGCTCGGCTGCCTCGCGGCGATCGCCTCGTTCTTCGCGGGGCTCCCGCTGAGCTGGGCGGGCCCCGGCCTCGGCCCCCGCGCGTGGGCGGTCGCGGCCGCGCTCGTCGCCCTCGCGCTCGACCGTACGCGCGCCCGGCGCGGCCTCGGCGTCCTCTCGGTCGGGGCCGTGCTGGCACTCACGGTCGCCTGGCCCCTCGTCAGGGCCGGCCTGGAGCGGGGCACGGCGCTCGTCTGCACCCTCGCCGTGGGGCAGGGCGACGCCGCCGTGGTGCGGACCGGCGCCGGCCGATGGCTCGTCTTCGACGCGGGCCCGGGCTCGGCCTTCCGGACGGCCGGCACGGCACCCGGCCCGCCGATGGCCGACGCGGGAGGCCGCGTCGTCGTGCCCTTCCTGCGCCGCATGGGCGCCCGGACCGTGGAGCTGTTCGCCATCTCCCATCCGCACCTTGACCACTACGGCGGCGCGGCCGCGGTGTTCGAGGCCCTGCGGGTCCGCCGTGTGCTCGATCCCGGCGTCCCGGAGCCCAGTTCCTCCTACCTCGCCTTCCTCGAACGGCTTCAGATGGAGGGCGCCTCCTGGCATGCGCCCCGCGCGGGAGACCGTCTCCGCATCGACGATGTCGAACTCGAGATCCTCTGGCCCGAGGGCCCGGCGGGCTCGGATGCGAACGAAGGTTCCCTCTCCTTCCGTCTCACGGTCGGCGGCTTCCGCTATGTGAACACGGGCGACGCCGGCGTCGAGGTGGAGCGAGAGATCCTGGAGCACTTCGCGCCGCTCCGTCCGGAGACGGATCTCCTCAAGCTCGGCCACCACGGCAGCCGGACTTCGAGTTCCGTCGAATGGCTGAGAGCGACGCAACCGGAAATCGCCGTGATCTCGGCGGGGCCACGGAACCGGTACGGGCACCCGCACGCCGTGACGCTGGCGCGGCTCGATTCCGCCCGGGTACCGCGCGTGTGGCGGACGGATCTCCAAGGCCCCCTGTGCGTAGAGGTCGACGCGCGCGGATGGAGGATCGCGGACGCGCCTTGACGCGAAAAACCGCCCCTCCGTAACCTCTCATCCCACCTTCCCCGAGTTCCGCGGAGCCACCTTGACCGGATCCATCGTCACCGTCGAGCACTTCATCGCCGAGCAGGAGCGCGAATATCCCCAGGCCACGGGTGCGCTGACAGACATCCTGCTCCAGATCAGCCTCGCCGCGAAGGTCATCTCCACGGCCGTGAATCGCGCGGGCCTCATCGACATCCTCGGCGTGAGCGGGAGCACGAACCTGCATGGCGAGGAAGTGCAGAAGCTGGACGACTACGCGAACGATGTCCTCGTGAGCCTGCTGGCGCGCTGCGGCAGCCTCAGCGGCATGGTGTCCGAGGAAGAGGAGGGATTTGTCCGCGTCCCCGAATCGCGCGACCCCGGACCGTACATCATCGCCTTCGACCCGCTCGACGGAAGTTCGAACATCGACGTGAACATCTCCGTGGGGACGATCTTCTCCGTCTACCGGAAGCGGAGCGAGGGGCGCAAGGTGCGGAGACGCGACCTGCTTCAGCCGGGATCCGAACAGGTCGCCGCAGGCTACGTCCTGTACGGCTCCTCCACCATGCTCGTCTTCACGACCGGGGCGGGAGTACACGGCTTCACGCTCCACCCGGAGATCGGGGAGTTCCTCCTCTCGTACCGGAACCTGCGCATTCCCTCGCCCGGCAAGAACATCTACAGCATCAACGAAGCCTACTTCGACAAGTGGACGCCGGGTCAGCAGCGGCTCGTGGAGCGGTTCCGCCAGCCTCCCCGCGACGCGCCGTCGTTTTCCGCGCGCTACGTCGGGTCCATGGTCGCGGACTTCCACCGCACCCTCCTCCGCGGGGGGATCTTCATGTACCCGGGAACCGTCGCCAAGCCGGAGGGGAAGCTGCGCCTGCTGTACGAGGTGGCTCCCATGGCCATGATCTGCGAACACGCGGGCGGCCGGGCCACCGATGGTCGGCGGCGCATCCTCGACATCGAGCCCGAGGGGCTGCATCACCGCGTGCCGACCTTCCTGGGCGCCCCCGACCTCGTGGAGATGGCGGGGCGTTACCTGGCCGAGGACTGACCGGGATGGCGGTCGGCCCCGCCGGCAGTTTGCCGGCGAGGCCGATTGTCTCTGCGGATCCCGTTCGCGGAAATCCGCCCCGAACCGGTCCCGAAAATCCCGCCGGGATCCCGGATCACGCCGGCTAGAAGTTGAACTGGAACCCCACGTTCAAGCTGCGCGGATGACCGAGGAAGACCTCGGCCGAGTCCGCATCGTGAAGGTCGCCGTCTTCGAAGTAGTTGTTGAACTGGGAGGCGTCCGTGGCATCCTGGATGTAGGTCGTGTCGAAGATGTTGTACACGTTGACAAAGACGCGCACGCTACCTCCGGCCACCGGGATGATGTTGCCGAGCGAATGCGAGAGGTGCAGATCAAGGACCGAATAACCCGGCGGCTGCCAGGACTGGACTCCCTGCTCGGCCGGATCGCTGCGGTTCAGGTGATTGAACGCCGCATAGTGGTTACCGAAGAACTTGCCTACCAACGATACGTAGGCACCGTCCGCCGGAAAGACCGACGCGCTGATCGCCATCTGCCGCTGAGGCGCATCGGCCACCTTGAGACCCTGAATGTAGAAGTCCAGGTACACGGACTCGGTGAATCGGTCGTCGGGGCGATAGAAACCGGAGGCGTCCTCCAGATACTTCCAGTTGCCGATCGAGACCGCCCCGTCGATGCGCACGAGGTTGCTCGGCTGATAGGCCGCCTGGGCTTCGATGCCCATGTGTCGCGCGTCCACCCCCAGCAGGGTGACCAGCCCATCCACGCCCTCGACCCCGCCCAGGTCGCGGACGAAGCCTCTCTCCGTCCGATCCCTCCAGGTGGTATGGTAGAGGTTGACGTCCAGCGACAGCGCCCGGCTGCTGGAGCGAAACTGCGTCCCCACCTCGAACGAGAGGAATTTCTCGTTCTTCGGATCGTCGTGAAGCGTGCCGCTGTTGTCGTCAATCACGCCGTCGAAGATCGGCACCTTGGAGACGATTCCCGCGTTCCCGAACAGGGACCACTCGTTGTTGAGATTGCGAACGGCGCCACCCTTGATCTGATAGCCGGAGAGATTGCCGCTCTCGAGTTCGAGGTTACCCCCGCCACTGGGGTTGGACTTGAAGAAATCCACGAACGTGTAGGAGTTCTGGGCCCATCCGGCCATACCGTACAGCGATCCTCCGGTGGTGGTCTTCTCGGCCTGCACGTAGCCGCCCAGCCAGTCGACCGTATTCTCGTTGTGATAGTGGATCTTGTCGCCGAGATTGCGGTTGTGCTCGGCCTCGGTCCAGAACGCGGAGGGGGTGCAGCGGTTTCTGCTCGAGCACTCGAAGTAGGCGCCGCCCAGCAGGTCGCGCACCTCCCGGTAGTGCGCGATTGTGGCCGTGCGCCAATCGACGCCGATCTCGGCAGTGACTCCGCCGTCGAAGTTCTTCCGCAGCTTGGAGATGGCGCCCCAGGTCTGCTGGTTGTTCACCGAGTTGCGAAGGATACCCCGGGATCCGTCGGCCTCATCCCGATTGCTCGCGATGGTGGCGTCCCAATCCGGGAAGCGCTGGCCGTAATCGTAGTTCCATCGCAGCGATCCGATGGTACCCGTACCTCCTCCCGCGCCGCCGGAGAAGTAGCCCACGGTTGTCAGGGTCAGACCGTCACCGAAGTAGGAGTACCAGTTCAGGTTGACCTGCGGCTTGTGGAAGTAGTTCTCACGCTCGTTGAGAAAGCCGTTGTCGAAGCGGCTTCTCCGTCCCGAGTCCGGGCCCGTGCTGTTGTACTGGGTTCCACCATAGCTGGTGCTCACCGGGGCCACGTTGGGGCTCCGGCCCCTGCCCACCTCGGGGAACTTCTCGAACGCTCCGGCGTCGAACCCGTCCAGCGAGCGCGCGAAGTCCGCGTCGAGACTCGCCAGGTTGAGCTTGTAGATGTTCTGGCCGTGGCGCTGCGGAGCGCCGACCGCGTAGGCCTCGAGCCGGTTGTTGGGGCTCAATTGAAACGACGTGGCAAGGTAGTAGGCCCAGGCATCGGTCCACGTGGCGTTGCCTCCCGCGAAGCCCGTGTACATGCCGTCCCCGGTCTTGCGCACGACGGAACCCGTGGCGGCGAACCTGCCCATGGGACCCGTGTTCACCACCACCGTCTCCTTCAGCAGGTTGCGGCCGAGCCCCCAGCCGCCGTTCTCGTCCAGGCTGCCGAGTCCGAACTCCTGCTTGTACATGAGGCCCGCGCCCTCGGCCGCGGGATCGGTGATGACGTTGATCGTGCCACCGATCGACGGCGTGGCCAGGTTGACCGCCGAAAGCCCGCGCTGGAGCTGGATGCTGGTTGCGGCATCGCCCAGGCCGTCCCAGTTGGACCAGTAGACCCACCCGTTCTCCATGTCGTTGACGGGCACGCCGTTGATCATCACGGCGGTGTTGCGCTGGTTGAAGCCGCGCACGTTGATGCGCGCGTCGCCGGCGCCGCCCCCCTGCTGGGTCGCGTAGACGCTGGGGGTGACGTTCAGCACCAGCGGAAGATCCCTGGAGCCCAGCTGGTTCTGGATCTGCGTCTTGCTCACGTTGGTGAACGCCACCGGGGTCTGCCGGTCCTGTGCTCGAGTGGCGAAGACCTCGAGGGTATTCAAGGCGATCGCCTCCCGGCTCAAGCTGAAGTCCAGCGCCAGCGACTGGCCGTCCTCCAGCGAGATCTCGGTCTCGGACTCGCGTCCGTATCCGATCAGGACCACCGTGACGGTGTAAGGCCCACCGGGACGAACGCCTTCCACCCGATAAGCGCCATCGTTCCCCGACAGCGTTCCCACCTGGACCCCGGTCAACTGGTGCGTGACCACGATCTGCGCACCGGCGACGTCGGCGCCCAGGTCATCGGTCACCCGACCCGTAACGGTCGCAGTCTGCTGTGCGACCAGATCGGCGGTGGAGAGGATGAAGAGCGCGGCCCAGAGCGCATTCAGACGAATCCTGCGTGACATCGGCTATCCTCCGGTCTATGGATGTTTTGCGTGACTCGCGGCTAACCTGAGGCGCGAGCGCTCGACATATCGCTGCCAACCCGAACCTTCTGCGACACTCCGAAAAGTCGCTGACAAATGTAACGACGGCCGGTGGTTTGCGTAACGGGTGCAGAGCGCCGAACGGGCACGCTATTCGTACCTCAGCGACTCCACCGGATCGAGCCGGGCCGCCTTGCGGGCCGGGAGGATCCCCGCCACCAGACCGATGGCCATGAGGATCCCCGCGCACACCGCCGCGATGGGGACGGAGAGCTTCGGGTTCACGATGTACTGCATGGCCGGATCGTCGATCGGCATCGCATCGACGCCGGTCACGAGGAGCGCCGCGATGGCGAGCCCCGCGAGACCCCCGCCGACGGCGATGAGGATCGCTTCGAAGAGGAACTGGCTCACGATGTGCCGTTTCCGCGCGCCGACGGCGAGCTTGACGCCGATCTCCCGCGTCCGTTCACGCACCACGACATACATGATGTTCGCGACTCCGACCCCGGCCACGATCAGGGTGAAGGCGCCCACCAGTCCAAGGAAAATCTGGATCCCGAGGCCGATCTGGCCCACGATCTGTTCGTCCTCGATGAAGTCCCAGATCGCAAGCGCCCGTTCGTCCGCCGCGGCGAACCGGTACCGGCCGCCCAGCACCCGGTACAACTCCTGCTTGGCGACCGGCGCGTCCCTCACGTCACGCGGCCGCAGGAGCAGGTGGTTCACGAAATCCTGCCCGTAGATGCTCCGGAACGTGGAGGCCGGGATCACGGCCCGGTCCTCGTCCGGCCCGTTGTTGCTCGAGTCCTGGAACTTCGACTCCATCACGCCGATCACGCGGAACGGAAGTCCGTCCAGCGTCACCGTGCGCCCCACGGGCGGCGCATCGCCGAACAGGCGTTGGGCGATGCCGTCTCCGAGGAACAGTACGCGCCGCTTCTCGTCGATGTCGCGCTGGTTGATGAACCGGCCGCCCGGAGCGGGGAACATGCGCCGCAACTCGGAGAAGACCGGGTTCACGCCCTCCATGTAGGTCGTCGTCTGGTTCTCCCCCACCTTCAAGTACGTCCGGCCCCGGCCGTAGGAGGGACTGCCCATCTCGAACTCCGGCACCGCGCGCAGAAGCAGGTCGAGATCTTCCTCCCGCAGCCGGATCCGCCGTCCCTTCGACAGCCCTTCGTACTCCACGCTCGTCTGGCCGCCGTAGACCATGAAGATGCGTTCGCCGGCGTTGAGCAGCCCCGCCGAGAACTGGTTCCGGAGCCCCTGGCCGAACGCGAGCAGGAGCACGATCGAGATCGTCCCCCACACCACGGCGAAGATCGTGAGGAAGGCGCGGGTCTTCTGGGCCCGCAGGTCGCCGAGGAACTCTTCGAGGAGGATTTTCCACATGAGTCAGACCGTTGGCGGAGGGAGGGCTGCCGACCGCCCGTCGGCGAACCCGGCTAGTCGCGCAGACATTCGACGGGGTCGAGCGCCGCGGCGCGCCGGGCGGGGAAGAACCCGGCCAGCATCGCGATGAACGCGAGCAGCGCCATGGTCACCGCGGCCACCTGCAGCGAGTTCGTCGGCGTCCCGACGAACTCCTGCATCGGGACCAGCGACATGAGTTTCACGATTCCGAGGGAGACGACGACGCCGAGCGCCGCGCCCGCGACCACGATGAGCATGCTCTCGGTCAGGAACTGCCACATGATGGAGCGCCGGGTGGCGCCGAGCGAGCGCTTGATCCCGATCTCGTTCGTCCGCTCGCGCACCACGATGTACATGATGTTCGCGACCCCGATCCCGCCCACGCTGAGCGTGAAGCTGCCGACGATCGCGAAGAAGATCTTGAACCCGAGGAAGAGGAACCCGAACATCCGTTCCCACTCGGCCGTGTCCCATACGCCCAGCGCGTCGTCATCCCCGGGGTTGAAGCGGTATTTCGCTCCAAGGACCTCGTAGACCCGCGCCTCCACGGCCTCCGTCCGCGCCGCGTCCGCGGTCCGGTAGACGAGGTTGGAGACGAAGCGGGAGCCGAACAGGGCCGCGTGCGTGCCCGCCGGGATGAACACGCGGTCTTCGTCCCGCGAGTTGTACGACGAGTTCTGGATCTTGGGCTGGAGCACGCCGATCACCGTAAAGGGCGAATCGCCGATCCGGACCTGCTCGCCGACGGGGTCCGCGTCCCCGAACAGGACGCGGGCGACTTCGTCGCCGAGAAACACGACGCGTCGCCGCTCCCGCTGGTCCCGCTCGTTGATGAAGCGGCCGCCCGGGAGCGGGAAGATGTTCCGCATCTCGCCGTAGATGGGGTAGATGCCGGTGATGTTCGGGTTCACTCCGTTGCGGCCGTAGCGGACGGGCGCCGCCCGCGTCGAGTACTCCGGGCTGATCATCGTGATGTCGGGGATCCGCCGGGCGAGTATCTCCGCGTCCGCCTCTCGCAGCCGGATCGACCGCCCCTCCCGGAACCCGGCGTGAGGCATCGTCGTGCGTCCGCCGAAGAGGATGACGATCCGGTCGCCCAGCCCGTGAAACCGCTTGATCGTCTGCCGCTCGAGCCCGACGGAGAAGGCGAGCAGCACGACGACCGCCACGGTGCCCCAGGTGATGCCGAGCACCGTGAGGGTGGTCCTGACGCGCTGGGCCGAGAGGTCGGCCCACAACTGGCGCGCAGCGTCGAGCAATCTCACCGGTCGCCGGCCTCGCCCGCCGTCATGCGACGGCTACGTGATCTCGCGTCGCGGGGGCTCCAGCACGCGTTCACCCTCCGCCAGCCCGTCCAGCACCTCGACGCTGATGCCGTCGCTCAGTCCGGTGCGGATCTCGCGTTCCTCCGTCTCCTCGGGTCCCAGCCGAACCGTGACGAGCGTGCGCTCGTCTTCGAACCGAACCAGGCGCTCGGGGATGACCAGCACGTCCGAACGGCGCTCGATGATCACGTGCGCGTTGGCGGAATAGCCCGCCCGCAGCGCCGCGCCGTCCACCGGAACCACCGCGATCTCGACCGGGAAGAGCGTCGCGTTCTCCTCGTCGCGGCCCTTGAGCGAGATCTTCGTCAGCCGCCCCTCGATGCGCGCGTCCGGGAGCGCGCCGATCGTGATCTCCACCGGCATGCCCTCGGTCAGCCGTCCCACGTCGATCTCATCCACCGTGCCGCGGAAGAGCAGTTCGTCCATCTCCGCCATCGTCATGAGGGCGGTCCCTTCCTGGAACGTCGTCAGCGGGACGACGGGATCGCCGATCTCGACCATCTTCTCGAGGATGAAGCCCTGGATCGGGGAGGTGATGACCGTCTCGACGGCTTCGTCGCCGATGGTCACGCGGCCCTCGGAGAGGAGGGCCAGCCGTTCCGTCGCGATCTGGACCTGGAGCGAAGCCTCGTCGAACTGCCGGGCCACGGTCTCGTACTCCTCCTCGGACACGAAGCCGCGGCCGCGCAGCGCGGAGAGCCGGTCGCGCTGTCTCACGAGTTGCTGGAGTTCGATGTCCCGGAGTTCCACGTTGCGCCGGGCCTCGACAAGCTCGATCGGGGTAGGGTTGGGCTGGACCTCGACGAGGGGCTGGCCCCGGCGGACGTACTCGCCGGGCTCCTTGAACATCCGGCGCACGACGCCCGCGAGCTGCGACTTCACGCTCACTTCCACCAGCGGCTCGATGCGTCCCACGGCGAGTGCCCGGTCCACGATCTCGCCGCGCTCCACGGCCACGGTACCGGTCTCGCCATCTTCGCTGCCCCCGGCGCTCGATACCGCGAACGCCGTCGCTCCGAGCCCGCCGATCACCACCGTGCAGGCCAGTATCTTCGTGCCTCGCTTCATGCGAACCCGCACTCCTCCGCCGAGATTGAAACAGGTCGGCCGTCCGCCCCGCCGGCCGCGGGGCGGGGACGGCCCTACGCGTGGGCCCTACGCGTGTGCCCTACGGAGAGCGACCGGCGTCGGGTTTCGCGGGAGACTCGATCCAGCGGGGGGAGCGGGGAATGGGGAAGGGTTGCGGCTGTGCCTCCAGATAGGCGACGAGCGCCTCCAGGTCGGCGACTTCCATGGGGTCGATGACTTCGGCTTCGGCGAATGTGGCGTAGCCGCCGCCCCCGGTCGCGATGAAGTCGTTCGCGGTGACGACGTAAAGGCCCTCAGGCATGAGCGGCGATCCATCGTCGAGCGTCACGTCGAGAATCCGCTCGCCATCGGGCGCGGCCGGATCGTAGCGGACGACGATGCCGCTCGCGTGCAGGTCCACGTCCCCGTCGCGCACGGAGTATTCGAGCGTCCGCAAGAGCTGCGCGCCGGTCATCGTGTGGCGGACGAGCATGTTGTTGAAGGGTTGGAGTTCGAAGAGGTCGGCGAAGGTGACCGGCCCGGCCGGCAGGGACCGGCGGATGCCGCCGTTGTTCATGAGAGCGACATCGGCCGCGCTCGCGTGCCGCTGCGCGTCGGCCACGATGCGGCCGAGCGGAAAGTCGCTGTCCCGCGGGGCGGAAAGCGCCTCGGGGAGGTCCACGATGACGCGGTCGACGAGGGCCACGATCTCGGCGCTGTAGGAGGCGACGAGCCGCTCGACGTCCGGATCCGGCGCGATCTCGTCCGCCCACACCTGTCGAATGCCGAGGCGGTGCGCGCTTACGGCCCCTTCCGCGCTCCGGTCGATGCGTCCGAGGCCGTACGCTGTCGTGTTCGCGTACGACTGGATGACGGGGACGCCCCGAACCTCCGTCTCCACGCGCGAGTGCGTATGTCCCGTAACCGCGTAGTCGAAGCGCTCCGTCGTCGCGGCCAGCGCGTCCAGGGCCGAGCCCTCGCACGCGGCGCCCGGAGCGCTCCCCGCCGCAGCGTTCCCCCCCGGAGCGTTCCCCCCCGGAGCGTTCCCCGCACCGTCGTCGCAGAAGGCGCCTTCGTGCATCACCGCGACGACGAAGTCCGCGCCGGCCGCCCGCACCTCCGGGATGTAGCGGTCGAGCGCGTCGGAGATCGGCCGGAAGTCGAAGTCCGCCACGAGCGAGGGCCGGGCGACGATCGGCGTGGACGGCGTCGTCAGGCCGATGAAGCCGACCCGAATGCCGTCCCTCTCGATGATCGTCCAGGGCCGGACCCACTCGGGGTGCCGGTCGGTGTCCCTGAGGTAGATGTTCGCGCCGAGCATGGCGAAGTCCGCATCGGCCACGCGCTCCACGAGGACGTCGACTCCCCAGTCGAACTCGTGGTTCCCGATCGCGGCGGCGTCGTAGCCGATCCCGTTCATCGCTTCGATCGTCGAGCGCCCGTCCGTGAAGTTCGAGATCGGCGTACCCTGCATGATGTCGCCGCCGGAGACGACGAAGAGGGGGCACTCGGGCGTCGAGGAACGCTCCCGCGCCACGTAGGCGGCGAGCGCGGCGGATCCGCCGACGGGGCGTCCGTCCGACCAGCTCTGTTCCGCCGGCAGCAGCCGTCCGTGCGTGTCGTTCGTGGAGAAGATCAGCGCGCAGGCCTCCGGGTCCGCGGGAGCGCACGCCGCCGACGCCGCGATGACGGCGCAGAGCAGAGCCGGGAGGTAAGCGGGGAGAGCCGGCCGGCAACGGGTGGCGGAGTGACGCGGCATCAGACCGTCTGCAACGACTTCAGTCGGTCCATGTCCACGAGCGGCGCGGCGTAGTTGCCGGTCCAGCAGGCGTCGCAGAAGGGCCCGTGATCCGCGACCGCGTCGCGCATGCCCTCCATGCTGAGATAGCCGAGCGAATCGACCTTCAGATGTTGCCGGATCTCCTCGACCGTATGGCTGGAGCCGATGAGTTCCTCTTTCGTGGGCATGTCGATGCCGTAGTAGCAGGGGGAACGCACCGGCGGGGAAGCGACCCGGAAATGGACCTCCCGCGCCCCCGAGTCCCGCAGAAGCCGGACGAGGCCGCTGCTCGTCGTGCCCCGGACGAGCGAGTCGTCCACGACGACGATGCGCTTGTCGTCGACGAGTTCGCGCACGGGGTTGTACTTCACCCGCACCTTGAAATCGCGTCCCGTCTGCGTCGGATGGATGAAGGTCCGGCCCACGTAGTGGTTGCGGATGAGCGCGAGCTCGAACGGGAGGCCGCTGACCTCCGAGTACCCGAGCGCCGCCGAGTTCGACGAGTCCGGCACCGCGAACACGCAATCGGCGTCGGCCGGGTGCTCGCGGGCGAGCTGGCGGCCGAACGCCCGCCGCGCCTCGTCCACGCTGCACCCCCACACGCGCGAATCGGGACGCGCGAAGTACACGAGTTCGAACAGACAGGCGCTGGGCTCGGCGGGGGGCAGCGGCCGGAGCGACTCCACATGGCCGTCGCGGACCTTCAGCACTTCGCCCGGCTCGACGTCGCGCACGTAGGCGGCCCCGATGATGTCGAGGGCGCACGTTTCGGATGCGAAGACGACGGCTTCGCCCCGCTTGCCCATCACCATGGGCCGGAAGCCTCGGGCATCGCGCGTGGCGTACACCGTGTCGCCGATGCAGAGGAGGAGGGAGAAGGCGCCGACGAGCTGCGAGAGGGCGTCGTCGATCTTGCCGTCGAGGTCGCGGTGCCGGGAGCGGGCGATGAGGTGGACGACGACCTCCGAGTCCGCATCGGTCTGGAAGATCGAGCCGTCGCGCGCGAGCGAGCGCTTGAGCTGGTGCGCGTTGGTCAGGTTGCCGTTGTGCGCGAGGGCGAGCGGCTTGTCCTCGTACTGCACGAGCAGCGGCTGCGCGTTGCGGAGGCTGGATCCCCCCGCCGTCGAATAGCGGACGTGCCCGATGGAGAGCGACCCCTCGAGGGCGCCGAGCACCTCGTCGTCGAAGACGTCCGCCACGAGGCCCATGCCCTTGTGGACCCTCGACCTGCCGGACTCGTCGACCGTGACGATCCCGGCGGACTCCTGCCCCCGGTGCTGCAGCGCGTACATCGAGAGAAACGCGAGTTCGGCGGCGGCGCCCGAGCCGCTGACCGCCACGATGCCGCACTCCTCCCGCGGCTTGTCCAGCTCGAACGCTCCGTCCGCCGCGCCCGCGACGCCCGCGGCGCCATTCGTCGGCAGTTCCCTCATGACGTGATTCCCGCCTCCTCGCTCATGCGGCGCGGGATCGCCTCTTCGTAGATCCGCGCCAGTTCGGCGGCCGGCGGGGCGATCGCGTGGCCGGCGCCGGTCAGCCGGCACGGGCTGTCCGGCCCGTCCACGGCGCCCACGCGCGCCACGGGCACGCCGTGATGCCGCCCGTGCGCGACGATCCGCTCGCCCTCGCCGGGCCGGCACGTCAGCACGACGCGCGAGTGCGATTCGCCGAACCAGCGTCCCGCGGCCGACACGTTCGCCCCGGCGGGCGCCGCGTCGAGATCGACCGTGCAGCCGAGCGGCCCGCCCGCTGCCAGCACCGCGCACTCCGCAAGCGCGACGGCCAGCCCGCCGTCCGAGCCATCGTGCGCCGACGCGAACGCCCCGTCCGCCGCTCCCGCCACGAGAAAGTCGACGAGGGCCGCCGCCTCTTTCAGGTCCAGAGCCGGCGGCAGGCCGGCGACGACGCCGTGGCAGGCGGCGAGATACTCGGACCCTCCGATCTCGTCGCGGGTGACGCCCGCGACCCAGATCTCGTCGCCTTCGCGCTGGAAGGCCGAGGGGACGCGCCGTTCGAGGTCCTCCATCACGCCCAGCATGCCGATGACCGGCGTGGGATAGACCGGCTGGCCCCCGGTCTCGTTGTAGAGCGAGACGTTGCCGCCCGTGACCGGCGCGCCCAGCGCGCGGCACGCCTCTCCCATCCCCTCGACGGCCCCGGCGAGCTGGAAGTACACCTCCGGCCGCAGCGGGCTGCCGAAGTTCAGGCAGTTCGTCACGGCGAGCGGGCGCGCCCCGGAGCAGGCCACGTTGCGCGCCGCCTCGGCGACGGCCGCCCGGCCCCCGGTTTGCGGGTCGAGCCACGTGTGCCGCCCGTTCCCGTCCGTGGAGGCCGCGAGCGCGCGCCCCTCGACGGGCAGCCGCAGCACGGCCGCGTCGGAGCCCGGCCCCTCGAGCGTGTTCGTCTGCACCGTGGTGTCGTACTGCTCGTAAATCCAGCGCCGCGAGGCGATGGAAGGGGCGTCGAGCAGCGTCCGCAGCGCCGCGTCCACGTCCCGGTCCGCACCGAAGGAAGCGTACGCGGTGAGGTCGGCGGACCGGGCTTCGGCCACGGCCGGGCTCATGACGCCCTCGCGCACGTACGTCGGACAATCGTCCACCAGCGGCTTCACCGGGATCTCGACGCGCACGGCGCCGTCTTCGCGCACCCGGAACATCCCGTCGTCCGTCACCTGCCCGATCGTCGCCGCCTGCAGGTCCCAGCGCTCGAGCACCTCGCGCACCGCCTCCTCGTGTTCGGGCTTCGCGACGAGGAGCATCCGCTCCTGCGACTCCGAGAGCAGCATCTCGTACGGCGTCATCCCCTCCTCCCGGACGGGGAGGTACGTCACGTCGATATCGATGCCGGAACCCGAGCGCGCCGCCATCTCCGTCCCGCTCGAGGTCAGGCCCGCCGCCCCCATGTCCTGGATGCCGACCAGGAGGTCCCGTTCGATGAGTTCGAGGCTCGCCTCGAGGAGGAGCTTCTCGGTGAACGGGTCGCCCACCTGCACCTGCGGGCGGCTGTCCACGGCCTCTTCGTCGAGTTCCTCCGATGCGAAGGTCGCCCCGTGGATCCCGTCCCGCCCGGTGCGGGCGCCGACCGCCATCACCGGATTGCCGACGCCTTCCGCCTCCCCCCGGATGAGGCGCTCGAGCGGGAGGACCCCGATGCACATCACGTTGATGAGCGGGTTTCTCTCGTAGGCCGGGTCGAAGATTGCCTCGCCTCCCACCGTGGGTACGCCGACGCAGTTCCCGTAGTCGCCCACGCCGCGCACGACCCCATCGAAGAGGTAGCGCGATTGCGGGGAGTCGAGCGATCCGAAGTGGAGGCTGTCGAAGATGGCGATCGGCCGCGCTCCCATCGTGAACACGTCGCGCAGGATCCCGCCCGATCCCGTCGCCGCGCCCTGGTAGGGTTCGACGGCCGAGGGATGGTTGTGGGACTCGATCTTGAACGCGACGCCCCAGCCGCCGCCCACGTCGATGACGCCGGCGTTCTCCCCCGGACCCTGAACGACGGCGGCGCTCTCCGTGGGCAGTGTGCGGAGCAGGGGCCGCGAGTTCTTGTACCCGCAGTGCTCCGACCACATGGCGCTGAACACGCCGAGTTCCGTGAAGGTGGGTTCCCGCCCCATGAAACCGAGGATCTGCTCCCACTCCTCCGGACTCAGCCCGTGCTCCGCCACGAGCGCGGCGCTCATGACGGGGTCGCCCGGCCGGGCCTCGACGCGTTCGAGCGAGGTCCGGGTCATGACGACACCCCCGCCCCCGCCACGGCTCGGGCCGCGAATTCCCGCGTCTCCGGCGGCGGTTGATCGCTTCGACGCCCCCTCCCGCGGGAGACGGCCGCGAGCAGCGACCGGAACACTCCGAGCCCGTCCGTGTTGCCGAGGACCGAGAGCGAATGTCGCTCCGGGTGCGGCATGAGCCCCAGGATGTTCCCCGCCGCGTTCATGATCCCCGCGATGTTGCGCGCCGAGCCGTTGGGATTCGCGGCGTCCGTCGCCTGCCCGCGCCGGTCGACATAGCGGAACACCACCCGGTTCTCCGCCTCGAGTTCGTCAAGCGTCGGGGCTTCCGCGACGAACTGGCCTTCGCCGTGCGCGATCGGGATGTGGAGCAGGTCGCCCTCGGCGTAGGCCGATGTGAACGGCGTCCCGGCGTTCTCCACGCGGAGCCCGACGTCATGGCAGCGGAAGCGCAGGTTCCGGTTCCGGACGAGGGCCCCCGGCAGGAGGTGCGCCTCGCACAGCACCTGGAATCCGTTGCAGATCCCGAGCGTGAGCCCTCCGGCGCGCGCAAAGTCGATTACTTCGCCCATGATCGGGCTGAAGCGGGCGATGGCTCCCGCCCTCAGGTAGTCCCCGTAGGAGAACCCGCCCGGCAGCACGACGACATCCACGCCCTCGAGGTCCGTGGACTTGTGCCACAGGTAGGTGGCGCGCTCTCCCAGCCCCTCCGTCACGGCCCGGTAGACGTCCGCGTCGCAGTTCGAGCCCGGGAACCGCACGATGCCTATCTTCATCCCCGCCTTCATCCGTTTACCCCTCCCGCACGCGCACGACGTAGTCTTCGATGATCGGGTTCGCGATCAGTTGTTCGCACATCTTCTCCGCGGACGCCCTGGCGGCCTCCGGCCCGTCGGCTTCGACTTCGAGGCGGATCAGCCTCCCGGCTCGCACCGAGTGGACGCCCTCGTACCCGAGGTTTCCGAGCGCCCGGCGGATCGTCTCTCCCGCCGGATCGAGGATCCCCTCGCGCGGCGTGACCCGGACATCCACGGACCAGACCCGGCTCATGAGGATGCCTCGTAGAGTTCGTGGCCCGCGATGCGGCGGAAGGCCTCGAGATAGCGCTCCGAAGTCGTGCGGATGACCTCCTCCGGGAGCGCCGGCGCCGGCGGCGTCTTGTCCCATTCCCCGCGCCCGACGATCTCCTGCAGGTGGTCGCGCACCGGCTGCTTGTCGAGCGAAGGCTGGCCGCCCCCGATCCGGTACGAATCGGCGGGCCAGAAGCGGGACGAGTCGGGCGTCATCACCTCGTCGATGAGGATGATCCGCCCGTCCGCCCCGCGTCCGAACTCGTACTTCGTGTCGGCGAGGATGATGCCGCGCTCGCGGAGCGTGTCGCGGCCCGCGGTGTAGAGCGCGAGGCTGATGTCGCGCAGTTCCGTGGCGAGTTCCGTCCCCACGATGTCGCACATCTGGTCGAAGGTGATGTTCTCGTCGTGGAGTCCCTGCTCGGCCTTCGTCGAAGGCGAGAAGATGGGGCTCGGGTATTCCTCGGACTCCTGCAGGCCCTCGGGAAGGGGTTCGCCCGCGAGCGTCCCGTGGCGGCTGTACTCCTTCCACGCCGAGCCGGAGATGAAGCCCCGCACGATGCACTCGACGGGCAGGGGCCGCGCCTTCTCGACCAGCATGGCGCGATGTCCCCACATGTCGGCGGTGCCGGCGAGTCCCGGGACGGCCTCGGCGATCGCCGTCGGGTCGCTCGCGACGCGATGGTTGCTGACGATGTCCGTCGTTCGGTCGAACCAGAACGCGGAGAGCTGGGTGAGCACGGCCCCCTTGTGGGGGATCGGGTTCGGGATCACGCAGTCGAAGGCGCTGATGCGGTCGCTGGCGACCATCAGGATCCGGTCGTCCAGGTCGTACATCGAGCGCACCTTCCCCTTGCGGAGAAGCGGCAGCGGCAAGTCGATCTCATGGAGTGCGGCCGGCGGGTTCCCGCCGAGCGTGGTCTGGGTCATGGCGTCCTTTCGAGTGTCGCTGGTGCGGGTCCGGTCGCGTTCCCGCGGGAACGCCGCATATGCGTCATACGCGGACCTCCTCGGCGGGCCGCGGCGCGTCCGCGGCCTCGAACAGCGGGTCGATCCTTGTGGTCAGGAAGCGCTCCACCTGGCGGGCGGAGCGGCCGACGAGCCGGTGCGGGTCGGCCAGCGCGCGGAGATCCTCCATGCCGAGCCCGAAGGCGCCGTCGGCGGCGATGCGCGCGAAGAAGTCGTTGTCCTCCGCCCCATCGTCGAGCCGTTCGCGCGCGGCGAGCGCGTGTCCCCGCACCCGTTCGTGCAGGTCCTGCCGGTCGCCGCCCCCCCGCACGCCCGCAATGAGGATCTCCTCGGTGACCATGAAGGGGAGGGCCCGACCCAGCCGGCGCGCCACGACGGCGGGGTGAACCACGAGCCCCGCGCTCACGTTGCGGGCGAGGATGAGGAGCGCGTCCGCCGACAGGTAGCCCTCGGGGAGCGAGATGCGGCGGTTCGCGGAGTCGTCGAGCGTGCGCTCGAACCACTGCACGGAGGCGGTCCACGAGGCGTCGAGTTCCAGCGTGCAGAGGTGCCGCGCCAGCGCGCAGATCCGCTCGCTCCGCATGGGGTTGCGCTTGTACGGCATCGCCGACGAGCCGATCTGCTGCTTCCCGAACGGCTCCTCGATCTCGCCGAAGGCCTGCAGGATCCGGATGTCGTGCCCGAAGCGGGCCGTCGAGGCGCCGATGCCGGCGAGCGCCGCGAGCGCCCGGTGGTCGACCTTCCGCGGGTACGTCTGGCCGATCACATCGTACGTGCCGGCGAAGCCGAAGCGCGCCGCGAGCCGCTCGTTGAGCCGGTCCACCTTCTCGCCGTCCCCGTCGAACAGTTCGAGGAACGTCGCCTCCGTCCCCGTCGTTCCCCGGGCTCCCCGGAAGCGGAGTTCCGTCCGCACGGCTTCGATCTGCTCGAGGTCGAAGAGGAGATCCTGGAGCCAGAGGCAGGCGCGCTTCCCGATCGTCACGGGTTGGGCCGGCTGGAGGTGCGTGTAGCCGAGCGTGGGCTCGGCGGCCTGCGCGCGGGCGAAGGCCGCGAGGTCCTCGATCGTGCCCAGCAGCCGGTCGCGCACGATGTCGAGACCCTGTCGGTGCTGGATGAGGCCGTGGTTGTCGCCCACGAAGGCGCTCGTCGCGCCGAGGTGGATGTACTTGCGGGCCTCCGGGGCGACCTCGCCGAAGTGATGCACGTGCGCCATCACATCGTGACGGAGGTCGCGCTCGATCACGGCGATCCGGTCGAGGTCGATCTGCTCCCGCGCCGCGTGCATCGCCACAATCGCGTCGTTGGGAATCTCGACGCCGAGCGCGCGTTCCTCCTCGGCGAGCGCAATCCACAGGTCGCGCCAGACGAGCGCCTGCATGCGAGGGGAGAAGATCGCCGCCATCTCGCTCGAGGCGTAGCGGTCGATGAGAGGATGTGGGTAGTGACGTTCCGCCATCAGGCGCGTAGTCCGGATCCAGCGGCCCACCCGAGGCGACCTCGGTCGCCGTAAGGTCGCAGTCTAGCCTCTCGGCGTCCCGCGCAAAAGTCCCGGAGGGGTCAGCGGACGCGGAAAGGCTGGAGGTATCCGATCTCCGTCCCGCGCGCGATGTAGAGTTGCACCGAGCCGTCGCGGGACCGCGCGTAGTACTCGAAGAGTTCGCCCGCATCCTCCGCGGAGCGCACCTCGTTGCGGTTGATGCTGAGGATGACGTCGCCCTCGCGGAGTCTCGTCCCGCGAGCCTCCTCCCCGACGGAGGCGATGAGCGCGCCGGCGTCGACCCGCAGGTTGAGTTCCTGCTGGATCTGCGGCGTGACCGTGATCAGCCGGAGTCCCGCGAGGACTTCGATCCGCTCGGCCCGCCCCGTGGGTACCTCGTCCAGCCGGAATCGCGCCTGGAGTTCACGTCCCCCTCGGTGGAAGGTCACGTCCACCGTCGATCCCACTCCGGCGTCCACCAGTCCCACCTGCCAGTCGAGATCGTGATTGATGACGCGCCCGTTGAGCGTCACGATCTCGTCCCCCGCCCGCAGTCCGGCGTCCGCGGCCGGCGTACCCTCCAGGACCTCGACGACGAGCGGCCGGCCGAAGACGGACTCGGGGTCGGGCCGGTCGGTGAGCACCTGAAGTCCCGCCCATGGCCGGCGCACGCGCCCGAACTGGAGGAGTTCCGAGGCGACGACGAGCGCCCGGTCGATGGGGATCGCGAAGCCCATCCCCTCCGATCCCCCGGAGCGCGAGAAGATCGAACTGTTCACGCCGATGACGTCGCCTTCCGCGTTTGCCAGCGGGCCGCCCGAGTTGCCCGGGTTGATCGACGCGTCGGTCTGGATCATGTCGGCATAGAGCACCTCCTGCCCGCCCGGCGCCTGGATGTCGCGCCCGACGCCGCTGACGACTCCCGAGGTGACGGTCGCCTCGGTGTTGCGGAGCGCATAGCCGGACGGATTCCCCAGCGCCACCGCGGGCTCCCCGATGAGGAGATTCGAGGACGTGCCCAGCGGAGCCGCCGGCACCCGGTCGGGAGGGACCCTCACCACGGCGAGGTCGGTGAGTTCGTCGAAGCCGACCACTTCGGCCTCGAACCGCTGCCCGTCGCGGTCCACGACCTCGATTCGGTCCGCCCCGCTCACGACGTGTGCGTTGGTGATGATGGTGCCCGCGTCGTCGATGGCGAACCCGGAACCGAGGCCGGCCTCGACCCGGGAACGGCCGCGCCGGTTGAAGAAGCGGTCGAACATGTCCTGCGACTGGACCGTCCGCTCCGTCCGAAGGCTGACGACGGAGGGGAGCACGCGGACCGCGGCGATGACCGTGGGGGTCCGCCGGGCCCCGGAGATCTCGGCCACCGACTGGGGAGCGGTCCGGTTCGCGGGGTCCGCGGGGTCCGCCAGGGACGTGCGGGCAAACGGGTTGTTCGCGGGCCGGCTCTCCTCCGGCTGCGGAGGCCCGTTCCCCAGTGTGGTGACGAGCGCCCCCACTCCGAGGCCGGCAAAGATCAGGACCGTGGCCGCGACGACCACGCGGGCGGCTGACACCACCATTCTCCTGATCCGATTTCCCTCGTTCATCTTCCCTCGCTCATGGACCCCGCTACCCCGTATACGATAACTGTACGCCGGACCACCCCGCAGGGTTCACGTTCGATGCCCGTTCAGAGCCCGTTCAGAGCCCGTTCAATGCCCGCGGGCGGGGAGCCACGGGATCCCCCCGGGGCCGGAATTCCATTCGCCGCCGTAGCGCACCCCCGTCAGGTAGAGTCCGCCGGGCGGGGCGGGGAAGACGGCCCGAGTCCCGGCCTCTCCCGCCAACAGTCGCTCGAAGTCCTCGAACGGTCGGCGCCCCGCGGCGATCTCCACGGAAGTCCCCACCAGGTAGCGCACCATGTGGTGGAGGAAGCGGTCGGCGACGATCTCGAAGAAGAGGAAGGGAGGACGATCGAAGCACCAGGCGGCGCTCGCGACGCGGCATCGCGTCCCCCGCCCGGGCTGCCCGGCGCGGGCGAACCGGTCGAACGACCGTTCCCCGGGGATGGCCGCCGCCAGCCGGGCGAGCGCGTCGCGGTCGAGCGGCCGCCGCGGGATCCAGGCGCGGTCGCGCAGGAACGGCCGCCTCCGGCCACCTTCCGCGATCACGTATCGGTAACGGCGCCCCTCGGCGTCGAAGCGCGGATGGAAATCGGCCGCCGCGGGCCTCACCTTCCGAACGGCGACGTCGTCGGGAAGGGTGGCCCCCAGCGCCCGGGCCAGCGGCTCCGGACTCCAGGCGGGGGGCGGGCCGAACGCGATCTCCTGCGCCGTCGCGTGAACCCCCGCGTCGGTGCGGCCGGCGAGGTCGACGCGGACTGGCCCATCGAAGAGTTTTCCGAGCGCTTCCTCCACCTCGCGCTGGACGGTGCGCACTCCGGGCTGTAGTTGGGATCCGTGGAACGAGGTCCCATCGTACTCGATCGTGGCCCGGAAACGGGCCGGCGGGGCCGTGGAATCCGACATGCGCGAAGATTAGCGACTTCCGGGCGGCGAGGGGAAACCGACGAGGGGAAACCAGGAGGCATCGAGGTGACGAACACGATCCGGCGCGTCCTCTCCGGGGAAACCCTGGATGCGGCGACCGCCGAAGCCACGTTCGACCGCTTCATGAGCGGCGAGGCCACGCAGGCGGAGATGGCCGCGCTCCTTGCGGCGCTCAGGATGCGCGGCGCAACGCCGGCCGAGGTGGCCGGGGGGGTCCGCGCGCTGCGGAAGGCCATGATCCCGCTCGCCCTCGATGACGATCGGATCATCGACACCTGCGGCACGGGCGGCGGCACGCTGACCACGTTCAACATCTCGACCGCCGCCGCCATCGTCGCCGCGGCCGGCGGCGTCCGCATCGCGAAACACGGAAACCGTTCGTTCACCTCGAAGTGCGGCAGTGCCGACGTGCTCGAGATGCTCGGCATCCCCATCGAGCTTCCTCCGGAAGATGAGAAGCGGATGTTCGAGGCGACCGGGTTCGTGTTCATGTTCGCGCCGGCGCACCACCCGGCCATGCGGCACGTGGGCCCGGTGCGCGCGGCGCTCGGCGTGACCACGATCATGAACCTGCTCGGACCGCTCGCGAACCCGGCGGGCGTGCGCCGGCAGATCGTCGGCGTCGCCCACCGGGACGTTCAGCGCCTCGTCGCGGACGCCCTCCTCGAACTCGGCCACGTGCGCGCGCTCGTCGTCCACGGCGAGCCCGGCATGGACGAGTTGAGTCCGCTCGGCCCGACCCGGATCTTCCGCGTCGAGAACGGGACGCTGTCCGAATTCGAGGTTGCGCCGTCCGACTTCGGCTGGCCGGAATACGCGCCCGCCGACCTGGCCGGAGGCGAGCCGGAGGAGAACGCGGAGCGGGTCCGGCGCGTCATCGGCGGCGGCGAAACCGGGGCCGGCCGCGCGGCCGTCGTGCTCAACGCCGCGGCCGCCTTCTGGGCCGCCGGCGCCGTGGACACCCTGGCCGCCGGCGTCGCCGCTGCCGAGCAATCCATCGATTCGGGTGCCGCAGAAGCACAACTTCAATCCCTGCAATCGTTTCAACCGAAAACGTGACTCTTGTTGTGCCGGCGTGTGTGCCGGCGACGGGAACCTCCGCCCCGACGGTTTTTGTGGGAGGTGGGTGGCCGTCGGGACGGGAACTCTCGGGGAGTCGAGAGCGGTCCTCCGTCAGTTGCGCTGAGATGTCGCGTTCCGGGCGTTCAGTAGCGCCGGATCACTCCGATCACCACGCCCTGGACCGTGACCTGCGATGGGTGCAGGTATAACGGCGTGAGCGCCGGATTCGCGGGCTGAAGCCGAACCTGCCCGTGCTCCAGGTAGATCTTCTTCATGGTGGCGTTCTCGCCATCGACGAGCGCGATCACCATCTCGCCGTTGTGCGCCGTCTCCCGCGACTGGACGATGACGTAATCGCCGTCGCGGATCTGTTCGTCGATCATCGAGTCGCCGCGGACCCGCAGCACGTAGTGTTCGCTCAGCGAACCGGCGATCATGTCTTCGGGAACGGAGACCGTCTCCTGCTCCTCGATGACCTCTATGGGCTGGCCGGCCGCCACGTTGCCGTACAGCCGCAGTTCGACCGCGGCGACCTGGAGTTTTCCTTCCACCAGTTCGACCGATCGGCTTTCGTTGTAGTTTTTTCGTATATACCCCTTCGCCTGCAGGTTCTCGAGATGTTCGTGGACCGTCGCGAGCGAGCGGTAGCCGAACTCCTCCGCGATCTCCTCGAAGCTCGGGGAATACCCGCGGAACCGTATGAAGCCCTCGAGGAAGTCCAGCATTTCCCGCTGTCGCTTGGTTAGCGCCATCGTTTCTCCCTCCGCTCGTGCTTCCGCGTTTGCGCGGTCCGCCGCGGACCCTTGCCGCGGACCCTTGCCGCGGACCGAATATTGTCCGAAGCTACCCGAACAAGAACCGAATTGCAAGCTTTCGCGCGAACCGTCGCGACGGCCGGGGGTTTTGCGGCGGAATACCGACGGTCGCAGCTTGCCGCCCCATGGCAGCTCACACGATTCTCGAAGAGATCCTCGCGGCGAAGCGGGAGGAGGTCGCGCGACTCCAGTTGTTCCGGAGCGCGATTCGCGGCCAGGCGGAGGAAGCCGCGCCCCCGCGCGGTTTCGAGGCGTCTCTGCGGCGGCCCGGAGAAGTCTCCGTCGTCGCGGAGTTCAAGCGCCGCTCTCCGTCCGCCGGCGACATCAACCCCTACGCCCAGGCGGCGGGCGTGGCGAGCGTGTACGCCTCCGCGGGGGCGGCCGCGATCTCGGTCCTCACGGATGAACGCCATTTCGGCGGCTCGCTGGACGATCTCAGGTCGGCGAAGGACGCGGTGGGGGTCCCCGTCCTGCGCAAGGACTTCACGCTGGATCCCGTCCAGTTGTACGAGGCCCGGGCCGCGGGCGCGGATGCGATCCTGCTCATCGTGCGCGCGCTCGGCGACGCCCGGCTGCGTGAACTGCTGGAACTCGCGGCCGACCTCGGCCTCGCGGCGCTCGTGGAGGCGCACGACGAGGAAGAGATGGAGCGGGCGCTCGAAGCCGGGGCCCGGATCATCGGCGTGAACGCGCGGGATCTCGCGACCTTCAAAGTGGACCTCGAGCGCTCGCTGAACCTGATCGCGGAGCTTCCGGCCGACGTCGTGGCGGTGGCGGAGAGCGGGATCCGGTCCGCGGAGGACGCGGCGGCGGCGGGCTCCGCGGGGGCCGACGCGGTTCTGGTCGGCGGCTGGCTGATGGCGGGCGATCCCTCGGCGGGGGTGGAGGCGCTCGTGGGCCATCCCAGGCGCCCCCGCAGCGCTCCAATGCCCCGGGGCGCGCCGTGAACGAGGTTCGGGTGAAGATCTGCGGGCTCAGGGACCCGCGGCACGCCGCCGCGGCTTCCCGAGCGGGCGCGGACTACATCGGCGTGGTGTTCGCCGGCCGCGTGCGGGAGGTCACGGCCGAGGAGGCCGGCGCGGTCGTGGCCGCGTTCGAGGGCGCCACGCGGGCCGTGGGCGTGTTCCTGGACGCGAGCCCGGCGGAGATCCTCCGGACCCGGGACGCCGCGGGGCTCCACGTCGCCCAGCTCGCCGGCGCGGAGCCGCCCGACGTCTGCGATCGCCTGCGGGACGAGGGGCTGGGCGTGTGGAAGGGCCTCCGGCCCACGTCGAGCGACGCGCTGGTCCGTGCGTGGGACGAGTACCGCGGGGCGGCGGACGCGATCCTCGTGGAGGGGTTCTCGCCGCGCGGACCCGGAGGTACCGGGACCGCCTTCCCGTACGAGTGGCTGTCGGAACTCGCGCGGGATGGGTGTGCCCTCGCGCTCGCGGGCGGGCTGGAGGCGGCCACCGTGGCGCGCGCGATCCGCGACGCGCGCCCCGACATCGTCGATGTCTCCTCGGGCGTCGAGCGGGCGCCCGGCGTGAAGTCTCTCGACCTCATCCTCGAATTCCTGGCGGCCGCGCACGGGGCGACGAACCCCGTGCCGCGCCCGGCCTCCCTCCCCGCCGAGGCACGATGAGCAGCCCGGCTCCCGGCTGGTTCGGCGACTTCGGCGGGCAGTTCGTGCCCGAGACGCTGATCCCGGCGCTCGACGAACTGACCGCGGCCTGGGCCGAGGCCCGCGACGATCCCGCCTTCGGGGAGGCTCTCGAGGCCAGCCTCGCGCACTACGTGGGACGGCCCACGCCGCTCTACCGGGCGCCGCGCCTGGGGGCGGATCTCGGGCTCGACCTCTGGCTGAAGCGCGAGGATCTCAACCACACGGGCGCCCACAAGATCAACAACACGATCGGTCAGGCCCTGCTCGCGAAGCGGATGAACAAGGCCCGGATCATCGCGGAGACCGGCGCGGGCCAGCACGGCGTGGCCACGGCCACCGCCTGCGCGGCGCTCGACTTCGAGTGCGCCGTCTACATGGGCGAGGAGGACATGCGCAGACAGGCGCTCAACGTCGAGCGCATGGAGATGCTGGGAGCCGAGGTCATCCCGGTCTCGAGCGGGAGCCGGACGCTCAAGGACGCGACGAACGAGGCGATCCGCGACTGGGTCACGAACGTGGACACGACGCACTACATCATCGGCTCCGTCGTCGGCCCCGCGCCCTATCCGGCGCTCGTTCGGGACTTTCAGCGCGTCATCGGCGACGAGACGGTCCGGCAACTCGCCGAGCACGGGGTGCGGCCGGATGCCGTCTTCGCCTGCGTCGGCGGAGGCTCCAACGCGATCGGCATCTTCACGCCGTTCATCGAGCGCAACCGCGACGTTCCGGCCGAGACACGCATCGCCCTCGTCGGGGTGGAGGCGGCGGGGCACGGCGTCGAGACCGGCCGGCACTCCGCGTCGCTCACGGCGGGCGAGCCCGGGGTTCTCCACGGCAACTACAGCTACCTGCTCCAGGACGAAGACGGCCAGGTGATTCCCGCCCATTCCGTCTCCGCCGGCCTCGACTATCCCGGCGTCGGGCCGGAGCACTCGTGGCTCAAGGAGACCGGACAGGTCCGCTACGAGTCGGTGACGGATGAGGAGGCCCTGGCCGCCTTCCGGGATCTCTGCCGGCTCGAGGGGCTGATTCCCGCGCTCGAGAGCGCCCACGCGCTGGCGGGCCTTCGGCGGGAAGCCGCGCGCTGGGCCGGGAACCGCGTCGTCATCTGCCTGAGCGGGCGGGGCGACAAGGATGTGGAGGAAGTCGCCCGCATCCTGGCGGCCGATCGCGAACCCGGCTCCGGCGCGCGCTGACCGTGGCCTTCATCGACTATCCGGATCCGGCGGGGATCCCGGAGGAGGACCGCGTCGCGGACGACGACAACATCATCCGCATTCACGGCGTCCACAGTCGCGTGATCCGGCTCCACTACGATCTCTACCGCGAACTCATGTACGGGCCCGGCCCCCTTTCCCGGATTCGGAGGGAGATGATCGCGGTCACCGTCTCGGGACTCAACGCCTGCCGTTACTGAATTGTCCATCACGGAGAGGGTCTCCGTCGTCTGCTCGAAGTCGCCGGCGCCGGCCGTTCCAGCGAGGAGAACGAACGCTTGATCGCCGCCCTCGCGACGGACCATGCGACGGCCGAACTGGACGATGAGGACCGGGCGATGCTCGACTATGCCGCGCGACTCACGCTCGCGCCCGGCCGCGTGAACGAAGCCGCCGTCGACAGCTTGAAGGCGCACGGTTTCGATGATCGCGCGATCCACGATATCTGCGCGGTCACCGCCTACTATGCGTTCGTGAACCGGATCGCCGACGGACTCGGCGTCGAACTCGAAGACGAGGGAGGCTGACGGAATTGGCCATGCTTCCGCCGACACCGCCGCCGGGCGGACCGGGTGCCCAGAGCGACCCGGGCGCCCCGGCCGTTCCGGCGAATCTCGACCATCTGCTGCTGGGGACCGCCGACCTCGAGGAAGGGGTCGCGTGGGTGGCCGACCGGCTCGGCGCCGAAGCCGCGTTCGGCGGGCGTCATGCGAACCTCGGGACCGCGAACTACCTCCTCTCGCTCGGGGGCGACATCTATCTCGAGATCCTCGGTCCGGACCCCGACGCGCCTCCCCGTGAAGCCCCGCTCCCGTTCGGGATCGAAGGGCTCGACGAGCCCAGACTCGTCACGTGGGCGGCCCGGGGAACGGATCTCGAGGCGCTCGTCGCGCGGGCATCGGGCCGGGGCGTGCCACTCGGGCCGGTGCGGCCCGGCTCCCGGCTGCGGCCGGACGGCACCGAACTGCGCTGGGAGATCACGGCCTTCACCGCCTTCCTCCACGACGGTCTCGTACCTTTCTTCATCGATTGGGGAACGACCCCGCACCCGGCCCGCGCCACGCCGGCGGGAGGGCGGCTGATCTCGTTCCGGGCCGAACACCCGGATCCCTCGGCGGTACGATCCACCCTCGAGGCGCTGGATTTGGCGCTCGAAGTGGACGAGGGGCCGGAGCCGGCCCTCGTGGCGCGGATTCGCACCCTGGGCGGCGACGAAGTGGCGCTGCGCTAACAGACATGTCTTCAAGTTTCGAGGCGATATTCATGGGATTCACGGGATTCATGCGATTCATCGGATTCATGAACGATACAGATTGGGCAGATCAGGCAGATCAGGCATTTCGGGCACATCGGACTCGGCGGGCGACCGGCTTCGCCGCAGGCGTCCTGACGCTGGCTCTGGTCGTGGCCGGCTGCGTGGACGACCCGACGGACCCCACCGGGCCGCCGCCGGACGAGGGCGGATCGATCACGCTCGCGGCGGCCGTCGCCGAGAGCGGGCGGCACGGTCCGGAGGGGATCGAAGTTGCGCGCGGGTATCGTCTCGCCGTCGAGATCCTCAACGAGAACGGCGGGATTCGCGGCCGGCCGGTGCAACTGGAGATTCGTGACGACGGGAGCGATGCCCAGGCGAGCGCGCGCCTGTACGCCGAACTCATCGCGTCCGGCACCGTCGACGCCCTGGTGGGACCGTACAGCAGCTCGATCACGGAAGCCGTCCTCGCCGTCACCGAGGCCGCAGGCGTGCCGCTGGTGGCGCCCATGGCGGCGGCGCCCGCGATCTGGTCGGAGCGGCAGCGGCAATGGAGTGTGCAGTTCCTGACGCCGGGACCGACCTACCTGCAGGGTTCCGTGGAGGTGTCCGTGTTCGGCGGCGCGCGGACCGTGGCCATCGTGTACGAGAACACGGCGTTTCCGGCATCGGTGATCGAGGGCGTGCGCGAAGCCGTCCGGCGCCATGGGCTGGAGGTCGTGCTGGACCGGGCCTATGACGTCGGAACGGCCGACCACGAGGCGATCGCCGCCGCGGCACGGGACGCAGGCGCGGATCTCTTCATCGGCGGGGGCTACACTGCCGACGCCGCCAGCTTCGCCACCGCGGCGCCCGC
>LXNJ01000506.1_pt1 | contig 27356 bp, 24 predicted proteins | sample 809081 | NCBI WGS metagenome assembly LXNJ01 (sample SAMN04870510, study PRJNA318959) | sponge metagenome | biome: sponge; feature: marine sponge reef; material: water | host: Petrosia ficiformis | place: Greece: Milos, Mediterranean Sea | collected 2013-05-29 | depth 5-7 m | reverse complement strand
CCTCATCGTGATCACGCCGGAGGGCGTACTCGTCGCGGACGGGCAGGAGAATCCCGAGGAGACCCAGCGGCTCGTCGACACGATCGCGGGCATGACGGACCAGCCGATCACGCACGTCGTGGTCGCCTCGGACCACGGGGACCACACGGGCGGGAACTCCGCCTTCCCCTCGGAGGCTCGCTTCCTCGCGCACCCCACTTCCGCGGCGATCCTGGAGGCGAGCGCGGCGAACCCGAACCGGCCGGCGGAGGCGCCCCCGGTCATCGTTCCGACCGAGATCGTGGGCGAGGAGACGGTGCTCGAACTCGGCGGCCGCGAGATCCGGCTCCTCCATCTCGGTCGCGCGCACACCGGCGGGGACCTCGTCGTGTACGTGCCCGAGGGGAAGGTGCTGTTCATGAGCGAGACGTACCTGAAGCACATCTTCCCCGCCATGCGGTCCGCGTATCCCTCGGAGTGGGTGGCGATGCTGGACCGCGCGCTCGAGATGGACGTGGAGGTCTACGTCCCCGGACACGGGGTGATGGAGTCGCCGGAGATTCTCGAGGCCGGCCTCGTGTCGTTCCGCGCTGCGGTGCAGCAGGTTGTGGCGGAGGCGACGCGATTCCACGGCGAAGGGATGAGCGCCGAAGAGGCCGCCGAGGCGGCGATGCTCGGCGCCATCGAGGAATGGTCGCTGCGAGACAGCCAGAAGCCGCGCGCGATTCAGCGCGTCTACATGGAACTGAACGGAGAGTTGCCGGGATGAGCAACCTGAACAGAGGGATGAGGCGGAAGTTCGGGCTCGCCGTGGGCGTGGCGGGTTGCGCCGTCGCGGTGGCTCCCGTGGCCGGCGTCGGGGCGCTTCCGGTGCAGTCACAGGTGACGGTGGACATCGGGGCCCGGGATCCCGCCATCTCGCCGGACGGATCGAAGGTCGCCGTCTCCATCCTCGGAAAGATATGGCTCGTGCCGATCGAGGGCGGCGCGGCGCGCCAACTCACGGACGGGGCGTCGTGGGACACGCGGCCGGCATGGTCACCGGACGGGCGGTTCCTCGCCTACGCGGCGCGGACCCGTCAGGGGGCGGACGTGCTCGTGCACAACATGGCGACGGGCGGGGTCCGCTTCCTGCACCGGGTGCAGTCCGCGATCGGACACATGGCGTTCGATCCGGAGGGGGACCAGCTCTACTTCGTGGACGACCGCTCCCAGTACGATGCGCACGTGTGGCGTATCCCGCTGGGAGGCGGCGAGGCCGAACAGATCACCCACACGCAGAACTGGCACGAGTGGTCGTTCGCGCTCGCGCCGGATGGAAACCGGCTCCTCCTCGAGACCGGACGCTTCGACGGGACGGACCTGTACGAGATCGACCTGGAGGCGATGTCGCTCGAGCGGCTCACGGAAACGCCGGAGCGCGAGATGGCCGTCGCGTGGGGCCCCGACGGATCGCGCCGCGCGCACGTCGAGACGCACAACGGCGTCGATCACATCGTCCTCACGGACCTGACCGGGGAGGGAACCGCGCCCCGCCGGCTCCATACGAGCGCCTTCGACCAGAAGCAGCTCGCCTTCCATCCGTCCGGTGAGTGGCTGCTCGTCCTCGGCGGGCGGCGGCTGCACCGGCTGGACCTGGAGAGCGGAGAGTTCACTCCGATTCCCTTCGAGGCTCGCTTCTCGATCGCCGAGGATCCCGCGGACGATCTGCTGATCAGGAACGTTCGCCTGTTCGACGGCACGGGCGACGAAGCGGTGCCAACGGCGGCGGTGCTCGTTCGGGACGGGCGGATCGCCGAGGTATGGGCGGGTGAAGGCGCGGAAGTCCCGGACATCGGGCCGGACACGCCGGTCATCGACGGGGGCGGCCGCATGCTGCTCCCGGGGCTGATGGACAACCACTACCACTACTGGCAGCCCCTCGCCGGGGCGGATCTGCTCGCCGCCGGAGTCACGGGGATCCGCGACCCCGGCTCGGCGATCCAGGACGCGATGGACTTCAAGGATGCGGTGCATCTGGGCGTGCTGGCCGGCCCCGACGTGTACACCGCCGGTCCGCTGATCGACGGCCCCGCCGGCTACCACCCCATGGTGGACGTGAGCATCGACGACCCCGCCGCCGCCCCGGCGCTGGTGCGCTCGCTGAAAGAGCAGGGCGTCGACCTGCTCAAGGCGTACTTCCTGCTCGACCCGGAGGTGCTTGCGGCCGTCGTGGCGGAGGCGCGCGTGCAGGGACTGCCGGTCACGGGCCACATCGGGGTCCGTACGAGTTGGCGGCAGGCGATCGAAGCGGGAATTTCCGGCTTCAACCACATCCGGGTGTGGCGCGACTTCCTGCCGCCCGAGATCCAGGCCGACGGTCGCGACATGTCGCTCGACGGCGGGCGAAACCCCGTCGGGCGCATGCAGGCGGACTGGCGGGAGATCGATCCGGCGAGCCCGGAGGTGATGTCTCTCCTCGAACTCATGGCCGAGACGGAGACGGGACTCGACCCCACCCTCTTCATCCAGGAGATCGACGACGGTGACCGCACGCGCTTCTCGCTCGAGGAGTTCCACAACGGACGGCACGCGTACGAGCGCATGGGCGAGTTTGTCCGGCGCGCGGTGGAGGTCGGAGTCCCGCTCCTCGCGGGCACGGACAACGTGGGGCTGTTCAACGAACTCGAGGCGTACGCGAAGGCCGGAGTGCCGAACGCCGCCATCCTGCGGGCCGCGACCGCGAACGGCGCGCGCTGGCTCGGCAAGGAGGACGACTTCGGGACGGTACAGCCGGGGCGACGGGCGCACCTGATCCTCGTGGACGGCGACCCGCTGGAGGACATCGCCGACCTGCGAAACATTGACCTGGTAGTGAAGGACGGCGTGATCGTCTTCGGCGGTCCCCCGGCTGAGCCGCTGGTCCCGTGATGGACCCGGTTCTGGCGGGGGTTCTCGAGACCGCCGCGGTCGAGGCAGTCGCCACCGCGGCGCTGCAGGTGGAGCCGGCGGGCGGACTCCTCCCGGCGCTCTCCAACAACCCGTTCCTCGCGCTCGGCGCGCTCTTCGGTGCGGGCGTGCTCACGAGTACGAACCCGTGCATCTGGCCGATGATCCCGATCACGTTCTCCGTCATCTCGGGCACGGCGGGCGCGGACCAGCCGCGAAAGCGAACCATCGGACTCACGCTCACGTATGCTCTCGGGCTCGCGCTCCTCTATTCACTGCTGGGTGTCATCGCCGGCCTCAGCGGCACCGTGCTCGGCTCCATTGGCGCAAGCTTCTGGGCGCTGTTCGCGACCGGCAATCTCCTCCTCTTCTTCTCCCTGTTCATGCTCGACGTGTTCCCCGTCCCGGTGCCGAAGCGGCTCCTGGCGTGGGCGAGCAGCCGCGGCGGCGGATCCTACCGGGCCGTGTTCCTCCTCGGCGCGACCTCGGGCATCGTGGCCGCGCCGTGCGGCGCTCCCGCGTTCGCCGTGGTCCTGACCTGGGTCGTGGCCGAACAGGCCGGGCTCATGGGGTTCGTCTACCTGTTCACCTTCTCCATCGGCATGACCGCCGTGCTCATCGCGGTGGGTCTCTTCTCGGGGACGGTCGCGGTGCTGCCGAAGTCGGGAACGTGGATGATCTGGATGAAACGAGCCGCCGCCGTCATCATGATCGGGATGGCACAGTTCTACCTCATCCGGGCGGGATACTTCATGTGAGCGCGAAGAAGCTGAAGCAGTCGTACATGACGCGTAGAGCAAGGCGCGCCGTTGCGACCCTCGGGTGCGTGGCGTGGCTCGCGGTCGCGGGTGCGCTTAACGCGCAGGCCGGGGAGGGGCAGGTCAGCCTCCCGACGGGAACTCAGGCGCCGGATGCCGCGCTGAAGGATTTGGACGGCAACGACGTCCAATTGCTCGATTACGCCGATGGCAAGCCCACCCTGATTGAGTTCTGGGCTTCGTGGTGCGAGCAGTGCGAGGCGCTGCAGCCCGAGATCGACGAAGTGGTGGCGGACTACGGCGAGCAGGTGAACGTTGTCGCTGTCGCGGTCGCCGTGGCTCAGTCGCTGCGGCGCGTCAAGCGGCACGCGGAGGCGCACGGGGCGGAGTACCCCTACCTCTGGGATGCGGACGGCGCCGCAGTTCGCGCCTACTCGGCGACCACGACGTCGATCGTGGTCATCCTCGATGCGGAAGGGAAGGTCGCCTACACCGGAGTCGGCCCCGACCAGGACCTCGTCGGGGCCGTCACCGGAATCCTCTCCGCTCAGCAAGCGGGAGAGGATTAGCTCCTACGGGTCCACAGGCTCGGGCGTCACCTCGTCGATGATGGCGGCGAGTTCGTCGTAGGCGGCGGGGTCGACCTGGTTGAAGCTCGGAATGACGCCCGCCACGCGCCCGTCGGGCCCCACCACGATCACGGCCCGGCTATCCACCGCGTTGCTTTCCCTCAGGCCTCCGCCGAAGGCGACGTACGTCCCCCCCTCATTGTCCGCGTCGCTTCCGAACAGGAAGGGGAAGTCCTCGTCCTTCAGCCATGACGCGAGTTCGTCGACCGGGTCGTTCGAGATGCCCACGAGGACCACGTTCCGGCCCTCGTTGAATACGCTTGCGTACTGATCACGGTACGCTCTCATCTGAACCGTTCAGCCACGCGTCCTGACTCTGAAGAAGAAGGCGAGGACGACGGTCTCGCCCCGGTAGTCGCTGAGCCGGATCGGGTTCTCCAGCGCGCCGTACCGGGTCGCCCCCGGCAGCGCGAAGTCCGGCGCCATCTCGCCCACGGCGAGCAGTTGCGAGTCCTGCGCGCTCACCGGGGCCGCGCCTCCGATGGCGAGCGTTCCGGCCAGGCCCAGCGCGAGGGCTGCGGCCAGGACAAGTCTCCGCATGTCTCGGTCCTTTCGTGCGGGTGGAAGACAGGTGGCAGAGCCATGCCGAAGGGTGGCGCGCCCCCTGCGTTCGCGCCAGAGTTGAGCACCGACTCGTCGCCGGAGGCCGAAGTCCGATTCCGACCCTGCCCCAGAGGAGGCGCCTGATGACCCGCGGATCCTCAAGCCGTCCATGGCGCGTGCTGGCCATTTCGTTCGTCACGGCGTGCGGTGGAGGGGAGGGCCCGGTCTCGCCCCCGCCCCCGCCCCCGCCCGAGCCTCCGCAGGCGACCTCGATCGCGGTGGAACCGGCTTCGGCGACGCTCGTATCGCTGGGCGAGACGGTGTCGTTCCGAGCGTCGATCAAAGACCAGTACGGGGCCGACTTTCCGGGCATCGCGACGTGGACGAGCAGCGATCCGGGGGTGTTCACCGTGAACGAGCGCGGCGTCGCCACCGCGGTAGCGAACGGGACGGGGACCGTGACGGCAGCGCTCTCGGGATTGAGTGCGGCCGCGGCCGTGGAGGTGGCGCAGGCGGCGGCGGCGCTGGCCGCGGTGTCGGGAGACGGACAGCGGGCGACGGCGCGTGCGACGCTGCCGGAGCCCGTGGTGGTCCGCGTGGAGGATGCGGGCGGGTCCTCGGTAGCGGGCGCGACCGTGGCGTTCACGCCGGGCGAAGGTCACGGGACGGCGGACCCGGCCGAGGCCGTGACCGACACGGCGGGTCTGGCGCGGACTGTGTGGACGCTTGGGGAAGCGGACGAGCAGACGTTGGAGGCGGCGGTTGTGGACGGGCCGTCCGTGCAGGTGACGGCCGCGCTGTTGAAGCCCGACGACTTCGTGCGCGCGCTCGACGTAGTGTCCGGGGACGGGCAGCGTGCGGACGCGGGCGCCGCGCTCCCGGGGCCGGTGGTCGTGCGGGCGGTTGACGAGGCAGGCGCGCCCGTGGCGGGCGCGACGGTGGCCTTCAAGCCGGGTGAGGGCCATGGGACGGTGGACCCGGCCGAAACTCTGACCGACACGGCGGGGCTGGCGCGGACGGTGTGGACGCTCGGACCGGCGGTGGGCGCGCAGACGCTCGCTGCGGCGGTGAACGAGGTGTCTGCAGTGGTTGCGGCAACGGCGACCAGCCCGGACCGGACGGCGCTGGAGGCCTTCTACCGGGCGACCGGCGGTCCCGACTGGATCAACGGCGAGAATTGGTTGACCGATGCCCCGCTCGGAGCGTGGCACGGCGTGGAGACGGACGGTGATGGTCGCGTCGTGGTCGTCAATCTGTACAAAAACAACCTTACAGGATCCGTCCCGGCCGAGATCGACGCACTCACGCGCCTGGAAGATCTGGCTGTCAAAGAAAACCAGCTTACGTCCGTTCCTTCCGAAATCGGCAATCTCAGGCGTCTTGAGTATCTTGACCTTGCCGGGAACGCCCTCACGTCCATTCCGCCGGAACTGTTCGATCTCCCGGAACTGGATTTGCTGGCGCTCCAGCGCAACCGCCTGACGCACATCCCGCCGGAGATGGGGAACGCCCCCAAGCTGCGGAACGTGAGTCTTGGATTGAACGGGCTGACGGGCGGCATTCCGCCCGAGCTGGGAAACATGGCGGCGCTGGGATGGCTCGACCTTTCGGCGAACCGTTTGACCGGAAGCATCCCGCCCGAGTTGGCCGGCGCGTCGAACCTGTTGTCGCTTCGGCTCGACGGGAATGAGTTGACGGGAGCTATCCCGCCGGCACTGGGGAGCCTCGCAAAGCTGTTCCAGCTGCAGCTGAACGGTAATCGACTGACCGGAAGCATCCCGCCGGAACTCGGCCGCCTGGGGCGTCTCAGAGAACTCTTCCTGAACGACAACCGTCTTTCGGGGGCGATCCCGTCCGAACTGGGAGGTCTCGCGGAGCTGCAGGAACTCGACCTCGCTCGCAACGATCTCGGAGGCGCCATCCCGCCGGAACTGGGGACGCTACGGAACCTTCGCAGGCTGCGGCTATCGAACAACGCGGCGCTGGAGGGGACGCTGCCGGTCAGCCTGTCGAACCTGGGGATGCTTGAGCAGTTCCTCGCCGATGGCACGGGGCTGTGCGCGCCCGAAGAGGCCGGATTCATCGCCTGGCTGGCATCCGTGCCGCGTTCGCGGGTGCGCCATTGCGTGGCGAGCCGGGCCTATCTGACGCAGGCGGTGCAGTCGAGGGAGTACCCGGTTCCACTTGTGGCCGGGGAGAGCGCGCTGCTGCGCGTCTTCGTTGCGTCGTCGCGGGAAACCGACGAGGTGATCCCGCCCGTGCGGGCGACATTCTTCGTCGATGGGGCGGAAGCGCATGTGGCGGAGATTTCGGCCGGTTCGTCCGCGATCCCGACCCGCGTGCAAGAGGGAGAACTCGGCCTGTCGGCGAACGCAACGATCCCGGCCGCGGTGATCCGACCCGGGCTGGAGATGGTGGTCGAGATCGACCCGGACGGCACGCTGGACCCGTCGCTTGGCGTGTCGGGGCGCATCCCGGCCGAAGGACGAAAGGCGCTGGACGTGAGGACCATGCCGACGCTTCATCTCACGTTGATCCCGTTCGTCTGGACCGGCAACAACGACCGCCGAGCCGTGTCAATCGTCGACGAACTCCACCCGGATCACGAGTTGCTGGTCGAGACGAACCAGCTGCTCCCGGTCGGCGCCCTTGAAATCACGAAGCACGACCCCGTGATGACGGACTCGAACAATCCGTTCACTCTGGTGCGCGATATTGAGCGAATTCGGACTCTCGAGGGAGGGACCGGCCACTGGCAGGGCCTCTTGCACGACCTCGCCGGCAACCTCGCCGGGGTCGCACGCACGCCGGGGAAGGTGAGCGTTGTGCATCCCGAAGCGGTCACCGTGGCGCACGAACTCGGGCACAACTTCAGCCTGGGCCACGCGTCCTGCGGAGTGACCGATGCGGATCCCCGTTATCCCTGGACCAACGGTAGCATCGGTGTCTGGGGGTACGATTCGCGTAACGGCGGATCCCTGGTGTCACCCGACGTCCCTGACCTGATGAGCTACTGTCGCCCCCCGTGGGTCGGCGACTACCACTTCACGAACTCGCTGAAGTTCCGGCTCGCCGACGAGGGTGCGCCCTCCGCGGCCCGGACGGCCGCGAGATCGCTCCTGGTGTCGGGCGAAGTCGGCGCGGATGGGTCGCTCCGGCTCGACCCCGCCTTCGTCGTCGACGCGCCGCCGGTCATGCCGGACGCGGACGGCCCGTACGCGCTGGCGGGCAGGCGGCCGGACGGGAGCGAGCTCTTTTCGCTAACGTTCGACACGGGGGACGTGGCACACGGAGACGGCCGCTCCTGGTTCGTGTTCGCCCTCCCCGTGCAGCCGGGGTGGGAGTCGGAACTGGCGAGCCTGTCGCTCTCGGGGCCGGACCGCGCGGTCGAGATGGGGGAGGAGAGCGAGCCTCCGCAGGCAATCGTGTTCGACCCGCGGTCACGCCAGGTGCGAGGTATTCTGCACGTCTTGCCTGCGGGTCCGTTGGCCAGGAGCGATCTTGGCGCCCTCGCGGCCGACGCCGGACTCGAAGTACTGATCAGCCGTGGCGTTCCGGGCCCAGCGGCGTGGGGGTCACCGAACCGCTTCTAAAGGAGGTCTTCCATGTCCGGCCATTCCCGAAGTTGTCCGACGCTTCGTGCCGTGGGATTCATCTCGATCGGACTATTGATCGCCCCAGCCTCCGGGTGCGCCCAGGGGAACGGCGACCCGACAAGTGACCCGCGGTTCGAGCAGGCGGTGGCGCTATTCGAGGCCTGGCTCGACGCGAAGATGGCGTACGAGAAGATCCCGGGCGTGTCCGCGGCGCTCGTGCACGACCAGGACCTCGTCTGGGCCCGCGGCTACGGGTACGCCCACCGGGAGACCGAGGTCCCCGCGACCCCGTCGACGATGTACTCGGTGTGCTCGATCTCGAAGCTCTTCACCTCCATCGGCGTGATGCAGCAGCGGGACGAGGGCAAGCTGCATCTCGACGACCCCGTCTCCACGCACCTTCCGTGGTACGACCTCGCCCAGGTCTATCCCGACGGTCCGAGCGTGAGCGTGGAGGGCCTCCTCACCCACTCCTCGGGACTCCCGCGCGAATCGGCGCACCCCTACTGGACGGGTCCCGACCATCCCTTCCCCACCGCGGACGAGATCATCGAGGGGCTCGCGGAGCAGGAGACGCTCTACCCCGGACGCCGCTACTTCCAGTACTCGAACCTGGGCATGGCGCTGGCGGGGCAGTTGGTCGAGCAGGCTTCGGGGATGGGGTACGGCGAGTACATCCGGAGCCGGATCCTGGAGCCGCTGGGGATGTCGGACACGTACCCGGACATTCCCGTCGAGCACAGGGGCGGCCGCTACGCCACCGGGTATTCGCGGCTCGAGCGGGACGGCCGACGGGCCGAGGCCCCCTTCTTCCAGGCGCTGGGGATGGCGTCCGCGGCGGGGTTCGCCTCCACCGTCGAGGATCTGGCGCGCCTCGCCTCGTGGCAGTTCCGGCTGCTGGAGAACGGCGGGACGGAGATTCTCGACGCGAACACGCTGAGGGAGATGCACCGCGTGCACTGGGTCGACCCCGACTTCGACACGATGTGGGGGCTCGGGTTCGCGGTCTCGCGCCGCGACGGGGAACGCGCGGTGGGCCACGGCGGGAGTTGCCCGGGCTTCCGCTCGACCTTCCAGCTCGTTCCGGCGAAGAAGCTGGCGGGCGTGGTGATGATGAACGCTCTCGCCAACCCCACCGACGTGTGGACGAAGATGATGGCGACGCTCGGCGCGGCGTTCGAGGAAGTCCGGAGCGACCCGGGCGGCGGCACCGCGCGTCCGGCATCTCTGGCGGAGTACGAGGGACTGTACCAGTCCACGTGGGGAGAGACGGTCATCCTGCGCTGGGACGATGGTCTCGCGGCGCTCGGCGTTCCCTCGAACGATCCGCTCGAAGCGATGACGAAGCTGCGGCACGAGGGCGGCGATACGTTCCGGCGCATGCGGGACGACGGCGAACCGGGAGAGGCGTACATCTTCCACCGGGAGGACGGCGCCATCGCCCGGTACAGCGTCCACGGAAACTTCTCGAACAAGGTCCGGTAGCGGACGATGACGACGGCGACGACGGCGACGACAACTTCCGGTTCTTCCGGCAGTCTCATACCCGAGGCGGCGACGCGCGAAGGGAACGACCCGATCTTCGCCCTGCACGGGGAGGCGGTCCGGCGGGCCGCGGCGGGCGAGTCGATCCTGAACTCGACGCTCGGGGCGCTGATGAACGACGACGGGAGCCTCGCGGTGATGCCCGCGGCCGCCGAGGCGCTGGCGCGGGTGCCGCACGCGCGGGCCGCCGGCTATGCGCCGATCTCGGGCGACCCTCCGTACCTGGCCGCGGTGATCGCGGACCTCTGCGGGGAGGGCGGTCTGGCCGGACAGGCGGTCGCCGTCGCCACGCCGGGGAGCACCGGCGCGATCCACCACGCGATCCTCAACTTCCTCGAGCCGGGACAGGCGGCGCTCACGCCCAGCTACTACTGGGGTCCGTACCACACGATCTCGACCCATTCCGGTCGCGCGATCGAGACCTTCAACACGTTCGATGCCGCGATCCGCCTCGATCTGGACGCGTTCAAGGCGGCGCTCGAAGGCCAGATCGAGCGGCAGGGGCGGTCGCTCGTCCTGTTCAACTTCCCCTGCAACAACCCCACGGGCTATTCGCTCGACGAGTCGGAGTGGGAGGCCATGGCGGAGATCGTGCGGGAGGTCGGCCGCCGGGGTCCCGTCGCGTTCCTCCTCGACCACGCGTACGCGAAGTTCGGCGACGAGGCGTCCAACCGCTGGATCGACTACATCCCGCGGATGCTGGAGTCGGCGACGGTTCTCGTGGGCTGGACCGTGTCGAAGTCGTTTGCCCTCTACGGCGCGCGGGTGGGCGCGCTCGTGGCGCTCCACCGGGAGGCGGAGGAGCGGCGGCGGATCTCGAACGCGCTCGGGTTCTCATGTCGCGCCACGTGGTCGAACTGCAACCACCTCGGACTGCTCGGCGCCACCGAACTCCTCACGGATCCGGAACTGCGTCGGCGCACCGATGAGGAGCGCGCCGGGATGATTCGCCTCCTGAACGAGCGCGTCGCGGTCTTCAACGAGCTAGCGGGGGGCGCGAGGCTGTCCTACCCCCGCTACGAGGGCGGCTTCTTCGTCTCGGTGTTCACGCCGGACGCGGAGGTGACGGCCGCAACCATGCGCGAGGCCGGGGTGTATGTGGTGCCGATGGGGGGCGCGGTGCGGATCGCGCTGTGCGCCACGCCGGCGCACTCGATTCCCCGGCTCGTAGAGGCGCTGGCCGAGGGCATCGCGACCGCCCGCGCCGCGTGAACGATCCGTCCGGGAGAACGACGATGGAACGACACAAGACAGCTCTGGCCCTGGCTCCGACCCTCGTGCTCGTCACCGCCGCGGCCGGTTGCGCCGGCCAGGCGCCGCTGACGGATGCCGAGAAGCTCGCGCGCGTGGAAGAGATGGTGGAGGAAGTCGAACGGCGCTTTCCGGACGTGGAGGCCGTCACCGTGGAAGAGGTGGGGCAGATGCTCGAGACCGGCACCATCGTGCTCGTCGACGCCCGGGCGCCCCGCGAGCGCGAGATCTCCTGGATTCCCGGGGCCATCACCTCCGAGGAGTTCGAGCAGGACCCGGACCGCTACGCGGAGCTGACCGTCGTGGCCTACTGCACGATCGGGCACCGGAGTTCGGAGTACGCGAAGCGGCAGAACGAGGAGGGCCGACGCGTCCTCAACCTCCGGGGCAGCCTCCTCTCGTGGACCCACGCCGGCGCGCCGCTCGTGGGCCCTGACGGGCCGACGAACCGGCTGCACGTCTACGGAGAGACCTGGAACCTCGCCCCCGCCCGCTACGAGACGACCTGGTGACGGCGGTGGGCTAGCCCGGTCTCCGGCCATCTGACCTGCGGGGTCCGTCAGCGAGGGGCGTCGCCGAATCCGGGGGCGAAGATGGTGGAGAGGTCGATCACGCCGACCTGCGTGTCGCCGAGGCGGACGGGGAGCAGGCGGCGGAAGCGCTCGGGCCCGAGGCTCAACGCCGGTCCCGCTTCGGTTCCCGGGCCGAAGCGGTAGACGTCGACCTGGTTCTCCGAAGGGTCCACGATCCAGTACTCGCGCACGCCCTCGCGCTCGTAGAGCCGCCGTTTCACGCCGCGGTCGCGCTCGGCGGTGGAGGGGGAGAGGACCTCGACAACGAGGTCGGGCGCCCCCACGATTCCCGCCTCTTCGACGATGTGGCGCCGCTCGTTGGAGACGAAGAGGATATCCGGCTGCACTCCCTCGCCGGTGGCCGGGAACTCGACGCCGGGGGTGGCCACCACCTCGCCGTGTCCGGGATCCTCCAACAACTCGGACAGCCGCACCAGGAGCCGCTTGCTGACCACCTGATGGCGCCACTTGGGGGCGGCGGTCACGTGCAGGATCCCGCCGATCGCCTCGTAGCGGTTGCCGTCATCGGGCATCCGCTGCGCGTCCCGCCAGGTGCTCTCGGTACGTTGCATGGTCCGCACATCATAGCTCCGCGTTCGTGTCCAATCCAACCCGCAACCCATGATGCGCGGCGCCGTCATCGCGCCCTCAACCGCGTGGGGAAGAGAAGGTGGAGGAAGTCGAACGGGGCTCTCCGGAGGGCCATAGCAGGCCGCGACGAGCCGGCGCTTACTGACTTTGCTACGCGGAAGGTTCCGCTACGGAACCAGGTTGCCGCCCGCCGTGCGTGTGATGAACCCCGCCAGCGTCTCCCGCCACTGCGGGAGCAGGCTTTCCTCCACGTACATCATGTGTCCGGCGGCGAAGTCCGCCCGGGTGATGTTGTCGCGCAGCTCCGCCGGCAGCCCCAGTTGCTCCAGCGACCAGACGATGGGGAAGTACGGCGTCGCGAAGTCGTAGATTCCGTTGATGAGCAGGACCTCGAGGCGCGGGTTGCGTTCGATCGCGTGCGCGAGGTCGGGTCCGACGTTGAGCGCCGAGCCGCCGAACGGTCCGCGGCGCCCCCCCTGCCGCTCCCAGTTCCACGGGCGCGCCATCCCGCTGGGCCAGTACTCGCGGTCGCCGTCGTAGCCGAGTTCATCCCGCACGTAGGTGTTGAAGAGGGAGGTGTAGGCGGAACTGATCGCCGAAGACTGGGCGTCGTGGTCGGGCGTCAGGTCGAGCAGATCGCCCGTCGGCCCGGTGAAGCGCGTGTCCAGTCGCGCGAGCGTGAGGCGCCGGTCCCGCAGCAGTTCCTTCTCGAACTCCGGGGCGGAGACGCGCAGGTCGGCCTTGTCGAGGTACTCCATGCTCAGCCCCGTGTACTCGTGCATCTGCCGCAGCACCCGCGCGCGCTGTTCGGGATCCACGGCGGTGCCGGCGAGCAGCGCCTGCGCGTAGTCGGTCAGCGCCCACGCCTCGACCTCCTTCATGAACGTCTCGAGGTCGTCCGGGCGCCCGCCCGGCAGCATGTCGTGGTACTCGGCCGCGACCGCGAAGGAGGGGACGTTCGTGATGAAACCGATGTGGGACCCGTCGGGGAACTGGAGCGTGTTGAAGTCGATGACGGCGGAGACGAGCACGATCCCGTTCAGGTCGATGTTCGCGTTCTGCAGGTGCCGGGCCAGCAGCACGGACCGCGTCGTGCCGTAGCTCTCGCCGAGGATGTAGCGGGGCGAGTTCCAGCGTTGGTTCTCGCTCAGGAAGCGGCGGATGAACTGCGTGAGGGAGGCGGCATCCTCGTCCATCCCCCAGAAGTGGGTCCCATCGGTGTCGCCGGCGGGTCGGCTGAACCCGGTCCCGATCGGGTCCACCATCACGACATCCGCGATGTCGAGCACCGTGTAGCCGTTGTCGACGAGCGGGTACGGGGGCGGGGCCTGCTGCCCCACGTTGGGCGTCACCACGCGGCGCGGTCCCATGATCCCCATGTGGAGCCAGAAGGAGGCCGAGCCGGGCCCCCCGTTGTAGGCGAAGATGACGGGGCGCGTGGACGGGTCTCCGCCGTTCGTCCGGAAGTATCCCGTGTAGAAGAGTTCCCCGGTCGCGTTCTCGTCGTCGTCCCGGAGGATGACGCTGCCGACGACCGCCCGGTATTCGACGGTCTCCCCGTTCACGACGACGGAGTGGTTCGACTCCCAGCGCGAAGCCTCGACCTCGTCTCGGCCTCCGTCGCCGGAGCCTTCCTGCGCGAGCGCGCCCGCGGGCAGAAGTCCGAGCGCGACGATGGGTGTGATCAAGCTGAGCGACTTCATCTTTCCTCCTGCGCGAACTCCCGCGCGAACAAACCGGCGGGTGTCGTGACTAACGGCCGGCGGCGGCCATTCCGAGGGCGACGGCTTCCGGCTGGGTGACGATGATCACGCGGAACCCCTGCTCGATCCGCATGGCGATGTCGTCCACGCCGGCCGTGACCCCGCACGGCACGTCGAACTCGAGACAGGCGGCGAGCACGATCTGGATCGCCTCCTCCACCTTCTCCATGTCTCCGTCGTAGACGCGCCGCAGGTCGCCCGGCCCGGGGGAGACGGCGCTCACGCCGGGGGTGGAGACGATCTCCCGCACGTTGTCGATCCCGACCTGGTCCTCGATGAGGAGGAAGCTGATCAGGTGGCCGTCCGGATTGCCCGGCCAGGCGGCATCGCCGAGCGCATCCACCGCGAGGGCGGCCTCCTCCGCGGTCTCGACGTGGGGGTAGACGATCCCCGAAACGCCCGCCGCCAGTCCCTGCGCGGCACGGTCCCGCGCTTCGGCGTGGCCGTCCCGGATCGGCGGGATCCGCAGCAGCATGGGATGGGGCATCTGGTGCCCCGAGGCCTCCGACATCCCGGCGGCGTAACTCTCGAGCGCGGGGATGTCGAAGGGGCCGGATTCCAGCGAGTAGAACACGAAATCGAGCGGACGGTTGGCGGCCATGGCGGCGCCGGCCTCGGGCGTGTGATCGCCGGAGAAGAGTCCGAAGATCGCGTCCCCGGCGGCGAGTTGATCCACGATCCGCGTGTCGGCGGCCTGCTCGGGCTCGGCCATCGCTTCGGTCTCCTCCTCTCCCGGCGTCCCCCCGCAACCGTGGAAGAGAGCGATGCCCCCCGCGACACTTCCCACGAATCTGAGGGTCCGGAGCGGCGGGTTCCTGCGGGTGTTCCTGGCAGCCATGAGTCACCTCGGGGTTGGGAAGGCCGGTTTCCGACGGTTAGTCTAGTTTCCGGAAAGGGGGTCCCGCCATGCGCGCACCGAGAGATTTCGACCGCACTCGCGCCCGCACCCGAAGGGAGTTCGTCGAAGAGGCCGCGCTGGGTGTCGCGGGCCTCGGCCTGCTTCCGGCCGCCGCCTGGTCGTGCCGGGAGGCCCCCGATTCGGGGGCGTCGGAGGGCGCCTCGAGCGACGCGGCTTCCAGCCCATCCTCCAGCCCATCTTCCAGCCCCGCGACGGGGACCGGGCTTCTCACCGATCCGCGCTACCTGGACCACGTCCTGATCCGCCCGGACGGCGGGCGCCCCCCGGAGATTCCCGACCGCCTCGTACGCATCCGGGAAGAAATCGTGGCGCGCGGGCTGGATGAGGCCACGGTGCCGCTCGCGCCGTCCGCCGAGGCCATGTCGCACATCGAGGCGCACCACACGCCGGAGCACGTGGCATCGATCCGCGAAATCGAGGTCTCCGGGGCGGTCGCGGAACTCGCCGTGTCGGGCGCGCTGACGGCGATCGATGCGGTCGTGGCGGGGCAGGTGCGAAACGCCTTCTGCGCGATTCGGCCACCGGGTCACCACGCGAACAACACCGGCGCCGAGGAAGGGTTCTGCTACTACAGCAACGCCGGCGTGGCGGCGAAGTACGCGCAGCAGGTCCACGGGTTCGAGCGCGTACTCGTCATCGACTGGGACTACCACCACGGGAACGCGACGCAGAACAACTTCTACGATGATCCGTCGGTCCTCTTTTTCTCCGCCCACGACTGGGCCGCCTACCCGCAAACGGGCGACCCGGCCCTCACCGGTGAAGGCGAGGGGACCGGATTCAATATCAACGTCCACCTCGACTGCGGCGCCACCGACGCCGACATGCTGGGCCGCTGGGACGACATGCTCTCGCCGGCCGTCGCCGCCTTCGATCCGGACTTCGTGATCCTCTCAGCGGGCTTCGACAGCCGGGTCGACGACCTCCTGGGCTGCTTCGCGCTCACGGACGACGCCTTCCGGCGCATGACGCGGACGGCGATGGACTACGCGGACACCTGCTGCGAAGGGCGCGTCGTCTCGCTGCTCGAGGGTGGCTACAACCTCGACGGCACGGCGCTCGCGACCGCCGCTCACATCGAGACCCTGCTAGAGGGGTAGGGCCACCACCGAACGTTGCTGTTGCTTGATCTCGTTCGCGGCGCGTCTTAACTTGCATTCAACACCCCCTGTGGTTTCGATCGCAGGGCGCGGGGCCTCCTCGGGGGCCCCTGCTTCTTTTAAGGGCAGTCAGCGATGCGAACGTTCGTCTACGTGGATGGCTTCAACCTGTACTATGGAGCACTCAAGGGTTCTTCGTGGAAGTGGTTGGACCTGGTCGCGTTGTTCGACAACATGCTTCAGTCCCACCATCGGATCGTCACCGTCAAGTACTTCACGGCTCGTGTCTCGGGGACGTCCGCCGACCAATCCAAGCCACAGAGGCAGGATCTGTATCTCCGCGCCCTACAGCGCTATCGATCCGAGGTAGAGGTGTATTTCGGACACTTCTTGAGCCATCGGGTCCAGGCTCCGCTCGCGAACCCAGCCGGAAGTCGGCGTACCGCCGAAGTGATCAGAACCGAAGAGAAGGGGTCGGATGTCAATCTCGCTGTGCATCTGCTGAATGACGGTTGGCTTGATGCCTATGACTGCGCCGTGGTAGTGACGAACGATAGCGACATCGCGGAAGGGATGCGTCTCGTGCGGGAGCAGCACTCGAAGCACATCGGCCTCGTGACGCCGGGAGCTCGGCGTCCTTCACGCCAGCTCATGGCGCACGCGCACTTTTCGAGGCGCATCCGATCCAGTGCCTTGGCACGCTCGCAATTGCCGGATCGGATTCCGAACACGCGAATTCGGAAACCCGCGCTCTGGTGGGTTGCCGGTCCAGGAACCTGTGATGTGGGGGTGGTCGCTCGGGTCAGACGTTGAAGCGGATGTGGAGGATGTCGCCGTCGGCGACGACGTAGTCCTTGCCCTCCACTTGCAGCAGGCCCGCCTCTTTCACCGCCTGCTCCGAGCCGTACTCCGCGAACACCTCGTAGGGGATGACCTCCGCGCGGATGAAGCCTCGCTCCATGTCGGAGTGGACCCGGCCCGCCGCCCGCCTGGCGCGCGTGCCGCGCCGGATCGTCCATGCACGGACTTCGACCGGAGCGGCGGTGAAGAAGGAGATGAGATCGAGGAGCCCGTAGGCCGCGCGGATGAAGCGGGCGAGCGCCGGTTCGCGCAGGCCGAGCGCCTCCACGAAGGCTGCCCGGTCCTCCGGGTCGAGGTCGGCGATCTCCGCCTCGACGGGCGCAGATAGCGCCAGGCCGCCGGCTCCCATCGCTGCGAGTCGCGCGGCGAGCGCCGGCGGCAGCGCCTCCCCGGCCCGGTCCTCGCTGCGGTTCAGCACGGCGAGCAGCGGACGATCCGTGAGGAGGCCGTAGCCGCGGAACGGCGCGCGGTCCAGTTCCGCCCGGGGCACGGTCCGCAGCGGCTGCTCGCCTTCGAGTGCCTCAAGCGCCCGTTCGAAGGCGGCGATCTCGACCGCGTCCGCCCCCTCGCGACGCGCCCGGTCCAGTCGGCGCTCGACGAGGTCGAGGTCGGAGAGCAGACATTCCGTGGCGAAGGCCTCCAGTTCGCCTTCCGCGTCCGGCGGGTCCGCGAGGGAGGGGTTGTCGAAATCCCTCAGGACGAGGCAGAGCGCCTCCTGATCGCGGATCTGCTGGAGCCCGCGCGGCGACAGGCCTCTGCTCGCCGCGCCGTATTCGCCCGGGATGTCGCAGAACCGCATCTCCGCGTACGTCGTCCGGCGCGGGGAGAGGCGGGCTCTGAGGGCATCGATTCGTTCATCCGGGACCCGCACCGTACCCAGCCGCACCTCGCCGCCGAACCCGACCGGGACGCCGAGCCCCGTCATCGCGTTGAATACCGTCGTTTTCCCCGAACCCGCGAACCCCACGAGTCCAATCTTCACCGCGTCCCCTCCCCGCTTATCTTCGGTGCGTGAATATCGAAATCCCCGTCTCCGCCGGAGAACTCATCGACCGGATCACCATCCTCCGGCTGAAACAGGCCCGGATCCGCGATCGCCGGAAGCTCGCGAACGTCGTCTCCGAACTCGGGCGCCTCGAGGAAATCTGTGAACGGACCATCGGACCGCTCGAGGAAGCCCCGCTCCGCGTCATGGAACGCGTCGGGGAACTGGAAGCCGTGAACCGGGGCATCTGGGATGTCGAGGACAAGTTGCGCGCTCTCGAACGTGCCCGCGAGTTCGGCTCACCATTCATTGAAGCGGCACGGCAAGTCTACCGTCTGAACGATGAACGCCATCGCCTCAAGCGCGCCCTCAGCGAGGACTACGGCTCGGCGATCCTCGAGGAGAAATCCCATGCCTCGGCCGATGCGGAGACGGACGCGGAGATGGACGCCGAGATCGACCCGGCGTAGCCGCGGACCCGGACCCGTCGCGGGCTTGGCCGGTCAGGGGCAGAACGGGTCCAGGCGGTCGGCCACCGCGGCCAGTCCGTCCACGGGAGAGGCTTCGCTCCCGGCCACCTTCGAGATGCGGATCGCGACGATGCCGTTGGGGAAGAGGACGACCCGGTGGCCGCCCCAGCCCGACATGCGCGTGAGGTCGACGACGCAGCCCCCTTCACCGACGTAGTTCTGGTGCCACAGTGCGAGGTAGTAGCTGGGCTGCCCGATTTCGGCGGGCGGGCCGAAGGCGATCCCGCGGACGTCCGTCCGGTAGAGGACCTCGGCGGTCAACTCGGGGTGAAGCAACGGTTCGCCCTCGTGTACGCCGCCGTCCTGCAGGAGGCGGGCGATCTTCGCGAGGTCGTCCACCGTCGGGTAGTAGCCCTGCGACATCTGTGGCAGCGTGAGCGAGCCGTCCGCCTCGACGAGCCGATTCGTCGGTGCGTGCGGCACGCCGATGGGGCGGTAGACTTCCTCCTCCAGCATCTTCCAGAGGTCCGCCCCGTCTCCGGCTCGATGCTTGAGGTAGGCGTCCATCGCCGCGCCGATGAGAAACGCGTCCTGGTCGCGGTAGCGGACGACCTCCCCCGGCCCCCACGGGTGGTTCGAGGCGCGGAACACCTGGCGAATCCGGGCGTCCTTCGAGATCGCCGTGTACCAGTCGTCGTAGCCGACCAGGTAGCCGTCGCCCGTGTTGTTGGGTTCCGTCCGCGTCGATCCTTCGCCCACGCCGGTGGCCATGTTGAGGACATCGCGGAAGCGGACGTCATCCCAGCCGTCGTGGTCCGCCGTCACATCGAGGTGGTCGGCGACCCGTTCGTCGAGGACGCCGCGCCCGTAACGCTGCGCGAGACGGAGAGCGGCCACGGTGTTGCCGGTGGACTTGGTGACGGACCAGATCCCGAAGCGTTGCTCCCGGCAGAAGGGAAGCTCCCCGAACGGCGTCGGGCAGTCGGCGACGTAGAGGGTGTCCCGCACGAGAAAGGCCGCGGTGACCATGTTCTCGACATTCATGTCCCCGTGCATGGCGTCGAACACGGTGTCTCCCACCCGCGTGCGCAGGTCGGAGATCGGGCGCAGAGGCAGACGCCGCGCCTTCTCGGCGGCGAAAGCCTCGACCGCCTCCGCCGGCGCCGGGCCCGGCGTGTACTCCGCGGCGAGCTGACCCCACATCAGCCGCCGCTGCACGAGGAAGTAGGGCCGTCCCTGGGTCACGGTCTGGAAGCGGACGCCCGACACCTCCCGGTCGTTGAAGGCGAAGGTCGCCACGCCGTTGTAGGTCTCGTTCTCGACGGAACTCGCGAGTTGCAGCGGGAATGCCGCCCGCGACCACGTCTCGCCCGGTTCGGACCACACGGCGCCGGGTCCGACCAGAACGTCCCAGTAGCTCCCGGCCTCGGTGCGCGTGCCGGACACGATGAGGTTGCGATCCCACGGGATCAGGTCGCGGCCATCCGCCACGAATCCCAACGGCACGTGGGGGAAGCGCTTCGTGTCGCGACCCATGACCCGGCGCGGATCGAGTTCCGCGGGTTCCGTCTTCATCTCCGCGCCGGTCAACGCGATGGTGCCGGAGAAGGCATGCCGGGCGGGCTCCGCCTCGGACGAGGGAAGGAAGCGGTCGTTGGCGAGCATGGCGGGCGGCGCCCACGCTCCGCGCGCGAGCTCCGCCAGGGGAACCCCCTCTCCCTCGCCCGATTCCACCCCGTTGCAGGCACCGCACAGGAGACCCACGCCGAGACTCGCGGCAAGGCCCGCGACGAGCGGGCGCGGTCGATTCTGAGCCATCATGAACACCCCTTCGATGTCTTGGAGGCGCCGTTGCCCCCGCGTAGCTTGCGGTAAAACAACTCGACCTGTCACGAGGAGAGTGTGAAATGGGTCATCGAATCGGGACTGCGCCGCGCAGGCGGGTCCCCGCGCTCGCGGCGACACTTGCGGCGGCGCTTACGGCTTCGTGCGATGGGAGTACCGGACCATCCAGCTTCGAACCGGGACCGCTGGGGACGGTCACGGTGCTTCGCGGCGAGGCGGTGAAGATTCGGTCGCTCCTGGCGATGACCGGGGCCCCTTCCCTGGGGGAACCCGCGCGGCGCGGGATCGAACTCGCGGTTCGCGACGTCGCCACGATCCGCGGACGCAGCATCGAACTGGGCGATCCGGTCGACTCGGGGTGCTCGCCGGAGGGCGGAAGCGCCGGCGCCCGGGAAATCGTGGCGGATCCACAGGTCGTCGGCGTCATCGGCACGTCCTGCTCGGCGGCGGCTGTGGCCGCCTCGCCGGTGATCAGCCAGGCCGGTTTCGCAATGGTCGCGCCGAGTACCACGTCCCCGCTGCTGACCTCGGACCTCGCCGGCAACCCGAACCCCGCCTATCACCACGGCTACTACCGCGTCGCGAACAACGACCTCTATCAGGCGCGGGCCCTTTCCGACTTCGCCTACAACGAACTGGGCCTGCGGCGGATTGTCACGCTCCATGACGGCGATCCCTACACGACGGCCCTCGTGAATGCCTTCGGGGCCGCGTTCGAGGCGCTCGGCGGCGAAGTTCCCGTCGCCACCGGAATCCGGAAGGGCGAGACCGACATGGCGCCCGTCCTCTCGGAGTTCGCCGCCGCGGGTCCGGACGGGATCTTCTTCCCTCTGTTTCGGGCGGAAGGTTCGCCCTTCGCGGCGCAGGCGAAGAGCTTCGACGGCCTCGAGGGCGTGACGCTCATCTCCGGCGCGGCGCTCCTCGTGTCCGAGTTCCTCGCGACGCCCCAGTCCGAGGGGATCTACTTCGCGGGCCCGGAGTCGGACTACGGCGGCAACGTGAACGACGTGACCGGGACGAGCGCCGACGACGCCATCGCCCGGTACGAAGCCGAGTACGGAGAGCGGCCCCAGTCTCCCTACTGGGCGCTCGCATACGATGCCGCGACGCTCCTGCTCAGCGCCATCGAGTCCGCCGCGGTGGAAGAAGGCGGACGACTCTACATAGACCGTGCCACCCTCCGCACGCGGATCGAAGCGGCCCGATTCGGGGGTCTCGTCGGGCCCATCTCCTGCGACACCTACGGGGACTGCGGCACCGGAAGGCAGAACATCTACCACCACACGGACTCGAGCGTCACGGACGTGGCACGACTGCCTGTCGTCTACCGGTTCACGCCCTGATCCACGCCTCGAATCGCGGCGCCGTCGCCGCGCCGGAACTGGACGATCTCTTCGCCGAAGAAGTGATCGCGCGCCCGTATGCCCATTTCGCGCGACTGCGGGAGCGCGACCCCGTCCACTGGAACGAGAAGTTCGGCCTCTGGGTCGTGACGGCATACGATCCCGTCGTCTGGATCCTCCGGCACCACGAACTCTTCTCCTCGGCCGTGATACGAGGCGTGGAGGGGGCGCCGTATCCGCCGGTGCTGTCCGAGGACGCGCCGCTGTTCGAGGAGGTCAAGGCGTTCCGCGCGGACCAACTCGTGGAGCAGGACCGGCCCGAACACCTCGAGCAGCGGAAGACGGTTCACTCGTTCTTCACCCCGACGGCGATGGAGGGCTGGCGACCCTTCGTGCGCCGGGCCGTGGAGGAACTTCTGGACGAGTTATGGCCCCGGGGACGCATGAATGTCGTCACCGACCTGGCCGCGCCGCTCCCCGTGCGGATCATCGCGCGGTTGATGGGCGTCCCCCGCGAGGACATGGACACGCTCCGGGGGCTCGCGGACAGCATCCTCCACCTGAACCGCGGCGAACCCGACCGGCTGCGACCCCTGACGGAGGGGATCCGCGGGATCGTGGAGTACGCCCGCCCGTTCGTCGAGGAGCGGATCGAGAATCCCGGCGACGACCTGATTTCGGCTCTGGCGCGGGGGGAGACCGACGGCGTCTTCACGCGGCACCAGGTGCTCGTGAACACGGGACTGATGCTGTTCGCGGGACACGAGACGACGATGAACCTGATCTGTAACGGTATCCGCGCCTTCATCGAGCATCCGGCGCAATGGGACAGGCTCCGGGCGGACCCGGACCGCTTCGCGCGTACGGCGACCGAGGAGTGTCTGCGCTTCGACCCGCCGGTGAAATCGACCCAGCGCATCGTCGCGCGGGAGGCCGAACTGTGCGGGAAGACGCTGTCGCCCGGCGAGCGGATCCGGTGGATCATCGCGGCGGCGAACCGGGACCCGTCCGTGTTCGAGGACCCGGACCGGTTCGATATCGGGCGCCAGCCGAACCCTCACCTGTCGTTCGGGTCGGGGATCCATTACTGCCTCGGCGTCGCGCTCGCGCGCATGGAAGGGCAGGAGGTCTTCCGCGGGCTGGCGCGCCGCTTCGAACGGTTCGAACTGGAGACGGATGAACTTCGCTACCAGCCGAGCATTCAGTTCCGCTCCATCGAATCCATGCCGGTGACCTGGTGAGGGCCACAACGTGAGCGTGACATGGTGAAGATCGACGTCGACCGCGGACTCTGCGTCGGCAACGCGATGTGCGTGGCTACGGCCCCGGGCGTGTTCGTGCACGACGAGAACCGCCAGTCGACGGTCGTCGATGCGGAGGGCGACCCGGAGTCGCTCGTCCTCGAAGCGGCGGCGAACTGCCCCGTGAGCGCAATCCGGGTGGTGGACGGCGGGACGGGCCGGTCGGTGTTTCCGCCCGAGCCGGCTCCGCAGAGTTGACCCCCGGATGACGACGTGACGCGAACCATGAGCGTGCCCGGCCGAGACTCCGAAGGAAGAAGGGTGACGACGTTCGACCTCGTCGGGATGAAGGCGCGCGGCGAGAAGGTCGTCGCGATCACGGCCTACGACGCGCTCTTCGCGTCGCTCGTGGACGCGGCGGGCGTGGACCTGATCCTCGTGGGCGACTCGCTGGCGAGCGTCCTGTGCGGGGAGGAGACGACGCTCTCCGCCACGGTGGAGCAGATGACGTACCACGGCCGGATCGTGGCGCGGGGAGCGTCGCGCGCTTTCGTCGTCGTCGACATGCCCTTCCTCAGCTACCAGGTCTCGCCCGCGGAGGCCGTGCGGAACGCGGGGAACATCCTCAAGCACACCGGCGCCGGCGCCGTGAAGCTCGAGGGCGGGTTCCAGATCGTCGATGCGGTGAAGGCGATCGTCCGCGCGGGAATTCCCGTGATGGGCCACCTCGGGTTCACGCCGCAGTCGGTGCATGCGCTCGGGGGACACCGAATCCAGGGGAAGGACGACGAGGCGGCGGCACGTCTGGTTGAGGAGGCCGTCGCCCTGGAGGCAGCGGGTGTCTTCTCCATTGTCCTCGAGTTGATGCCGACATCCGCGGCCCGTCGAGTGACGGAGGCCGTCTCCGTGCCAACGGTGGGGATCGGCGCCGGTCCGGACTGTGACGGACAGGTGCTGGTCCTGCACGACATGCTGGGCCTGAACGAAGGGTTCAGCGCCCGCTTCCTGAAGCGATACGCCGAACTCGGGAACGCCGCGCGGGAGGCCGTCGCGCGCTATTCCGAGGAGGTGCGGGCGGGAAGCTACCCTGCGGAGGAACACGGCTACGACGCGGTCGGGTCCGAGCGAGACGGAGACTGACGACGTGTCCGCGCACGCAGGCCGCCGGGTCGTCATCACCGGCGCCGGGGCGGGAATCGGCCGGGCGATCGCATTGGCCTACGTCGGCGAGGGGGCACGGGTGCACGTCTGCGACCGGGACGCCGACGCGCTCGAAGACCTGGTGCGTTCGGCGGAGGGCGACCTCGCCGGAACGGTGGCGGACGTCAGCGCCGAGGCGGATGTGAAACGGCTGTTCGCCGAGGCGCTCGGGCGGTTGGGCGGCCTCGATGTCCTCGTGAACAACGCGGGGACGGCCGGCCCCACCGGGCCCGTCGAAACGCTCGATCTCGATGGCTGGCGGCGGACGCTGGCGGTCAACCTCGACGGCATGTTCCTCTGCGCCCGGGCCGCCGTCCCGGCCCTGCGGCGCGCGGGAGGCGGGTCGATCGTGAACCTCTCCTCGACCGCGGGACTGCACGGCTATCCGTTGCGCAGCCCCTACGCCGCGGCGAAGTGGGGCGTGATCGGCTTCACCCGCACCCTGGCCATGGAACTGGGTCCGGCCGGGATCCGCGTGAACGCGATCTGCCCCGGCAGCGTCCGCGGCGACCGCATCGACCGCATGATCGCGGCCCAGGCGGCGACGCGGGGAGTGTCCGAGGAGGCGGTCCGGCAAAACTGGCTGCGGCAGATTTCGCTCCGGCGCTTCGTCGACGCGGAGGACGTGGCCGCGCTCGTGGTCTTCCTCACGTCCGACGCGGGTGCGAAGATATCCGGGCAGGCGCTCCCCGTGGACGGACACACCGAGGGCCTGAGTTCCGGCGCGGACACGAGCAGCGACCGCAGCGACGAATAGCGGGAGAACGAAGACATGCGAGCAGCATGGTACACGAAACTGGGATCGGCGGACGACGTGCTGGAGGTGGGTGAGCGGGAGACGCCGGTGCCCGGCCCGGGCGAGGTTCGGGTCCGCGTCCGCGCCTCCGGAATCAACCCGGTCGACGTGAAGCGGCGCGCCGGCGGCCGCGGCGCGCTCGCCTCCACCCTCGTGGTGCCGCACTTCGACTGCGCCGGGGTCATCGACCAGGTGGGCGACGGCGTCGATGCCGGCAGGCTCGGCAACCGCGTGTGGGTCTACGAGGCGCAGTGGGGGCGGGACCTCGGTACGGCGGCGGAGTTCACCGCCGTCCCCGAGTCCCGGGCCGTCCCGCTTCCCCCGAATGCGACGTTCACGGAGGGTGCGTGTCTCGGCATCCCCGCCCTGACCGCGCATCGCTGCGTGTACGCCGACGGTCCCGTCGAGGGGCAGACCGTACTCGTGACCGGCGGCGCGGGCGCGGTCGGCGCCTACGCGATCCAGTGCGCCAAGCTGGGAGGCGCCCGTGTCCTCGCCACCGTGAGCAGGGACGAAAAGGTGAGGATCGCCCGAGCGGCGGGCGCGGACGTCGTCATCAACTATCGTGAGGAGGATGTCGCGGCTCGCGTCTCGGAACTGACCGAGGGAGAAGGGCTCGACCGCATCGTCGAAGTCGAGATGGGCGGGAATCTCGACGCCTCGATCGAGATGTTGAAGGCAAACGGGGTGATCTCCGCCTACGCCTCGGAGGGCGAACCCCAGCCGGCCGTCCCGTTCTACACGCTCCTCTACAAGAACCTCACGGTGCGCTTCGAACTCGTCTTCCTCATGCCCGAGGAGGCGAAGCAGAAGGCGGTGGAGGACCTCACCAAGTGGCTCGCCGAAGGGGAACTGCGCCACACGGTCGCGGAGCGCTTCGCGCTCGAGAACATCGTGGCCGCTCACGAGGCCGTGGAATCCGGTCCCGTCGGAAAGGTCCTGCTCGACCTCGGTCTCTGAACCGTGAGAACGGTCGAACTCTCAAACTCGTGGCGCGTCGCGGCCGTCCTGTCGGGCTCGGCGTTCGTCGCGTGCGGAGGCGTCCCGGGCGGAGGCGACCCCGAGGCGCCGCTCGACCTGGGGACCTCGGCCATCGAGATGGAGGGCACCTCGGACTCCCTCGCGGTCGTCCGGGACCTCGAGGTGCTGGCCGACGGCTCCGTCTGGGTTCTGAATTCGCAGGAGCCCTACTTCATGGGATTCGGTGCGGATGGCGGGTCCCTCGGCGCTCACGGATCACCCGGCGGGGGACCCGACGAATTCCCGATGCCCTCGGCCTTCGTCACGGGAGGTTGGGAGGGCGAGGCATGGGTCCTGGACCTCCTGCACCACGCGCTGATCCGGATCTCGGGGCCCGCAGCGGAGTGGGAGCGGTTCTCCCTCGCGTCGACGTCGGTCCCCCGGGGCAGCGTGCGAAGCGGGATGAGCATGCTGGATGCCTCGGTGCGAACGGCGAGACTCGGCCGCGAGATCATCGTGCCTCGCTCGACCGTGACCATGCAGGGGGGTGTGCTGCAGTTCCGTTTCGGGCTCCTTGGCGCCGACCTGATGGCCGTGGATCCGGAGACCGGCGAAACGCGGACGCTCGTGGCGCTCGGCGAAGCCCTGGAAGATCCGTCGGGGGATTTCATCGCGAGCGACGGTGGTTTTCCCCTGTGGTACCGGCTGTGGGCTTCCTGCGGCGAGAATCTCGTGCGCGTCCACGACAGGGTCAGGAATCAGCTGCGCGGGTTCGACGGATCCGGCGCCGAGGTGGATCCCATCGATCTTCCGCCGGTGCCCTTCACGGAGGTCGATCCGCGACAGTTTGCCGGAGCCGTGTTCGCCCTGAGACAGGCCGAAGTGACGGGAGATGTCGCGACCAGGCTCAGCGAGGCGGACAGCCTTCGGCTCCTGAGTCAGATGGCTCATGCGGTGCAGGGGGCTCCGCACGAACTCGCGAGCTACCTGCCCCGGTACGTGGATTTCCGCTGCAGTGACGATGGGACGATGTGGCTGCAGCCCCTCGATCTGGATGCGGGTGGGCTGGCCGGCGGCTCCCTGTGGCTGCGAATCGAGCCCGATGGCGCCGCGCGCGACGTGCGACTGCCGGAGCGGTTCGACGCGCTTCGCTTCACGGCTTCCCGGATTTGGGGCGTGTACCGGGATGAGTTCGATCGCCCCTCCGTCGCATCCATCCCCCTTCCGGCGCGCTGACGACACCTGCCACGCGTTCCCGCGGGAACGCCCGCTCGGAATTCTCGCGCGGAGTCTCCCCTTGCACGAAACCGTCGACCCTATACCTTGTATCACAAGGTACATAATGTTTCATGGTATCTGGTGTTCAGGTCGAGGGGTGTCTGGATGAAGAAGCCGGTGTACAAGGAGCTGGTGGCGGCATCATCGCGCCCGATGGTGCTCTCCATCCTGGCCGGCGGAGAGACGTACGGGTACGAGATCCT
>LXNJ01000505.1_pt1 | contig 27369 bp, 18 predicted proteins | sample 809081 | NCBI WGS metagenome assembly LXNJ01 (sample SAMN04870510, study PRJNA318959) | sponge metagenome | biome: sponge; feature: marine sponge reef; material: water | host: Petrosia ficiformis | place: Greece: Milos, Mediterranean Sea | collected 2013-05-29 | depth 5-7 m | reverse complement strand
CTACTCATACCCGTAGGCGGCGCAGTTCTTCTCTTCGAAGGGGCCGTGGCCGGCCATGGTGTGCATCATGCCGCTGCGGGACATGCCGCGGATGACGATGGGACCCGTCCACATGGTCGCGTCCGGGTCGAAGGCGGGCTCCAGGGTGACCACGACGAGGAACTTGTTCCAGGCGACCCGGCCGTCGAAGGCCGCGGGGTTGGTCAGCTCTCCGGCGAGGGCGACCTGATCCAGTTCGGGGGTGGTGGTCCACACCACGTAGACGCCGTCGCGGGCCGGACCCAGGCGTTCGAAGCGGACCGTGAAGTCGTACCGGTAGCTGCCGTCCGTTCCGAGCGCGACGCCGTACGGGGACTGCGCGAACGCGACCTCGCCGACGCCGACGGCGTTGCCCGTGCCCGGGACGCGCCTGGTGGAGACCATCGGGAACCTGTAGTACTCGGGGCCGGAGCGCGCGTCCGCGTGGACGCCGCACACCGCCACGTCCCCGGCCACCTCGGCCGGCGAGTCGGCCACCCGCCAGCCCCCTTCGGCGTTCCGGGCCGGCGCCGCGACGACGAGCAACGCCGCCAGCGCCGCGAAACCGCCCGGTCGCCCGGATCCGGTCATCATCCTCTAGCTCACGGGCCGCCGGATCGGTCCGCGGTCCCAGTCCTGCACCGACGAGATGTTGGGCACGCCCCAGTCCTCGCCGTTCCATCCGCTGAATCCGTCCATGCGGAAGGTCCAGAGGCCGGTGGACATGTCGCTGACGACGATCAGGCCGTCGGCGTTGCGGACATCGACCCCGAAGGCGCCGTTGAAGACGGGGGTGCGGTCCCTGTTGGGCGGGCCGACGTAGGTGTCGTAGAAGCCCACGGTGACAGGGTTCTCGGGGTCCATGAGCGAGAAGATCTGGAGGCCGTCGAGGTAGCCCGAGGCGAAGACGTAGGGCCAGCGCACCTCGTGGTTGTGGACCAGGTTCTGCCAGTCGGCGGTCCACGCCGAGATGGGCGAGCGGATGTTCGTCACTTCGCCGTCGAGGGCCGGCTGAAGGTCGAAGATGCGGATCGGCGCGTACTGGTACTCGGTCTCCGCGACCACGTAGCGGCCGTCGGGGCTCGGGGTGAAGGTGTGCCCGCCGCGCACGCCGCTGACGCCCACCAGCGTGATCCGCAGTTCGGGGTTCGCCACGTCGGTGACGTCGTAGATGTAGTACCCGCCACTGCCGCCGCCGTAGAACCGGTCCTCGCCGGTGTCGGGATGGTATGCGACGTAGAAGTCGTGGTATCCGCGTCCGCCGCGGTTGAATTCGGTCTCCGGAACCGGGACCCGGCCGACCAGCGCGTTCTCGAGGTCGCCCTCGACCACCCGGCCGAGATCGTAGACGTGGGCGAAGGGCCCGCTCACGGTCGAGAAAAGCAGGACCCGCGCGTCGGAGTGCTTGTAGACGAAGATGTTGTGGAACCCGCCCGGCAGGTCGGGCTCGCGGATCCGGGCCACCTCGCGGACGGTGGCCGGATCGGGCAGGCCCGTGACGTCCAGCACGACCGCGCCCATGTCGGTGTTGGGTCCGCCCTGTCCGAACTGCAGCGACTGCACCACGTAGTAGCGGTCGCCGATCTTGAAGTGCTTCACGTCCATGCCACCGGTGCGCATGTGGAGGTCCTGGTTCTCGATCCGCCACTCGTAGAGGACCTCCGGGTGCTCGGGGTCGGCGATCGAGACGATGTCCAGGCCCTTGGGCCCGACGTCGCCGTAGACCATCCGCGCGACGTACGCGTAGGGCCGGTCAAGCTCCTGCTCGATGTCCATGTCGGCCACCGAGAGGCGCGGGCCCAGGGGGATGTGCCCCAGGATATCCATGTTGTCGCTGCCGGGTTTGGAAGCCGTCCACTGAGCGTGGGCGGGCGCGGCGGCGAGGATGGAGAGGCCGGCGACGAGGAGCGCGGCAGCGAGTGCGGACGGGCGGCGAAGGGACATGACCTGACCTCCAGGTAATCTGAATCTTGCGTTGCAATCGGGTGGCACGGTCAAAACTAGGGGAGAGTGAGCGCGCCGAACAAGGAGAGCTACTTCCCTACGATCTCCGCCAGTTCCCGCAGCCCGATCACGTCGATGCCATCGCTAACCGGATATCGATCACCAGGGCAGCCGCTGCACCGCCATCCAGGCCGCCATGACCCCGGTCACGGCCGACAACACGACATTCCACGCCTTCTCCGACAGCGGCAGACTGCGGGTGGCCGCCAGGGCCAGCGCCAGCACCGCACCCGCGACCACGATCTGCGCGAGCTCGAGCCCGATGTTGAAGGCCAGCAGAGGTACGAGCAGGTTGCGCTCCTCTCCCAGCACCAGGCGAAGGAAGCTGGAAAAGCCGAGGCCGTGGACGACGCCGAAGACCAGCGCAAGCGCGTAGCGGGCGGGGCGCGCGGCAACCCGGTGCTCCGAGGGGTCCTCGCGCCGCACGGCCACCAGGTTCGTGACCGCCGCGGCCACGATCGTGACCGGAATGAGGAACTCCACGAGCCCGGTGTCGACCCGCACCAGCCGCAGCGTGGCCAGCGCCAGCGAAACCGAATGCCCGATCGTGAACGCGGTCACGAGCACGAGCAGCTCGCGCCACCGGGGCAGCGAATAGGCCGCGCAGAGGGCCGCGAGGAAGAGGATGTGGTCGTAGCCCTGCAGGTCGAGGAGGTGCTCGAAGCCGAGGCGGAGGTAGACGGTAAAGGTGGTCATGGGTCAGCCGGAGCGGGTGCGGCGAGCCAGTGCGGCGGCCCAGACCGCAATCCACGCGAGCCAGGACGCGCGTTCTCGGAGTGTGAGGGTGCGAAGGTGCGACCACAGCAGCAGCGGGACGGTGGCCACCAGCTTGACCGCCGACCCCTCGTGATACGGCATCGTCCGTTCAACCACCGTGACCGCACGGCGCCGCTCCCGGTGCAGGGCGCGCTCGATTGCGCTGCCGAGCCGGTCCGGCGACATGGCGCGCCAGCCGGGAAGCCGCATCACGCTCCAGGCCGCGACGGTGCGTCCCCACCCGTGGTGGTTGGTGCCCGCCACCACCGCAAGGTCCATGCTGTCGGCAAGGGCGAGGATCGCTTCGCGCTCGGCACGGCCCTGCTCGAGGCCGCGCGGCGCCCCGTCGCTGAGCTCCACGCCGACCACCCCGGCCGGGGAGCCGGGTGAGAGCGGGACGATCCGGTCGAGCGGGGCGGGGATCGTGTACAGCATGGTCGCGGGCCGGGCGCCGCGGTGGCGGGCGGCGGCGATCGAGTCGGGGTCCAGGTGGTGCCAGGTGCCGTCCAGCGCGAAAACGTAGCGGCCGCGCTCGCCCAGGATGTTCGTGTGGCGGTCGCGCAGCCGCACCTCCATGCCGCTGAGCAGGACGGTGCGCTCGCCCGCGCGCGGCGGGTTCGCGGGCAGCGCCTCGTCCACGCCCGCCCAGGTGTAGTGATCGGTGACGTAGGCCGCGTGAAAGCCGCCCGACTCGTGCCAGGCGCGGTTGCGGGCCGCCGTGAAGAGCGCCCACCCGTCGTGGGAGTGGTTGGTGTGCGAGTGGAAGTCCACCGCGACGAGGTCGGGCGAGGCCAGCCGTATCGCGGCCATGGGGCGCGGGATGACGGCGGCTGCCGCGTAGAAGGCGAGCAGCGCGGCGAGCGCGGCCACGGCGAAAACCGCTTCCCGGGCGAGGCGGCGCGGGGCACGGGCCGCGAGGACGCGGTAGGCCATGTACAGCAGGATCAGGGTCGCCAGAACCGCGTAGTGCTGGCTGACCGTGAGCAGGGACAGCGTGTCCCAGAGGCCGAAGAGGGGTGCGCCGAGGAGGTAGCCGGGCGGGTGGTGGAGTGTGGCGGGGGGAAAGGGCTGAAGGGTGGCGGCATCGCGCAGGGCGGGAGCAGAGGCCAGCGCGGAGACGACAACGAGGAGGCCGACGAGAAGCGATCCGCGCAACGACCGGATCATTCGTAGGACCGCCTGCCGGCCGCAGGGCCGACGGATGGCGCCGCGACCCCTCGCACGCCGGGCAGCCTCACCTCGCCAATGCGTGCGAGTACTTCACCAGAAGCGCACGCCCGGACGACAGCGGGCGTCGCGGCCCCAGCCCGTTGTCGCGCTCGTTGTGGAACCCCTCGTTGTATACGATCCACAGGTCGGTGCCCTCCCGGAAGTGGTAGCGGAAGCGCACGTTCAGGCTCGTCTGGTCCGTCGCGCTGTTGTACTGGCCGAAGGCGCTCATCGACACCCTCGGATTCAGCGCCGTCTTGACGCGCAGGCGTCCCAGCTGGGCGGTGGTGCCGACGCCCCGGTCCGCAAAGTCCAGGCGGTTCACCTCGTAGCCCGCCTCCAGCTCCAGGTGCTTCGACACGACCCAGACGGGTGCCAGCGAGAGGCTGATGCGGCTGCCGTCGTAGAAACTCCCCACCGACGCGTCGAACTCGCCCCTGAAGAGGTCGCTGCGCGGCAGCCTGAGCATTGCCGTTGCTTCGTGGAACCAGTACTCGCCCACCGGAATGACGGCATCCGCGATCGGGAATGGATCGCGCACGCTCTCGAAGCTCGACAGCGTCCCCACGGTCAGGTTCGACCCGTCCCTGAACTCGAACTCGATCTCGGGTTTCACTTCGCGGGATTCGGCGGTTCGGTCCGCATTGCGGAAGTACTGCGCCGTGCCGACCTGCACCGCGCGCGAGACCAGCGGCGACGCCTCGTCCCGCAGCTGCCGGTAACGAAGCTGCGCGCCCCCGTAGGTGAAGTCCTTCCGGAGTTGAAACCCCAGCCCCGGCAGGTAGTCGGCGCCCACCCGGATTCCCTCCGCATAGTACGAGAAACCGTCATCGCGCCGGCGCTCGAACCGCGCCCTTCCCAGTCCCGACTCCACACCGCCCCCCTGAACGGCGGCCTCGTCGAAGGTATGGGCCCACTGGAGCACGACGTACTCGTTGTCCAGCCACCGCAGGACCGCGTCCAGGCCGTAGGCCGTGTTGTTCCGGCCGACCGATCCCAGGCGCGTGGTCAGCATGGCCCCGACGCTCGAAAAGTCGTCGATTACCTGCTGGCGCAGGCGCACCACGCCCACGTTCTCGGAGGACAGGTCGTGGTGCGGTGCGATCTGCATGCTGAGGAAGCCGAAGTCGGTCCCGGCCCAGCGTCCGACGGCCCTCGCCCCCCCGTAGATGCGCACGATTTCACCGGCGTCCAGCCCGATCCGACGGCTGTGAAAGAGCCGGTTGAACATGCCCCCGGTGTTGAAATCGAAGGTCGAGGCGCGCTCCTGGAAGAACTGCCGCTTCTCGGGAAAGAACAGCGCAAAGCGGGTCAGATTGATCTGCTGGTCGTCGGCCTCGACCTGAGCGAAGTCGGTGTTGAGCGTGAGATCCAGCGCCAGGTTCGAGGTGGGCGAGTACTTGATGTCGATCCCCGCCTCGGCGGTGGGATCGCGCTCGCTCCGCCACTCGGCCCGCGGCACGTCGGGCGGTTCGGCCAGCACGGGGGTCTGCTTGAAGCCGGCCACGGAAAACGGGGTCATGTACACCGGCGCGGACTGCTGCACGTCCCGCAGGATCACGCGCTGCGCCCTGGACGGCTTGGCGAATCCCAGGCGTCCCCAGCTGGGCTCGATCGGGGGGAACGTCTGCCGCTCGTTCTTGCGGGCAACCACGCGGTAGATGATCACGCCCATCGTGACCTCGCCCCCCGTCGCCTGGAAGCCAAGCGTCGAGAACGGAATCCTGAACTCGGCGAACCATCCCTCGTCGGTCTGCGTGGTGACCACATCCCAGTACGAGTTCCAGTCCCAGTTCATGGGCATCCCGTTCGTGAACTCCGCGTCGTTCGACATGGTGCGGTCCTGCCGCACGCCGGACGGGTTCACGGTGAACCAGACCGCCGTCTGGTAGTCGTTGTAGCTGTCGATGACCAGCGACAGGATGTCGTCGCCGCTGTACTGGTCGCGGTAGAGCGTGCCCGTCCGGATCCCGTCGGGCTCGGAGTCCCACATGCGCCCCGACACGTACAGGTAGCGGTCGTCGTGCGCGACCCGCACCTCGGTCGCCTCGGTGGGCGGACCGCCGAAGTTGGGCGTGTACATGGTCATCTCGACGGGCGCGATTTCGTCCCAGGCCGTTTCGTCGACGACGCCGTCGAGCTCGATCTCGCCCGAAAGCCGGGGAATGACGATCGGGGAGTCGGGGGAGGATGGTACAGGGCGGAGCTGGCCGTGAAGGCCGCCCGTCGTCGCGATGCAGACGACCAGCCCTGCGCCCGTCAGGAGGGAGGTTCGAGTCATTGTCGCCTGGTGGCTGGCCCTCGCATGGGTCGGGGTTGGCGCGAGGAGGCTCCCCCGCACTTGTGATAACATACCTCATGACCCACATCCACCATGAAACCGTTGCGGCGCCGGGCGCGGCGCCGGGCCGGCAGCTGCTCGTGCTGCACGGGATCTACGGAGCCGGTCGGAACTGGGGGAGCGTCGCGCGGCGGCTCGTCAGGGCCCGTCCCGACTGGGGTGTCACGCTCGCCGATCTTCGCTCGCACGGCCGTTCGCCACGGCTGTCGCCGCACACGGTCGAGGCCTGCGCGCGCGACCTGGTGCGGCTGGAGGAGCACCTGGGCCGCCGGTCCGATGCCGTGCTGGGGCACTCGTTCGGGGGGAAGGTCGCGCTGGTGCACGCGCGAATGCGGTGGCGGGCGGCCGGCGGTGGCGCCCGGGCCCTCCGCCAACTCTGGGTCGTCGATTCCTCACCCGGCGGCGGGCGGGCGGGTGGCAGCGCCTGGCGGATCCTAGGCGTGCTGCGGCGGTATCCTGGCCCGTTCGGTAGCCGCGCCGAGGCGGTGGAGGCCGTGGAATCCGAGGGGTTCTCGACCCTGGTGGCCAGATGGATGGCCACCAACGCCGTATCGGCGGACAACGGGCTGGAGTGGCGCCTCGATGCCGATGAGATGGAGGCCTACCTGCGGGACTACTTTCGCACCGATGCGTGGGACGTCGCGTTGAACCCGCCCGCCGCAGCGGAGGTCCACTTCGTCAGGGCGCTGGGGTCAAGGGTGCTGGACGAAGCGGCGGTGGCGCGGATCCGTGGGGCTGCCGCGCGCGTGCTCCTGCACGAGGTCGAAGGCGGGCACTGGGTAAATACGGAAAACCCGGGTGCCCTTCACGATTTGCTGGTCGCCGGGCTCGGGTCCTAGAACTCCCGGGCTCGGGCGATCACCTCCGCGACCGTTTCGCATTCGATGATCGCACGCGCGAGCGCCCCGCCTCGATCCGGGCCCGTTCGCTCGCCGAGCACCTCGGTGAGTTCGGCCACGCCGTCCGGACCGAATTCCTGGAGCGCCAATTGGCGCAGGAGTAACCGGCGCCCCTCCTGGCGGCCTTCCTGGCGGCCTTCCTGGCGGCCCTCCTGACGCAGTTCCTCTTCTCGCTTCCGCAGGTTCTCGGCGAGCCAGGTTTCTTCGTGTCGGATCATCGTCTTCCTCCCCTCCCGGGATTCGGCTTCGTCCAGCTGCGCATCGGGGATCCGCAGCCAGGGCGCGATCTGCCGTCTCAGCGCGCGGAACCCGCGAATGATGCCCTCGTCGCCGGACCCGCGCACCGTCCGCCAGAGTTCCTGCAGCCGAGCCACGTCCCTTGACCAGCGCGCGCTCTCCCACTCGGCCAGCACACAGAACCAGTTGTCCGCAAGCAGGTCGCCGCGATTCAGCGTCTTCAGGTCGAGCAGAATATACCTTCGCCGCATTTGGAGACCAAGCACGGCCAGGAGCGCCGGACCCGCGTCGGGAATGATCCAGTCGGCCAGGTCGGTCGCGGCGTGCCAGGGCGCGGCCCCGTTGTAGATCACGGTCGGTACAACGAACGGCGGCCTTCCCGCAGGACCGACATCGCCGGTGAGCTCCGCCTCGCGGAGCATCAGGCCAACATACTCGTAGACCCGGAAGGACATGTTGCTCACCGGGACCGACTGGAATTCGAGCGAAAAGTAGACGGGGTGCCGTCCGTTTGATCGAAGCCGGGCTCTCCACAGCATGTCGGCGTGCCGTTGCCGAAGCGTCCCTCGCTTGACGAAGCTGGAGGACAGCTTCCGAAGGGTCGACAGGTCCACCCGTTGCGCGAACTCGGGAAACATGTGGAACAAAACATCTTCGATCATGACCGCACTCGAGAAGAGCAGCTTGTAGGCCTCGTCGTGCTTCGCTCGGGGCTGGTCTGCGGGCATTGCGGGATGGGGGTTGCGAGCCTGGTGTTGGCGGACTGAGGCGAACGGCACCTGGCGGGGCGCTCGCGACGTGCGAAACCAAGGGTGGGGGCCTGTTACGGGCACTTCCATAGCGGCATGGGACCGATTCCCTTCTGCCGTTGGCCATGAGTGTCCGGCTGCGGGACGACCCGATCTCTTTGCCGCGCCCGGTCGGCAGCCACTGGCGGTCACACGCCGCCGGGCCGACAAGGCGGTCATTCCCCTCACAACGGCGAAGGCCCCCGCGCCGGCATCGGCGCGGGGGCCCTGAAGTCCCGCGACGACCCGGCAGCCGCCGGGTCATCGTCGTCCTTCAGTCAACCACCCACTCTAGTGATTGATCTGGAACCCGAAGTTGATGGAGCGCGGGTAACCCAGGAACACCTCGGCGTCGTCCGCCTTGTGGCTCAGTTGGCCGCGTTCGCGCTCGGCGGCGTCGCGGTAGCCGTTGAAGCGCGAATTGTCCAGCGCGTCCTGGACGTAGACCCTGTCGAACGCGTTGAACACGTGCAGGAAGAGCCGCACGTTTCCGCCGAAAGCGGCCGCGAGCTCCGAGGGCAGCCGGTAGGACATGTTGACGTCGAACACGGTATACCCCGGCGGGCGCCACGACTGGATGCCCGCATCGACATCGCTGGTCCGGCCGAAGGGGTCGAAGTTGGCGTAGTGCTTCCCGTAGGTCCTCCCGAGAACGCGACCGTACAATCCTCCGCCCGGGAAAATCGACACAGCGTACGCAACCTGGAACTGGGGCGCGTCGCCCACCAGCAACCCGTCCAGGTAGAACTTGTACTCGAGTGTCTCCGCCTGCCTATCGTCGGGCTTGTAGGTACCCGAGGGATCGTTGGTGTGCTTCCAGTCGCCGTATGACAGAGCGCCGTCGAACCGCATGTAATCGGCCGGCTGGTAGGCGCCTTCCAGTTCGATCCCCATGTGGCGCGCGTCCACGCCCAGCAGATTGACCAGCCCGTCCTGGTTGTCGCCCAGCAGGTTCCGGATGAACAGGTTGCGCGTCCGGTTGTTCCACTGCGTGAAGTAGACGTTGGCGTCGAAGGAGAACTGCCTGTCGAGCGAGCGGAAGCGTGTCCCGGCCTCGAACGAAGTGAAGGTCTCGTTGGTGGGGTTGGGATTGAAAACCCCGCGGGCGTCGTCAATGACGCCGTCGAAGATCGGAACCTTGGAGACAAACCCGGCGTTTCCGTAGACGGACCATTCCGCATCCAGGTTGCGCTGTGCGCCGCCTTTCACCTGAAAGCCGCTCAGTCCGCCGCTGTTCAGCGTCAGATTGCCGCCGCCCGGACCCCTTGTGAAGAAGTCCTCGAAGTCGTAGGAAATCCGCGATACGCCCACCATGCCGTAGTACGACCCCGCCAGGGACGACTTCTCGGCCTGGAGGTGGACTCCGATCCAGTTGACGTCGTTTTCGTTGTGATAATTGATCTTGTCGCCCAGGCCGCGATTGCCCTGCGCTTCTGTCCAGAAGTCGGAACTGCACCCGCGGAAGCAGTCGTTGTAGAACGCGCCGCCCAGCAGGTCGCGCACCTCCCGATAGTGCTCGATGGTGGCCGTCCGCCAATCGACACCGATGTTGGTGACCAGCCCGTTGTCGAAGTCCTTCTGGAGCCTGGTGATGGCGCCCCAGGTAGTCTGGTTGTTCACCGAGTTGCGCAGGATGCCGAAGGAGCCGCCGTTGTCGCTGGCCCGGTTGCGCGCGATCGTCGCATTCCAGTCGGCATAGCGCTGGCCGTACGTATAGTCCCACCGCAACGACCCATAGGTGCCGGTGCCGCCGCCGTTGCCTCCGGAATAGTAGGCCACGGTATTGGCGGTGAGTCCGTCGCCCAGGTACGAATACCAGTTCAGGTTGACCTGGGGCTTGTAGAAGTAGTTCTCGCGTTCGTTGAGGAAGTTGCGGTCGAAGCGGCTGGACACGCCGGCCCCGGGCCCCGTGCTGTTGTACTGGCGCCCGTTGTAGCTGGGATCCACGCCGCCCACGTTCGGGTTCCAGAACCGTCCGGCCTCGGTGGAGAACTGATCCAGCGCCGCGGGATCGTAGTCGTCCAGCGAAAGGGCGAATTCCCTGTCGATCGTGCCGATGTTGAGCTTGTAGAGCCTCTGGCCATGGCGCTGGGGCGCACCCATCGCATAGAGCTCAACCCTGTTCCGATCGCTGAAACGGTATTGGGACGCGATGTAGAAGGCCCATGCGTCCTGCCAGACGCCGTCGATGATCCCGTCGCCGGTCGTTCGGATTCCCGAACCGGACATCGAGAACTTGCCGACCGGCCCCGTGGAAGCGGTCAGCGTCGTCTTCAGAAAGGTGCCGCTGCCGAATTCCTGCTTGAACGTGTACCCCGGGTTCGGCGGAGCGGGATCGGTGATCACGTTCAGCGTACCACCGATGGAGGGCGTAGCCAGGTTGACGGCGCTCAGGCCGCGCTGGAGCTGGATGCTGGTGGCGGCGTCGCCCACGCCGGCCCAGTTGGACCAGTAGACCCAACCGTTTTCCATGTCGTTTACGGGCACGCCATTGAGCATCACGGCGGTGTTCCGCTGGTTGAACCCGCGCACGTTCACGCGCGCGTCGCCCGCTCCCCCGCCCTGTGCGGTGGAGTAGACCGACGGCGTGATATTCAGCACCAGGGGGATATCCCTGGAACCGAGCTGCGCCTGAATCTCGGATTTCGAGACATCGGAGAACGCCACCGGCGTCCGCCGCTCCACGGCCCGCTCGGCGAGTACCTCGATGCCGCCCAGAGCCAGTGCGGACGAGGTCATCGCGAAGTCGACGACCGCGGTTCCGCCGCCTTCCACGGTGAGCGTTTGGCTCGCGGCCGTGTACCCGATCAGCTCCACGGAAATGCTGTACGTGCCGGCGGGTACGCCGACCACGTTGAATCGTCCGCTGTCGTTGGTCAGGCCGCCGTACTGGGCGCCGGTCTGGTCCCGGACCAGCACCACCTGGGCGCTGCCCAGGCCAGAGCCGTCGGCGGTGACCATGCCGGTCACTGTGCCGGACTGCTGGGCGCTCAGCGGCAGCGCCACAAGCAGCAGAAATGGTGTTGTACGAAGTAGCTTCATCCGGGTCTCCCTTCTCTCCCAGGTTCAAGTTGACGGCAGCAACGCCACTCGCGCTGCTTCCCGTCGGCTTCGGCAGGTCTCGTGTCCCCTGCCCCGCACCCGAGTATGATACCGGGCACCGCGATGGAAGGGGTCAAGAGACCGTAACGAAATCGTAACTCCGGTTGTTCCACAAGGTGCGGTCTGCCGGTTCGCGTGACAAGCCCGCGGAGGGTCTATTGACGGACCTCGGGCAACCCCGGCATCCCGTCCTGGAGTCGCTCTCCAGAACGGTTCGGAAGGGATCTGGACACGGATCGCGGAAGCGAATAGAATCCGTTCCGGCAACCAAGGAGGACGCATGATATCCGTGCAAGGAGTCACCAAACGCTACGGCTCCATTGTGGCGGTCGACCAGGCCAGTTTCGAGGTGGAGCGAGGGGAAGTGGTGGGGTTCCTGGGACCCAACGGGGCCGGAAAGACCACCACGATGCGCATGCTGACGGGGACGCTGCAGCCCGACGAGGGCACGATACGGTTCGACGGCCGACCGATCTCGGACCACCTGACGAGCGCCAAGGCGCGTGTCGGATACCTGCCCGAGGCGAATCCCCTCTACGACGACATGCTCGTCTGCGAGTTCCTGGAATACGTCGCGCGGCTGCGCGGGATGGATGACGCGGCGGGCCGGTCCGGGATCGAGCGAGCGGTGGAGGAGACGGGCCTGGAGGACGTGTTCTTTCGACCCATCGGCGAGATTTCGAAGGGGTTCCGGCAACGCACGGGCATGGCGGGCGCGATCCTGCACGAGCCCGAAATCCTCGTCCTGGACGAGCCCACGGAGGGGCTCGATCCCAACCAGCGGGTCGAGATCCGGAAACTGGTCAACTCGCTCGGGGGTGACCGCACGGTCATCCTCAGCACGCACGTCATGCAGGAAGTCGAGGCCACGTGCGACCGGCTGCTGATCATCTCGAAGGGCGCCATCACGGCTGACGGCACCGTGGCCGAACTGATGGACGCCGGGCGGGGCATATCCCGCTACACCGTGGAGGCAGAGGGCGACGGGGTTGCCGAGGCGCTGGGGCAGCTGCCCGGGGTGGCCGACCGTACGACCGAGCCCGTCAACGGACGGACCCGCGTCCGTCTCGAGGCGACGGGCGACCAGGAGCTTCGGCCCGAGATCTTCAAGCTGGCGACCGAACACGGCTGGGTGCTCTGGGAGCTGCACCGCGAACGGGCCACCCTGGAGCAGGTGTTCCGGGAGCTCACGATGGACGACGGTGGTGAGCAGCAACAGGGCAGCGAAGAGGAGGGTGGCGACGAATGATGAAGCAGATCCTGCTCGTGGCCCGCAAGGAGCTTCGGAGCTTCTTCGACCAGCCCATCGCCTATGTCCTGGCGGTGGCCTTCCTCGGTCTCGGGCTGTACATGGCGTTTCGCTCGCTGTATGCCGTGTCGGCGGCCACCCTGCGTCCCTTCTTCGACCTTCTGCCATGGCTGCTCGTCGTGTTCGTTCCGGCCGTGGCGATGAAGAGCCTGGCCGAGGAGCGCAGGGGCAGAACGCTCGAATGGCTCCTGGCGCAGCCGCTGACCGAGACGGAGATCGTCCTGGGCAAGTTCCTGGGAAGCTGGCTTTTCATACTGATCACGTTCGCCGGCACGCTGCCGATGGCGTTCGGTGTGCTGGCGGCTTCGGAGGCCGACCCGGGCATCATGATCGCGCAGTATGTCGGGGCGTCCCTGCTCGCGGCGCAGATGCTGTCGGTGGGGATCTGGGCATCCTCCATGACGCGCAACCAGATCACGGCTTTCATCGCCGGGGCCTTCACCTGCTTCATGCTGGTGCTGATCGGGACGCCGATCGTCCAGATCGGCCTGCCGCGCCTGATTGGCGGCTGGGCCGTCCAGCTGTCGGTCCTCAGCCACTTCGAAAACGTGGCGCGGGGCGTGATCGACCTGCGCGATCTTCTCTACTTCGTGTCCATGTGCGGTCTCTTCCTCCTGCTGGCGGTCGCGGCACTCGGCCATGAGCGCTTGAGCCGCCAAAGCGAAGCCTTCCGCCGCCTTAGGCTGGGGACCGGCGTAATCGTCCTCGGGGTTCTCGTCCTCAACCTCCTTGGCGGACACGTCCGGGGGCGCCTGGACCTGACCCGGGGCGACCTCTTCACCCTTTCGGAGGGCAGCCGCGAGATCCTGGGCAGCCTGGACGACGTCGTGAACCTCAGCTTCTTCGTCAGCAACGATCTGCCGCAGGAGATCCAGCTCACCGAGCGCGACGTCCGCGACCTGATCGCGGACCTGGAGAACGCGTCGAACGACATGCTCGCGGTTTCCGTGGTCAACCCCGATGACGCGGAGGACGCGGCCGACCAGGCGACCTCGCTCGGGATCGCGCCCATCGAGTTCAATGTCCTCAGGGACGACGAACTGCAGGTGAAGCGCGGCTACTTCGGGCTGGCTGTCACCTATGCCGACGAGCAGGAGGTAATCCCCGTCATCGACCGGGCCGACGACCTCGAGTTCCGGCTTGTCTCGGCGATCGCCAACATGACCACGGACGAACGTCCCACGCTGGCCTTCATGAGCGGATTCGAGGCCAAGGATCCGTTCTACTACCGGAGCTTCCGCGAGAGCATCGGCGACCGCTATGGCGTCACCACCATCGACATCCAGAACGATACGACTGGTGCGCTCACGCCCGATTCGATCGACGTGCTCGTGGTGGCCGCGCCGGCACAACCGGTTTCCCCGGATGTCGCGGACGCAATCGACGGCTACCTGAGGGCCGGGGGCGCGGCGCTGCTTCTGATGGAGCGCCACGCGATGAATCCGCAGGCACCGACATCGATGCCGGTGACCACGGGGCTGGAGGGACTGCTTGAGGCGCGCGGCGTGGAGGCTTCCGGCGATCTGGTCGTGGACCTGGCGTCGGCCGAGCGCGTCTCGATGCGGCAGGGGATCTTCAACGTGATCCGGCCGTATCCGCTGTGGCCCGTTGCCTTCCGGGGCGACGACCACGCTACCAGCCGCGACCTGGAGAACGTCAGCTTCGGTTGGGCCGCGCCCTTCACCTGGGAGGAGGGGGATCCGGCGGTGACCGCGCTCTGGAACACCACCGAGGGTGGCGCGCGCAGGCCGCCCGGCGGGCTCATCGCGCCTGGAATGGACCTCGGCGTGACCGAGGAGGATCTGGGGATTCACACCTTCGCGGTCGCGGTGGACCCGTCGGCGATGGACGCGGACGGCGCCGACGACGAGGGCGACGGCGGTGAGGGGGACATGGAGGCCGCCGGTATGGCGGACATCGCGGTGAGCGGCGACGAAACGGACGGTACCGAGTCCCCCAGTCCCATACCGGGCGGAAGGATCATCGCGGTCGGCGACGGGGACTTCCTGGAAGACCGCTTCGTGCAGTCCAACTCGCAGAACCTGGTGTTTGCGGCAAACGCCGTGGACTGGCTCGCCCAGGACGAGGCGCTGATCGGGATCCGCTCCAAGGACCGCACGCCCCCCACGCTGGCGTTCGAGTCCGAGGCCGGGAAGAACGCGCTGAAATGGGGGTCCCTGGTCGGCGTGCCGGTCCTGTTCATGCTGTTCGGCTTCCTGCGCGTCAACGGGCGAACGGCGCGGGCCGAACGCCGATGGAACGAGACCGCGGAGGGGAGGCCCGACGATGAGTGAGAAGTCTCTGCGCGCCTCGCTGTACTTCCTGGGGGCGGTCGTGGCGCTGTACCTGGTGGCCCGGCTGGCGGGCGGCGGGAATGGAGGCGCAGCGACGACGGATTCCGACCTCTCGGCAGCTCTCGCGTCGATCGACACGGAGAGCCTCTCGGTCGTCGAAATCGGCGGTCCCGAGGACGCCATCCGGCTGGAAAGGGACGGAAACGCATGGACCGTGAACGGCTTCGAGGCCGACTCGGGTGCGGTTGCCCGTCTCGTGAGAGCAATCGACGAGGTGGAAGTGGCCGGGGTGGCCGCCACCAATCCGGCGAATCACGCTCGCCTCGGGATCACCGCCGACAGCGCGTGGACGCTGACGGCAGATGGCGGCCGCACCGTGCTCCTGGGCAAGACCGGCAATCGCTTCCGAACCTCGTACGCGCGGCTGCCGGACGCCGACGTGGTGAGCCTGATCGAGGGGGACCTGCGTTCCGCGGCGGCAAGGTCGCTCTTTGATTGGCGCAACAAGGTGGTTCTGCAGGCGGATACGGCCGCGGTGGCGAGCATTCGCGTGACGAGGGATGGCCAGGCGACCCTCTACGAGCGGCAGGATTCGGCCTGGACGACGGGAGACGAAGAAGCCGACGCGACCACCGTCCGCAACATCCTCCAGGAGCTGGCCGGCTTGCGCGCGAGTGGCTTTGCCCCGCAGGATGCCGAGATGCCGGCCGAGCCCGATCGTCTCGTGCAGGCCATGGATGCGGCGGGGAACGAGGTTGCCTCCGTCGCGCTCGTGGAGGAGGAAGGAAACTTCCGGGTTTCCACGCCGGCGAGCCCCCACATCGTCGAGATACCCACCTTCCGGGCCGACCGGATCGCCCCAGCGCCGCCGGACGACAGCTGACCTGCGCCCGGCGCCAACAAGGGAACAAGCCATGAGCCAAAGCCCCGCCTACGACGCAGTCGTCGTCGGGTCGGGAGCGGGCGGCGGCATGGCCGCGTTCATCCTGGCGACCTCCGGACTCCGCGTGCTCCTGCTGGAGGCGGGGCGGGACTACGATCCGATCCGCGAAACGCCGATGTTCCAGCTGCCGAAGGACGCTCCGCTGCGGGCCGCGGGCACGCCCGAGAAGCCCTTCGGATTCTACGACGCGACGGTGGACGGGGGCTGGCAGGTGCCGGGCGAGCCGTACTCGGTGGCCGAGGGTTCCGAATTCCTGTGGTGGCGCTCGCGCATGCTGGGCGGGCGCACCAACCACTGGGGACGGATCTCGCTCCGCATGGGCGAGTACGACTTCAAGCCGCGTTCGCGCGATGGCCTGGGCTTTGACTGGCCGATGACCTACGAGGACCTGGCGCCGTACTACGACAGAACGGAGGCGCTGATCGGCGTCTACGGATCGAACGAGGGACTCGAGAACACGCCCAACTCGTCTCCGGGTGTGTTGCAGCCACCTCCCAGGCCGCGGGCGTACGAATTGCTGACCCGCAAGGCGTGCCGCCCCATGGGCATCCCCGTGATCCCCGCGCACCTGGCGATTCTGACGCAGACCCAGGACCCCGACCGGCTGCCGGCCGAGATCTTTCCGGACAACGATCTGGCCCGGCGCGTGACCGCCGACTCCATGCGGGGACGCGCCGCGTGCTACTGGGCGACGCCGTGCGGACGCGGCTGCTCGATCCGCGCCAACTTCCAGTCGACCACCGTCCTGTTGCCGCCTGCCCTTGCCACCGGGAACCTCGAGGTGCGCACAGGGGCGATGGTCCGCGAGGTCACCGTCGATTCACAGGGGCGCGCCACCGGGGTGCACTACGTCGACAAGGCCACGCTGGTCGACGAATTCGCCTCGGCACGCGTCGTGGTGGTTGCGGCGAGTGCCTGCGAGTCCGCGCGCATCCTGCTGAACTCCACGAGCAGCCTCTTCCCCGATGGCCTGGCCAATTCCTCGGGCCTGGTGGGCAAATACGTCATGGACACGGTCGGCGCGGGCGTCCAGGCGCACATCCCGGCGCTCCAGTCGCTCCCTCCTCACAACGAGGACGGCGCTTCGGCGATGCACATGTACATGCCGTGGTGGCTCTACGGCGAGCAGCTGGCCGGCCGCCTCGACTTCCCCCGCGGCTATCACATCGAGTTCGGCGGCGGCCGCCGCATGCCCGGTTTCGGTGCGTTCAGCGGGGTGGAGCCCCTAACGAATGGCAGCTACGGCCAGCGCTTCAAGGACGACTGCCGCCGCTATTACGGCAGCTTCATCGGCTTCGACGGACGCGGCGAGATGATCCCGAACGAGAACTGCTACTGCGAGATCGACCCGGACAGGGTCGACCGGTACGGCATACCCGTCCTCAGGTTCCACTGGAAGTGGGCCGACCACGAGCTGCGCCAGGCCGTGCACATGCAGCAGACCTTCGCGGAGATCGTGGACGAGATGGGCGGGCAAGTCCTGTCGCGCGTTCATACCGACGGCGAGCAGGCCATCTCGAAGGGTGGGCAGATCATCCACGAGGTCGGCGGGGCGATGATGGGTGAAGACCGGCGCATTTCGGTGCTGAACGAGTTCTGCCAATCGTGGGACGTGCCCAACCTGTTCGTGACGGATGGGGCGCCCTTCGTGTCCAACGCGGACAAGAACCCGACGCTCTCGATCATGGCGATCGCGTGGAGGGCCAGCGACTACATCGTCGAGCAGCTTCGGCAGAGGAGCATCGGGTGAGCGAGGATCCGAAGCGCGGCCCGCCGGAGCCGGGCGCCGTGCCTGCCGGCGAGTCGGCCCCGGCTGCCGAGCGGTCGCCGGCAACAACGGGCCCGGGCGATCCAGGCGCGATCTCCCGGCGTGGCGCACTCAAGGTGATCGCCGCGGGAGCAGCGCTCGGCGCGGCTGGCTCGTGCGCTCCAGAAGACGCTGCCCGGTCGACCGAGTCCGCCCACGAGACGCTGTCCGGCTTCGATCCGCTGCCTCCGGCCAACCCTCGCGCCGCGGGCACCCTGACCGACCCGGACATGCTGGCGCCCGTCGTCCCCTGGGAGATGGTGCTGACCGACGAGGAGATGCGGCTCGTAACCGCGCTGGCCGACGTGATCATCCCGGCCGACGACCGCTCCCCGGCGGCCAGCGCCGTGGGCGTGCCCGACTACGTAAACGAGTTCGTCTCGGCGCCAGGCCACGAGGAGAACCTGATCGCGCTCCGTGGCGGCCTCGCGTGGCTGAACCGCGCCGCACGGGAACGCTTCGGCGCAGAGGATTTCCCCGCCCTCACCCTGGCCCGGAAGCACGAGATCTGCGACGAGATCCGCTTCGAGCCCGACGCACCCGCCAACCTCAAGCCGCAGGCACGTTTCTTCGACCAGTTCCGCGACATGGTGTCGACCGGATTCTGGACCACCGAGGAAGGCATGCGCGACCTCGGGTACGTGGGCAACATCCCGCTGCCCAGCTTCGACGGCCCGCCGCCGGAGGTGCTGGAGCAACTGGGGTTGGCGGGGGAGGATCTGGTCTGAGGGGCACTGCCAGCGCTTTCTGCGGTTGAAGCAGACCTGGTCGCTACTTCAATCCTCGTCCATTTCCGTACCCTCGTTCAGAATCGCCACATACCGGTGATACGCAAACAGCCGACCGCGGCGTTTGCCCGTAACCTCCCTGACGATGCCCTGGTCGACCAGCAGCTCCATCGCTGAAGACGCAGCGGAAAAGGAGAGGCTCGCTCGCTCCGAAGCCCCGGTGATCGACAGAATGGGTCGCTCCTTGAGGGCGGAATGGACGCGAAGGGCGGAACCCGCACGGCGTCCGAGCTGCTCGATTGCGTTTCTGTCGCTCGCGAAAAGCTCCAGTAGCCTGCTGGTCGTGTTCACGGCCCCCTCCGCGGTGACCTGCACCCCTTCAAGAAAGAACTCAAGCCACGCCTCCCAATCGCCGGTCTCGCGCACCCGATCCAGGAGTTCATAGTAGAAGCTCCTGTGCTGCTTGAGGTACAGGCTCAGATACAGGAGCGGCTCCTGCAATACGCCGGCGTGGAGCAGCAGGAGCGTGATCAGGAGTCTTCCCACCCTCCCGTTACCGTCGAGGAAGGGGTGGATGGTCTCGAACTGCGCATGTGCCAGTCCGATCCGGATCAGGGTCGGCAGGCCGTCGTCCCGTCCGTGAAGAAAACGCTCCAGGTCTCCCATGCAGTCCTGGACCGCCGTGTGGGGCGGGGGCACAAAGGCAGCGTTGCCCGGTCGCGTACCCCCGATCCAGTTCTGCGAACGGCGAAACTCGCCAGGGTCCTTGTGGCTCCCTCGCCCGCGCTTGAGGAGCACCTCGTGGATTTCCCGAATAAGCCGGTTCGAAAAGGGGAAGTCTCCGGCAAGCCGAAGTCGGCCGTGCTCCATCGCCGCCACGTAGTTCGAAGCCTCCACGACATCGTCAATTGGAACACCCGGAGCCTCATCCATTTCGTAGAGGAGGAGGTCGGACAAGGAAGATTGCGTACCTTCGATCTGGGAGGAGAGCACCGCCTCCTTTCGGATATAGAGGTACATCAGGAGCGTGCGGTCGGGCAGCAGAGTGGACATGCCGTCCAGCCGGCCAAGGCTGATCGCAGCCGTCTCCAACACTGACCGGAGCGGCCCGCCAAGTACCAGCGCCGGGCTCGGAGGCAACGGCATGGGAACGAAAGCCCTCACTCGCTCACCACCGGTCACGGTGGTCTCATATTCTCCGGTCGGTCCTCGGTGCATCCTCGCGGGCTCCCTTCCTGTCTCGGCTATTCCAGAGAAACGAATAGTGAATGGCGTTATTCTGTTGTGGACGCCAAAACATAATAATGAAATGCGACGCGGTCGTAAGGGGCGTCGCGTGCAACTGCTATTATGTTTTCTGGAATAACCTGACTCAATTATTCTGTTTTAAGCGTAAACTCACAACAACACTTTATCAAAGCTATGACCTCATCCAGCTTCCGGACCTGCTCCACCGCCCCCCTCCTCCTCGCCACCGCCTGCGTCGCCGCCTGCGTCGCCGCCCCCAGCGAACCCCACCCCGCGCTTGTCCAGTCCATCGACTGGTATACCGGGGTGGCTGGCACGGTAGACAACGGACCGGCCCGGGAGCTGCTCGAAGAGGCGATCGCCGGTGGCGGGCCGCTCGCCATGATGTGGCTGGCCCGCGTTCACTCGACCGGGCGCATGGGCTTCCCCCATGACGAGGAGCAGGCCCGCGAGATCGCCGGCGGCGTGATCCGGGAGGTGCAGCGCGCGGCGGAATCCGGGGTACTGGAGGCGGTATTCCTGATGGGGACGGCGTACGACGAGGGACTGGGGAAGCCGGTCGATCACGAACTCGCGGCGGTATGGCACCGACGGGCGGCAGAGCGCGGCCATGTTCTCGGTGCCCACAACATCGGCAACCAGTACAGCGAGGGACGCGGGGTGGCCGAGGATCCCGAGCAGGCGGTGGCGTGGTGGACGCGCGCCGCCGAGCAGGGCGATGCAATTACGCAGCTCCGCCTTGGCGAGTCCTACGAAGCCGGACGGGGGGTGATGCGGGACCTCGATGCGGCGCGTGTCTGGTACGCGCGTGCGGCAGCGGCGGGGAACGGCGAGGCGGGCGAGGCGCTGGAGCGGTTGTTCCCGGCAGAGACACCGCCCGGCGACTAGAAGCGCGAGTTTGCTATTCCAGCAATCCCGCCAGCGCCGAAGCTCCCTCCAGGCCCGCATCCGAGCGTGCAACTTCCTGGCGCTGCGCGCGGGAGAGCCAGGTCACCCGGCTGCCTGTTGCGCCCCGCGTGACGGCAAGCACGTCGTCGATCTGTTCTGCGACGGCCCCGACGTGCGAGATCACTCCCACCATCCGACCCTGTCCCGCAACCGTCGTGAGCGCCTCGATGGCCGAGTCGAGGTTGCTGCGGTCCAGCGACCCGAAGCCCTCGTCGAGAAAGAGCGATTCGAGGCGGCCGCCGCTCCGGGCCATCATCTCGACCATGCCGAGTGCGAGCGCCAGGGACCCGATGAACTGTTCCCCGCCCGAGAGACTGGCCGGGGAGCGGGCCTGGCCGGAATCGTTGTCGACCACCAGCCACTGCTGGTGCTCCAGATCGCCCGGATCCGCGAAGCTGTAGCGGCCCGCAGTCATCTCCTCCAGCATCCGTGACGCGTAAACGAGCAGGTCTCGCGAACGCCGAAGCGTGAGCCACTTGAGAAACGCGCCCGGCTTGAGCGCGGCGTCGAGGTCGCCCAGTGCGAGCTCCAGCGCGGCAACTTCGTCGGTGGTCTGCCGGAGTTTCCGGAGGTCGTCGAGAATCGCGGCGAAGGCGTCCCGGGCCCGCATCGCGTTGCGGGCGTCGTAACGCGCCTCGTCGGCGGCCCTGGCCGCAGATTGAACCAGTGCCTCGAAGTCGCTGGCGTCGGCGGGAGGGTCGAGTTCCCCAGCCACCTTGCCGGCCTCACCGCGTGCCTCGGCTGCGGCAGCGAGAGCGCGGCGGCCAAGGTCGCTGGCCAGCGTCACCGCCTCTGTCATCGCCTTGCGGAGCCGTTCGATTCCTTCCCGGAGCGTCTCCGCGTCCGCCGGGTAGTGGATGACGGCGGGGATCACGATGTCGGCAGCCAATTCGCGAACCGCGTCCACCAGAGCGGCCCGGTGATCGGCGAGCGCCCGCACAATGGTCTGCAGAGGTTGGTCGACGTCGGTCCTGCGGGTGTCGCCGAGATGTTTCCGCGCGGCTCGCACCTCTTCGATTTCGGTGCGCAGGCGGCTCCGTTTTTGCTCCCGCAACTGAAGGATCTCGTCGCGCTCCCGGGCCGTGTACGAGGCGCGGTCGACGGGGGTGGTGTCGACCGTTTCCAGCTCCATCGGGTCGGAGGGAAGGACGAGTCCGGGGCGGAAGTATGCGGGAATGGACTGGATGTGCCGTATCAGGGCTCCGAGGATCTCGCCAGCGTCGGTGCGGGTTCTCTCGATGTCGTGGCGCGCGTGCCTGAGCGCCTGGCTGGCCGCGGCCTCGGCCATCCGGGCATCCGTTTGCGCCTGGCGCAGCCCATCAGCCTGCGTGCCGTGACCGCTCAGCGCTGCCTCGGCTTCGCGGAGACGCAGTCGAACCGGGGCAAGGGTCTGTTCCCGCCCCGGTAACGGCGCCTCCCCTGAGACCGAGAAGGTGTCTTCCAGCCCGGCGGTACGGCGGAGGTGGTCGAGCGCGTCGCCGATCTCGGATCGCAGATCGTGGAGTTCCTTCCTGGTCTCCCGAATTCCCTGCTGCCCGGACTTCTGCCGCGACTCGCGGTCGGCCACGACGGTGCTCGCCTCGTCGGCTTGCCGCTTCGCCTTCCCGTGTGCCTCGCGCGCCTCGTCCAGACCGGCGTCCGTCGGCGGGGCCCAGCCCTCGGGGAGGTCGCTCTGGCAGATGGGACATTCGTCGCCCGGCCAGAGACCGTGGGCCGCCGCGGCGGCCGCGTTGGTCTGCCGCGCCCCGGTCAGCGCCCGTTCGGCTCGCTGCAAGCGCTCCTGCGCCCCCTGCAGATCGCGCCGCGCGGTGGCGAGCCGTGTCGTAACCTCGGCCACGTCCCGCTCCCGGCCGGCCAACGCCTCCTCCGTCGAGCGGATGCGCTTCCACAGGTCGTCGCACCTCTCATACCAGCGCTCGCTATTCCTGACGGAATCGCGGGCGGAACCGACCGCATCCGCGAGGGGCGGCCCCAGCGCCTTGTGCCGTTCCAGCCGATCCCCAGCCGCTGCCGAGACTTTCTGCGCCTCGGCATGCCGCTTCTCGGCCTCGGCCTCGCCAGCGATCATCCGGCGCAGCGCCCGGGCCGCGGCGATGGCCCTCGTCACTTCGTTCGGGAGCGCGTCCAACGCGGCCAGGCTGCGCGCAACTTCGCGGTCGTCGGGGCCGTCATCCCTCGGGATGGCCTTCAGCTCCCGCTCCAGACCGGCCTCCCGCTCCTCCAGCTTCGTCGCCTCCGCCTCCACCCTGCGCTGCGCACGCTCCAGGGGCGCCAGCCGGTCGGCCAGTTCGTCCATCGCTGACGGGGTCATGCGCTCGCCGGCCCGTCGAGCCGCTGCGATCGTCCCCTCGGATCGACGAAGGGCATCGGCGGCGCGCACGGACCGGTCCCGAAGATCGGCCAGCGCCTTCGCCTGAATGCTCGCCTCCTCGGCCCGCGCAATCAGCCGTGCCGCGTGCTCCTCCGGATCATCCGGATGACGCTGCGCCTCATCCCCGAGCCGCACCGCCAGCGTCCTGATCTCGTCCAGCCGACGGCTCGCCACCGCTCCCGCCGCCTCCAGGTCGTGGGTGCGCCACACCTGGCGCAGGATCTCGGTGCGGGCGGACGGAGCGTCCTCTACCAGAAGACGGGCGAAGCGCCCCTGCGGCAGGATCACGGTGCGGAGGAAGGCATCGCTGTCGAGCCCGATCAGCGCGTGTACCCGGTCGTTGACCGGCCTGACCTGCTCGACCTTCTCGAGCGTCTCGCCGCCGCGCCCGAAGTGTATCAGCTGTGCCTGTGGCTGGCGGAGTCCCCCCGCCCCTGCGCGCCGGTCCACCCGCGTGACCTCCCACTCCTCGCGGGCGACCTGGAAGCGCAGCACCACGCGCATCACGTCGGACGTGTCGTTCATCAACTCCTGTTTGGACCGGCTCCCGAGCGAGGTCTGTCCGTACAGGGCGTAGGTCATCGCTTCCAGGATCGATGACTTCCCGGCGCCGGTGTCGCCGATCACGGCGATCTGGGTGCGGTCGCCAAAGTCGATCACGACCTCGGCCCGGAAGGAACGCAGTCCCTCGACTGTGATTCGAAGCGGGCGCATCCGGTCAATCGTCCACCCGGCGGCTCCGCTCGCCCGCGTGCGTCCCGCCGTGACGCGCCGCCACACCGCCTCCCCGCCCTCCGCGCAGCGCCGTGAGCACTCCCTCGGCTCTCATCGTGAGCTCGGTCAGCCCGAAGTCCGGCCCATCCGCGTCCCCCGATCCCGCCACGGCGTCGCGCAGGAGTGCCACGACCTCGTCGCCGGGCGCCTTCTTCGCCCTCCCCGTGGCCGCCGAGTTCCGCCACTCGACGAAGAGGTCGTCGATGCCGGGCTCGGCTCCGTCGTCCGCTCCGCCGATCGGCTTGACGGGCCGGTTCGCCACTTCGTTCACCAGATTGAAGATCACGCACTTCGGCGACCACTCGGCCACCCGGTCCGCCAGATCGGGAATCGGGTCGTCGGAGGCGACCACGGCCTTGAGGAAACACCCGTCCAGCCCGCCGTCGCGAGCCCGGGCCTCCAGCTCGCCGAGTGTGCCGGCGAAGCTCTCCAGCGGCCGCCCCGGGGGCAGTTCCCGTTCGCCGATCTGGACATCATCCCCGATCGTCACCACGACCGCTTGCTTGGTCTGGCGGCTCTCGCCGTAGTCCAGCGGAATGAGCGACCCGGCGTACCGGCCGTTCGCGCTCCCGGGAAGCTGCTGCGGGTCGTGGATGTGTCCGAAGGCGCAGTACAGCGCGCGGTGCAGACCCTTCGTGTGTGTGGCATGGTCCTCGCCGACGGTAAACCGCCGTTCGGAGTTGCCGGGACGCGCGCCGTCGACATGCAGGTGCGCCGTGTAAAGTACGATGCCTTGCGGCCCCGCGGCCTCGCGAGCGCGGCCGATTACCTGGTCGTTGAGGGTGCGGATGCCGTCGGCGTAGTCTCCTTCGAAGCGCGCGGTGTCACCGGTCGCGTAGTCGGTGATCGCGCCGGGGGGTATGAACGGGACACACGCGAGGGCGACGGGCGCCTCCGCGAGATCGTCGAACTCCAGGACGCGGGGCCTCGTGACGAAACGGAGGCGCCGGGGCGAGGCCATCCCCGCCATCCCGTCGAGCACATCGAACAGGGCGCCCGAGTCGTGGTTGCCGCTGATCACCACGGTCGGCGCAATCTGCGCCAGCCGCCGCAGGGCGGTGACCCCGAGTTGCAGGGCCGGGTAAGGAGGGCGATAGGCGTCGAAGAGGTCGCCCGCGTGGACGATCAGGTCGGGGCGCTCGGTTGCGGCCACGTCAAGCAGTGCACGCAGCGCGGTCCGGTGGTCCTCCATCCGGTCGTGACGTCCCAGCTTCGCCCCAAGATGCCAGTCGGCGGTGTGAAGCAGTTTCAAGGCTCGTCCCCTACAAATCCACCTTCGGACCCGACATGGCGGTGAGGTTGGACATGATGGTGTCCGTCCGCTGCCGGTCACGCGCCGCGTCGGCTTCCGCCTCGTCCGGGTTGGTGGCGTAGGGCGGGAAGGGGAAGCGCAGCGGGATCGGCTCGGGAACGATGGGCTGGGACAGCACCATGGTCCCAGGCATGAACCGGGACGCACGCTGACGCAGCGCGGAAGACAGGAAGCGGTAGGCGTCGGCCTCGTTCGCGTCGAGCCGCCCGGCCACCTTGATCGACGCATTGCGGGGAAGCGCCGGGGCCACCGCCGACGCGGCCTGCTGCGCGCCCACGAGAAGCACGCCCAGCGAACGCCCGCGCTCGGCGATGTCGACCAGCAGCTCGCGCAGCGGCGAATAGCCCTTCGCGGGCGCGTACTTGTTGAGTTCGTCCAGGACGACGAAACGGAGCGGCAGGCGCCCGGTGCCCTGCTTCTCGCGCCAGACCCCATCCAGCAGAGCACCGACCACGAAGCGCTGTGCGTCGTCGTGCAGGGTGGAGATGTCGACCACGTGCAGGCGGGCGTTTTCCGACGACACGGGCCTGAGGCCACAGCCGATCAGCGGCCCTATGTGCTTGCGCAGCCGCAGGAGCCGGCGCAGGTAGGCCTGGCGGGTGCCCGACTGAGTGCGCCCGAACCAGGCCCTGAGAGCCTCGTCGTCGTCCCGGTTGGCCATCTTCTCGGTGAAGTCGACGAAGCCCCCGAAGTCCTCGATCACGTGGCCCGCGCCCGCGCGCACCGACTCGGGTTCCTTCGCGGCCAGCCGGTCCGGGTCGAAGCTCGTGTCCTCGGGCACCGTCGGGAGGATCACCACCGCGCCCGTCTCTCCGCCCTCGAGGCGGCGAAGGTGACGCAGCAGCTGAATGCGGAACTGCTGCTCGATGAAGCCGACCTGGGTCGAGCGGTCGTCCTCGGAAGTGAAGCAGAACTGCAGCAGCTGGTCCCGAATGAACTGTTCCGGGGTCCATCCGTAGGCGTGCACGTCGCCGGTGTCACGGGACTTGACGCCGGGCACCGTCCCCGAGACGCCGGGCCGCCGGGGTGCGTACAGCCGCACCGAGCGGAAGGGGCCGGGATCGCTCACGCCCAGGGCGCGCCACTGCGTGCGGGCGTCCGGCCTGCCCGGAAACTCCGAATTCGGGCGGTCGAGGTGGAGCAGGTCCTCGCCCTTGGTGTTGAAGACGAGCGCGCGCACACCCTCGCGTTCGGCGCGGCCTCCGAGCAGCGCCATCCCGCCCTCGGTCTCGAGGAGCTGATAGAGGATGTACAGCGCGTACGAGGTCTTGGTCGCCACCCCCGAGATCCCCGAGATCGAGAAGTGGCCCCCGGACCGCCCGTCGACGAAGCGCATGTCGGCATAGACGGGCTCGCCCCCCATGTCCAGTCCGACCGGGAGCTTGCCGCGCTTCATCTCGTCCTCGAACAGGGCGATCGTGCGGTCCCTGCCCACGGCGCGCAGGGCCACGGAACCCGCATTCGGCGCCACGAAGACCTCGGGAACGACGCGCAGAACCCGCACCTCTGCCAGCCGCACGTGCTCGGCGGGCAGGATGCGATCGACGACCCGGGCGGTGTCGGACGGCAGGTCGGCGCCCTCGAAACCGCTGCGCAACTCGGTGACGATCCCGTAGTGGGTGACTTGCGTCCCGTCGGGAAGCTTGTTGCGGACCGCGATCAGCTGGTCCAGCTGGACGCTCGCATCCGGGTCGAGCACCACCTGAAACTCGCGCGAATTGCTGCCGTGCGAGCCGTCCACCAGCCCGATCCGGGGATCCGGCATGGTGCTTCCGTCGTGGTTGCTCATGCGGCCTCCTCATCCCGGTTGAGTTGCATGACGGCTTCCCGAACGGCGCGCATCGCGAGCCGGGAGTCGCCGAGCAGGTGGTGAAGGTGCTGTTCGAGCCGCGCTACCGGGGCGAGGTTGACCGGGGCACGGGCATCACGGTGGGGTGCCGACGCGAAGGCGGGAAGCCACCGCGCGGCGCGGTCCACCGTGGCGATGGCCTGGCCGCTGCCCGAGCTCGCCGGCACCTCCAGGCGCGCGATCCCCGCCCACAGCCCCGCCCAGGGACCGGGGTCGCCCACCCGGATGTAGCACGCGTAGCGGTCGTCCTTCATGGCAAAGATGCTTGTCCGTTCTCCAACGGCGAGGCGGGGCACGGTCTGCCAGTGCTCGACCGCGAGGGTGCGCCGGTGATGGGTCTTCACATAACCCACCGCGGGGGTCGTGCGGCTGCGGCGGATGCGGTGAAGCGGTCCATCGAAGACGACCATCCAGCCGTCCGCGACCAGTCGG
>LXNJ01000504.1_pt1 | contig 27403 bp, 24 predicted proteins | sample 809081 | NCBI WGS metagenome assembly LXNJ01 (sample SAMN04870510, study PRJNA318959) | sponge metagenome | biome: sponge; feature: marine sponge reef; material: water | host: Petrosia ficiformis | place: Greece: Milos, Mediterranean Sea | collected 2013-05-29 | depth 5-7 m | reverse complement strand
TATGTTCACATTTCAATGAACAGCAATTCCCACACGCATGCGCTGGCGAGGTTTCCTAACCTCGCCAATGTAAAGGTAATTGTGAATTTTACTATAATTGTAGGGCGGGGTCTCTGTGCCCCGCCGAATGCTGTCCGCGCATATAGCGTTAAGTTGACATATTTGCTGTACAAACAATGGGCGGGCACAGAGACCCGCCCCTACGATAGATAACTCGTTCTACTTCTGATTTGCTTTGTGGATAATAGATTCTACAACCTTCTGCAATTCAGTTACAGACATTGGTCCATATAGGAAGAAATGGACATCCCCGCTTGACCATGTGAATGCATGGGTCGATCCTCGCTGATATCTCTGCACAGATGTATCGCCAATTTGAATTACATTCTCCTCTCGATTGCGATCACCACGACTTGGTATTTTGCCAGTCATTTCAAATAGGTTGAAATCCAACAAGCCATCTGTATATTTTAATCGTATTGAATTTCTACTTCTTATTTTATGTTTATACAGACTCTGAAGTTGAAAACCGGGGGGTAAGTATTGCGGTTTAATCGGTTTTTTCTTAAGGACTTTTTCGGCTTCAGCATGAGAAACGGGGTGGTAACTCCGTGGTTCCGGTTTAATCTTTTCGCGTAAACTTTTCCACTTGGTTTCCACGCTCTTTGGGTCAAAACTGATTCGGGTATAAACGAACATTTCTCGGAGTACCCCAGAGGGGTCTAAATCTTCCCCCCGTAAGATAACACTGTTTTTGCGTGCAAAGTAGATATGTTTTGTGGGTCTACCGGTGTTTTTGGGCTTGATAATTAGGAGGTCGGTCTCATAACCCGCGATTTTTTCTCCCCAACGTCGCAGCTCCAATTCGTAGTTTTGTGCGATCAATTCAATTTCTTTTGGAGAGAATTGGCTTCCCTGTCGTGCCCATCTAAATTCTCTGCTCCTTCTACGATCATCTCTTTCTTTGCTTTTGTCGTCCTGTTTCTTGTCGCTCTCGTTTTCTTTAACAAATGACTTTTGTTCTCCAATAACAGATTCGACCTTCCGATAAGCATCTTCTGCCGTTCTATGAATGACAATTTCCTCCATCGTCCGCACGCCGCGAGATGTACTGGATGTTTTTAGGCGAAGCCCGATATAAGCAACATCACGTTCTGCTTCCGCAATGCGTTTAAGCGTAGCGACATCGGCAAAGAGATAGTTGGCTACTAACAGAGAGATAGTTAGCGTTAAAAAGCAGCATGCGCGTAGTGGTTTGGTTGACATAAGATCACCTATGCATTTCTTAGATCCACAGCGGATTAATCACCCAGATACAGATTGAGCAATGTTTCTGTATCTTCACCGATATCTTCGGTAAATGTCGTGGGATTGCTAAGTGGCGTAGCGACGTTCGATTTCAAGGGATTATTCGCGACCTCTTCTGTATGAACACCAAAATAGAAATCGAGGAGTTCATCGTATTGAGGGGCAGGCGAATATGTAAAAATGAAAAAGGCGACAATGATACAGACAGTTGAAAAGGCAGTTGCACCAACAGTGAAAGGACGAAAAACCCAACGTCTAAATATTGGAAGCAATTTTTTCTGCGGTGCTGCTTCTGCTTCTCTAATCTTTGCCAAAACGGCGTTCTTCATAGATGGCGCGGGGTGCACAAGTTGCGCAATCTGTTGCTGGTTTTGCTTGAAATCTGCCAGTATGTCTGCACATTCTTGGCAGCCGTGAAGATGGTCATCCACCTTTTTATGCATAGCCGGTGCTAATTCATTATCTAAATATGCCGATAGTTGTTTCTGAATATGTTGATGTTTCATTTTTATGACTTCAATTAGTTAGAGGTTCCGGCACGACAGCGCGTGCATTGGACTTTAGGGTTACGGCACAGCGGAGTGTGCCTACTACTTACCAATCGATACGTTCAAGTTCAGCTCTTAAGGCTTTTCGTGCTTCATGTAAGCGGGACTTGACGCGTCCCAGTGTGCAATTGAGAATTTCCGCTATCTCTTCATAAGAGAGTTCACGCAATTCTCGCAGAATTAAGATTGTTCGATAACTTTCTTTGAGCCTGCCAAGGGCGGCGTGGAGTATTTCACTCTGTTCGGTGCGCAGTGCTTCTTGTTCAGGTGTTCTGGTGTCAAGCGGTACCCAAGGTTGTGAGTCATCAATCTCCATCGGTTCTGTTTTTCGGCGTTTACGTTGGTCAATAAGATTGAGACACTTATTCTTTACAATCCGGTAAAGCCATGTAGAAAATCGGGATCGGAACTGGAACTTGTTGATATTTTGCCAAACAGAAAGGAATGCGTCATGTGCAGCATCTTCTGCGTCTTCATGATGTCCAAGCATACCGTAAGCGATATTGTAAACCCAGTGCTGGTATTGCACAATTAAGGTTCCCATCGCAGCAGTATCTCTTTCTTGGCATCGCAAAATAAGTTCGCGTTCCTGTTGGGTGTCGAAATCTTCCACTTGGGCTATATCCGAATAGGTTTCCATATCTGCAGTGAGGGTCGTAACGGACATTATCTCCTCCAGTGTTCATGAACTTCTAAAAGTTTTTGCTATCATTAGGTTTTAGATTTCGTTTTCAACTGATAGGACATAGCACAAACAAAAAAGTTCGTTTTTCTTTTGGAGATCCGTTATTTTGTTTTCTTTTTAGTGTTTTGTTTCCCAGGTGTCATTTGCACAGTTTGAAAAGTACCAGTAGCATTCGGTAATCTACCGATAGCGGTATCTTTTTTCTGCTGTCCAAATGTAATTGTATCTATCACCTGATTCATGCGCGCGTCCGTATCCACGAGCATGACTGTTTCACCACTGCGAGATAATTTAAAGTTTGCATGTAACCCTTCTGCCGCTTTTCCATCTTCATCTAACCATACAATTAAGTACCCACGCGGTGGTATCGTAGTGTTTTTAGGAAATTCCCATTTTCTGGGATTGTCCATTTTATCAGTAAGATACATTCCGGTGAGCAGCACGGGGCTATCTGTAATGTTGTGCAATTCAAGCCAGTCTTCGTGATCTCCCTGCGGGTCAACAATACTCGTGGTATTGGTTGCCATGAGTTCGTTAATTACGACCACCACCTCTTTTGCTTGTGGTAATGTGACCTTGTAATGGGTAGCGCCGAACTCTGCGCGTGCAGGCGAAAATGTTGTAGTGCCATGTGTTTTCACTGCGCTTGCTTCCACATAATAATAGACTGTTGTATCTGCTGGAAAAGATGGAATACTACCGACAAATTTATCTCCGCTCTTTGACATCTCTGTGTGTTTAAAAACTGCATGACGATCAGTACTATAATACAGTAACACCAAATCCGCTGCAACAGTTTTATCTAATTTCGCTGTAATTTCGACGGTTTGATTTGACGTAGGATTCTCAGGTGTGGAAACGGAAATAATCTTTGGTGTAGGCTTTTTCAATTCTGGATGATTGAGTAAAATCTCTCGTCTTTGGGTTACATATCGCTTGAAACTCGGCGTGCGTCCACCACGGTCGCCATCAACACTTTCCTCAAAACTGCGGTAGTCGTAAAGTTTTTTATCGTCTTGCTGTACTTCTGCATCAATGAGTGTATGGTATTCTTTGATGACCGGTTCCAACACCTCCCAATCAAGCCACTCATCTACGACTGTATGTACATGTGCGATATATCGTGCTTTCCATTTTGGATTGCCAAGCAGACGGCTAATAACAGGACGCATCGGATTTTCAGCGTGTGTCGTTGGAGATACCGTCCCTAATATTAACTCTCCCCACGACCAACCGCCGGGACCTCTGCCACCGGGTCCACCACCACGACGCTCGCCACCAAACCTAAAAGTTTCATTGTTATCGTGCGATATGAGGTGAAATCTCTCATTGACATCCTGATAAATGGAAAAATCTCCACCTTTATGAATGTAACTATCATCATCCATAAAGACGTTTGAGACAGCCAGTTGCCACAAGGCACGGTCAACGTTAAATATTGATGGTAGGTCCGTTTCTAATTTTGCATCAGGTGTTTTGGGCGCAAGCATTTCACAGAGCGCAATGAGGTCTTCCCATGGATTTTCGATATTCGCAGTTTTAAGTTGGTATGTGCTCTGATATGCTTCTGTATCGTTTCCGGGATAGGTCAAAGCACCACCCCCGGGACCGACTTTCCAACGGACACCATCTCTTGTGCCGAACCACTCATCCAGAAAATCTTTGTTGAATTGCTGCAAATTGATATACACACCCCAACTTTCACCGTTGATCACCAATTTAACAAGATTAGTTTTCATGGCGGGTATGTAGTCGCGTGCAATCCTATTGTAGAGTACTTCGCGAAGGAAAGACGCATCAACGTGTCCGTTGAGTAAGTTGAGCGTCTTATAACCGTGAAGGCGTTGGCTATCATCGCCATAGTCAACGGCAATGTTAAAGGACTTTTTTGCTGACTGAACAGTAAAGTAGGAGGAGGTGCCGCGGAAGCGAACACCGACTTCTGGATAAACCTTCCCGTCAACAACTAACTCGGCTGGCACTTCAACATCTGTACGATAGAATGCATTTAGTTGTGCATACCAATCTTCATCGTGGAAACGGAGATATAGAGTACGGAGTGTCCCTGCATCATAGAATGCGGGTAAATCTTTTGGTGTGGAAGCAAGACTTGCTTCCACGTCGCTCTGAATATTGCCTATCAGGGTTCCCGCGCGTTGTTCAGGTGAGTATGCGTCACCGCGCGCTTCAAGTGCCGCTTTCCGCTCGTCACCAGTCAGTTTTCCGTCTTTATTCGTATCAAACCGTGCAACCATTTTTTCCGGTGGTCGAGGCCCGCCTCTTCCACCTCTAAAATTTGGAGGTGCCCCTCTAAAATTGGTCGGTGTCCTACCGTCATCTCTATCTGAACGGTTACCAGCTATCTTCTCAATTTCTTCACGGCTTAGTTTACTATCTGTGAACGCCTCTAAACTTGTAATTCGAAGCATGAGTTGATCTTCTTCAGGACTAAGTACACCGTTTCCATCAAGGTCAAATCGCTTCTGTTCCTCTGAAAGTTTTGATGTGTCTTCATTTTCTTGGGCGTATGCATACGTTGCAACGCAAAAAAATATGCTAATAAGTGCTATGAGTTTTATATGTTTCACGATATTCTCCTTCATTCCATTTTTGGTTTAGACAACTCCAAAATAAGGAGGTCCGTATTTTATTCCTGATCTAATTTAACTTCAGTGATGCTTTCATGTTTAGAGAGTTCATTATAAAATGTGAGCCACTCATTAGGCTTTGCCAATTTTACACGGAAGTTCAATTCAACTACTTGTGATTTTTTTATCCGTTTTTCAATTAAACGTTCATAGGTGATGTGCTTATTGAAAATTGGACGGTAAACGGTTTCGGATTGTTGGTCGGGAAGCAGACAAATTTCAAGCGTAAATTCGTTATCCTTTGCAAAATGTTGATGCCAATGGTACATACAAAGGATAATAATCCCTATAAGGAACGTAGCGAGAATTGCAACTGCTGGACTTCCAGCACCAACAGCCATACCCGCTGCTAACGCGAAAAAAACAAATCCTATATCGCGCGGGTCCTGGATTGCTGTGCGAAAACGAATAATTGAAAGCGCCCCGACAAGACTAAATGCTCTTGCAATGCTATCGCCAATTATGACCATCACCACTGAAATTAACATGCAAAGGATGATGAGGGTATCGGTAAAAGATTTTTGTGGCGCTTTGGCATGTGTCCACTGATAAATAAGCACAATAAATACACTCAGCACAAATGAGAGGAGTATTCTGAGCGCATTTCCACCAAGCGCGGTAAACGACGGTAATGTGAAAAATTCTAACAAAGTATGTTTTCCATAGTGTATGCAGGTATTACGAAATGTCGGTAACCGATGACTGACATACAATCACCAAATTACATGTCCGCATTATATCAGAATTAGACAAATATGTCCAAGAATTGTTGAAAATTGTGTCATTTTACTCTTTGTGGATGAGAGTGCCGATAAAGAGGGCTGAAAAAATCAGGATTACAAATGCATAGGGGGCAGCCTGAGCGAACATTGCTTCTCCTGTGTAATCCCACACGTTAACTGCTAAAGTCTCATATTCGGGGGGACGGAGTAGGAGGGTCAGCGGCAATTCTTTCATTGTGGCGAGGAAAACGAGGACAGTGGCAGCCAACATGCCGCGTGTGAGGAGTGGAAATAGCGTCCTGAGAAATGCTTGGACAGGTGAACATCCGAGTGAACGCGCAGCTTCCTCCAAGTGGGGTGAAGCTTGGTAGAGTGAACTACGCACGGGTCCTGTCGCTTCTGCAAGGAAGTGTAGAATACACGCGCAGATTAGTAAAAATATAGTCTCAGTACTTCCCACAATAAAGATGAATGATAGTGCAAATGCAAGCGGTGGTATAGCGTAAATGATATACGGAATTCGCGCTAACGTGTTTGAGAAACGTGAAGAATAACGCACACCAATATATGCAAATGGAACAGCTAAAACTGCACAGCATAACGCGGATGGAACAGCAACCCCTATAGAACCGACCAGTGATTCCAACACGCCATCTAATGCTGATACCTCGAACCCCTTGAACAGCCAAAGAAAAACAGTCGCTGCAGGTATCCCGACAGTTGCAACGAACAGTAAACTTAAATAAAGATAACCCGCACTTTTCCATCTACCCAGCGGGATTAAGGTCCGGTGCCGAGAAGTGCCATGTCCTGCACGATGGAGCGTTACTTTAGTTAACAATTGTGTTTCAAGATAGAGTAGGCAACCCGTAAAGGCAAGAAGTATCAACGCCAACCATGCAGCGTAGTTATGCTCAAACGCCATGTTATACTCAATGTACAGCGCATAACTAAATGTCTCGTAACGCATCAACGAAACAACACCAAAATCACCAAGCACATGTAAACAGATGAGCATTCCGGCTGCATAGAATGCGGGACGAAGTTGTGGAAGGATAACACGTATGAAAACGTCCCACTGTCGGTAACCGAGACTTCGTGCTGATTCCTCAAGACTTGGGTCAAGCCCTAAGAGTGCTGTGCGTAAATTCAGAAAGAGATATGGACTTGTATAGAAGGAGAGCGCGATTAAAGCCCCCCAGTATCCGCTAAGACGTGGGAGGCTTTTACCAAAAAGTGCGGCAAATATACCGTTATTTCCTCCAAGTGCCAAGAGCGCGTAAGCCATCACATAGCCTGGGATAGCTAAAGGCAACGCGCATAAGACGCTAAAAATCCGTTTACCTCGGAGGTCCGAGTGGGTGGTCAACCATGCCGCAGGGGTTGCCAAAAGAATATCAAAAATAAGAACGCCAACCGTCAACAAAAGCGTGTTGAGAAAAAGTTTCGCGTTTCGCCAGCGAAACAGATTTTCCACCAGCGCAGTGCCCTCAACATCAAACGCTTTGGCAATCAGATATCCTAATGGAATCAACCCACCGACAGCAATAATGATTGCAGGAATGAAGAAGTACCATCTTTGTCCAACTTGAATTATTAAGGTGCGTTGCGTATTGATGATTCACCTCAATATCTCAACAATCAATTTCCATTTCTGTCTACATCATCTCGACCCGTCGAAGCAGTTTGATGGTACCTTCAAGATCATCCATTTCATTTAAATCAAATGTCGGCACTATTTTGAGTAAATCTTCTAATGGCAATAATTTGGCATTCGGTATCACACCTTCAGTCACAGGGTATTCAAAAACCTCACTGACAAAGTACTGTTGTGCTTTAGCCGAGAGAAGAAATTCAATGAACTTAAGAGCAGTTTCTTTGTTTTCGCCACTTTTCAGCAATCCAATTCCAGCGACATTCACAAGGTTGCCTGGATCGTTTGCTCTAAAGAAGGTCTGTTCCACTGGATATTTTGAATCTCTCTTTTTAAAACGGAAGAGGTAGTAATGGTTTGGCAAACCGAGATCAATTTCCCCTGCAGCAAGTGCCTCTATAATCGGTGTATTCTTGGGATAGGTTTTTGCGCCGTTGGCTTTCATATCGCGTAGCCATTTTTCGGCGCGCTCCTCACCAACTTGTGCACGCATCGCTGTTACAAACGCTTGGAATGAGGCATTTAGCGGTGCCCAACCGACTTTGCCACGCCACTTCGGTTGCGTTAAATCAAACACGCTTTCAGGAAGTGCTTCAATTTTTACGCGCTCAGGGGAATAAGCAAGGACGCGAGCCCTACCGCTTGTCGCAACCCAGAATCCATCAGCGTGACGGAAGGTCTTCGGAACTTTCATAAGAATTGATTCCGGCAGCTTTGTGAACAATTCTTTCTTGTTGACAGAACCAAGCGCACCAGCATCTTGTGCCCAAAATAGAGATGCGGAACTTTTTTCACCCTCGGCCTGAAGTTTAGCGGCTAACTGAGTCGTATTAGCATAACTTACCTTTACTTCAATGCCTGTCTCTTTTTCAAACTGCTGAATAATTGGGTCAACGAGACTCTTACTACGTCCCGAATAGAGTGTTATCGTTTCGGCATGCACTGTCCCGATGAGTGTGAGCAACAGAAAGATAGATAAAAAGTAATTGAATAAAATGGATCGGTTTTTAAACATAGTCATCTCCTCTATTGTTAAATCTAAAACACCTATACGTTTCTATTTATATTTACGGCGTTCGTAATAGCGCAATTCATTGTCAAATTAACGCCAAAGGGCTTCTGTAATTTGTCGTCTATTTAAAACAATCTGTGTACGGCACGCGGAGCGTGCCTACTACCTTTAAGCATAATCAAGGTTGTTTATTATACCCATCCTTCATAGTTTTATGACAGATAAAGTGATAATAAGTTCAGAGTTGTTGCCCCTGTCTGGCTAATGTTTCGGCACGACCCGCCAGCGTGTATTCATTCCCGCTGTAATATGGTCAGCAACGTGGCAATGATAAAGCCAATTCCCCGGCATTCTCGCTACCATATCTACGGTGACCATACTGCCCGGCAACAGATCAACAACGTCTGTGCGTTTACCACTATTTAAGACGGTTTGCCCGTGCCAGTGCGCCGTGTGCATGTCTACTTCAGTGCCTAACCCCACAAGATGCCAACGTACTCTATCTCCTTGGTTCACTTCTAAACCCTTCAAATTTCCGAAGATAAATCCGTTGATTGCATGTTTAAGATTTCCTTCTTCGGCTTCTTCGGGAGATTTATAAGCTTCGTAGTATGCACTATCGGCTATTTCGCGTTCGTTTTCATTGAAAATAAGAAATAGTGTCGTAAACGATTTATCAACATCTTTTGGACGTGCATCCTTTTCGGAACGTTCCATCCCTTTTTTAGTGACAATAATTGTGCCGATGAGTCCATCGTACACCTCTGTAACCGCGTCAACATGCGAATGATAAAGCCAGACGATGGATGATGGATCGTTTGGACCGGGTGCAGCGTCTTCCCCAACTTCCCAATGATAAGTGAACGTACCACCCGGTGGAACAGCGGCTCCAAGTCCTTTCATATCAGCGCCTTCGTTTGCCTCATCATATTGCAAACCGTGTACATGAATACTGAGCGGTTTGTCGGCACGATTTAGAAAATACACCTTAATATTATCGCCTTCCACGGCACGCAATTGCGGTCCGAGGATACCCATCCACTCGGGTTGTTCAACCTGTTTAGTATAGGTGTCATCAGTATATTGAATGTAGCGATATTTATGGTATGTGAGCACCTTACCCCAAACACCTAATCCCATTTTCGGACGGACAAGATTTTTTCCGCTCGGTGCGTAATTCCAAACAACTTTTTCGGCAGCAATCCAGTATTCACGCGTTGCTGCTTCAACATATACAGCGCAGAAAGACAAAAATAAACACGCGCTGACTAACACTTTAAATCTTTGTTTTATGATATTGAGACTCATTTTCATAATATATTAACTCGGTTTTACCCCAAACAATCTAAATTTGACTAATATACTACACGGTAAAACAAGTTTTGTCAAATTTATTTTACATTGTAAAGGGATGTTGAAGATATTTATTAAATTCTGCTTGATATATTACGCGAATATGTGTAAATTACAGAAAAGTTCTCCATCCTTTGAAACAAAATTGGATAGATAAGACAAAAGTAGAAAATGGACAAAAAACGTGCGAATGGCCGCTACTACACCCGCGGAAATCCTTTTCGGCTGAAACCGTTCCATAGGTGGGCAAAAGATTCTGATTTAGAACAACAGATCGTATTAGAACCTTTTGCAGGTGCTAAGGACATTCCGCAATTGATTGACTTAGCATATTTACGGTGTCAAGATTGGATGTTTTACGATATTGAGCCAGGGGCAAAAGGTGTTGTGCAACGCGACACACTCGCGGACTTTCCTAAAGGATTTAATGTTTGCATTACCAATCCACCGTGGCTTGCTCGCAACTCCGCAACACGCCGAGGTTTGCCTTTCCCAGAAGCAACTAACCACGATGATCTTTACAAATATGCGCTTGAGAAATGCTTGACACATTGTGAATGGGTCGCAGCAATTATCCCTGAAGCATTCATTCGGAGTAGCCTGTTCCTGCATCGGTTATCCGATTTTATCTCTTTAGTTCCACAAACGCAAAATGTAACAACACCAGATAATGATGGGAAAAAGACAAGCTATATGTTTGATGACACTGAACATCCGGTAGGCCTTGCATTGTTTGCGCCGCACGAAACATCGGATGTAAGGGTATGGCGCAATAATCAACTGCTCGGAAAACTTAGAGAATTGCGAAAACATCTGCCATTGCCTGCTAACAACCGTAGCATTGTGTTCAATGAACCGCAAGGAAATCTGGGACTCATCGCTATAGATAACACCGTTTCTGCCTCTATCCGTTTTTGTCCACCAGAAGAATTGGGTGAGTATAAAGTGCGGACACACTGCCGTTCAATCACGAAAATCGGTGTGCCGTGGCCTGTGGATATTGATATGCTTAATGGTCAGTTAGCAACAATCCGAGAAAAAACTCACGACGTTTTTTTGACAGCGTTCAAGGGATTACGTCGTGACGGACACTACCGACGCCGATTAGATTGGGCTTTAGCAAGAGCAATCGTTGATGTAGATCATCCACAACTTGAAATGAACATAGAGTAGAAAGATGAACACTCAAAAGGTAATTTGCCTAATTTTATTGATAACACTTATCACGGTTGTAGGATGCATCCCTGGTGACGGAAAGCATACCGCAGAGAAACCTGCAGGATTTTTCTGGGGAATTTGGCATGGATGGATTGCACCGGTTTCGCTAATCTGGAGTATATTCAATTCGGATATTCGCGTCTATGAACCTCAAAACAGTGGATGGTGGTACGACTTCGGTTTTTACATCGCCATCATTAGTGGATTCGGTGGTATCTCCTTTTCACGCCGAAAACGTAATAAGACTGTCGTGCAGGTGAACAACAATTTTGAATAAAATTCTCAAGAAAGTCTATATGTTTAGCATAAACAAGACAATAGTAGACAGATCAAATGGATATTGTATTGATAAAGGAGACATCTAACAAATGAAAGTCTTAGTTATCGGTGGAACAGGCAACATCAGTCGTGGAATTGTAGCGGCACTGCAAAACCGAAATTACGAAGTTGTGCTTTTCAACCGCGGACAGCATGTTGACCCACCACCGCCAGATGTCCGTGTGATTCTTGGTGACCGACAACATCGCGACGATTTTGAGGCAAAAGTCGGTGCAGAAAACTGGGACGCTGTCATTGATATGATTAGTTTCAATGCTGAAGACGCCGCGTCTGCATTACGTGCATGCCAGGGACGCGTCGGACATTTCGTCCAGTGCTCCACCGTGATGACTTATGGGCCACCGTTCAGTGGAATTAATCTACCAGAAACAGCACCGTTGCAAGGCACATCGGGCTATGGACTCGGAAAAGTCGCTGCAGATAACTTTTTATTAGAAGCACATGCACGCGATGGATTTCCTGTAACCATTTTCAAACCGTCTTATACACATGGCCCTGGGATGGATGTTCTTCGGCAGGTGGGAGGAGACGGTGGTTGGATTGACCGGTTGCGCAAGGGAAAACCGATCCTCTCCGCTGGCGATGGACTAAACTATTTCCAATTCCTTGCATCACGAGATGCAGGTAATGCGTTTGCAGAAATCCTTGGAAAATCTCAATGTTTTGGAGAAATATACAACCTTGTCCATCCGCAAGCACGCACTTGGGATGAATGGCACCGTGCTGCTGCAGAAGCGCTTGGCGTTGACATAGAAATAGTGCATGTATCTCAAGAGACACTTATTGCGATGTCACCAGAACGGTTCAGTGGACTTCGTGGTAACTTCGGACATACACAAATTTTCAGTCATGAGAAATTAGCGGCAGCGTTACCCGAATTCAGTCCACAAATTCTGGTAACTGAGAGCGTGGCAAAAAATATTGCGTGGATGGATAAACACAATCGAGTACCAGATAGCGATGCAGATGACTTAGAAGATCAGATTATTGAGACAATTCGTAACCTACCGCGTATTCGGTAGTATAGAGGTGAGACATAATGCAAATTAAATCCGCATTAAATTCAGAAAGACTTGACCTTGTTGAACATGACCTACGCGAAATTGGCTTTCACATTATTGAGAATGTGGTTTCAGATGAGGAAGCAGACGAAGCACGTGAGGCTATTTGGGAGCTGGTTGAAGAGGACATCGCGAATGGACATGACCACAGTTATGGTGACGGTAAAATCAGACGCGTCTGGGCAATTGTAGGCAAATCACCCATTTTTCGGAGGCTGATTCAGCATCCAACCGTGGTGGCAGTGTGGAAACGGATGCTCGGTGAGGATGTGATTGCATCCACGTTCACAGCAAACATCGTCGGACCGGGCGCACCTGCAGGCGGTTGGCATATTGACTACCCGTATTGGGCGATGCAAGCCCCGTTTCCATCCGGTTCACTGACAGGACAAACGGTGTGGATGTTAGACGATTTCACAGCAGAAAACGGTGCAACGGCATGTATTGCAGGTTCACACAAAACGCTCCGCCGCCCGGAATTGGGTGAAGCAGAAGGACTTGAGATGAGTGTTGCAATCGCACCAAAAGGTTCTATCCTATTCACAAACGGTGCGATCTGGCATCAGTGTCTGCCGAACACCACGGACACACAGCGTGTTGGGTTACTCGGCATGTATAATCGCTCTGTCATCTATCCACAAGAGGATATGCCTCGGCAATTGACTGATGATGTGTTAGCAGATGAAAGTGACGTATTAAAACAGTTATTGGGTAGAAACATACCTTTTCGTCACCCTGACGAAGGACAGAATTGGCATCGCACAGAGACAGGATTTCGCCAGGCGTAAAATGCAATATGACATTACTTGAAGCAATTGTTCTGGGCATTTTACAAGGTTTAACCGAATTTCTCCCCGTTAGTAGTTCAGGGCACCTCGTCTTAGCACAGCAATACCTCGGATTAAAAGAATCACTCGTCTTTTTTGATGTAATGCTACACGTAGGGACATTAGCGGCTGTACTTGTCGCATATCGTGGCGCAATAGGAAGATTAGTGATTGGCGGGCTATCAACGCTTGGAAATGCTCAGTTTTATCGAAAACCGATTACAACGGTTAACGCATCAGTTGAACTCAGGTTTATCTGGTTGATTCTGCTTGGGTCTATTCCTACAGGCATCATCGCAGTGTTGTTCAAGACACAGTTAGAGTCCTTCTTTGATAAAGTCCACATCGTGAGCATCATGCTAATCCTTACCGGTATCATCCTTCAATTGCCCCGGTTCCGTCCAGAGAACACAGATGGTGCCGATTCTTCAAATAGTGAAGTGAAAACATGGCACGCGCCGCTTATTGGAATTGCCCAAGGATGTGCTATTACACCCGGCATCTCGCGTTCAGGAACAACAATTTCGCTTGCTCTATTTTTGGGAATTCCCGCTAAAACTGCTGCAGAATACTCCTTTCTACTCTCAATTCCTGCAATACTCGGTGCAGTGGCGCTCAAAATATCGGACATTGAAAACACCGCCATTCCATTTTATATCATAGGAACTGGAATGTTTACCTCGTTTATTATCGGTTATATCGCATTGCGCTTTCTGCTGGTCGTATTAAACCGAGGCAAGTTCTCTCTATTTTCCTATTACTGTGTTGCATTAGGAATTGTTTCGCTTTTGGTTGCCCTAATCCAATAGGTGGCGACACATCCAAGTACCTTTTTATTGTAGTTTCGGACATCTATGGTTAAACCGATGCCGCTTAAAATGTTGCAAATCTGCTTTTCATTTTGAAGCGTGTTTCGTATCCACTTTTTACCTGTACATCTATAAATTAAACTGGCGAGATACATCCGCAACGGTTTCAACCTGAAACGTTTAAGATAGCGAAGTGGAAATCCTAATCCATGTCCAGAGATAGCGAGTGTGCCTCCCGGTTTTAGGACACGTGCAAGTTCGGTTAAGGCAACTTTATCATCAGGCACATGCGGCATAACGAGGAAACAGGTTACGAGATCAAAAGTTTCATCCGCAAAAGGTAAGGTCGGAAGTGATGCACAAATCAAGGTAGGAACTTTTGAAGGCGGGGTAATTAATTTCTCTATTTTGGAACGCCCAAGCGTTAAAAAGGTTGCATCTACATCAACACCGACAAGGAGCTGCGGGGTGTCTGCAGATAGCGCGACGAGGAGGTTTCCTGGACCGCACCCAACATCCAACACCTTTCTGTCAGTAGTTTTGATATTGAGTGTGCCAAGTTGCTTTCGTGTTATGCCTTGTTCCAATTCGTGATAAGCGTTCTGAATGTAGGCACGGTGCCATTTTGTTAATTCGTTTTTCTCCATAACAAAGAATTTACCCATTTACCAAGCCGTTGTGGAATTGTTGTCAGTTCTGCGCGAAAACAGATGAGTCCAGCATCATCACTGATTGAAATAACCTTTAGTTTATAAGGTGATGTATTGATACTATTCCACCCTAAATCTGTCGTGCGTGCAGAACGGAAACCTTCTGCTTTGACGATTTCAATCTCGCGTTCAGTATAATCCCCATTTGGATAACTGAAATGGAGACATTCAATCCCTAAATATTTCTCTAAATCCGTTTTGCTTCCACGAATCTCCTGTTTACATTCTGTTTCCGTACATTGTGGCAGGATCGGATGAAATCGGGTATGTGGTTGAAAGTCAACGTCTTGTCTCATTTCTTTCATTTCGGCTATATTAAGTGCTTGCCTATCTTGATATTCTTTTTTAGGCTTAAAGTTATTCTCCTGCTTCAGGAGTTTTAATCTTTTTGCATTCGGTAGTTTTTTTAAACGTACTTTTTTGGATCGGTCAGGTATTCTGAACCAAAAATGCCGATGTGTGTTGATAATCTGTGTGCATACATAGATTGTTGGACAAATGCGGTACTGCTTGATAATTGGTAAAAGCGCGAAATTGCCTGCGTGTCCATCGTCTATCGTAATCACAACGCTTTTTGGAGGAATTTCGGAAAAATCTTTTTTGTAGATGGCTGAAACAAGTGTCTCCAATGAAATAATTGCATAATGACGCGAGAGATACGCGATATGCCTTGTGAATACTTCCGGCTGCACATCGTGGTACAAAAGGATTGCAACACGGTTTCGGCAGATCCATTCTCGGATGAGCAACGGAATGCCGAGTAAGTAGATAGCGACTGAAATTGCATTTTTAGCAAAGTTTGCGAGACGGTAAGACATGATGTTCAGTATAAGAAACTTTGATAAATCTCATCTAATTTTCGGATAGATTCTACGCTATTAAACTTTTGTTGAATAGTTGCACGCGCATTTCTACCTAATTCTCCTGCAAACTTAGGCTCTGTCAGCATGCGATGCAATGCATCTGCTAATTCGCCCGAATCCTGCGGCGGAATTCGGATGCCGTTTCTCTCATTTTCAATCAAGTCTCTGATTCCCCCAACATCTGATGCGATGCACGGCATGCCAACACCCATTGCCTCAATCAAAGCATTTGGTGAACCTTCATGTAGCGAAGGAAGCACAAAGACATCTGCTTTTAAAAGCGTAGAAAAGACATCTTCACAAAATCCAGGAAACATCACCTTATCCGACAGGTTATGCTTTGCGGTGATTGCGCGGAGTTCTGACTCTAATTCACCTTCACCGAGGAATGTGCATCGCCACTTCACATCCTTGCGATTCAGTAAACTTAACGCCTCTATCAGATAACGGTGCCCTTTTTCTGGTGCGAATCGTCCGACACTCACAATTAACTTCTCTTCAGCAGCATCTCTTTGTTTATGAGTCCATACTTCTGTAGGTAATTCCAACAAATTGGGAATGCTGAAAATCTTTTTATTTGGATACAACTGGTGGAGGCGACGTTGAATCTGTTCTGAATTCGTTAACAGGCAATCCGCAGGACTGTAAATCAGTTTTTCTGTAAGCCAGAGCCGAAATTTGCTATATCTCGCGTGATAATCACCGCGCTGTGAGGCAATAAATGGAATCTTTCGCCATAAACCGAATCTACGGGAAATACCACAGAGGAAATTAGAATACCACAACCAGCTATGAACGATATCCGGTTTAACTGCCTTAATAATACCGCCAAGTGTGAAGGCTTTTTCAATTAATCTTACCCGTTTGTTTTCACCTGCGAGTGTCGTTACATCTCTAACGCAAGGCAGAGCGGCAAGTTCTGCAATACGTTCTCCTTCCGCGCGGCTTAGCACAACATAAACTTCATATTGGTCAGGTGCGAAATGTGTTAACGTCTTGAGTAATTGCGACTCGGCACCGTCTTTTGTCATAGAGTCAATGACATAGAGAATTCGCATTTGATCTATTTCTCAATTTATGAGTGATTCACTACCAATACGTATACAACAGAACTTCCGATATAATGAGTTGCACAACAAGCATTCCTGCAACCCAATATAAGTCTGAACGCGGGCGCGCTGTGAGATATTTTGCAACAGGAATAACGAGAAATGGCACCATGAAAATCCAGATACGTTCTACCTCCATTGTAAACAGAGTCGAGAATGTGAAAAAGAGAAGCGTTATTAGGAAGCCAATCACAAAAGTATCTGACTTTTCAGGGTTGAAAATCCACGGAATATGAATCTGATTGTTTTCCAGTTCGGGTGACGCGCTGTTCAGTTTCCATTCTTTAACTGCCGATATCAGTTGACGTAGCCAGACTATTGTAATTGGGATACCTACACCAATCAGGAAAGCGAAGAGATTCGCGAAACTTAGATGAAAATAACGGTCAATGCTTTCATAACCTTTTCGCATGCTTGCTTCATCTTTTTTGATCGCTGCCCAGAGTGCCTCAATGGGTTCGAAACCTGTTAGTACAAAAAGCAGTAAGTAGAATCCGATAAAACCTGTTGCTGCAAAGGCTAAGACCTTCAAGTACTGCACAACCCTTTTTCGTTCCAACAATGCGATTACGCACAAGAAAACGCCAACAACCACCGTTGCATAAGTCATAAACATACCGAGTGCAAGGGAAATACCTGTTAATAAACTGTGGGGACGGAATGTGCCCAACGTCATGTCCGGTGCAGTTTCTCTTTCTCTCGCTTCATAAAAAAGGTAGAGACTGAGAATTGGGAATACGCTAAAGGGACCGTCCATAGACGTTGTCGTAAACATCACGAAGTTTGGCGTGATAAGGAAAAGCAGCAGCGCATAAAGCGCAACCTTTTCGTCGTAAAGACGTTCCGCAAGTTTATAGAAGGGTATCACCGTGAGTGCAGTAAAGAGAACTGATGCCAACGATGCCGATACGAGATTGTAACCAAAGATTTTGCTTACAAGCCATAAGAAAACCACACCCCCTGGTGGATGTGTTCGCGTGTGCCCAGAGAGCGTATTGAATAACTCTGGTTTGCTGAAATCTCGCAAAAATGCACGGAGACCCAATTCATGAATACGCGGCACGTCGCCATAGTATTCCAGCCCTGATCGGGTGTAGGGTTCTAACAGTGCTAAAATCTGATTAGGATCGTCTTCAGTACCTAATTCTCGGAACCCATCAATTTGTGCCACACTGATATTGATAGCAAGAAAACAGACAATCGCTATACCGATTAGGCGCCGTGGATTAAGGGTATTTGGAAGGAGGTATTTATAGCAGAAATACAAGAACCCGATACATACAACAAGTGCAGGAAAAATCCACCAACTTAGATCGAGCTGAGGGACAGCATAAAGTGGGATAAAATGTCTGCTATAGTTGAGCGCGCCAAGGTCAAGTCCTGTCTCGCGCATGATATATACCACAAGTATGTGGTATAACCAGAAAAATAACGCGATAGCACAAACTTGTGCAACAATGGATCGGACCGCTTTTTGGAGAAAATGCATTTTTGCTTAATGTTACAAGAAAAGGCGGGATTGAACACCTGCCCAAAAAAGTTTATGTATCCGATGCTTGCCACTGTAGCGCTGCTTCTAATAATGCATTTGCTAAAAACTCTGGGTTTACCTCGTCTTTTCCGCGGAAGGTGCGGACCCGTTCACCACGAATCTTTAGAACGGCAAGCTCCTTCCCACCCAAATGGATTCCCACCTCAGCGTTACGCGTCTCACCAGGTCCATTAACTTCACACCCCATCACTGCTACAGGGATTTTGATACCGTGTTTTTCCAAAAGTTCCTCTGCTACAGTAACTATGTTTTCGTAATCAGCAGCAGGGTCGCCACGCCCACAGAACGGACAAGAGATAACATCTAATATATCTTCAGCCATACCAAGCGCACGCAGGAGTTCCTTGGCAGTCAGGACCTCTTCGACCGGATCACCTGTGATAGAGATGCGAATCGTATCCCCAATGCCTTCTAATAACAGTGTGCCAATGCCAAGTGTAGATTTAACATGTGCGCGCCGGGGTGTACCAGCTTCCGTTACGCCAAGGTGCAATGGATAGCGAACCTTCGCTGATAGCAATCTATTTGCCGCTATCATCCGAAGCGGATCGCTGGATTTCACAGAGATAGCAATATCTGTAAAATCGTGTTCTTCACAGATATTGACATGTCGCATCGCACTTTCTACCAACGCCTCTGCAGTGGGAGACGGGTATTTTTCCAATAGGTCTTTTTCAAGTGATCCCTCATTAACACCGATACGAATCGGGATATTTGCGGCTTTTGCAGCAGACAACACCTGTGCAATCCGATCTTCGTTGCCTATGTTGCCCGGATTGATGCGCACCTTTGCTACACCAGCATCTACAGCGGCGAGTGCATATCGGTAGTTGAAATGAATATCAGACACGATGGGTACTGGAGAACGTTGGACTAATGCGCTGAGTGCTTTTGCGTCCTTTTCTTCTGGCACTGCGACTCGGACAATCTGCGCGCCTGCTTCCGCGCACCGTTCAACTTGTGCTAACGTAGCATTGATGTCGTGTGTCAACGTGGTGGTCATCGTCTGAATAGAGATGGGACTACCACCGCCAATCCACACAGCGCCGACTTGTATTTTTCGTGTCGGTTTCCGATTATCAATCTGAATAAGTTCTTTCATATTTATTGGTTATCAGTAGTCGGTTTTCAGTTAAAAAGTTTTTGTACGGATTGTATTTAATTTAAATCTTTAAATTGTTTGTGTTATGTATTTCGGATTTGAATAATTGAGCCGTAACGAACAATCTGAGTCCGTTGTGTTGGCAACCAATAGGGTGGACAATATGCACCAAAAGTCTCAATTGTTGCAACTAATGCAAATTTCTCACAACCGAAAAGTTCTTGGTTATGTGTGTCCGTTATGTCTGTTATGTCTCTTCGTGCGAAAACGCGGTCGTAGGGTAAGTCTTTAATCAACGCTAACCTGTCATTGCTATATAGCGGTCCAGACACTGGTTTTGCCCAAGTGCCTTTTACGTCAGGACGTTGTCTAATTTCAAAGGAAGCGAGTTGACCATATCCTAATGTAGTTTTCTTACCAAGTCCAATCTGTTCCTTGAGTGCGAAATCTAACAACTTTTTAACACCGCTTTTATCACCGCGAAAGAAAAAGACGTAACTTTTAGTGAGTGGAAAATAAAGGCGATTGTCAAGTGCTTTCGTTGAGCCACCACCTGTATTTAGCGTACTCTTCAGACGAATCGGACGACCAAATGGTTCACTTACTCTTCGTCGTAATGGAATAGAATCTACAACTTCAGGATATACCTTAAATTGCTGACTATTGGAAGTGAAAAATGCCCCAACAGGTATGAGGACATCACCGTTGACATCAACGGGTAAACCTACCGAACAATCATAAAGTGGTTTTAATCCAGTCAACGGAATTTTGCTTAACGGCAATTCAAAGTCTATCCACATCTCCTGGTGACGTAACGCTAAATTCCATTGCCACAATAACTGTTTCGAAAGTTCGGGGTTTGCATTCAAAGCGTTACCAAGTGCAGCTCGGAAGGCGACATAACTTAGAAATCCATCAAGCGTAGGAAGTCCGATGACAGGTGCATTTGACTTTTCAGCAGTAGTAACAGCAGATGTTGCTAAATTTAATCGGAGTTCATATATTTCCTTTCCTGTCTTTACCCCGAATTGGTACTGTGCATCTTCGAGTAATTGCTTAATTAACAGGTCAGGTTGTAACACTGAATTAGAGCGGCGCAATGTCATTCGTTTATCTCTTCAGTCTGAACGGTTAATACTTTGAGAATATCATCTCGTTTTTCTGTTAGATAATTTTGGTAGGCACAAACCGCATCTTTGACGGTTTCCGGAAAATCTCCCGGATAATTCACTTGTTCTGATCCAACCAATCCTTGAAATTGAGTCCGGACTTGTCCATATCCGGCTGCACTTCTACCCCCGATTGTAGGTTGTTGTAGAAAAGTTGACAACCCATCAAATAAGCAACCGAGTTCTAACTGATCAACCGGATATTTAGAGTAGAATTGCTGCAATAACCAAGTTCCTGCAGGAATACATTCAACATAGTAAATCATCTGTTGGGGGTCTTGATTTTCCGTAGCAGAAGTTCCATCCGTTTGGGATTCAAGATCAACGAATCGCTGTCGCGTAAGATCCTTGCTATCATCCTTACGTGTGAGTGGACCGTCATTAAAGATTAGATTCCTTGCATTTGTCCATTCATTCATTGGTGGAATAATACTCATATCAAGTGACTCATACATCCCTTGCATTATTTCCTGTGTCTCCTCAGCACAAGGCACAATATGTGTCATCGCTAATTTAGAAGGAAGCATCACGTTACCAAATGCAGAACCCATCAACCGCATTGAAGGTAGATGATTAGCAAAATCATAGATCAGATTACCCGCTTTGCTCTTATCGGAGAGTGCACCACCGCTATACAAGATTGTGTAGACATCGTTATCATCGAATCTGAGTAGTTGTTTTCCCTGATTACTAAGGCGCGAACAGAGTGCGTCGGCAAGAATGTCACGTAGTTGACCTCGAAAACTGTTACCAGACAATGCAGGAACAGACACAGGCTTTCCTTTGTAAATGACGCGCATTTGTTTGAGTTTACTAATATTTCCAATAGTCTCTTCTGTGTGAATAATCGGCTGTTCGGCAAGGTATGCAAATGTTAACTTTACATCAACAAGAGTGTGATTAGTTTGTTTCATGTTATGCTTCTCCTTCACTTGCACCTTCAAGTAGGAGTTGGGCTTCATCTGCCTCATCAATTCCTCCCCGTGCGTCTTGATAGATTTTTTTCATGAGCATTACCAATGGTGTTGTCTCTTCTTTCAAAAGTCTCAATGCTTCATCAATGTGTTCCGTTTTAGACTGATAGATTGCTTCAGTTACTTCCCCAAGACTCCGTAATGTAATGAAATTGGGGGAAATAGCTAACTGCACATCATTTACCAAACTTCCAAGTGTATCTGCATTAGAGGCACGAATATACTTGACAAGTACGGGATATGGGTTAAACATATCCTTACGCTTAAATAATTTTGGGTCAAGCGGACCTCGCATCAGAAGGAGCGTTTGAACTGCCAACTTGACAGATTCATCTAAATCAAGTTTCCCAGTTGCTTGTAGTGCGTCAGTTAATGTCTCCTCTAAAGTCTTTGGCTTGTTTTGTTGCGTCATGGGCGAATTCTCCTAAATTTCATCCGTGTTTTGTGGTGAAAATAAATCAAGTTGTTGAGGTACACTTGTCTTGTTCTTCTCAGCTTTTGTCTGTTTTTGCGGGACTTCCTTTTGTTTTTGAAGAGCTTGCAAAAGTAGCAGGAGTGCAGGAAATTCCTCAAGAGCGTTTGCTGCATTATGTCTTAACTCCTCATATTGTTTCCAACTATCGGCAAAATCACCCATATTAATATGTCTGTCCCAGAAATTTTCTGCGTCTTTAAACGCTATATCCTCTAATGTTGAATTTTTTGGGAGTCGTCCTACATTGATTGTTGCTGCAGAACTATCAAGAACAGCTGTAACGGGATCGTTATTAGAAAGTACCAGTTTCAGCCATAGGTTTTTCTGGTTCACTCCTTTTTTAAAACGTTTGAGTTCATTCGTGACCTTTGTTAAAAGTTTTTCTCTTTCAAAAAATGCTTTTGTCAAACTTACTTGCACCTTGTCATCAATCAATATAGGTATGGTTGATTCGGCATTTACTGTAGTGATATGAGGTGCCATCTTAAGCAGTGTATGTTTTTGATGTGCAGATCGGTCAGGTTTTATAGTGGATCCAAGGGCAATCTCTATCGCGGGTGACACCTTTGACTCAAATGGATAGGCTTTTAATGTAATATCTGAAAAAATAAAGTCAAGATGTGGTAATAGACTACGAATACGATCATTTGATTCGTGAGTCAAAGCAATAGCACCAAGATATGGCAGTGGAAGGCGTTCATCTGGGACGAGTTGCTGCCAAAGTTTCACAATTACACGCCGTGACATTTGTTGAAAAAGTGTGAATTCCTGAGTTGTAACTGTAATACGGTTGAGTTCATTGCGAAAACGACCACCTATATCCAATGGTGGTTGTTCGATTGCTTCCAATTCTTGATCATCTGCAGCAAAGTGTGAAGCTGGCGCGAAAAAAGCAAAGGATCCGCGAAGTGACTTTCGAGCGGAAATGCCTTTCTTGGCTTCTGGTGAGTTGATCACATATAAATGCGTTAATGGGGCAACATCTTCTTCAAAACCAACAAATTCCGTGTCAACAAACTTGCTTGAAAACAACTTGTCTAGTGTTGTTGGGGCAGGAGGTAGAGTTGAAACAAACGGAGTACCAGTCAAACGGCAGACTTTCTTATTTGACGAATTTCTGATATTGGAAAGCATTTCCACAGGACGCTGGATGGCATCATTTAACGGACGTTTACCTAAGCGTCCGGGAACTTTACGTATTTCAATCTGGTTATCAAAAGCAGTTTTAAGATAATCAACACCATCTTTTTGTGTTAATATGTTAAAATCTTGTTCAAGTCGATGACGACTTGTTTCAAGTGTCATTTCCTGAATCTCCTGAATCTTTTTTGATAAGTCATCGGAATAAATTTGAGACTGCGGAACTGCAATTATTACTGTCCGGTTGTCTTGATATACCACCAACAGTTCTGACAATGACACACTGTTATCCAACATTTCATTAGGTAGCAGTGATTTTCCTGTTAGATCTGCAGTAAATGTTATATCAAAAGATTCATATTTGGATGCGGTAACAGGTGTGAGATGACGCATGACAAACGTGTTGCCATCCATGTAAACATCAAAATGTTTTCCAATTTTGTCCCAGATTTCAGAGTTAGTTGGCGGTGAAGAAAAAGTTATATTTGCCTTAGTATCAAATTTGAATTGGACTCGTTCAATTGGCACGCGTCCATCATCAATAAATGCCTGTTTTAATGCTTCGGCTACATCTTTTGTCACTACCTCAATAAAAGCATCGGCAATAACTGAACGAGTTAACAGCGTGGGCAGTGCTGGTTCAGCGGCAAAACTCAATTGAATGTAGTTAACGGTGGCACCAAGGTTTACTTGGTCACTCTGGTCTGAAATGAAATCGGATTCAAGCAACTTGAACTTAGGACAAGGCAGCTTTGTAGATGGATCCACTAGCCTTTTAGTCTTCCGGTCCCATAGTGGATGGTAAGGTCCCACTAATTTTGGATGATGAGAACTCACTAATCCAATAGGTATTTTTGTAAGGTTTGCGAATACAGCCTCACCCTTAGTAAAAACCCCGAAACCTGGGACGTGATACCAACCTCCCCTTTTCCAATAAAAAGCCGGTTTGTACAGATCGTGCCAGAGCCAGGCAATAAACTCCTCAACACTCGTTGAGCCAACCAATGCATTGAGCATGACATGAAGCGGAAATGAGGCAAGATTAATAGTATCGTGTGTGTCACCTGCTGAAGTTCTCGCTATGGGTCCAAAGTTGAATGATGTCACCCTGATGTTCCTTGTTAGATTTGATTGGTTGATAGTGCGTTAACAATTAGTTGGAAGAATATAGAACCAATGTGATAATTTCAAATTATTTTAAAGTATACCATCCCTGAAGCCTTTTTTCCACAAAAATCAGAAACTGTTCATTCTAAAACCACACATAAACTTACCTTGCTCGGACAAGTGCTGTAAGTGCCTCAAGGAAACGTTCATTTTCCTCCTGCTTGCCAATTGTAACCCGAATTGCATCGGGATAACCGTACCCCGCCATTTCACGCACGATAATCCCGTTTTTCATCATGGCATCCGCTAAATCAGCACCAGGTTGATTGACAAAAACCATGATAAAATTCCCTTCAGTTTTGATATAGCGAAGACCTAACTTGTCAAATGCTGTGTAGAGGAAAACCTTACCCGCTGCGTTCAGTTTTTGGCTTTTCTTAACGTACTCGGTATCTTTGAGTGCTGCCCGTGCTGCTGCTTGTGCAACTGCATTACAGTTAAACGGTTGACGAACGGGATTCATCGTTGCAATGATGGTGGGAGGCGCGATACCGTAACCAATTCGCAAACCCGCCAGACCATAGATTTTTGAAAATGTTCGTGTGATAATGAAGTTGCGTTCTTCCATGACGTAAGGCAATGTCTGTGGATAGTCGGGATGTGTGACATATTCATAATACGCTTCGTCAAAGATAACTAATACATTTTCTGGCACTTGCGCCATAAATTGTGCTGTTTCTGCAGCCGTAACCATTGTCCCCGTTGGATTATTCGGATTTGCGATGAAAATGGCTTTTGTTTTATCAGTGATTGCCGCTGCTATTGATGGCAGATGGTGTGTATTGTTCTGCATCGGCACAACAACTGAGGTTGCCCCACAGACTGTAGTAACAAGTTTATAGACAACAAATGCACCTTCTGCATAGATTACTTCATCACCAGGACCGAGATAGGTTTCACCGACGAGTTGCAGCACCTCGTTTGAACCGTTTGTTAAAATCAGGTGTTCTTCAGTAACACCAAGATGTTTGGCTAAATCTGCTTTGAGATAGTATGCATTTCCATCAGGATAAAAATGCGCCTGCTTGGCACTGTCTTGAATTGCTTGCATCGCTAACGGTGAAGGACCGAGTGGATTTTCATTTGATGCCAACTTGATAATATCAGAGATGCCAAGTTCACGTTTGACCTCTTCAATCGGTTTACCACCCTGATATGCCTTGATGGTTTCAATACCGGGTTTCGGTCTTAAGTTTTTCTTTTTTGTACTCACGGGTTTCCTACGTATACGAAAAAATTACATTTTATTTCTATTTTGAAGTTATTTTATTTTCTGCATTATAGTATAGCATAGTTTCCGCCTTTTTTTCATAACAAATTTAATCCTTTTAATAATTTTATTCAACTTGCTATCCATCAGTAATTGTGGTATAATTAAAATGGGTATTCTGAAAAGGAGGCGGAGATACGGATGGCATACATAATTTGTGAACCTTGTATAGACGTAAAGGACACCGCATGTGTTGAGGCTTGTCCAGTGAATTGCATACATACCGTTGAAGGTGAAAATCAGCTTTACATTGATCCCGGTGTGTGTATTGACTGTGCAGCGTGTGTTCCTGCATGTCCTGTGGAAGCAATCTATATGGAAAGTGAAGTGCCAAGCCAGTGGGAATCATATATTGATATAAACAGCAAATTCTTTGAGACATTTGTTTATCCTGAGAAAACAGATGACGGAGCTGACGGCACAGGACAAAGTAAAGGTAAAGAACAAGGTATTCCTGAAGAATTTGTGCAGCTGCCAAATGCAGTCGGATCGTCGCTACGTGCGCCTTTGGGTTTGCTAACCATGCTTGGACAACCGATCTTAGGTGCGTTCTCAGCGAGTTTCAAAGCACAGTTAGAAGACATGGCAGGAAATCCTCGTGTTTTCAGTGCTGCTGTTTCAACAGGCATAAACAGTTTAATCAATCTGATTCTGTATCCACTCGTGCTTTTCTTCATCGGAGTGAAGCAAGGCAATGTCAGCCTTTTTACCCCCACAGGCAATCTTATGATCTTTTTAGGAATAGTTATTGCTATTGCTGAAGGTATGTTTCGTTTTAAAGCAGAACTCACTTCAGCACCTGACGATGAACAAGCTCGCTATGGCGCCTCTTTCTACGGATGGATACCCTCACTCTTTGCTACACCGGTTCTCAAAGCGATGCGCTCTGCTCTGGTAAACGACCCCGCAGCACAGCGAACAACAATGCCCGGTGCTGTTCAGACCGATGGTTCAATTTTCTCCGATGATATAAAAGAACGATACCGCCGTTATGGAATGGTCAATCGTGTTTTGGAAATGGCAGACTATTATCGGATAGAGATTGAATTTCCACAATGGGTGCCAGATTCTTCTGCTAAAGAAACGTATGAACTCCCGGATAGAATGCCACATTATGACTATGAAGTTTATCTCAGTTCTCCTTTTGCTCCGGATGCGTCCCCTACACCAGAAAGCGTTGTGACCGTACAAACGCATCTTCCAAGGAATCCTGACAAACCTCAACAATTTGCAGATCCGCGATTTGAGAAGGTCGTTGGGCGTACCAGTTCATTTCCAGATGGCTTTAGAAATATCTTTCCTATTCAGGGACAACCCGAAGATTTCCACGCAAAATATAGGAATAGGATGCTTGAAATTATCGTACCGAAGACAGGAACGTATGATGAACTTGCGTTAGAACAACCTATTCACTATGCAAAGCTTAAGGGATAGAGAGAAGTTAGTCGCTTGGGATAAAAATTACCTTTGGCATCCTTTCACACAGATGCGTGATTGGCTGGCAGAGGAACCGATTATCGTTGAACGCGGCGAAGGGGTATACCTGATTGATATTAATGGGAATCGATATCTTGATGGGATTGCCTCTATGTGGACAAATGTTCACGGACTCAACCATCCTGAACTGAACACCGCACTTAAGACACAATTAGACAAGATTGCACATTCCACACTGCTTGGGTACAGCA
>LXNJ01000503.1_pt1 | contig 27471 bp, 19 predicted proteins | sample 809081 | NCBI WGS metagenome assembly LXNJ01 (sample SAMN04870510, study PRJNA318959) | sponge metagenome | biome: sponge; feature: marine sponge reef; material: water | host: Petrosia ficiformis | place: Greece: Milos, Mediterranean Sea | collected 2013-05-29 | depth 5-7 m | reverse complement strand
CTCCCTCCTCGAATCCCCCGATTCGACGCGGTCGCGCGCCTTGTCTACGGTCACAATGACTCGGCCTCGCCTGCAGAGCGACTTTATCAACGGACTGTTGAGCGTCCTGAGGAGATTTCGGCGACGGATGCGCGCACCCGCACGGCGCGGCCCGAACGCGGACGCCGAAAACGTCCATACGCACTGAACAACCGAAGAAAGGTCGCTTATGCCCGAATTCATCCGGTCCGACAAGCCCAATGTGCTGCTGATCTGCACGGATCACTGGAGTGGATTGCTCACCGGCGATGCGGGCCATCCCGTCGTCACCACGCCGACAATCGACCACCTCGCCCGGTGCGGCGTCAGCTACACCAATGCCTATTCCGCCTGCCCTTCCTGCATTCCCGCCCGACGCTCCCTGTTCACCGGCATGAGTCCGAAGGCGAACGGAATGCGCTCGTATGCCGAAGGCGTTGACTTTCCGGATGCGCCCACCCTTGCCCAGTGCTTTCGTGACGCGGGTTACCAGGCGTATGCCGTGGGGAAACTGCACGTCTACCCTCAACGCCACCGCGTGGGCTTCGATGACGTCCTGGTGGAGGAGCAGGGCCGCCACATTCATCATGACATTCCCGACGGGATGGCCGACGACTATGAGCTCTTTCTGGCCGACCAGGGGTACGGCGGGCAGGAATACGCGAGCGGCATGACGCAGAACGAATACATTGCCCGCGCCTGGCACCTGCCCGAATACTGCCATCCTATCAACTGGGCGGCGAGAGAGATGTGCAGGTACATCCGTCGACGGGACCCTCGAAAGCCCGGCTTCTGGTACCTCTCCTTTTCCGCGCCGCACCCGCCCAACACGCCGCTGCAGACGTATATGGAACTCTACCGGGATGCGCCCCTCGACGACCCGGCCGCGGGCAACTGGTCGGAAAACTTCGATGACCTGCCCTACCATATCAAAACGCTGAGCAACCCGGACAACCTCGCCATGGCGCGCGCAAAAGACCATGAATGGGAATTCGCCAGGCGCGCCTATTACGCAACGCTCACCCATATCGATCATCAGATCAGGATCGTCATCGGATACCTGCGGGAATGCGGGCTCCTGGACAACACCATCGTGGTCTTCACGAGCGACCACGGCCACATGGTCGGCGAACACGGGCTCTGGTGCATGACGCCGTTTTACGAAATGTCCGCCAAAATACCCCTGGTCGTCATGCCTGTGAAGGACGACGAACGTCTTCCTGCCGGAACCCGGGACGACCGCCTGGCCGAGTTCGGTGACATCATGCCCACCCTGCTGGACCTGGCGGGCATCCCCATACCGGATCAGGTCGACAGGCAGAGCCTCGCCGGCGACCGGCGCCGAAACGAACTGTACGGCGAACACGGTGAGGGGACCGCGGCAATGCGCATGGTGCACGACGGACGATTCAAACTCATTTACTATCCCGTTGGGAACCAGGCACAGCTTTTCGACGTCGCCAGCGACCCGCGGGAGACTCGCGACCTCGCCGGCGACCCCGGTTATGCCGACACCCTGAACCGTCTCAAAAGCCGCCTGGCGGAACACCTCTACGGCGAGGATCTCGACTGGCTGAAAAACGGTGAACTCGTCGGCCTGTCGGCCAGGCAATACGTGCCTGCGGCTTCGCGCGCGATGCGAGGCCAGCGCGGCCTTCGGTATATGTGACCGGCATCGTCCGGCGGAACGCCCGCGCCGGACCGCATCAGGAAGGAGCCCTTTATGCCCCCGACCGAGACCGGATCGCCTGCCCGAGCGGTTACGGTAATGATCTACACCCGATATGAATACCGGAAGGTGTACGCCCGTGTCCACATGCTCGGCGAAACCCATCTCGCCCAGGGCGGTAAGGTGGAACTGGTCCTGTACAGCACACGCTCGGGGGAAACGCGGGAAACCAGGGTCGTCAGCAACATCGGGCACGACGAAGTCGCCTTCGACACGGGGAACATACCGTCGGGATGCTGCGACTTCAGGGCGACCTTTATCGACCGGTCCGGTACCCGCTTCACCACCCGTACGCTACAGGACAAGTGGCCGGGGGACTTACCGTGGCTGGGGTCCCGCGAGGGGATCACCCGCCGGGTTCCCGGACCATGGACGCCGCTGAACGCCACCGAATCCGGAGACGACCTTGAAATCACCTGCTGGGGCAGAACGTACACCTTTTCGACAACCGCCTTCGCCGCCCAGGCGACGTCAACCGGCAGCCAGTTGCTTGCCGGCCCGCTCAGGCCGGTCGCCCGTGTAAACGGCAAAAAGGTCCGTTGGACCCGCGGCCGGCTCGATCTGATCTCGGCTGAGAAAGACCAGGCGGTGTTCAGCGTACGTTTCGAATCCTCCTCGAGTCTGGCCGTGTCGGCCAGACTCGAAGTCGACTTCGACGGGATGGCACGAATCGACTGGTCCGTCACCGCCGGCACGATCCTGCGCCTCGACGCGCTCTCGGTTGAAATGCCCGTTCTTAAGGACCACGCGAGATACCTGTACCACTTTCCCGGAAGCTGGGGTGAAGCCAGAAATGTCGGTGCGCTGCCGAAGAGCGATATCAAGATGGGGTTTCGACCGTTCATCTGGCTGGGTGACGAGGACCGCGGCATCTCGTTGTTTGCGGAATCGGATGCGGGTTTTCACGTCCGTAATCCAGGGAAAGTGACAGAAATCGTCCGTCGCAAGAACCGGGTACGGCTGCGCATCCACTGCGTCTCAACGCCAATAAAACTCCTTCCGGGCAGCCGTCGGGGCGGGCAATTTACAGGCTTCGGGACCGAAGACCTCAAGCCGCTCACGCCCGGAGGTGTCGTCGCGGACGAACTTCGCTACACCTTCGGATTCCAGGCCACGCCCGTCAAGCCCGTGACAGAGGACGCCTGGGACCAACGCGTCTTCTGCATCGGCCAGACCACGACAGGTTTCAGTCCCCGATTAGACGTGTCCGACGCCCTCCTGGACAGGTGCGTGGAATCCGGTGTCCGGGCCGTCGTCCTCTTCGAACACTGGGCCGACGCCGAAGCGTACACCCGGACACCCCATGCCGCCGAAATCCGGAAGATCGTCAGGGCCTGCAAGGATCGAGGCCTTCAGATTCTGCTCTACTTCGGTTTCCTGATCTCGGATATCATCGACGAATGGCAGGCCGTGGGCAAAGACGCGCTCATCCTGCCCAAGGGCGGATATCCTGTCTTCCACTACCAGCCGCAGCCGGAACAATCGGCCTGGCGGGTCTGCCTCAACAGCCCCTGGCAGGACCTGCTCGCTGACGGCATGGCGAAGATCATGGATGAATTCGACGTCGACGGCGTCTATCTGGACGGGACCGAATATCCGTTCGGCTGCTGCAACACCGAGCACGGATGCGGGCATGTAAGGGCTGACGGCAGCATCGCCCAGACCTTTCCCATCTTCAGTACGCGCTCCGCGATGCGGCGCATCTACGACATTGTAAAGTCCCGCAAGAAAGACGGCCACGTCAACGTACACAACTCCACATGCATGACCATGCCCACCCTCGGCTGGGCGACCGGCTACTGGGACGGTGAGCAATTCCAGGGTGTCGGCGGCGGGGTCGATGTTGCCAAACTTCTGCCTCTGGACGCTTTCCGCGCCGAATTCATGGGCAGGCAGTGGGGCGTCCCCGCCGAATTCCTCCACGCCGGCGCCGCCTACACGTATGAACAGGCCTGGGCGTTCACGCTTCTGCACGACGTTCCAGTACGGGCGCACAATGCCGACGATGACCTGGACCTCGCCGCCCGGGTCTGGAGGATCATGGACGCATTCGATCGCAAAAACGCCGATTGGATTCCCTATTGGCGAAACAAGGACCAGATCGGCGTTTCTCCCGGAAACGCTCACGCCAGCATCTATCGCCATCCGGAACACGGCGCCCTCGCGGCGATCTCCAATATGGACAGCAAACGCAGAAACGTCACGGTCAGGCTGAACATAAAGGAATTGGGACTCCGGGGCGCCCTGAACGCAACGGATACCCTGAAAAACAAAACCGTCCCGATAAGGGACGGTGTACTGGAATTTCCTCTTTCCAGCCTGGAGTGGAAACTCGTCCAGGTTAAAGAAGTCTGAGCGGCCTGTCAGGATTCATTCACGGCCTGCAAAAGGGCGTGGATGTAACCGTACGTATAGGCGAAGGCGACCTGCGCGGGTTCCTCTCCGGAAATACCGGGAACGTGATCGGGCATAATCATGTACTTGTAACCGACCTCATCGAACGTGCGCAGTGCCCTCAGCATGTCCACGTCTCCTTCGTCGGGAAACACCTCCACAAAGTCCCGGAAGCCACCCCTGATGTTCCGGAAATGCAGGTTGAAGATTTTCCTGCGCCGACCGAACCAGCGGATAATGTCGTAAATCTCCTCGCCCGGGTTTTCAAGGCTCTCGGATATCGTTCCGAGACAGAAATTCAGCCCGTTATAAGGGCTGTCGTACAGTTCGACGAACTTCTTCAGCCCATCCACCATCCCCATCACACGGGCGACCCCACGGTACGTCGCATCGCCGATCCCCGGATCGGACGGATGACAGGCCATCTGAATCCTGTACTCTTCCGCTACCGGCATGATGCGTTCGAGCCAGTGTTGGATACGTTCCCACATCGTATCGGCGTCGGCCGCCCCGCCTTCGAACGCTCCAAGCGATGGGTCCAGCTTTGCGTATTCGAACGACGACAGCCGCGACCCGCCGCGACCGTAACGGGATTCGGTCCGGAGGTGTCCCAGGATGGTAATATTGTAGTTGAGACCGCGAAGCCCCGCTTTGGAGGCCATCCTGACGATTTCGCACAACCGGTCGATCTGCCGGTCCCGCTCATCGCTCGGTGCGAGAAACACGGCGCCCGCCGGATTTCTGTACGCGCTGCCCGAACCGAGCGGGATGTGAATCATCTCGAGATTGATACCGTACCTGTCGAACCGTTCCCGCATCCGGATCAGCATCTCCGCCGACCATTCGGTCCACGGCTCCGCCGGCGTCTGGTCCACGTGATACACGCCCAACTGAGAAAGGACCTCTATATCGGTTTCATGCCGACATCCCACCTGCGTCCCTATGTACATGCCTTCGTCCTCTCAATGGATATTACCGATCGGGAGTTGGCGCCCGCCGGGTCTACAGTTTACCGATCGTGGCTCTGGAGGGCAGCGCCGCCGAAAACTGAGCGACGCTTTCCCATGGCGGCTTGAGCGCGTGCCGGGAGGCGACGGGCTCGGGCTGACGATAACGCACATGCACGGTATGCCTCGGGCGCCGGGTGTGTCGGACGGATCCGCAGTGATAGCTGCAATTGTTGAATACGATCGCCGTACCCCCACTGCCGTAGATGTCTACCCGGCCCGTGCGCCGGGTCAGTTCCCGTCCGAAGGCGTCCACCCAGACGGGACGCTCCGCGTCCACGTACCCGCCGTCGGCGTCGTCGATTCTGAGCCTGTCTCGTGCGCCCCAGCCGCTGTTTCCGGTGTGCGTCTTCGGCAGATTTCGTTTGGACTCGACGCTTTCGGGGATAATACTGAAGCAGTGGGACCCGGCGTCGACGTCCTCCATATAGAAGATCACCTGCAGCGCCGGCACGAAGAATTCGTTTCGCTCTGCGCCTTCCACGTTGCCACTGTCTTCACGATGCCACACCCGCGTGAGACACAGCGGATCGCCGCCGTCCGGATCATCCGGAGGCTGCACGTCGCAGGGCTCTCGCCTGAGAAACGTCAGGCCTGACATTGCGGCGCCCGGACCGAGAATGCGGCGGGCGAGCGGTGCGATTGAAGGATGACAGGTCAGCCTGTCCAGGGCCCCGGTCCGGTGGAGGAGTTCGGGCGCATCGCAGCCAACCGAAAGATGACCCGACGCCGCCGGCGACGGCTCCCAGTATTCCGGATGCGCGGCCCGGTCCGCGGCGATTCCGTCGTTAACTTCCGCGACCTCTTAATCCGTCAGCGCGTCGGGCACAACAACGTAGCCGTTTTCCGCGAAGAACTCGAGCGTCTCATTCATGCGTTTTCCCCTTCTGCCTTCCGGCATTCGAGCAGGGATGCATTGGCCGGCCGCGCCGAATCCGATCCGTCGGGCACCCTGTCATCCACAAAACCGGATCCGGTTGTCGCGGAGGGCATTGCTACGGCAGACAATTAGCAACCAACACACCACAAAAGTCAAGTCAAATTCCGCCATTGACGCAGCCATGCGCGAGGGTGTTGCCGGGTGGTGCGGCGATAGATATATTATGCTGCCGTTGGAATCGGTAAACGCGCATCCGCAGCCGACCCCGGGGGAATCGACAAGAGACCGACGGCGCATATGCAACGAATTCTGCCAGTGTCACGATCCGGAGGCCCCGTGCCCAGACTCAGATACGTGAACACCACCGATATTGAGGACGCAATCCGCCTGGGCTGCCGCACCATGTGCAGCGTGTTCAACGCGGATGACAATAACGTCCCCTTTTTCGGTTCACGCGTGCTCCCGGAAGCCCGGTTGTGCTTCAGTCCCGCGCATTCCGAGTCCCACGTTCCCGGGCGCCACCTGAACGCGTTGCTCAACGCCGAGGACGCGATCGGGATCGAGCTGGACGAACGCAGTATTGACAACCACGCCAACGCCGCCTTTCTTGCTTACAGCGGCCCGGTTGCCCTGCCGATCAACCGGGACGAGGTTGGCGGACGGCAGGTCAACTTCACACCACACAACTGCCGGGAAGGATTTCATGCGTTGTACCCGCTGGTACGTTTCCGACATTCGGTACGCGCCCGCGAGATCGCGGAAGCCAGTATCCGCACGATTCCGAAATACTGGAGTCCGGTAAACGGCTGGGACTACGATTACCTGGAAGGCGAACTCGGACTCCGGGTCCATCGCTCCACCTTTGTCGTCGGCCTGGGACGATCCATCGGGCCGCTCGTGAAGTATTATAAGGCAACGGGGTACGGCGCCGCACTCGAACTGGCCATCGTCCTCAAAGACAAGGCGCTGGAGTATTTCAACGAAGGCGGCGACTACAACCGCGAGACCTTCGGGGGGCATACGCACTCCACCACGTGCGTGATGTCTTCGCTGGCCCAGTTGGCCGAACTGACGCGGGACGCCCGCCTGATGGGCCGCGTGAAAGCCTTCTACGACAACGGCCTCGGAGAATTCAGCGATCCGCTTGGCTGGGTGATCGAAAACAGCGGTGACGAAGCCCCTGCCGACCGGGGAGAAATCAACAACTCCGGCGACATTCTCGAAACCGCGCTGATCCTGGGCCGGTGGGGATATTCAGAGTATTACGACGACGCCGAACGCATTCTGCGGTGCCACATTCTGCCTTCCCAACTGCGCGACGTTTCGTTTGTCGAAGATCCACCCAACCCCGGCGGCGATGACGGCAAACGGGCGGTCGCCGACCGGCACCTGGGCGCCTTCGGCTTTCCGGCCCCCTATGGCCACCATCCAATCGGCACGGAATACGTAAGCTTCAACATGGACATCGTGGGGGGAGGTGTGGGCTCACTCTGCGAGGCATACCGGGAAGTGGCGCATACCGGCGAAGCGGGCCACCGTGTCAATCTCCTCTTCGACCACGAAACGCCGTCCCTGAGAATCGAGTCCCCCTACACGCATCCGGTGCTGCGGGTGCGCGTTAAGCGTACCGGACCGCTGTGGGTGCGTGTCCCTTCCTGGATAGAAGCGTCAAAGATCAACATCCGGGGCGCGAGTGAAGCGCCGCGCCCCACGAACGGATATCTCTACATCGCCAGGCCCCCGCTCAACCGTCCGATCACATTCGAGTTCCCGCTTGTCGAACGTGAAATCGTCCTGCGTCACCGTACCCGGAAGATACGCGTGAGACTGCGTGGAGACGAAGTGGCGGCAATGGACAACTTCGGCGCGGATCTGACGTTTTTCGATCCGTTCGAGTAAACCTTCGGAACCAGCATTGGGAAACGCCGGCATCGCGTCCGCGGCTTCCCGTATGGCAGAGACAGACGCTCGCCAGGGAAAGGAGTACGGATTGAAGATTACCCGAATCAGCGCCACCCCGATCCGCGTACCCCGTCCGCAACCCTTTACCAGCAGTCTCGGGCGCAGCCAGGATACCGAGAACGCGATTGTTGAAATCCGGACCGATGAAGGCATTACCGGGATTGGTGAAATCTGCAGCATCTGGGACCGCAAGGGCCGCGGTCAGGCCGAGGACATCAACGATCTGCTCGCGGAGGCGCTTTTGGGCCGGGATCCTTTCAGAATCGCGGAAATCCACGCTCTGATGAACAGCCTCCTCCACCGCTCCGAGCCCGCGAAAGCCGGCGTGGACATGGCCCTCTACGACATCGTCGGGAAGGCACTGAACACCCCGGTCTACAACCTGCTGGGCGGACGGGTCCGGGACCGCGTTCTGCTGAGCCGTTCGCTCTCCATGGGCGAACCGGATCAGGTGGCCGAGCAGGCCGCGTCTCTGGCGGTGCAGGGATACAGGACGCTCAAGGCAAAAATCGGCATGGATTCAGACGCGGATCTTGCCACCGTCGAGGCCATCCGCAAACGCGTGGGGGACGACGTCGTCCTGCGGGTGGACGCCAACATGGGCTGGCGCAATGCCAAAGAGGCCGTGCGCAACATCAAGTCCCTGGAACCCTGCCGGCTCGAGCTGGTGGAACAGCCCCTTCACTTCAGCGATCTGGAGGGACTGCGGCACATCAGGAATCACGTAGATACGCCCATTATGGCCGACGAGAGCGTCTGGACGCCGGCAGACGCCATGGCCTGTATCAGGGCCGGTGCTGTGGACGTCTTCAACGTCTATGTTGCCGAAGCCGGGGGCATCTACCCCGCTGCCCAGATCTTCGCCATTGCCGAAGCAGCCCGTCTGCCCTGCATCATCGGCAGCATGCCTGAACTCGGCATCGGGACGTCCGCACAGGCCCACCTCGCGTTCGCCATGCGAAACCTGGGTTATGCCAGCGACGTCAACGGCTTTGTCTATCATGCGGATGACGTGATCGTCGAAACCCTGAAGATCGAGGACGGCCATCTTCTGCCGCCCCCCGGACCGGGGCTTGGCGTGAGCCTGGACCGGGACAAGGTCGACAAATATCGAATCGGGTAAACCCGGCCGCCAGACGTTGCGCGCCATCCGTTTACCGGGAGAACACGACATGACCACCGCCAGAGCCGGTTGGGCCGAAGTTGAAACAACGCCCCCGCTCGGGTTGCCCATGGGAGGGCGCGGCCCCCGCTTTTCACCCGGCGGACACGTCCTCGACCCACTCTTCGCGCAGGCCACGGTGCTGGAAGATTCCGATGGCAGGCGTACACTCTGGATCTCCGTGGACCTTATCGGGCTCTCGCCGGTTATCGCGGAGCCTCTCAGGTACGACCTCTCCGCGCTCACCGGCATTCCCGTCGAAGCCGTAATCCTGAATTATTCACACACCCACAGCGGTCCGATGGGCGGCTTTGAAGGCTATGCCACGCCCTTGCCCAAACCGCACGAACTCCAGGCGTACGACGAGTCCCTGTGCCGAAACATCGTCCGTATAGCGCTCGCGGCAGTGGAAAACCTGCAACCGGTTACGGTGACCGAATTCCGGGGAACGTCGACGGTAGGCATCAACCGCCGCAGAAAGGGCCCGTCGGGAGAGATCGGGATGGGTCCCAATCCGGATGGGGCACACAACCCGGACCTGTGGCTGCTCGATATCTCCGCGATGAAAGGCGGCAACCGGTGCGTGATTTTCAGCTACGGATGTCACCCGGTTATCGTCTACGGTTACGCCTGGGACGGCATCTCGGCCGACTTTCCGGGTGTTTGCCGAAATGTACTCGGATCTGAACTCGGCGCAAACGTGCATTGCCAGTTCATCCAAGGACTCGCAGGTAACGTCAGGCCCCGTGTCCTGGCGGATCTGGACCAGGGCAGGTTCCGAAAATCAACGCCCTCCGACACCGTTGCCGCAGGAACGGAACTCGCTGCCGACATTGTCCGGACGCTTCGCGGCGAAGGCACGAGGCTGGCGCTCGACATTGCCTCGGCTCAGGGTCGATTCCTCGCCCCGCGCGATCAGAGGAAGATACCCCCTGCGGACCACTGGCGCACCCTGTTGGATTCGGATGACGAGCTCAGCCGGAATCTGGGTGGCTACTGGGTCGAGCGGCTCGAAAGCGGTATTCCACCAGTGAAGGCGGTACCCTGGCCCGTCGGTCTGATACGCATTGCAGAGAAGCGCCGGATTGCATGGATTGCCGGCGAGGTCCTTGCCGAGTGGCTTGGTCTTGCGAGAGCCTGGCTGGAAGAACCGGACCTGATCGCCTGGGGCTACTGCCAGGAAGGGCGCGGTTATCTTCCTACCGACGAACTTCTGCCCGAAGGCGGTTACGAAGTTGACCGCGCCAACACGTACACAACCACCGGTCCGGGTCCCTTCGCCGAAGGACTCGACGCGTCGGCCCGGCAGACCTTGCTGTCGCTCGCCCGTCAACTCCAGGTCTGACGCTCCACCGGCCCCGGGTTCCGAAGCCCTTGTTATAACATTCATCCCGACAGCCCTATCAGCCCGTTGAAAAAGTCCATCCGGGCTGCCTGCCTGTGCGGTGCACGCAGACAGGCGTCCGGTCATTGTGGCCGTATTTCTGCGTTGCGACTTTATCAACGGACTGCTATACCCCTGACTGCACGGGTCGACATGCCCGCAAATTGGCGCGACAACGCCTCCACACCCTTCGACGTCCAGAAACAGCCGGCCACCGGATCACGCGGGGTTGTTGCCGCCAACCACCCGATCGGCTCTGCCGCGGGCGCACAGATGTTCGCCCTCGGGGGGAACGCCATCGATGCGGCGGTGGCCGCGCTCTTCGCACTCAACGTCGTCGAACCCCAGATGGTGGGCCTCTTCGGCGCAGGCTGGATCAACATCCGCCTCGCCGACGGCACGGCCGTCATTCTCGACACTTATGCCTGTGCGCCCGCCGCGGCGACGTCAGACATGTATTCACCTGTCTCCGACGCGTGGCCGGAATACATGCGGACCGAAGACGACGCGAACAGGACCGGCCCGCTGGCGATCGGCGTACCGGGCGCGCTGAAGGGCTGGTGCGAGGCGCTCAGGCGCTGGGGCGACCTGGACCTGAAAACCGTCATTCAGCCCGCCATTCAGGCTGCCGAAAACGGGTTTTCCGTGAGCCGGTATCTGGCCGAATCCGTGGCGCAGAACGGGCGGCACCTGCGCAGATTTCCTGAAACAGCCCGCATTTTTCTTCCCGGCGGGCGCCCGCTTTCCGCGGGCACCCGGATGGTTCAATCCGATCTCGCGGCGTCCCTGCGCGACGTCGCGGACGGCGGGCCGGACGTACTCTACAACGGACCTCTCGGGAAAAGGATCGTCGATCACGTTCAGGAATGCGGCGGCGTTCTCACCATGGAAGATATGGGCGCCTATCGCACGGTGCGGCGCAGAGCGATCCGGGGAAACTACCGGGGATATGAACTCATTGTTCCGTCTCCGCCCTGTTCAGGCGGCGTGCACCTGCTTCAGATCCTCAATCTGCTGGAGGGATTCAGCATAGCGGATCTCGGATTCGGCACGGACGACGGTATCCACGTCCTCGCCGAATGCTTCAAGATCGCCTTTGCCGACCGTACGAAGTATTCGGGCGATCCCGATCATGTGGAGGTGCCTGTCGAGTGGCTGGTATCGAAGACTTACGGAACGCACCGGCGCACGGATATCAACACGGCAGAAGCGGCCCGTATGGACCCGGGCACTCCCCCCTCAGCCGAATCCGCGTGTACAACCCACGTAACCACGGCGGACGCGGCCGGCAACGTGGCCGCAATGACCCAGACCATCAACGAAGGATTCGGTTGCAAGATCGTCGCCCCGGGAACGGGTCTGCTGCTCAACAACACAATGGCCCTCTTCGACCCTCACCCCGGTATGGCCAACTCAGTCGGTCCCAACCGCCGCATGCTCAGCAGCAACGCACCCACCATCGCGACCAGACGCGGCGACCCCTGTTTCGCGCTGGGCACCCCCGGCGGCGTGCGCATATTTCCCGCCGTCGTGCAGGCCCTCGTCAACCTGATCGACCACGGAATGTCGCTGCAGGAAGCGGTTGAAGCCCCCAGGGTATGGACCCAGGGCCAGGAACTGGAAGTCGAACCTGCGATCCCGGAGACCGTAAGAACCCGGCTCATCCACCGGGGCCACGAAATTCGCGAAGTGAACACCGTCGCCGGAGGCATGAACGGCATCGTCTACAATCCCGCCTCCGGGACCATCACGGGCGCCGCATGCTGGCGCGCCGACGGGTCTCCCGTTGCCGTAGCAGGCGGACCGGCACGCCCCGGGATCCGGTTCAGACCAGCCGTTGGCCGCACATAACGTTGGGTATCGCGTAGGTTTCCCACCTTCAAACCTGACAAGCCGTATGGTCGGCGCCTGCAGAATCGCGCCATTCAATTCTCCGGAGCCTGAACGGGGAGGCCCTTGCGTGATGGATGACTGGCTTGAAACGTGGCACGGCGAATTCGATACCACGGAGATGCTGGACCCCGGCCGATGGCAACAATTCCGGTCTCACGTCCGGCATCCCGCGACAATTTTCTCACCGGGCGATATCGGCCGTGCAAGAGAAAACGTCTCCACCCACCCGTGGGCACGAAGGGCCCTGGAGACGCTTCTGAAGAGAGTCGAAGCCGCCGGGACGGTTTCCCGGGCGTGGGCGAGGACCTTCGTGCCGTCAACGACCCCCTACTCACCCCATTTCACCATGTGTCCAATGTGCGAATTCGCGCCGATGCACGGCGCATACGACTGGAATCCGGGCGATCCTGCGCACATTCGATGCAAGGGCTGCGGTACGGTATTTCCAAACAGCGAGTATCCGGAAGACGTGGTTTTCGAAAGTCGCTTCGACCCCCGGCAGAGAATCACGCTATATGGCGGCAAGTCGTGGCAGGCCTACGGGTACGCGGCCATCCACTCCAGCTTCTCGGGTCATGCCCGCATCCATCAGTGCAGGTACGCGGCGAACACGGCCGAAGACCTGGCGCTGGCCTACGCGTTGACGGGAATACGGGATTACGCGTCCGGCGCCGCGACCATTCTGAAGCGTTTCGCCGACGTGCATCCCGCCTATCTTGTACATTCCTCGTATGGCGACATTGCGGATTTCGATCCGAAAGTCGCCGCGACGCGGGCCGACAATCTGCCCGAAGACGAGTGGTGTCCGCCGGGCAACGAACCGAACCGGAAGCTCCATCCCGGATATTGGGCCGTGCTGCGCTGGGGCTCCGCCGGCGGGATGGAAGGCACCTCGCTGCAGAAACTCATCCTCGCCTACGATCTGGTTGCTGAAACCCTGTCAGACGCGGAAAAACGGCATATCGAGCACGACCTGCTCCTGGACTCGGCCGTAATGCTCTACTCGGACGACGCCATCAACAACAAGACGGGGATGAACCGTTGCGCCGTCGGCCTGATCGGGTTCGTTTGCGGCGACCCGCTGCTGATCCGTTTCGGCCTGGACGGCTTTGTGAGGGCCGTGCGGGACTGGTGGCTGCCCGACGGCGGAACACCTGAGTCCATTGGATACGCAGGCATGATGTTGTCCGGTATCTGGCGCATTGCCGAAGCGCTCAAGCGCTATTCGGATCCGGATGGCGTGGACTTTCCGTCGGCGCCGCTGCATCAGGTGGACCTTTACAGGTGGCCGCGCTACCGTGCAGTCTGGCAGAACATGGCCCGTCCGCTTCTGCCGGACCTGAATTATCCTCTGCTGGCCGACAACCGGCTTCCCTGCCACCTTTCCGCCATGTTCGCCGACATCCTGGCACGCAACTATCCGTCGGAAAACCACCGCATGCTTCAACGCGACGTTGCGAGGAAAAAACGCTGCTATGCCGGCCGCATCGCACAGTTCTGGTACGGCGGCAACCTGGACGCCGCGGCCGCCTTCTACCGGCAGTCCGCCGCACTGCCGGATGAGCCGCCCCGGTTCACAGACGATCTCGGGCCCTACCTGAACATCGGAACCCAGCGCACGGGAAAAAAGGGAAACGGCTCTGCCGTCATTCTGTACGGCGCAGACTGGAAGGGGCACCACCACCACGACCATCTCAATCTTTACTACTGGAAGGAAGGTCGGGAACTGCTCACCGATCTCGGCTATCTGTGGGATATGGAAGACCTCCGTTACGGAGTCAACCGTACCCTCGCGCACAATCTGGTGGTGGTTGACGGTGAGGAACAGGCATCGCGCGGCCGCCGGGCAACCTTTCACCTTTTTTCGGCATTTCCGCGCGCGAAGGTGATGGAGGCCTCTTCCAACGTCTATCCGGGCGCGTCGGACTACCGCCGGACAATCGCCACCGTCGGCAGCGGACAGGACGAATACATCGTGGACATCTTCCGCGTCAGGGGCGGCAAACGACACGACTGGGTCATGCACGGACCTGACCGCTCCCTCACGCTCTCCGGCATGCAGACCAACCCGGCAGACGATATTGTCTTCGATCTCAAACAAATCCGAAATGGCCGGTCGGTATCCCCCTGGTCCGCCGCGTGGACGTCCGGCAAGGGGACTGCTTTCCGTATGCACGTCCCGGCGTGCGAAGCCGAACAGGTGTTTATCGGCGACGGATTCGGACAGCGCAAAGCCCGCGACAGGGGCGCCGCCATACCTTACATTGTGCGCCGAAGAAACAACGGCGCCAGTACCTTCGTTACCGTGTATTCCGCTGGCGACGCCGTCAGGTCCGTCCGCGTCTCCTACCTGAACCGGGCTACCCTCGGTGCGGTCGTAGAGGTTACCACGAACGCCGGGAAAGACACATTAATCAGCGCCGGATGCGGACAGGCACCCGAAGTTATCCGGCACGGCGATCTCCAACTGAGTTTCCATGGCCGATTCGGCCTCGTTTCCGGTAATCACGCCTGGCTGGTGGGAGGCACAGGCCTAAGACATGGGGAGATCTCCCTCGCGCACGCCTTCGCGGCGCTGTCCGGTCCCGTCCTGGAAACTTTCGTGACCGACGGCGAATCCGGCCTGGTGACCACCGGCGAAGCGACCGGGTTGCGTGAATTGGAAGGCAGGCACATCTTCGTCACCGACAGCCGACAGATGACCCGTGCCTACCCGGTCCTCGCCTTGGCCGAATCCGAAGGCAGGCCCGTACTTGTCACTCGCAGCGGCGACAGCGGCTACGATATCCGTGCCGGAGAGACGTGGATGGCGTGGTCCGAGACCTCCTGACTGCCGGCACAGGCCCTCGAGGCAACCTGACGGGAAATGTCGGGCCGGACGCCTGTCTGCCTGCTTGCGCGCTGCGCGCAGGCAAGCGTGCACCGCACAGGCAGGCAGTCCGGATGGGATTTTTCAACGGGCTGTTTAGGGAACTTCGAACCGGTGGGAGCGTTTCAAGGTTATCTGCTGTTATCGACTCTCCATTTTTGCGCAGGAGGCCTGGGTGATGCCCGGCACTCTCTTCCTCACGCTTTCGGTTGTTGTCTCTGTGCTTTTTTTCGCGGAACCGGCGGTTGGAGCGCCGCCGGCGCCGGCCAATTCGCTGAAAAGCCGGCTACCACAAGGCGCAAATGGTCCGTCCAGCCTTGAAAGGCTGAAGGGGTTGCAACAGAGGCTGAATCGAAAACGGGATGTTGAGACGCAACCGTTTATGGTCGCGCTTGAGAGGCTGTTGGTACCGAGATCATCGCTGGATAACATGCCTGTTGCCAACCCAGGGTCCGGTTTTAGTTATAACATGCCCGTTGTGGGACCAAACCCCAACATCGACTACAAGCTGCGTATATACGGAACCCCGTCCGTCACAACCGTCATCGAGTCAATCCGGCCCCAATCGCGAAAAATCAAGCCGAAATGACGAAACAGGGCACTCTTCAAAAAAAAGCTCCGGGTTCTTCCCGAAGCCTTTTTGCTGTTTGATTCGAAGGGTTTTCCGGGCAAATACAACCCGGATCCGTATTCGTTATCGCGCTACGCCAGGGCAAGCGCCGCATCGATCAATGCCTGTCCCGCCTCCCACGTCATCGGCGCGGGCAGATCGGAATTGAACATGAACGCGGAGCGGATCTCGTAACCGCCTCCATCCCACGCTCCCTTCGACGGGAAATAGCCGGCATGCGCGTTCGCCTGATTCACCACCAGCAGACGGTCGTCCGGCCATCGACGTCTGAGTTCGAGCCCCCACGAACCGAATAACTGCCCGGGGAAACACGCCAGGAAGACGTCGCCGATCCGAAACCCTTGCACCTCCAGCCTCACCGTGTTGGGGACCGCATCACCGGCCGCTCGCATCGCCAGTTGATCCCGCGCCCAGCCGGCCTGGTACGATTCAGGTCCGGAACGCGCCAATTGTTCCTGAAGATCTGCACCTGTCGGCAGTGTATCCAGCGGGCACGTGCAACAAAGCCGCTGCGCGTCGAGTCCGGAAACACCGGTCTGTTTCATGTCCGCTGCCAATTCCCGCACCGAACCCGCCAGCCCGCCGCCGATCTTATTGACCTCTGCGAAGTTCTGCTGCGGCCGGTACGGCCCCACGTCGCCCAGGCAGCCGTTGAAAAAAGCGGTCGTACCTCCCCACGCTTCTTCCAGTTCATTGCAGACCACACCGGGAAAGTCAGGGGACCAATAGAGATTTTTCCCGGTCAGGATGGTCGGATGGCAGCCGTAGTTCACCCACGCGGCCACGGCGTGTCCGTCCTCTCCCGAAAAACGCACCAGCCCGAGCGTGGAATCAATCGGTTGACCGTCCTTGCGCCGGTTATGGTGAAACCGGGGTTCCCGCGTCTGCGTGAAGCCAATCGTAACCGGCTTCAGATCATTGGATGCTCTGATCACCGCATCGACAATCCGTTCCTTCAGGTCACCCATATACGAAGGGTCGGGTGCATCGTCGCGGAACCGGGTGGTTACCGGTCCCGAGTGGGTGTGCGTCGTCGCAATGAGAATACCGTCGGTTGCAATTCCCGTGCGTTCCCGGATCGCCGTCCGAATCGTATCCGTGGTGTGCCCGCTGAATCCGACCACGTCGACGACGACAAGCGCAACCCGAATTGAACCCTGCCGGCATACAAACGCCCTCGCCCACAGCGGCAGATGGGTACCGATTGCCGGGCTCTTGCGACCCGAGTACCCGGCCATGGACATTCCGACCGGCGGCGTCACGTCGACCTTTGCCGCGCCCATCGTCAGCCTTTCCGGCATAACGTCCTCCCTGTGTCCCGTCCCGGAAATACATCACTATTCTCCCACCGATTCATCCCGTCCCGAGGGCCGAATTCCGGCAGCCCGTTTCCGGGGCCGAACTCGAGAATCCCGCTGTATTCGATTCGGTGGGTTCGATGGAATTATCCTTGACACGCACACGCCGTTTCTGTATTTTAGGCGCTCGGAATTCTGGATGATAATCGCGTGTTTTTCATTGCTTTAGCAGTCCGTTGGAAAAGTCGCTCTGCAGGCGAGGCCGAGCCGTTGTGGTTGAAGACAAGGCGCGTGACCGGGTCGTCCCCGGGGATTCGGGGAGGGAGTGCAACGCAGTAATTCGGCCAGAAGGGCCGGCCGCCTGTCTGCGTGCACCGCACAGGCAGGCAGCCCGGATGGGCTTTTTCAACGGGCTGTCAGCCACCCTAGCTCAGCTGGTAGAGCAACGCATTCGTAATGCGTAGGTCAGCGGTTCGAGTCCGCTGGGTGGCTCCATTTACATGAAAGGGCCTGTGTGATCGATTACACAAGCCCTTTTTTGTTGCCGGCTGATTCCCCTGGCGAGGTTAAACGACAACCGTTTCCCGCCGGTTCTCCTTCCACGCGTTCCAATCGCTCAGAAAGCGCTCCAGGCCGTCGTCCGTGAGTGGATGCGCGAGCAGCTTCTTCAATACGTCGGGCGGCAACGTGGACACATCCGCACCCGCGCAAGCGGCGTCGATGACGTGGAGAGGGTGCCGCAAACTGGCTGCCAGGATTTCAGTTTCGAATCCGTAATTGTCGTAAATCCGACGAATGGTCCTGATCACCTCCATTCCGACGTGCCCGATATCGTCCAGGCGACCCAGAAAAGGACTGATGTAGCCCGCTCCGGCCTTCGCCGCGAGCAGCGCCTGGTTGGGGGAGAAGCACAGCGTCACGTTGGTGCGGATCCCTTCATCGCTACAGGCCTTGATCGCCTTCAGCCCTTCCAGCGTTATGGGAACCTTGACGACCACGTTGTCGTGTATGCTTGCCAGATGGCGCGCCTCCTCGAGCATCAGTCTCCACTCGGTGCTCACGACCTCGGCGCTGACCGGCCCGTCCACCAACTCGCAAATCTCGAGTATGATCTGCTCAAACGTGCCTTCTTCCTTTGAAATATGCGTCGGATTGGTTGTCACGCCATCCAGCACGCCCATCTCGTTGGCCTCGCGAATCTCGTCCAGATCGGCCGTGTCTATGAAGAACTTCATCGCTCGCCCTCCTGCGGTTTGGTTATCGAGGGAGACCCTGGTTGTCGTGGATTCGGAGAATCTTCAAATTGCAACCTGATCATGCCTGCTGATGAATCGAAATGGGGCACAGGTGACTCAAAATGCTCTGTCAACGAGAAAACTGCACATCTCCCGCATCGTTTCCCGGGCCTCGGAGGGAGGAATGGCGTTCAGATGCGCTTCCGCGTCCGCCGCCCACGCCCGGCAGGCGTCTTCCGCCCGTTCAATTGAACCATAATGCTTCATCAGTGAGATCGTCCGTTCAACCTCGTCCGCCCTCGTCCGTGACCGTTCCCGGTTCAGGATTTCCCGCACCCACGCCTGTTCATCCGGAGAACATCTGTGGAACAGATCGATCACCATCAGGGTCCGTTTTCCCTCCGCGATGTCTCCGCCGCGTTCCTTTCCGTAACCTCCGGAGGTTGTCGCCGGGGCCTGGTGTGCATCTTCGGCCCGAACGGTCAGATTCAGCAGATCGTCCCTGATTTGAAACGCCACCGCCATTCGCTCGCCGAACGCGCCAACCGCCCGTTTGAAATCCGGGGATGCACCTGCGACGATCGCACCCGCGGTACACGGCCCTCTCCCGCTGTACCAGCCCGTTTTCAGGCGCAGCATCTCCAGAAAACCCCCAACTTCGGGGACCTCGCCAGACTCGATCCAGCCGATGTCGTACGCCTGTCCTTCAAACGTGCGCTGGGCGCCGTGAAGCATTTCCTGAATCAGGTCGAGCGCCACGGCATCGCCAAGAATCTCCCGGTTGCTGGCGAGTATTTCGAACACCTTCGAATGCAGCGCGTCGCCCGCGTTGACGCTTAACGGAACACCGTGAAGATGGTGCAGACAGGGCTTGCCCCTGCGCATTTCCGAGCCGTCTTCAATGTCATCGTGAACCAGCGCGAAAGACTGGAACATTTCAAACGCCGCCGCCGTCCGCAACGCCTTCTCTGCGGCGCCTCCAAGCCCCTCACACGCAAGCAGCACGAGTACGGACCGAAACCGTTTTCCGCCGCGAATCGGATAATCCCGCATGGGTTCGTACAAATAGCCGAATGGCTCGGCCTGAGGCAGAAACCTGAATAGCTCTGCATCGATGAGGGGTACAAAGGATTCGAGATAAGACTTCAGGCGATCGTTCACCGGCAGATCCCTCGCACTCTTCTCCACAGCGTCGATTCCGGCTTTACCTCGGACCGTTATCCGGGCGGCAAGACGCCCATTGTAAACACGATGCATCGGCGTCGATCGTGGCCGTTATGAGGAGGAGACGAAAATTTGCAGTTACTGGTACCGGATAGCTTGATGAGCAGGAGTATTACACAGGAAGGAGGAGGTCGGGGAGGAAGTTGCCCGAGAATATAGCGACTGGCACAAAAGCGGTCAACCGTTTTTATATTCCGGCCGGGGACGCAGCGAACCGGCCGCCCGGACAGACGGGAGATGCGTCTGTGCGCTAACCGTTACCAACGATAGGCATCGAAAACGATCCTCAGGTCCCGTCTGGCCCGCAGATAGCTGGAATACGGCTTCCGGCTCCGGTCTTCCAGGCAGCGCAGGAAGTCCCTGGTCATCTCCCCAAACCCCATCAGATCCGATATTCCGGGAAAGTAGAGACGGACGCCTCGAGGACCCTTCCGGAGTACATAAAGGCCATTGCTTTCAAAGACGATCCGTCCTTGCGTGCCTTGAATCCGGGAGTGCTGAAAGGCGCCCCTTGCGCGGCATTTCGTATTCCACGAATACCTTAACTCGGCCGTCACGTTACCGGGATAGGTCAATTCAATGACCGACGTCCGCTCCGGTTCTCCCTCGCGCCTTCCCGGAAACCGGCCATTGACGCGTTCCGGAGCAACCTCGAACATCTCGGAAATCAACGCGACAAAGTGAATACCTCCTTCGAGCAAGGCGCCGTACCGGCGTTTCCAGCCGGACGTCGCCTGCGTGAACATCTTCTTCACGTGTACAGTCCTGATGTCTCCAAACCGGCGCTGGGCGATCAATGCCCTGATTCTCCGGAGCAGCGGCTTGTAATAGTAGTTTTCAGCCACCATCAACAGCGCTTCCGGACGCGAAGCCACCGCCGCGCCGACCGCTTCCAGCTCCTCCCGAGATACGCACATGGGTTTTTCGACCATCACATCCTTACCTGCCGAAAGCGCACGCATCACCTGGTCCTTATGGAATTCGGGAGGGGACGCAATCACCACCGCGTCGATGACCGGCGATGCCAGCGCATCCTCCAGACGGCGGAAGCTGCCGCTACCGCGAAACTCAATATTGTAACGCCGGGCGCTTTCTTCGGATCGACTGCAGAAAAAAAGCTCGGCGGCGCCCGTAAGATTTTTCGCGTGCTGGCGGGCAATGGTCCCGCAGCCCACAAGACAGATTTTCTTCATTTCTCTGATTCCGGACAAGCGACGTCATGTTCCGGCCAGCCTGCGGACGGCCGGGGAGCGGATCTCTATCCGTATTCGGCGCGAATGACATCTGCGACCCGTAATGCGTTGGCCGCGATTGTAAGGCTTGGGTTGACGCCTCCCGACGTGGGCATGAAACTGCCGTCGAGGACAAACAGATTGTCAACGCCACGAAACCTGCAAAACTCATCCAGAACGCTGTCCCGGGCGCGGTTACCGAAACGCAGCGACCCAACCGCGTGGGAAAACGTATCCAGATTGTAGATTCGGTGATACAGGCCGCCCGCCTGCTTCAGGATGCGCCTGGCCCTGTCTGTCAGGTATTCCCTTCGGAGGCGGTCTGCCTCAGAATATCGATGAACCACACGGGTAATCGCGATTCCGTAGTCGTCCATTCGAGTGGTCAGTTGCACACGGTTTTCATATCGGGGTTCGTCCTCCGCGATGCAAAGCAGGTTTTGGAGGTAACGCGTTACAAGGGCCGACAGACTCCCGTATCCGAAGGGCGCGTAGTGCTTCAGCACTTCCGGCGCGGGTGTGTAGATGTCCTGAATCGTACCCACCGACGTGCCCAATCGGTCTCTCAGGTCTTCATAGAAATCCGTAAAGCACAATTGCTTGTGAAACGTGCGGTCGGGATTGGTCCGAAACGGAAAGAGACCGGTGACCACGGCATTGCAGTGCCGCATCAGGAATCGGCCCACCAGCCGGTGATTGTCGAGTCGCTCCAGCCCGGAACGCAACAGGATGGCCGGGCTCTGCAGGGCCCCCGCGCTGAGTATCACGATCTTTGCACTGAAATCGACCGCCCGTTTTGTCGTCCCGTCCAGACACCGGACCCGTACGACCCTTCCGTTTCGGGTTTCCAGTTGCCGTACGATCATACCGGGCATGACTGCCAGGTCGAATGCCTGTGCCTTTGCCAGAAGTGTCATGGCCACGTCGTTCTTGGCTTCGATCCGGCACGGAAACCCGTCACAGGTCGAACATCGGATGCATACCGGACGGTCTTTGTTCGTGAAATTAAGCGCCAGAGGAATCTTGAAGGGCCGGTGACCGAGCGTCTTTGCGGCCTCGAATATCCGCTTCGCCGGAGGCGCGAGTTCAATCCCTCCGAAACGATAGGCTCCGGACCTCGGCGGCTCGTGCACATCCGCCCCCGCCTGACCGTGTACCTCCAGGAGATGCTCCGCCTTCGTATAATACGGCTCCATTGCACCGTAATCGATCGGCCAGTTCGAGAAATCCGTCTCACGCAACCGCAGCGACGCCCCGCCGTAGAATACCGACATGCCGCCGACCGCTTCGTTCGGATACACGGTGTGAAGGCCCCGTTCACCTTCTATATCCACCGGCGACCGGCTTCTGTACCTCTGATCGATCAGGATCCCGCGCGGGCTCCAGTCCAGCACGTCCCGTTTCACCCACCCGCCGCGCTCGAGAAGCAGCGTGCGGAAACCCGACCGGCTGAGCGCGAACGCCGCGGCGCCGCCCCCAAGACCCGAACCGATCACGATGGCTTCATAGGGTCGTGAGCTCATAAACGTACAGAACCATCAATCCGGCGATAATGATCCACGCCATATAGTGGTATCTTTCGCGTGTCTCAATGCTCCGTATGATCCGCGGCAGGTCCGGTCTGAACTTGCCTGACATCGTGCGCTGCACGTACGTCTTGTAATACTCAACCAGAAACCGCTCCAATCCGCCGTTCATGAAGATCAGATATCCGAGCGGCGCCGGCGATAACGGATCGTTTGAATAGTAAAACAGGGGCGAACAGACGGCGAGGACCGTTGCGGAGCGGAAGAATTTCAGCGGCGCGAATCCCTCAAAGGGAGCGTCCTTATATGCTCCTCCGAGAGAAACCAGCATTCCCGTGGAAAAGGCGACCGCTGCGAACACCGCGAAGTCCACGATTCGCACTGAGAGAAACAGCAGGGAAAAGACAGCCGAAACCAGAACAACGCCTGAGAAGAGCCGCAACGGTTCGCTCGTAACCGGCCGGCCGAAGAACGTGATTCTGGAAGGCACGGCGTATTTCGACTGATCTTCCGACCTGAAGAATCCCTTGTACAGCTCCGCGAGGAACCGTTCCAGGCCCATGGTGGCAAAGAAAACCTGAAACAGGCTCAATTGGCGGAAATCTTCGGCAAAAGCGGGCAGCCAATAAAGCGCGCAGAAGATAACGGCATGAAAATAAACGCTGCGGGGAAACGTGCGGCGTTTCATGCCCTCAAAGGGGGAGTCCTTGAATGCGCCCCATAACGACGTGTACAAACCTGAAGTCAAACTGACGAGAAACGGCAACCAGAAACTCATAGGCGGGCGCCCCGACAGCCGTCAATAAGGACAGAACACGCGTCGGACCGCGTCTTCTGTCTTCGAGAGGATTTCAGGTCCCGTCGGTACTGCCGACGCATTCGAGCCAGACGGACTCCTGCCTCGCAACGGGCTATCGGCCCGTTGAAAAAGCCCATCCGGGCTGCCTGCCTGTGCGTACGCACGCAGACAGGCTTCCGGCCACAATGTCTCGGCCTCGACCGCAGAGCGACTTTTGCAACGGACTGCTATGGCCGCGCACTCCCGACTCTGACCGGACCTCGCTTCCGCTTGATTCGATCGAGAATTTCGAGTACCGCAGGCAGGACAATCACGGCCGCCACGAAACAGGTCAGAAGGCCGATCACGGCCAGTTTCCCAATGGAATTCAAACCGGGGTGCCTTGCCGTAATCAAGCCGAAAAAGCCAATCATCGTCGTCATCATCGATACCATCATCGCGCCTCCCGTATTCCGAAGGATCACTGGCATCGAATCCGCGCCTTCCTCCTGATACCTGTGAAAAAGGTGCACGCCGTTATCGATGCCCATCCCGATGATGGTGGGCAGGGCAACCATATTGTAGAAATTCAACTTCATCCCGGTCAGAAACATACTTCCGCACATCCAGATGGCGCCGCAGATCAACGGCAACATGACCAGCAGCCCGTTTCGGATGCTTCTGAAATCGATGAACACGATCAGGAAGACGACCAGAAGTGTGATGCCAATCGCCCACCTGCTGTCCCGGATCATCAGTTTGAGCATATCCGCGAATATGATACTGGAACTGGATGAATAAAAGGCCCTTCCGGATTCGGTCGTAATCAGGTGGATGTCGTTCGCGAACTCAATGGCCTGTCGTCCGTCTCGAAGTTGCACGCTGGGATAGATGAAGGCAAAATGGGCACGGCTGCCGTCTACCGTTGCAAACTTGCGCAGGATGTTCTTCGGCAGGTCGTCCACCCTCAGTTTTTTCACGTCCATCAATTCGCGCAACTCGCCCACTCGCTCCTTTTGCTCGCCTTTCAGCAATTTCGCACCTTCGCCGTCCACCAGTTCGCGAAGTTCGGCGATCAACGCCAGTTTCTCGTCCTCCTGTTGGGGAAGAAAGGACAAAAGCGTTCTGATCTTGTCAATTGTCGGCGTTGGATCGTCGGATGCGATCTTGCCGTTTACCGCATCGACGATTTCGTTCAGCTCCTCTTTGCTGTCGGCCAGTACGACGCTTGGCGAATGCGACTCGCCCCTGAATTTCGAGAGCGAATTGATCTTGTCTTTCACCTGCTTCGACGTCGCAAGATTGGAACGTAAGTTGGTGAAGTCATATTCAAACTGGATCCGGTCGAGATTGTATGCCAGGTAGGCCGTAACGGCGATCGCAACCGCGAACACGGCCGGCGCCATCGGAAACCGGCCCTTGTTGGAGCCCCGGTGGTGTCCAAGTACATGCCGCATCCGCACGAGCTTCAATCGCTCGTCGGCAAGAACGAGAAAGGCCGGCAATACAACTGTCATTGATATCAGCGACATGATGATTCCCGTGCCGACGATAAAGCCGAATTCCGAGAATCCCTTGAAATCCGTTATCGTGAGCGAATAGAACGCCATCGAGGTGGTCAGCGCGGCCGTCAGAATGGCCTGACCCGTCTGGATCAACATCGTCTCGACCGACTGCCTGACATCCATGTTCGCCATTCGATCTTCCAGATACCGGGAAAACATGTGAATGCCGAAATCGATTCCCAGGCCGAACAGAATCACAAACAGGAATCCGGTCATTGTGTTCAGGTTGCCAATCGCCCAATAGGTAATGGCAAAAGCCCACGTCAGCCCCATAACGAGCGGGATGGCAACAAAAAAGACAGCCAGCGGCTGCCTGAAGTAAAACGTGAGGAGCAAGACGACGCCTACAAATCCGAAGATGACTGTCGACTTGATATCGCCCAGAATGACGTTGTATTCATCGATCTTGTTCTTATACGATCCTCCGATTGAGACGATCATCCCCGGATGGTAGGATACCGGATCCAGGGTCTGCACGGCACTCCGGATTACGCCGTACATCTCTTTGGCGAATCCGATATTGCTCACCGTTCCCGATGCCATCACCTCCACGGCAACGATGGTACTGTCCGGATTGGTGTAATAGACTTCGTGCCCGCGGTCTCCGTTCTCTTTGTACTTCGACTCGATATCCGAAAAATCCAGCGGTTCGTCGTCTTCGGCGCCGTCGAGACTGAGAAACAACGGGGACAGCTTCAGTTTCTCCTGCCGTATGCGATCGTCGATTCGAAGTTGTATGTCCTCCAGATCCTCGAGATCCATATACAACAGCGCGTTTTCCTTGAAAAAGTCCACTTCACGCTTAAAATCGACATAATTTACGTATTTCCAATATTTCTCGGCCTTCAGTTCAACATTCAGGTCTTCCACGAATCGCCTGGACGCCGAGAAATCCTCACACTCCGCCAGAACAACCAGGCTTCCCACGCCACCCAGGCGCGCCTTGATATCTTCGAGTGTCTTCACACTGGGATAGTGTTCCGGAATCAGCGCCGCGATATCCGTCTCGAGGCGCTGGATCAGACGATAGACAAAAAAACTGCAAAAAATCGAAAGGAGAGTTGAAACAACAACAATGATGGCGTGCCGTCTATAGACAAAGTCCGCCAGAAACTTCAACCTATCCTGCATGAATCATTCCTTCCCTTTCCCGTCTGCCGCGTCCTCGTTCAGCTTGTCTCTGAGTTTCTTTACAAGGCCCTCGTATGACGACTTGCGGATTTCCTTGTAGAACTGAGATCGATTATTTCTGGCAACGCTCAGATCGTCAATCACCATATCATATACCAGCCATTTTTCGTTGACGGGATGGAGCTTGTAGTCGATGTGGCTCTGCTCATCCTTATAATGGACGATTGTCCGAACCACACCTTCCGTGCTGTCGACCTCCGAATCCACGTACTCGATTTTCTCGGACTTCGTATACAGCTTCGGATCCGCGTAATTCTTGACGATCAGACGCCTGCACAGGTCCGCAAATTCAGCCTGCTCAGCCTCTGTGCGCCGCTGCCAGTGACGGCCCAACGCGACTTTGCCGAACCGCCGGAAATCGAACATGGCTTCGACGATTGCGCTCAGCTGCTCCCGCTCGTCGGCTGTCTCTCCCGCCGTTTCCGAATTCACAATTGCCTTTATTGACCTGTCCCGTTCCTTCATCGACCGGAGCAACCGTTCAGCCTGGTCCGCACCCAGGGGAGAGCATTCACCCAAAAATCCAACAAAAGCATAAAACACAATAATATACGACAAAATTCTCATTTTAGCCAGTTCCTTTTTCGGCCAGAAACAAAACGAACCGGCACAGGAATACCCTTCCGGCCGGCTCGATACCCGTTCGATACCTCAGATAATCTCCCTGCAGCCATTTCTCTCTTCAATCCGCCTTTCCTGAAACCAGCTTCTCCGCTTCCGTCGTACGGGTCCGCATGATGTGTCCGATGTATCCGAAAACGGCGCTCACGACCATGCCGGAACCGAGCACAAAGATCCAGAATATCGCCTCAAGGCAGTTCAGAACAGCCAGCACGCAGAACAAAGCGGCGAAGAAGTCCCGGCGACACGCGAACTTCAATCCGCAGTAGACGCGGTGCAGATATCCGCGGCGCTCCTCCGGTACCTCGCTTGAAAAACCCATATTGAAGCTTACGATGCTACCCGAACCGCTATGCTTCAGGTACACACAGATGAGCAGGACTGCAAGCAGATTCAACGCGAGGGCAATGAAACCCAGCGCGATGACAACCGGTTCCGCCGTTAATTTGTACATCCCGTATATGACACCCGAGAAGAATCCAAGATAGGAGACGTTGTCCGCGACTGTATCCAACCACTCCCCGAAGCGGGATCCCGCAAACTTGAGCGTGGCAATCTCGCCGTCGCAGCCGTCGACAATTGACGCAAACTGGAAAAGTAGCCCGCCCAGAGCTACGTACAAATGGCTCCCTTCCGCCATCGCCCAGCCTGCCAGAAATGTCACCATCATTGCGGCGATCGAAATCTGGTTGGGAGTCACCGGCGTCTTTACCAGGAATCTGGAAATCCAGGAAGAAACCTTCCTGTTGAAATGCCGCGACACAATTCCGTCAGTCGGCTTGCCCAACCGGCCAAACAATGCCGTTTCTCCATGACGCAATGCGTCCGGTGTATCCACGTCCTGCCAGAACAGGCCATCGATGTCAACCGCC
>LXNJ01000501.1_pt1 | contig 27490 bp, 21 predicted proteins | sample 809081 | NCBI WGS metagenome assembly LXNJ01 (sample SAMN04870510, study PRJNA318959) | sponge metagenome | biome: sponge; feature: marine sponge reef; material: water | host: Petrosia ficiformis | place: Greece: Milos, Mediterranean Sea | collected 2013-05-29 | depth 5-7 m | reverse complement strand
CACCTTCTTCCGCGTCACCTTCTTCCGCGTCGCCTTCTTCCGGGACGCCTTCTTCCGCGTCACCTTCTTCCGGGACGCCTTCTTCCGCGTCGCCTTCTTCCGCGTCACCTTCTTCCGGGACGCCTTCTTCCGGGACGCTTTCTTCCGGGACGCCTTCTTCCGGGACGCCTTCTTCCGGGACGCCTTCTTCCGGGACGCCTTCTTCCGCGTCGCCTTCTTCCGCGTCGCCTTCTTCCGCGTCACCTTCTTCCGGGACACCTTCTTCCGGGACGCCTTCTTCCGGGTGGCTTTCTTCCGGGACGCCTTCTTCCGCGTCGCCTTCTTCCGGGACGCCTTCTTCCGGGACGCCTTCTTCCGCGTCGCCTTCTTCCGCGTCGCCTTCTTCCGCGTCGCCTTCTTCCGGGACGCCTTCTTCCGGGTGGCTTTCTTCCGGGTGGCTTTCTTCCGGGACGCCTTCTTCCGCGTCGCCTTCTTCCGGGACGCCTTCTTGCGGGTGGCCTTCTTCCGGGACGCCTTCTTGCGGGTGGCCTTCTTCCGGGACGCCTTCTTCCGGGACGCCTTCTTCCGGGTCGCCTTCTTCCGGGTGGCCTTCTTCCGGGACGCCTTCTTCCGGGACGCCTTCTTCCGCGTCGCCTTCTTCCGGGACGCCTTCCTGCGGGTGGTCTTCTTCCGCGTAACCCTCTTGCGCGTGGACTTCTTACGGGTGGCTTTCTTGCGTGTGGTTGCTTTCCGGGTCAAACGTTTGCGCGCGGCCTTCTTACGCGTCGCTTTCCTGGACGAAACCGAGCGGGCAGCAGTCCGGCGCGCAACGGCCTTCTTGCGGGAGACCTTCTTTCGCGTGGCCTTGCTCCGCGACGCCACACGCGCTGTTGCTTTCTTGCGTGTAGCTTTCTTGGCCGACCGCCGGGCTTTCTTCTTCATTACAGTTCCTTTCACCCTTTGTTGGAAACGCAACGAATGGAATGAACAGAGCGGGATCACGTCCCGCTCCATTCCATGAATGCAGCGTAACACCGCGTTCGAATACTGGTCAACTCCCGAATCCTGCCGGAGGCGGACGAAACCCTCGTACCCGCCGACAATGACGCACGGTTGATTGCTAATCTTGTGGGCCGCCTTGCTCCCTTCCGTCAGCCCGCGCCAGAGACACTTCCTGGTGTCGATTCCGTAGCGTGAAGAAACTCGTGGGGCGTCGACTCAGGGTCTGGGCCGACTACCTCAAGATCGAACATACGCTTTTTTCCGTCCCGCTCATCTATGCGGGCGCCTTGTTGGCGGAGCCTCCGCTGACGCTCCGGACAGCCGTGTTGATTCTGGTGGCCGCGACCGGGGCGCGTACGGCCGCGCTGGGGTTGAATCGCATCCTCGACCGCCGCCTCGACGCACGGAACCCGCGCACTGCGAGTCGCGCCTTGCCCGCAGGCAAGATCTCCCTCTCGGGTGCGGTGATCGTGGCAATACTCGCGTTCCTCGTCGCCCTCGTGGCGGCCTGGGCTATCTCCCCGCGTTGCCTGGCCATCGCTCCAATCCCCCTGGCCGCCTTCTTCTGTTATCCCCTCCTGAAGCGATACACAAGGTGGGCGCACCTGGGACTCGGGGTTACGCTCTCCCTCGGCCCGCTATGCGGCTTCTATGCCGTGGCCCTCGAATGGCAGGGTCTTTTTCCCATTGTGATGCTGTCCTCATTTACGGCGCTCTGGTCCGCGGGCTTCGACATTCTGTATGCAACCCTTGATGAAGAGTCCGACCGCAAGACCGGCGTTTTTTCTCTTCCGGCAGCAATCGGGAGCCCAAAAGCGCTAAGGGTGGCGGCATTGCTGCATGCCCTTGCATTCGCTGCTCTTATGATTCTGTTCTCGACCTCGCTTCACGGCTTGGTGTCCGGTCTCCTGTTCATCTGCACCGGCGGGCTCTTCTTCTTGCAACATCTACTTCGGCACCGTGTGAATTTCGCGTTCTTTCAGGTGAATGCCGTCTTGGGATGCGTCGTCTTCCTGGGCATACTGCTATCCCGATCCCCCATCCCCGGCTCATGAGAATTGTCGTCGGTCTGTCAGGCTCTTCGGGAGCGATCTACGGCGTCCGGTTCCTGAAACGCTGTCCGGGCGAAAAGCACCTCATCGTTTCTCGTTGGGGAGAGGAGGTACTGCGGCTCGAAATGGGCCTGGCGCTGGACGACTTGCAAGACCATGTAACGCGCGTTCACCGGGACTCCGACCTGGCAGCTCCCTGGTCATCCGGTTCCAACCGGTACGACGCCCTGGTGCTGATTCCTTGCAGCCTTTCGACCTTGGGAAAAGTGGCGAACGGCATCGCCGACACCCTGATTACCCGCGCAGCTCAGGTGGCTCTCAAGGAACGTATGCGTCTCGTACTCTGCGTACGCGAGACGCCGTGGTCCACCATCACGTTGAAAAACGCCCTCGCCGTTTCCGAAGCAGGTGGAATCGTGATGCCGGTGGCGCCTCCCTGGTACCGGAACCCCGAAACCATGTCGCAGGTCGTCGACGGCTTTTGCGACAAGGTGCTGGGCGTGCTGGGACTCGGCGACACCCCTGGTTGGCGGGAAGAAGAAACGCGTTAGGAGTCTGCGCCGCAGCATGCGGCGCAGATTCCCTGGGAACGCCGGCCTTGAGGCCGGCACGCTCCGGCCCCAGGCCAGCGCACGGCGCTTCGCTGCTCACCCTCACGGTCCCTCCAGGGGGGCGCCGGTCCGCCTTGGGAAAAGGGGTAAGGGAGCGGCAGTAGTCCTCCCGTTGGGGCCCGGCCGGCACCGCGGCGGCCATTCCCGGAATGCCGAGTCTCACATGCTACGATTTTTGCTCCCCATCGAGGTCCCTTCAAGCCCGGGTCGCTGAACGCACCCGGCTCTTTCCCGAGCGCTTCGCTCCGGAGATTCCCCGTGCTGCTTGCCGAAGGCGTCGCGTTTCGCGACCGGGCTCTGGTCCCGATCTGGGAGAAGGTCCTGGCCGGAGATCGCCTGGACTTCGACGACGGGATCACCCTGCTCGAAACCTTCGATCTGCCGGCGCTGGGCAGGATGGCGGATCATGCCGCGAGGGCGCGCAACGGGGACCGGGTCCAGTTCGTGGTGAACCGGCAGATCAACCCGACGAACCTGTGCGTCCTTTCCTGCGTGTTCTGCGATTTCGCCGCCAAGCCGGGCGACGCACACGCGTACGAGCAATCCATGGAGGAAGTCCTCGCCCAGGTATCCGACGAACTCTCCGAAGTCCACATCGTCGGCGGCTTGCATCCCAAGTGGCCCTTCGCCCGGTATCTCGAAATCGTGAGCGAGATCCATCGGAACTTCCCGAGTGTCCAGATCAAGGCCTGGACTGCCGTGGAAATCGACTGGTTTGCAAGGCTCGAGAAGACCAGCATCGAGGACATCCTGATCCGCCTCAAGGAGGCGGGCCTCCAGACCCTGCCCGGCGGGGGAGCCGAGGTGTTCTCCGACCGCGTCCGCAAGGAAACCTTCAAGACCAAGATCGGTCGACAGCGGTGGTTCGAAGTGCACCGGGCAGCGCATCGTCTGGGGATCATGACGAATGCGACGCTCCTCTACGGCCACATCGAGACGCTCGGGGAGCGCGTGGACCACATGATCCAGCTCCGGGAGGCGCAGGACGACTGCGGCGCGTTCGAGGCCGGGTTTCAGTCGTTCATCCCGCTCGCCCTCCAACCGGGGAATACCGGGCTCGCCGAGCGCCAGGCATCGGTTCTCGAGGACCTCCGCACCGTGGCCTGCGCCCGCCTGCTCCTCGACAACTTCCCCCACGTCAAGGCCTACTGGGTCATGCTGGGCGAAGACTCCGCCGGAATGGCGCTGAACTTCGGAGCCAGCGACCTCGATGGGACGATCGGCGAAGAGAAGATCGCCCATTTCGCGCAGGCCAAGAGTCCCGTCGGGCTGGCCCGCGAGCGGCTCGTCCGGATGATTCGCGATGCTGGCAAGACTCCCGTGGAGCGCGACGCCCTCTACAACGTGGTGCACGTCTGGGAGGCTGCCTGACCACTGGCGGGGTCCGGTTCTCCTCAGTGCGCCTGCTGCTCGGGCAACTCGCCTATCTCAATACGCAGCCCTTCGAGCCCTTTCCGGGTCTGCGTGTGTTTCGGGCGTCTCCTGCGGAGATCGGTCGCCTGGCGGCAACCTCGGAACTCGACGCGGGGCTGCTTTCGGCGGGCGACCTGATCGCGAACGAGAACCGTTACTCGCCACTCGGGGACGCACGCGGCGCCTTCGGAATCGCTTGCCGCAAACGGGCGGGTAGCGTGTTTCTCCTGTCCCGCTACCCGGCGGAGCAGCTTGGCGGAAAGCTCGTCGAAATCACCCGGGAAACTTCGACGTCGGTGCTGCTCCTGCGGCTCTGGCTCGAACATCGGCTCGGCATCGAGCGGCCGGACTACCGCTCGGGCGTCACCCGGGAGCACGACGCTGTCCTGCTGATCGGCGACGATGCGCTACGGGAGCGCGAACGACCGGATCCGCGGTTTCCCTTCCGTTTCGACCTCGCTTCCTGCTGGCGGGACTGGACCGGTCTTCCCTTTGTTTTCGCCATCTGGAGCGCCCGCAGGTCGTTGACCCCCACCAAGCGGTCGGAGCTCCACGAAACGATCACCACGTCCCTCGAGCGCGGAATCGAGAGAATCCCGGAAATTGCAGTCGAGGCGGCGGGACCGCTGGGCGACCGGCCGGCCATCGTCCGGTACCTGTCGGACTTCACCTACCGGTTCGACGAACCGGAGCGCCGGGGTTTCGCGACTTTCCGGCGATTCATGCGGGAGACGGGGCTCGTTCCCTCTTCAGAACCCATGCGGGAGACAAACGGAGCGTCATGATGAATCGTGCGATGGACCGAATCCGGCGCAAGGTGGAGAGCCGCGTTCGGCTCTCGGAAACCGATGCCGCCTGGTTGATGGACGAGGCTCCGCTCCTGTTTGTCGGGGAACTTGCGAACCACGACCGTTTTCGCCGGCATCCGGAGCGGGAAGTCACCTTCGTGGTCGATACCAATCCCAACTACACCAACGTCTGCGAAGTGGACTGCACCTTTTGCGCCTTCTACCGGTCCCCGGGACATGAGGAGGCCTATACCCATTCGGTCGGGGAGATGCTGGACCGCATCGGCAAGGCGGTCGAGCTGGGCGCGACCACCGTCCTCCTCCAGGGCGGAGTCAACGAGTCGCTGCCGCTCGACTACTACCTCGATCTCGTTCGCGGAACGCGGGAACGCTTCCCCGAGGTAACGCCGCACTACTGGTCGGCCGTTGAAGTCGAGGGAATGGCCAAGGTGAGCGGGCTCAGCATTCGCGAGGTCCTGACCAGACTCAAGGAGGCCGGGCAGGACACCCTTCCCGGGGGCGGCGCCGAGATTCTGAGCGACCGCGTGCGGCGCAAGATCTCCCACAAGAAGGGAGGCGCCGCCGCCTGGCTCGACGTGCATCGCGAGGCCCACGCCGTCGGGTTCGTGAGTACCGCGACCATGATGTACGGCCACCTGGAAACGACCGAAGACATCGTCACGCACCTGTTGAGCATCCGAGAGCTGCAGGACGAGTTCCATGGATTCACGGCGTTCGTGCCGTGGAGCTTCAAGCCCGGAAACACTCCTCTCGTCAAGAAGATTCCCCACTACGCGGGACCGAACGACTACCTCAGGATCCTCGGTGTCGCCCGTCTCGTGCTGGACAACTTCGATCACATCCAGGCATCCTGGTTCAGCGAGGGGAAGAAAGCGGGCCAGGTCGGTCTTCACTGGGGCGCCGACGACTTCGGGGGCACTCTTCTCGAGGAAAACGTTCACGCGTGCACCGGATTCATCAATCGCACGAGCGTCGACGAAATACAGATCCTGATCCGGGAGGCCGGTTTCACTCCGGTGCAGCGGAACACCAAGTACCGCACGTTGCGGCCGGGAACGTCGGCCGCGAAATCGGCCTGAGCCGCCCGGGAGTTAGCAACCTGTGAACAAATTGACGCGGCGTTCGAGCGGCGATGCATCCCGGCTGAACCGCGCCGCTACGCGTCGCTCATCGTTGCGCTCCGGTCGAAAGACTCGCGGTATTCCACCCTCGCGCGCCTTGTCGGCCAGGCGCCTCGCCGCTCTCGGCGCTCACGTCACTGTATCCACAGGCTGCTAACACCCGGTGACCTGGGCCTTCGCGGCAGCACTCTTCGGGGTTCTGGCGCTCTCGGCCTTCTTTTCGGGATCGGAAACCGCCTTCATGGCGGTGCGGCTGCATCGCCTGCGCACCCTCGCGGCAAGGAGCCGCAAGGCCGCCGCCGTCATTCGGGTGGCCGAACATCCCGAGCGTTTTCTGGGGGCGATCCTGACCGGAAACGTCTTCGCCAACGTGCTTGCCGGGGTGCTGGCTACGGTCGTGCTCTCCGCGGGAGCCGAAACGAACGAGGAGCGCGCCCGGGCGGCAACCCTCGCGACGCTCCTCGTCGGTGCCGCCTTGCTCGTCTTCGGCGAGATGGTGCCCAAGAGCATCGCCGCCCGTCACTCCGAGAAGTGGTCGCTGGGCATGGTTCGACCGGTGCAGGGCCTGCTCTGGCTCCTCGGCCCCATCGCCACCGCCCTGTCCTGGTTGGTGGCCAACCTCCTGAGGCTCCTCGGTATCCCGCGTCCGGCGCGCGAGGCGACCATCAGCGCCGCCGAGATGCGGGAGAGCCTGCGCTTCGGATCCCCGGACGCCGACGCGGTTGAACGGCAGGTACTGGTTCGCCTCGCCGATGCCACCGGGCGCCGGCTTACCGAGGCCATGACCCCCCGGCGGGCCATCGTGGCCGTCCCGTACGGCGCCCGGGTTTCGGAAGCGATGCGTCTCTTCCGCCAACATGGCCACACGCGGCTTCCGGTGGTGGGCAACACCCTCGATGACGTTCGGGGCGTCCTGGACCTGCGCGACATCCTCCCGGCCGTTGCCTCCGGCACGGACTTCCGGCCGGAAGACCACCTGACACCGGCGCGGTTTTCTCCGGGTACCGCCACGCTCGCCCAGGCGCTGGTCCAGATGCGCGAACAGTCCTGCCGCATGCTCATCGTGGTGGATGAACATGGGGGTGTCGAAGGCCTGGTCACTTCGAGCTCGCTGCTCGAAGCTATCCGCGGCCCCGGACCCGGAGACCGCGAACCGGGACCCGGGGGCAGCCTTGTGCTCGACGGCACCCTGACCGTTTCCGAGGCCAACGCCGAGCTCGCCCAGCACGGATCTGCCGGCGGCAGCCCCGAAGGAAGGGTGGAGATTCCGCCGGGGGACGACTACGACACGGTGGCGGGATTCGTACTCGCCCGAACCGGTCATATTCCGGAAGAGGGCGAAATCGTCCGGGTCCCGGGGGCCGTGCTCCGGGTGATGGCAGTGGATGGCCACCGAATCACCCGGCTCCGGATCGAGCCGTTCCCCGAGCGGCCGTCCGGCTCGGGGACGGGACAGGATGGAACCTCGGGCGCCGACTGATCCCGGAGTCTCCGGGGAATCGTCTCCGGGGGCGAAAGGGCCCCCAGGCCCGGTTCTGCGGGCCGTTCGGGAAGCCCTCGCCACCGCCCTGGACTGGTTTCCGGACGATGCCGGGAACCGGTCCGTCCTCGTCGGGTTTTCCGGTGGCATGGACTCATCGGCCCTTCTTCACGTTCTCGGCGGCCCCGGCGGGGTGCGCGAGAGGGCCGGTGGACCGGGGCTGCTGGCGGCGCACCTCGATCACATGCTCCGGCCCGACTCGGCGGAGCAGGCAAACTTCACAAAGACCGTCGCTTCCTCCCTCGGGATCGAGTGCTTCGGCGCCCGGCGCGACGTTGCCGCGCGTGCCCGCCGGGAGGGCCGCTCGCTCGAGGAGGCGGGCCGGCTGGCGCGGCTGGATTTCTTCGCCGACATCGCCCGGGAAACGGGCGTCACCACGGTCCTCCTCGGGCACACCCTGACCGACCAGGCCGAAACCGTCCTGCTCCAATTGGCTCGAGGCGCCGGTACGCTCGGGCTCGGCGCCATGGCGCCCGTCCGGAGCGACCGGAGGGGGCTCGTGATCGTCAGGCCCCTGCTTTCGGTTTCCCGGACCGGGATCACGGAGCTCGTAGCGGACAAGGGCTGGCCCTTTTATCCGGATCCCTCAAACGAACGCGATGAATTCACGCGCAACCGGATTCGGCGCCAGGCGCTTCCACTCCTCAGGAAGGTGGTGAACCCGCAGGTTGAAGCCGCGCTGGGCCGCGCGGCTTCGTTGCTCCGCGAGGATGAGGACTGGCTTGGCGAAATCTCCTCCCGGCGCTTTCGAGGGATCGCGAGCGTGGAGAAGCTTGGCGCCGCCACCCTCGTCCGGTTTCCCGTCGCCGAACTGGCCGGGGCTCATCCGGCCCTGGCGCGCCGGCTCATCCGGGAGGGACTGCGCACCACGCGCGGAGACTTGCGGCGCATCGGGGCCGTGCACATCGAAGCCGTTCTTCGCCTCATCAAGGCCGGTCGCGGCGGAACCTCGGTGAATCTGCCGGGGGCGGTCGTTCGCCTGGAGCAACGGGTGCTGACCGTCTCGGCCGCCGAAAGTGCGGCCACCACAAACCCCGCGGGATCGTGAGCTGTCCCCGGTCTCGTGCCCGGGACCCCCGGTCCAGCGCGGCTCCCGGGACCGGTCCACCCGGGTGATCCGAACCGCAACCTATAATTTGCCGGGACTTTCTTCACATGCGTAACGAAACCGAAAGCCGGGCCATTGAGTTGAGATGAGTTCGACGATGAAGAACCTCATGTTCTGGCTGACGGCCTCGCTCGTCCTGATCCTGTTCTGGAACGTCTCGAGCCGTATCTCCGAGCAGGAAAACGAGCTCTCCTTCACCCAGTTCATGCAGCGGGTGGAAGAGGACAAGGTCACCGACGTCCGCATCAGCGGGACCGGAGCCGGAAGCGAGATCACCGGCACGGACGTGGACGGCAAGTCCTTCAAGACCTTCGCGCCGGAGATGGAGGGGCTGGTTGCCACGCTGCTGGAACGTGGAATCAACGTGGAGGCCGACGACGCCACCCGCACTTCCTGGGTCGTGACGCTGTTGAGCTGGTTGCCGATCCTTCTCATCGTGGGCCTCTTCTTCTTCCTCATTCGGCAAATGCAGGCGCCGGGCAACCGCGCCATGTCGTTCGGCCGCAGCCGGGCGAAGCTGACGTCCAACCAGCAGAAGAAAGTCACCTTCAAGGACGTTGCCGGCGTTGACGAGCCGAAGGAAGAGCTTCAGGAGATCATTGATTTCCTCAAGGAACCTCAGAAGTTCCAGCGCCTCGGCGGGCGGATTCCGAAGGGGGTGCTGCTCATGGGGCCGCCCGGAACGGGCAAGACCCTGCTGGCCCGCGCCATCTCCGGCGAGGCCAACGTTCCGTTCTTCACCATCAGCGGCTCGGACTTTGTCGAAATGTTCGTGGGTGTCGGCGCCAGCCGGGTTCGCGATCTGTTCGAACAGGGCAAGAAGAACGCTCCGTGCATCGTCTTCATCGACGAAATCGACGCCGTGGGCCGCCAGCGGGGAGCCGGTCTTGGCGGCGGCCACGATGAGCGGGAGCAGACCCTGAACCAGTTGCTCGTCGAGATGGACGGCTTCGAGTCCAACGACGGCGTGATCCTGATCGCATCCACGAACCGGCCCGACGTGTTGGACCCGGCGCTCCTCCGTCCGGGGCGGTTCGATCGCCGGATCGTGGTGTCCCTGCCGGACATCAAGGGCCGGGAGGGAGTCCTCAAGGTTCACAGCGCCCGCATCCCCTTCGAGTCCGACGTGAACCTCAGCATCATTGCCCGGGGCACCCCCGGCTTCTCGGGGGCGGATCTCGCCAACCTGGTGAACGAGGCCGCTCTGAACGCCGCGCGCTATACCCAGAAGAAAGTACGCATGGAGGACTTTGAGCAGGCGAAAGACAAGGTCCTCATGGGGGCGGAGCGCCGCTCGGTCATCATGACCCCCGACGAAAAGCGCACGACGGCCTATCACGAAGCCGGACACGCGGTGGTGGCAGCGCTGCTCGAAAAGGCCGACCCCTTGCACAAGGTCAGCATCATTCCGCGCGGGATGGCGATGGGGGTGACGATGCTGTTGCCCGAGAACGATCGGCGCACCCATGACCGGGACTACGTCGAGGCGATGATCGCGGTCAAGATGGGCGGCCGGCTCGCCGAGGAGATTTTCCTGGGACAGGTCACGACCGGGGCGTCGGACGACATCCAGAAGGCGACCGACCTCGCGCGCCGCATGGTTTGCGAGTGGGGTATGAGCGAAACGCTGGGACCGCTCTCGTTCGACCGGTCGAACAATGAGGTGTTCCTGGGGCGCGATCTGGCGGCCCGGAAGGACTACAGCGAGAGCACGGCAAAGGCAATCGATACGGAAGTGCATCGCATCGTGGATGACGCCTACCACCGCGCGAAGAAGCTTCTCGAGGGCAACCGCGAACGGCTGGCGGCCGTCGCCGAGGCGCTTCTCGAGCGCGAAGTGCTGAGTTCCGCGGAAGTTCAGCTCGTCCTCGAAGGAAAGTCCCTTCCCGAGCCTGCGCCCGCCCCTGGCGCACCGGAGCCCGATGCGGAATCCACGGATCCCGCTCCGGAGAAAGTGCCGGGACGGGTCGCTATCACTCCTCCCCTGGTGCCCGAACCCGGCGGCGCCACCTAACCCGCGGGGGGCGGCTTCCTGGCGCCAGAGTTCCGATTGACCGAAACCATTCGCGATCTGGCCGAGACGCTCGCTGCGCGCCTGTCCTGGACGGATGTCCTGGACATCATCCTGGTCGCGGGGGCGATCTACGTCCTGCTGAAGCTCATCGAGGGCCGGCGCGCCTCCCAGATGGCCTTCGGCACGGTGATCGTCGGTGGCCTGCTGCTGCTTACCGGCTCGAGCCAGCTCGGGCTCAGCACCGTCCAGTGGATCGTGCGCAACACGCTCCCCTATCTGGGAATCGCGCTCATCGTCCTCTACCAGGCGGAAATCCGGACCGGCCTCGCCCAGATCGGGGGCGGCGGTTTCCTCCGTAGCCGGCGTCGGGATCTGGACCCGCAACGCGCCACCATCGCGACGCTGATCGAAGCGGCCACCGATCTCTCCCGCCACCGGGTTGGAGCCATCGTCGTCTGGCAGGGGAACATCGGCCTCAAGAGCTACGCCGATTCCGGCATGCCCCTTGACGCGAAACTGAGCCGGGAACTGCTGGTCTCCCTGTTCCAGCCCACCTCCCCCCTCCACGATGGGGCCGCCATCGTGAGTGGTGACCGGATCGTCGCCGCCCGCTGCGTGCTGCCCCTTTCCCGGCACGATACGGAGGGCGGCTTCGGCGGAACCCGCCACCGCGCCGCGCTGGGGCTTACCGAAGAGAGCGATGCCACGGTGCTGGTCGTCTCCGAGGAGACCGGACAGGCGAGCGTGGTCGCGGGCGGCCGGATCGTTCCGGTTGCCGACCGTGCCGATCTGGAGGCCGAACTCACCAAGTCGCGCCCGGCCCCGTCGGGCGGCGCGCCGGCGCCCGCCCGCCGCCTCTCGAGTCCGGAGATCGTCCGTTGAGAAAATCCGCCGCGGGACCCGAGTCCTTCCGTGCGGTCGAGGTGTTCCGGGCCATCCTGGCGCTCGGTCTCGCGTTCGGCCTCTGGTTCTTCGTGGCGGACGAGCAGGGGGCCGAGGTCTTCGTTTCCGCCCCCCTCGAACTCGTGAACGTCCCGGCCGGACTCGAGGTCGTGGACCAGTCCGTCCAGGAGGTGGACGTGAGGCTCCGGGGCGCCTCCGGCCTGTTGCGCGACGCGCCCCTCCAGGGACTCCGGGCGCGGCTCGACCTGACCCGGGAAGCCCCCGGCGAACGCACCTGGTTTCTCGGCGCCGAGACCGTCGAAGCTCCTTCCGGCGTACAGGTCATGCGGGTGGATCCCCCGCAGGTCCTCCTGCGTCTCGATCGCACCCTGACCAGTACCGTGCGGGTGAGCCCGCGCGTGCTCGGTCAGCCGGCAACGGGATTCGAGATCCACAGTGTCGTGATCGAACCGCTCGAGCTCGCCGTGGAAGGGCCGGAATCGCTGCTCCGCGACGCGGCGCAGATCACCACCGAACCGATTTCCGCGCAGGGGCTTCGGGAGACCTTTTCGCAGCGCCTGCAGATCGAACTCGATCCCGCCCTTCGTCCCAGTGTCCGCTATGTGGACGTTCGCCTCGATATCGGTGAGGCGCGGGAACCCCGCGAACTGCGGCTGGACGTCTGGCTGACGCCCGGTGAACCCGACGGACCCGCCTGCCAGCCCGCTCTCAACGAAATCGTGGCCAACGTGCGCATCCCCCGGAGCATGTTGAGCCAGGTCGACGAGTCGAATCTCTTCGCCGTGGTTTCCTGCGCCGGGCTTCAGGACGGCATCTACGAGATCGTTCCCGAACTGCTCTTCCCGGAGGCCCCCGACGCCCCGATCGGCGTCGTTTCCTTCGATCCCGAAACGGTCACCACCGTGGTCGGTTCCCCGGAAGAACTGATGACTCCGGCTGGGGAAGGCAACTGATCGCGCCGCCATGACCGATCAAGCCACCACGCGGCCGCGTTCCTCGGCGCGCGAATACTTCGAGTCGATCTGCGCCGCGGTGATTCTCGCCCTGTTCGTCCGTACCTTTGTCTTCCAGGCCTTCAAGATCCCGACCGGCTCCATGCAGGACAACCTGCTGATCGGCGACCACCTGATGGTCAACAAGATGCTCTACCACGACGGCGGAGCCGGCGTGCTTCCGTCGCGCGAAGTGCAGCGGGGCGACGTGGTCGTGTTCAAGTTCCCCCAAGAACCCGATCGGGATTTCATCAAGCGCGTCGTGGGGCTGCCGGGCGAGACTCTCCAGATCGGGAGGCGACAGGTTCTCATCGACGGAGATCCCCTGCCCGAGGAATACACCCGTTTCGTCCACGGCGGACAACCCGCAATGCGCGAGTACCGGGTTCCGGAGGGGCACTATTTCATGATGGGAGACAACCGGGACAACAGCGACGACAGCCGTTACTGGGGCGCACTCCCCGCCGAGAACATCAAGGGCAAGGGGCTGTTCATCTACTGGTCTTACGGGGCTCCGCGCGAGGAGTATCTGGAGACCAGGCTGTCCCGGCGGTTCGTGGACCTGCTGCTCCTGCCGGTGAGGTTCTTCTCCCGGACCCGCTGGGACCGCTTCTTCATCCCGGTCGAATAACGGCGGCGCCGGTGACTCAGGAGCTGCGCGGACCGAAGATCGCGGTTCCGACACGGATCGTGGTGGCGCCCTCGGCGATGGCCACTTCGAAATCGTGGCTCATGCCCATCGAGAGATCGGGGTCGGGCGGCAGCAGCCCTTCTTCCGCGAACCGGCGGCCCAGCTCCCGGAGGCGGACGAACCAGGGGCGAACGGTCTCCGGATCGGGTTCGAATGGAGGAATCAACATGAGACCGGCGAGCTGCAGACCCGGCAGCCGGGACATCTCCTCCAGAGCGAGCGGTAACTCGCGCTCCGGGATGCCGAACTTGGAAACCTCGCCGGCCAGATCAACCTGCGCCAGAACCCGAATCGGTGGCCCGCCGGGCGGGACGACCCCCTGGGTCACCATGCCGTTCAGCCGAACGGCGAGGGCAACGCTGTCCACCGACTGGATCACGGGGAACAGCGCCGCGGCCTGACGCGCCTTGTTGCGCTGCAGATGCCCGATCAGGTGCGGGGTGATCGGGGCCCGAAGCCCCGGCAGCTTCGCGGCCGCCTCCTGAATCCGGTTCTCCCCGAAGTCGGTGAGGCCGAGCGCGGCCGCCGCTTCGATGTCCGCGGCCGGGCGCGTCTTGGATACCGCCACCAGCCGGACACCGCCCGGGTCCCGCCCCGCCCGGCGGCAACTCTCCGAAATCCGGTCGCGCACCGCGGCGATGCGCTCGGCGAGCGAGGGGTGGGTCACGGCAGGGACTCCAGGAACCCGGTCGCTTCGTCCAGACCCGTAATCAGGGGGAAGGGCGGCAGGCTCCGCAGCAGACGGCGACCGTAGCCCATGCGCACGAGACGCGAGTCCAGAACCGCGGCGAGTCCGACATCCTGCTGGGTACGGATCAGCCGGCCGAGACCCTGCTTCAGGATGAGGGCCGCCTGCGGCACCGAGTAGTTGGCGAACCCGTCGCCGGTCGCCTCCTCGGCCCGGTCCGCGCGCGCCCGGTGCAGCGGATCCGACGGCACCGGGAAGGGCAACTTGTCGATCACCAGCAGGGTGAGCGCGTCTCCCGGAACGTCCACGCCTTCCCAGAACGAGCGGACACCCAGCAGGACCGCGTTCGGTGTCTTCCGGAAAGAATCCAGAAGGGCCGCATGACCGCCTCCCCGCTGCTGCCGCAGCACCGGAAACGGGCATACGGCCCCGAGCACCCGGCCCACGCGTTCCAGGTTTCCCCAACTGGTGAACAGGATGAGAGCCCGGCCGCGGCTCGCGCCGATCAAATGGAGAATCCGCTCGGCAGCGGCATCGGGAAATCCCGGGTTTCGGGGGTCCACCAGATCGGAGGGGACATACAGGCGCGCCTGATCCTCGAAGCAGAAGGGTGAGGGAACGATCCTTCCCGCGGTCTTCGTCACCCCGAGCGCGTCCGCGGCGTAGTCGAACCCGCCGTCGAGCGCCAGCGTCGCGGAGGTCAGGACACAGGATTTCAGGGGATCGAAAAGCCCGTGCCGCAGTTCGCCGCCGGGGTGCACCGGGGCGGCGCTCGCAAAGCAGGTGGGCCCGCGCCGCGGCGTCGCCCTCCTCTTGCCGCCGTCCGGGCGCGCCGTCTCCCGCTGGAACACGCTCCAGTGGACGTAGTCGGGACGCGTTGTCATCAGGGAGATCAACTCGACGCGGAACTCGGTAACGCGCTTCAACAGCCGCTCGGCGCCGGTCTCGCCGTCGCTTCCGTCAGGAGGCGGCTTCTTCTTGAGGGCTTCCCGGGCCTTCAGGAGGTGGGTTTCGATCGCCTGGAGTTGCAAGGACACCGCTTCCGCGTGCTCTCCGGCCTCGGCCGGAAGGCTCTCGGGATGGAACACCTGCGGGCTGTCGTCTCGTTCGGGGGCGAGGATCCCGAAGAGGTCTCCGTAGGAGCGCTTGAGCTTGCCGACGGCCGGAAGGGACGCGAACTGGGGGGCCGAACGCTTGAGGAAGCGCGTCAAGTCCGTCGCGAGCCGGTCCGCCGCCGCTCCCGAGAGCGTGCTCGAAAACCCATGCGTCGCCGCATCTTCGAGTCGATGGGCCTCGTCCACGATCAGGTGGTCGTATTCGGGCAGCACCTCACCGAAGTCCGTCTGGCGCACGATCAGATCGGCAACCAGCAGATGATGGTTCACGATCAGGATCTGGCTCGCGTGCGCGGCTTTCCGCAAGGTGGTCAGGTGACACTCCTCGTGATGGGGACAGCGGCGCCCGATGCAGTTCTCGGAAATGGTCGAGATGCCCCGCCAGTACTCCGTCGGTCCCCGGAGTCCCCGAATCTCGTCGCGATCTCCAGTTTTGGTCTTCTCCGCCCAGGCGGTAATCCGCCGGAGATCGGCGCCGCGCCGGGGATCGAGTTTCAGGTCCCTTTCCGTCTGGAATTTCTGCCACTCCAGACGGCAGAGATAGTTCTCCCGTCCCTTCATTCGGGCCACCGGGACCCGGCTTCCCAGAATGCGCTGGAGCTGGGGCAAGTCCTTGTCGAAGAGCTGGTCCTGAAGGTTCTTGGTCGCCGTCGAGATAACGACCCGCTCCCCGCAGAGCAGCGCCGGGATGAGATAGGCGAACGACTTTCCGATGCCGGTTCCCGCCTCGATCATCAACGCACCGTCTCCATGCAGCGTCTCTTCGACGCGCGCCGCCATCTCTACCTGTCCGGCCCGGTGTTCGAAGCCGGGCAGCGATTCGGACAACACCCCGTGGGGGCCGAGGAAATCGGCTGCCTGACTCATTCCCGGCTCCCCCGTCGCCGCCTAAACATCCCGGATCTGATTTCTGCGCAGGGCATCAACGGCAGGCAGAAGATCGTCCTCCGGATTCTGGCAACCGGTCGGAGGGCCCGCACGAAGAGGCCTGGCGGCGCTCCCCGCGTTCACGCCGCTGGCGAGACGTAGAGCGGGAATCCCGAGGCGAGTTCGGCGACGTCCGCGGCGATTCGGGCGAGCCCCGCCTCATCGCCCGCCGATTGGAGCGCCGCATCCATCAAGCGCGCGACCTCGGCCATCTCGCTCTCCCGCATTCCCCGGGTCGTGAGCGCGGCGGTACCCAGGCGGATTCCGCTCGCGATCATCGGCTTCTCGGGATCGAAGGGGATCGTGTTCTTGTTGGCGGTGATCCCCGCGGCTTCCATGGCCACCTCGGCATCGCGGCCGGTAGTCCCCCGGGCGCCTACGTCCACCAGGACCAGGTGGTTGTCCGTCCCCCCGGACACCAGCCGGAAGCCCCGTCCCATCAGCGCCTCGGCCAGCGCCGCCGCGTTGGTCACGATCTGCCGGGCGTACTCGGCGAAGGAGGGATCGAGCGCCTCCCGGAAACACACCGCCTTGGCGGCGATCGTGTGCATCATCGGCCCCCCCTGGATTCCGGGGAAGGTGATCCGGTTGAGGGTCTTTCCGTAGCCCTTCTCGTTCCAGAGGATGAGCCCTCCGCGCGGCCCCCTGAGCGTCTTGTGCGTGGTCGTGGTGACGACGTCCGAAAAGGGCACCGGACTCGGAATGGCGCCTCCCGCGACCAGGCCGGCAACATGGGCGATGTCGGTCACCACCCTGGCGCCCACCTCGTCCGCAATCTGCCGAATCTCCTCGCTGGGATAGAGGCGCGGATACGCGCTGGCGCCGACCATGATCATCTTGGGCCGGTGCTCCCGGGCCAGCTTCGCCAACTGATCGAGATCGAGGCGTTCGTCCTCCCGGCGCACGCCGTACGCCACGGGGTTGTAGAACTGGCCGGAGAAGTTCAGCGGATGGCCGTGGGTCAGGTGTCCTCCCTGATCGAGCGCCATGCCGAGGAACGTGTCTCCGGGCTCCAGAATGGCCTGGTAGGCGACCATGTTGGCCTGGGACCCGCTGTGGGGCTGGACGTTCGCGTAGCGGGAGCCGAAGAGTTCCTTCGCCCGGTTCCGGGCCAGTCTTTCGGCCTCATCGACGTGGATGCAGCCGCCGTAGTACCGCCGGCCGGGATACCCCTCGGCGTACTTGTTGGTCATCACCGAGCCGGTCGCCTCCATGACCGCATCGCTCGCAAAGTTCTCGGAGGCGATCAGTTCCAGACCCTGCGACTGGCGGATCTCCTCCGCCTCGATGGCGGCGGCGATTTCGGGGTCCCTCTCGGCGAGGCGGGGACCGAGGTTCCGGCGGGAGAAGGAATTGCTCACAAGATCGCCAGTATAGGACCGCCGGGGCGCCTCCCGGCAGGTGGAGATGGGTAGGCGGCCCGTGGTGAAACCCGCGTGAGCGCCGAGGCCCCCACCGGGATGGATCGCACGTCGAGCGCTGCGCGGGTTTCACCACAGACCGTTAGAGGACGTAGGCTGCCGCAAAGCCGAACTGGGCCACCATCATCATGAGATACATGTGGCGCCAGGACACGTGGTTGCTGTCCGTCGCCAGGTCGTCCGGGCGGCGGAGCATGAGCCAGGCCGTGAAGACTCCGTAGAGCACCAGCGTGACGCCGAGCGCGTCCAGGAGCAACGGGTTGCCGGTCAGCAGGTTCGCGCGCACGCCTACCGGAATGAGCACGAAGGGCAACACGAAAAAGGGTGCGATGCGCCAGGCCGCGCCCCGGGGGCCGTACACCACCGGAAGTGTCCGGCAGCCGCCCGCGCGATCGCCGGCAACATCGGAGAAGTCCTTGGTCGTCGTAGCGCCCAGCAGAAACAACCCGAAGATGAGGCCGATGAACCAGGGTTCGGGGTCGAACACCGTCTTGAGCGCCGACCACCCGGCGACCTTCAGCAATAGCCCGCGGGGGATGGCGACCGTCAGGTTGGCGAGCATCCCGGCCCGCTTGGTCCGCAGTGGCGGCGCCGAGTACATCCACACGAAGACGCTCGCCACGACGACGATCCAGAAGCACTCGCGCCGGCCATCCGGACTCACGAACCAGGCCGCGACCAGCGCCAGCGCCCAGCAGGCCGCCGTGAACCACCAGGCCTCCGCGATCCCCAGCCGGCCGGAAGGCAGGGGCCGGTCCGGTTTGGTGACGCGGTCGATTTCAAGATCGCAGATCTGGTTGAGGGCGTTGCTCGCCGCGTTCAGGGTGGCCGCCATGACCGCCCCGAGGATCGGATAGATCCAGGGGACCGTTTCGAGCGCGGGAGGCGCTCCGAACGCGGTGACGCTTCCGCTCAGGAACCCGACCAGGGGGGGCAGCAGGGTGAAGGGACGCGAAAACTCGCGGTAGAGCGCGAGGCGCGCGCCAACCGCCCCGCTCACCCGGCCCCGCCTCCGCTCGCGACCCAGCCCCATCCGAACGCCAGGAGTCCGCCGGCGAGAACGGAAACGGCGTTCACGCCGTCATTGTCGAGGATCCCGCGCATCTCGAGCGGGGAGAGCAGGCCCTCCAGGAGGGCGGCCCCGAACCCGGCCGCCGCCACCGGCCACAACCACGCCGGGGGCACGAGATCGCCCGCGGTGGCGGCCCCGCAAATCGCCAGGGAAGCGACGAGCCCCGCGACCGATCCGGCGAAGCTGATGCCACCGGGCGTCCCGGCCGGCGCCCTCGAAAGACCGGGAAGCCGCCGGACCGGCCCACCCAGGGCCTTCCCGACCTCGGAAGATGCCGTGTCAGCCGCCGCGGTGGCGAGCGACCCGACGAATGCGGCGGCGGCCGGTCCGCCCCAGCCGCCGGGAAGCGCACCGGCCAGCACGCAGAAGAACACTGGCGGACCTCCGTTCGCGAACACCTGCCGCGGCCCCCGGGCGCCGCCCCGGGGCTCGGCGATCCCGAGCGCCTGTTTCCGGCGCCAGCCGATCCGCGTCGCCAGGGCGCCCAGGGCGAAGTAGAGGAGAAGCACCAGATACCCCGGCCATCCCAGACTCAGGACGACGGCGGCCCCCACCACCAAACCCGCCAGCGCGCCCGGGCCATTGACGGTTCCGAGCCGCCATCCCAGTACGGCGAGGACGCCGTTGAGAACGAGGAGGAACGTCACGCCTGGCGACGCAACCGGATCCCGGATTCCGGAGCGAGGGGGAACGACTCGCAGACAGGCATCAGTAGTAGCTGTCGCGGCCTCCGGCCCCGAAGCCGAAGCTCGTGATCCCCCCCAGCGTGATGCCGAAGTGAAAGATGTTCTCGTTCCTGCTCGTGAGGTTGTAACGAATCCACTCCACGTTCAGCCCGCAGCACTGGAACAGGAAATCGGCGCGCAGTCGAATATTCGACAGCCGGCGCTCGGTGATGTCGTAGTTCACGTCGAAGCCGGTACGAATCACCTCGTTGGGAAAGAAATCCGTACCCGCGCGGAGGTAACTCTTCACGTCCACTTCTTCGCTGTCCTCGCCGCCGGTCCGGCGGGCGCGGCGCGACCAGTTGAAGTTGAACCTGCGGTTGGAAAGTCGATCCCCGACGCGCAGCCCGGCGCGGATGGAGGTGAACAACCGCTCGTCCGGATCCCATTCCATGGTCCAGTCGCCGTTCACGCTCTGGTCCGGGGTGAAGCGGAAATCGGAGCGGATGGGCGACTTGCGAATCTCCACCTCGCTGTCCTCGAACGAGGAAGAGACGTACTGCGAGTCATACGCCCCCGCCGTCGGATCGAAGTACCAGCTCTGCTGGATGCGCCAGGTAATGACGTCGGTCGCCGAGGACTCCTCGACCCCGTCCCGGTACCGCTTCGCCAGCAGACGGTTCACCAGCCCGAAGCTGATCTGATTCGTCTGCGCCGAACTGTCGTAGCGGTCGAAACGATTGACGTAATCCGACTTGTCATCGCTCTTCCGATAGTCCCAGTTGGCTTCCGGCTCGATCAGGTGCTTGAAGCGGGCCGCGTAGAAGTTGCTGGGAGTGTCGAAAATGCGTTCGAACTTGGGACCCGACATCTGCACGGAGGTGCCGTAGAACCGCCGGCTCAGCCCCAGTTCCGGATTGAACTCGTCCGACTCGGGGTCGATCGAGCCACCGTAACGGAGATATCCCGCGTCAAGCTCGGCTCGGAGTTGAAGGAAGGGAATCTCCGGCATGGAGAGGCCCAGGGTGGGTCCGACGAACAACCGGTTCCATTCCTGGAAGTCGTCCCCGCGCGAACGGCCCACGCGTACGTAGTTGGCGTCGTAACTGAGCTGGACGAACTGGCTCAGCAGGTTGAGGTTTCGCCGGGTAATCGAGAACTGCGGCATCGTCTGCCGGCGGCTGCTCCGGCTGGTGTACTGCGTGTCCTTGCGGTCGATCTTGAACTTGACGCGGTGACGGAAGAGTTGGCCGCTCAAGTCCACTTTGGTCCGCTTGTAGCGCCGGGTGGACCGCGAAAAGGAGTCCTGGAAGCGCCGGCTGAAATCGAAGCTCGAGAACATGTCGCCCGCCGCGCTGAACCGAAACCGCGCGGGCAGCCGTTGCGCCACGTTGAAGCTGAGCGAGTACTCGCGGTTCTCGGTGGTCTTGTCGTTGATGATGAAACCTTCGGCCTCGCCGCGGGAACCGCTGTTCCCGCGATAGCGGTACTCCATCCCGAGGCCGGTGCCCGCCACCGTGAAGTGGTCCACGCTCAGCGTCGCGTCCATTGAGCGGTTGATGGCCCAATAGAAGCTCTGGCTGACGAGGTGGCCGCGTAGGTCGGAGTTGCTGTAGCGCGGGATGAGGAAGCCGGTCTGCCGGCCGTCTTCCTCGAGGGGGTAGTAGAGCGCCGGGAAGTAGGTGACCGGAATGTTCTTGATGCGGAAGGACACGTTGCGCAGCCAGACGTGTTTTTGCGGCCGGACGACGGCGCGGCCGGCGGTGAAGTTCCAGCGCGGATTGGGTTGGGCGCAGGTGGTGAACGCTCCCTTTTCGATCGCGAACGCCCCGTCTTCCAGTTCCTCGAGGGTCTCGGCGACGAAGTGAAAGTCCTGGCCGAGAATCCCGCGCGCGTTCCTGAAGATTGCCGTTCCGGCCCCGAGGCTGCCTTCCATGAACTCGGCGACGATCTTCTCGTCGCGGCGCTCGAAGACGACGTTGCCCTCCGCCCGAACCGCCAGCTCCTCCTCGTCGATCTCGATGCGGTCGGCCTGGATCCGAAGTCCCTCGTAGGCGACCTGCGCGTAGCCTTCGAGGACGACCCGCGAGCCCTCGCGCGTGACCTGCTCCGCGCGGGTGACCATGGTCCCCGCCGGGGGCGGGTCGTGACTCCAGGCCACCGGCGGCGCTTCCCGCTGCTGCTGGTTGCGCCGCTGGCCAAACTGCGCGGCTCCATCCCCGGCGACGGAGAGGAACATCGCGGCCAGCAAGACAGCCGCGCTCCCCGAGGCATGCGCATCCCGCCGCCGGGTGGGAGTCGCGAGCCGCGTTGTGGCAGTCACGGGATTCTCATCCCGCGTTCCCTACCTCGCCGGCTCGTAGTAGGGATTCGTCCCGGCAGCGTGGTCCGTCGTGTCCAGGATCGCTCCGATCTCCGGAACCGCCCGGCGCAGGATCTTCTCGACTCCCTGGCGCAGCGTGGCAGTGGCCATTCCGCATCCCTGGCAGCCCCCTCCCATCCGCAGGAAGACCTGGTTCCGCTCGACCCCGACGAGATCGATGTATCCGCCATGCGAGGCGATGGCCGGGTTGATTTCGTCGCGCAGGACGGCCTGGACGCGATCCCGGATGTCCTCGGGCGCCGGAAGGTCGGCGAGTGACTCGGGATCCACCGCTGGCTCGGGACCCTCGAGGACGGACCGGATCCGTTTTCCGGCTTCGCGGCCGACCGCCATCCAGTTCGCCTGGTTCTCTGCGGTGGTCACGGTGATCAGGTTGTCCTGGATCAGCACCCCGGAGACACCGGGGATGCTCAGGAGTTCCCGCGCGAGCGCCGAGTTTTGTGTGGATCCGGTGGAATCGAAATAGACCGAGCCCCCCGGAAACACCGGGTGATCCACGACGAAACGGCAAGTCGACGCATCGCGCGGCTCGGCCCGAATACGGATTGCCGGAGCCGGCGGCGGCAGGGACATGCACGGAAGCGTAGCAGCCTGTGGATTCGGTGGCGCGAGCGCCGAGAGCGGCGGGACGCCCGGCTGACAAGGCGCGCGAAGGAGGAATACCGGGCGTATTTCGAGGGAAGCGCAACGCAGAACGAAACGAAGCGAAGTGCCTCAGCCGGGATGTATCGGCGCTCGAACGCCGCGCCACCTCATTCACAGGCTGCTCACAGCCTGTAAGCAAGGGGAGGACCACACCCATTACGGCCGCGCCGGGAGATGTCCGGGCATTCAGGAAACACCGCGACCTGGCTTCCGACGAATGAATCGCGGCGGGGTTTCCTGAATCGAATCGGGATGCCGGATACGGGATTCGGGATGGGGCAGCACCCCGCGCTCGGTGGGTCGCGGCGATTTGGCTGCCGGCCATGGAGATCCCGAGGGGCAGCGGCGGTTCCCGGGAGCCGAACACCCGGGCGCATCGCTTGCGCCTTCTAGAAGACAACCACGGCAACGCGCTGCGGCAGTCCCGGGTCCGGGAAACCACCCGAATTCAAGAAACACCCGTTCTTCCCCGGGGACCGGGCGCGAAACCGCTTTCCAAAGTCTCCAAGGAGAAAGAACTACCCCATGAAACACCTCACTTTCCTGGCGCTCGCTCTCGCAGTGCTGGCCGGCTCCTCCGCGTTCGCCCAGACCGCGGGAGAAATCGAGGGCCGGGTCACCGACTCACAGGGCCTTGCAGTCCCCGGAGCCACCGTCACCCTCTCGGGCGCGGCCCTCATCATCGAACAACAGGCGGTAACCCTGAGCGACGGTTCCTACCGGTTCCGATCGCTCCGCCGCGGCGCCTACAACCTCCGGTTCGAGATTTCCGGATTCCAGACCCTCCTGCGTGAGGGCATCATCGTCGAAGGAAACCGGACCATCACCGTCCCGGTGACCCTCGAAGTCGCCACCGTCGCCGAAACAGTCACGGTCACCGGCGAAGCGCCGGTCGTGGATGTGCGCACGACGGCGCTGTCGACGGACTTCGGCACCGAGGCCCTCCACGAAGTCCCCTCGGCAACCGATGTCTGGGCCGTGCTCGCCCAGACCCCGGGCGTCCGGATGCGCGGCTACGACGTGGGCGGCAGCCACAAGAGCCAGCAAACCGGCTACGAGAGCTTCGGGATCCGACGTCAGAACCGGATCCTCGCCGACGGTGTGGACACCACCGAGGGCGAAAGCGGCACCGGCTTCTACTTCGACTACTACTCGATCGAGGAGTTCACCACCTCGGCCGCCGGAGCGGACGTTGAGATGAAGGGACCGGGTTCGATGGTGGTGATGACGATGAAGAGCGGCGGCAACGAGTTCAGCGGTCTCGTGCACGGCGACTACGAGCATGAATCGTTCGTCGGCAACAACGTGGACAGTGAACTCGAAGCGCGCAACTTCACGGGCAATCCGAACATCCTCTTCTGGGAAGGCCACGCCGACCTCGGCGGGCCGATCGTGAAGGACCGCGCCTGGTTCTACGGCTTCTACAACCACTTCCGGATCGATAAGCAGATCTCGGGCGTGGACCCGAACCTCGCGACCGACCTCGGCGACTTCGACCAGTTCGGCGGCAAGGTCACCGCACAGCTCACGAGCCGGGACCAGCTCATCGCGTACACGAACTACCAGTTGAAAGAGAAGCCGCAACGCGGACTCTCGAACACGGTGGGCCCCGATTCGGTGCTGGCCCAGGCCAGTTGGAGCTGGGCGCACAAGGGCGAGTGGCAGCGCGTCTGGGACGACCGCACCTTCTCGACCCTGGCCGTAAAGCACTTCGGGTTCGGCTGGCCCATGGTCCCGCAGGTGGACCCCGAGTCGAATCCGCCGCGCTTCGACCAGGCCACCGGAATCCACACCGGCGCCGGCTGGAACACCAACATCACCGGCACGCCGCCCTTCACCTTCGAGCGCTGGAAGCCGCAGGTGACGGCGACGGTGAGCCACTACGTGCCGGATTTCCTCGGCAGCCATGACTTCAAGGTCGGCTACGACTTCCAGATTGACGCCCGGAAATTCGGCGCCAACTCGAACTCCGGTCACGTCCGCTACATCGACGACAGCTCCCAGGGCCGGCCACTGGACGTGGACCAGATCGCGCTGTTCAGCATGCCCGCCGACGGCCAGATCAACGCCGATTCCCGAAACGCCCACCACGACGTGTTCGCGCAGGACACCTGGCGGCCGCATGCCCGCCTGACGCTGAACATCGGCGTGCGCTTCGGGCAGCAGCGGACCCACTTCCTGGACTCGGAGTCAAACCCGTTGTTCGCCGATTTCTTCCCCACTGGAGTGACCGAGGGGCAGACGCTCGTCACCTGGAACACCTGGGCCCCGCGGCTTGGCGCGACCTATGAGATCGCGGACGGGACCGTGCTGAAAGCCCACTACGGCCGCTACTACGTGAACCTGGCCGACGCGCACCGCCGCGCCGATCCGGCGAACGTTGCGTGGGTCCGGTTCGACTTCCTCGACCAGAACGCAAACGGCCTCTACGACGGCGCCGACGAGCTGGGGACCCTCCGGGCCGAGAGCGGCGCCACCGGCACCGCGATCCGCACCCTGGGAACGGAGGTGAACCGGGACCTGCAGAAGGAATTCGTGGACGAGTTCAGCGTGTCGTTCGAGCACGAACTCGTAGCGGACACCGCCCTGCGAGCGTCCTACGTACGCAAACACCTGAACGCCGACAGCGGCCAATGGAACGTTCCGCAGCAGCTCGCGCTGCTCGAGGGCCGCGGGATTCCGTGCGGGACGGACTTCGACTGCCCGATCAACGCGCTGACCGGAGCCCCGATCAACGTGCAGCGGGTTCCGGATGAGGTGGCCAACGTCGTCGACATCCAGACCGATACGTTCCCCGGAATCGAGGCGACCTACGACACGATCCAGTTCGCCGCCAACCGGCGCTTCGCTGGCGGCTTCTTCGTGCAGGCAAGCTTCGACTACCAGTGGCGCGACGAGTACCGGGCCGCGTCCGGCGAATCCCGTAGCCCGCTCACCGCCGATCCGATTGACGTCGGCACCGACGGACACGGAACCGTCTGGCAGAACCACAGCCTCGATGTGGACTTCCGCCAGGAGACCACGAACTGGAACGGGCGACTGCTGGCCCGCTACGCGTTCCCCTACGGCATTGCCGTGTCCGGGAACGTGCGGTACCAGAGCGGTTGGCCCTGGGCGCCGATTCAGCGCGTGTCCATTCCCGGCTCGGGCACCCAGCCGGTGTTCCTGACGAACCTGAGTGAGAACCGTTCGGACGACGTGACCATCGCCGACTTCCGCATCGAAAAGGGTTTCGATCTCGCCAACGGAGCGCTCCTCACCGCGATGGTGGACGTGTACAACGCGTTCAACTCGAACGCGGTGTCCAACTTCAACCTGCGCACCGGATCGAACTACAACGACGTGATCGCGGCAATCGATCCGCGTGCCGCCAAGGTCGGCCTCCGCCTGACCTTCTAGGCGTTTCAACCCCGTGGTGGGCGGCGGTTCGCCGCCGTCCATCCGGCCGCATCGCAACCGCCAGCGGCGGTCCGGAACCGCAACGCCGACAAGCGTAGAATGCCGGTGTGGCTTCGGTAGCGCTTGCGGATCGGAAACGGCGGACGCCGGTCTCCGCGCTGGAGTTCGTGGGCTGCGTTCCGGTGCGGGTGAGCGGAACGGAGATTGACGGTCCCGAGTGGGAAGGACGGAGGCTCGAGTACTGGGAGGCGGAGACCGAGACGGCGTGGATCGCGCGGGAAGCGGCCAGTCCTTACCACGAGCGGCCGGCGCAGCGGCTCGCGCAGCTCGTGGAGCGCATCTGCGAAACGCGGGGGTCGGGCGCGCAGTGCTTCGGCGCCATGGACCTCCGCATCCGGGAAGCCGACGGGACCCTGACCGACATCATGCAGGCGGACCAGTCGGTCATCCTGCACCCGAGCCGGGTGCGGCTGCCGGGCCCCGCGCACCTGATCGTGGGAGAACACGACCTGCCGGACGTCGTGCTGGAGGTGGACAACACGACGGACGTGCGGCGCGGAAAGCTGATCGCGTACCGGGAGTGGGGGTTTCCCGAGGTGTGGGTCGAGGTGCCCGAGCAGGGGTCCCCGGGCCGGCCGCGTGGCCGCCGGGTGCGGCTCGTGATCTACCTTCTCGATGGCGCCGACTACCGGGAGTCGGAGGTGAGCCGGGCATTTCCCACCTGGCGCGCCGAAGAGATCCACCACGCGTTCAACGAACCGGCGATGTCGGAGGAAACCGAAGCGGTTCTCTGGCGGGTGGGACGGGCTCTCGGGGAACGCGAGGGAACGAGCTGGAGGGACGATGCCCAGTTGCGGCGGGTGGCGGGCCTCGGTCACGCCGAAGGCGTGGTCGAGGGTCGCGCCCGAGGCCTTGCCGAAGCGGCCGTTTCGATGCTGCGCGAGCGCGGCGTCGAGGTATCCATGGACCGGGTCCTCGACGCGGTGCGCCGCGTTTCCCCGGGGGTGGCGGTCAAGGCCGCACAACACGCCGGGAGCGAGGGCGACTTTTTCGCCCGGCTGGGCCGCATCCGGGCTGGCGCGGGCCAGGAGTAGGCGAAGTCACCGGCTCGGGCCAAACGCCCCTGTGGAGACGCCGATGACCGTGAAAGCCGCCGTCCGGCAACTCGGCCCGGCAGTCGCGCTGGCCGCGCTGCTCGCTATTCCAAATGTTCTCGCCGCGCAGCGCCGCGAGCCCATACCGTCGCCCTTCGCCCCGCTGGGCCTCAAACGCATGTCCGAGCTGGCCACGCAGGTGGTTGCCGGCACCATCGAAAAGATGGAGTCGACCTGGAACCACGACCATTCCCGGATCTACACCCGGGTCACCATGCGCGTCGAGCGGGTGCTGGCCGGTCAGGCCGGCAACCGGATCGTTTTCCGCATTCCGGGGGGGACCGTCGGAGACACGACCGTCATGGTCTCGGAGATGCCCCACTTCCGGGAGGGCGAGGCAACAGTGGTCTTCCTGCGGGGAACCCGCGGACGCCTGCCGTCGGTCCTCGGCGGGACGGAGGGGAAGCTCCCGCTATCCCGCGCCGACGACGGAAGCCTCAGCCTGCTGTTTCCGATCCAGGCGTCTTCCGCCGGCGGAACGGGTGCGGCCACCCACGAACTCGACGATCTGGAGAGTCTCGTTCGCGGCCACGCCCTCCGCAGATAGCGCGCGGCGACCCAGCTCAAGGCCAGCCGCCGGTGGAGGAAGGCACGTCGGTCACTTCTCCCGCAGCCGGCTAACCCACGCCTAACCCTCGCCTAACCCGGATTTCTCATACTGACGGCCCGGGACGGACCGCAATGGGTCGTAACCCACTCTGTCGCGGTGGTTTCTCCACCAGGCGCCAGCCTGGACGCACCGACGGCGCGCAGCGTCGCGGAACCGCACCAGGCACATCGCCTTCA
>LXNJ01000500.1_pt1 | contig 27504 bp, 20 predicted proteins | sample 809081 | NCBI WGS metagenome assembly LXNJ01 (sample SAMN04870510, study PRJNA318959) | sponge metagenome | biome: sponge; feature: marine sponge reef; material: water | host: Petrosia ficiformis | place: Greece: Milos, Mediterranean Sea | collected 2013-05-29 | depth 5-7 m | reverse complement strand
AATCGCCGTTTTCCCGACCCCGGGTTCCCCGACCAGCACAGGATTGTTTTTGGTCCGGCGGGAAAGAATCTGCAGGACGCGCCGAATTTCCTCGTCGCGCCCTATCACAGGGTCGATGCCGCCCTTCCTTGCCAGCTCGATCAGATCACGGGCAAAGCGCCCGAGCGCCCGATGCCCATTGCTTTCCGGTTGGGAATTCATTCGGATACGTGTTTTCCGTCGACAAACAGGATACTCTGATTAAGTCCGCGAAGTTCAGAGGTTGAGAGGGGTGCGCTGGCAAGGAATGACGAAGCAATGCCGCAGGCCCCGCATAATGAGGAAGGACGCGGCCAGCGTGCCCCTTGCAGCCTACCGAAGGGCACGTCACGTCCGCAACGCCCCGAATCCGCAATGTTTTCTGCTGATTCCGACGATGGAATCATGACATCCTTTACGCGCGAACGTGAAGTGCCGGGCGAAGTGGTTTTGATCGGAGTATCCTATACATGTTTCGATGCGAACCGTGCTCTGTATCCGTAAAGGATACACCTTGTAGGAGCCACTCGCGCATCGTTGTACGGTCGGTACCTACGAAAAGCGTACCGGAAGCCCACAGTATGACAGTTTGGCAGAGAGCGAAGCGTTCGGCCTGCAGCGGCAACGGTGTGCGCAACGCCTGATTGACCGGAATGGCGCGTGCCGGAAACGGAGCGAAGGCTGGCGCGGGTGCGGTTGAACTATCTGCGGGCAACCCCCGACGTCTCGCCAGGCTGCCAGGGATTATCATTCGTGATGTGCCCGGTTCCCGGAAAAGGTAAACGACTTCCGCCAACCTATGGCGAATATCCAGTCGGTAATCGTTATGATTCGGGATATCTAAAGAGCGGGCGTCAGGAACGGCCAGATACAGTGCCTCGTACCAGATGGCAAAGATTACAAACCGGTGATGGGCATCGCCGAAATGTTGCGCGGGGCCGATACCGTGGCCGGCCGGTACGCCGGCCCGAACGATAAACTTCCTGATTGATTTCAGGCAGCCCGGAAGCGAACGAACCATGAAAAGCGTACCGGCGGAAGAGGATGCCTGGTGGCGTCATTTTCAGGAACTTCTGGACGATCAGATTGATTTTCCCGACGAGTATGTGTTCAAGTTCATTGTGCCTGCCCGCAGCCTGAATGCGCTGAAGAATATCTTTGGACGGCATCCGGTCACGGTACGGGCGTCGTCCAAAGGGCGGTATCTCAGCGTGACAGCGAAAATGGAAATGCATTCCAGCGATGAAATTGTCGCGTTGTACCAGGCCGCGGCAAAAGTGGAGCAGGTGATGATGCTCTGAAATAGTTCTTAAAACGTGCTAAAAAGGTACAGAAAAGGTGCTGAAAAGGAGTAAAATTGGCGCCTCCCCGTAATTCTTCCTAAAACGCTATGAAACTGACGTTCAGATGGTATGGCCCCGGCGATCCGGTATCCCCGGCGTACATCCGGCAGATACCCCGTATGACGGGTATTGTAAGCTCGCTCCGGAATTGTGCACCGGGCGAGGTATGGCTGCGGGAAAACGTGCGCACGCTGCGCGAGACCATTGAGGCGGCGGGTCTGCGTTTCTCGGTGGTAGAGTCGATCAACATACACGAAAACATCAAACTGGGCCTGCCGGACCGTGACGCGTTGATCGCCCGGTACGCGCAAAGCGTGGAAGCCGTGGCTGCGGAAGGCGTGCCGGTCATCTGCTACAATTTTATGCCGGTTTTCGACTGGTTGCGCACGGATCTGGAGATACCGCAACCGGATGGATCGACCGCGCTGGGGTTCGATCAGAAGGATATGGAAGCCATCGACTTTTCGGAAGGAACCCAGGATCTCCCGGGGTGGCATGCCGCCTATACGGGCGAAGAAGTCACCGCATTGCGGGCCGGATACGCGGAACTCTCGGAGGAAGACCTGTGGCACAATCTGGCGTATTTTCTCGAGCGCATCGTTCCCGTGGCCGAGCGGGCTGGCGTGCGCCTTGCCATTCATCCCGACGATCCGCCCTGGTCCGTGGCGGGGTTCCCGCGGATCATTACGAGCGGCGCCGCACTGAAACGGGTTACGCAACTGGTGGACAGCGAAGCAAACGGCGTGACGCTGTGTACAGGTTCATTGGGTGCGAACCCTGCCGAAGCCGCCCGCCTTCCGGAAACGATTCGTTCGCTGGCGGGGCGTATCCATTTTGTACATGCACGCAACGTAACTCATCTCGGAGACCGGTCTTTCCAGGAAAGCGTACATCCCGATGGCGATGTGGATATGGCGGCCGTGATGGAGGCCCTGCTGGAGATCGGATTCGACGGCCCGGCTCGGCCCGATCACGGGCGTATGATCTGGGGAGAAGAAGGACTGGCGGGATACGGTTTGTACGATCGCGCGCTGGGGGCTGCGTACATGGCCGGCCTGTGGGACGCTACGGTGCGCCAAGCAGCCTTACGAACGCTGCGAAACGCGCTCTGAGCGGGGGCTTACCTGCCGGGCGCTCCACGGCAGGCGCGTATCGCGTATCTTTATGGTCGAGTATGCCTCGATAATGTGGCCTATGGCGCGTCCCTTTCACTCGATGTATTCGCACGGCTTCATCCGGACCGCTGTTTGCGTGCCGCGCTTGCGCGTGGCCGATCCGGACTATAATGCCGAGCGAACGATCCGGCTTGCCGAGCAGGCTTCCGCGATGTCCGCAGCGGTAACCGTGTTCCCCGAACTCGGATTGTCGGCGTACGCCAACGACGACCTGTTCCATCAGGATGCGCTCCTCGATAGCGCGGCGGAAGCCGTATCTCGCGTGGCGGATGCTTCGCGCGATCTGACGCCGGTGCTCGTCGTCGGCGCGCCCCTTCGCTTCGACGCCGCCCTGTTCAACTGTGCGGTCGTGATCTACCGGGGAGAGGTGCTGGGTATCGTCCCGAAGAGTTACCTGCCGAATTACGCCGAGTTCTACGAAAAGCGGCAGTTTACGCGCGCCGCTTCTGCGCTGCGGGGCGAGGTGCGCTTTCGGAACGCTGCCGTACCGTTCGGAAGCGACCTGATTTTCGAGACGCCCTCTCTGGAGCATTTTGCGCTTCATGTGGAGTTGTGCGAAGACCTGTGGGTGCCTGTTCCTCCAAGTACGTATGCAGCGCTAGGCGGGGCTTGCGTGCTGGCCAACCTGTCGGCGAGCAACAGCACCATCGGCAAGGCGGAATACCGGCGGGGGCTATGCGCGATGCAATCGGGCAAGTGCGTTGCCGCGTACCTCTACGCGGGAGCGGGGCCGGGCGAATCCACAACGGACCTGGCTTGGGACGGGCACGGCATGATCTGGGAAAACGGACGCCTGCTCGCGGAAACCGAGCGCTTCTCGCCGAAAGGGCAGACGGTGCTGGCGGATGTGGATCTGGAATTGCTGGCGCAAAACCGGATGCGCCTGACCAGTTTTCACGACGCGGCGGGCGATCACCGGGATCGGGTGCGGGCAATCCGGCGCATCCCCTTCGATTTCGAGATTCCGAAAGGAGATATCCCGCTGCGGCGCGCGGTGGAACGGTTTCCGTACGTACCGGGCGATCCGGCCACGCTGGACGCGCGCTGTCGGGAAGCCTGCAACATTCAGGTGCAGGGCCTGATGCAGCGGTTGCAGAGCGCCGGCATCGAGCGCATTGTCATCGGGGTGTCGGGGGGACTCGATTCGACGCAGGCGCTGCTTGTGGCGGCCCGGGCGATGGACAAACTGGGACGCCCCGGGAAACACATTCTGGCATATACGATGCCCGGGTTCGCCACAAGCGACCGGACGCTGGTGAATGCGCGGTCGCTCATGCAGGCGCTGGGGGTTACAGCCGGGGAAATCGACATCCGGCCCGCCGCCATGCAAACCTTTCGCGACATCGGCCATCCGTTTGCGGACGATGAACCGGCGTACGACGTAACGTTCGAGAACGTGCAGGCGGGCGCCCGCACATCGCACCTTTTCCGGCTGGCCAACCTGCACAACGGCCTTGTGCTCGGCACCGGCGACCTGAGCGAATTGGCGCTGGGATGGACCACGTACGGCGTCGGCGACCATATGTCGCATTACAATGTCAATGCGTCCGTTCCGAAAACCCTGGTCCAGCATCTCATCCGGTGGACCATAGCATCCGGCGCTTTCGACGAACCCGTCGCCGGCGTACTGCAATCCGTGCTGGATACGGAAATTTCGCCGGAACTCGTTCCGCAGGAAGACGGAAACGCCGATGAACCGCACCAGCGAACGGAGGAGGTTGTGGGGCCGTTCGAGTTACAGGATTTCAATTTGTATTACGTCACGCGGTACGGTTTCCGGCCTGCAAAAGTCGCGTTCCTGAGCCATCATGCCTGGGGTAGCGATCCCGAACGTCGTGAGGATGCGGAGGCGGACGGATCGCCGGCGCACACGTACGACCTCGCCGAAATCAAACACTGGCTGGACATATTCCTGTACCGGTTCTTCAAAATCAGCCAGTTCAAGCGCTCGGCCATGCCCAACGGACCGAAAGTGGGATCCGGCGGTTCGCTTTCGCCGCGTGGCGACTGGCGGGCGCCGAGCGATTCGGAAGCCGAGGTATGGATCGAGGCGCTTCGCCGGGACGTGCCCGACACGTAATCAGGCAGTTCGCTACAGTTAAGGATCAAAGCAGGTAATGCCTCGGGCCGGTTGTAGCCGGAATCATGCAGGTGGCACGTGTCCTCCCCGGTAGTTGCAGGTCGAGATGCCTGTTCCGGACGCCATAAGAAGGAAGGCGCCCTCTCATGGGAAGGATCGGTCACGCCGGCGAATGTGGAGCCGCCGTCGCATCCGCAAGAATCACCGTTTCCCGAAGCCCGCAGATACGCGAGGCAGGCAGGTCCAAGTCGTTGTCGAGGACGCGCCGAAGCGTTTCCCGCTTGGTTGCCCCTGCAACCATAAACATCACCGTTTCCGTCCGGTTGAGCACGACGGGGGTAAGGGTAATCCGTTCCCTCGGCGGCCTGTATGCAGGCCCCTCTACCGCCGCCGCCCACCGGTCCTGTACCTGTACGTATCCCGGAAACAGCGAGGCCGTGTGTCCATCCTCCCCTATGCCGAGCAGAACAAGGTCGAAGGTTTTGTCCCGGGCAGAGTCGAAGCATGCCCGCAGGATGGCTTCGTAGTCGTCCGCAGCCGCTTCGGGCGTGTCGAGCGAGGTGTTTACCGGATGCAGGTTGGCCTCCGAAATCGGTACGGCGTCGACGAACAGGCGACGGGCTGCCCGGAAATTGTTGCCGGGACGGTCTTCGGGCACAAACCGCTCGTCGGCCCAGAACAATCGGATGTCGGGCCATGGCAACGAGCGCCCTTCCGCACCGCCGAGCAACGAAAAAAGGCGCTCCGGCGTCGACCCGCCGGAAAGGCAAATACTGCACAGCGCGCCCGCGCGCGCCTTCGCGCGAATCATGCGCAGGGCCGCATGGCTCAGCGCATCGAGGTCCTCGTACGTTTCCAGCCGTCGTTTCATAAAAGACCGCGCCTCAGGAAGCGGAATCCGGACCCGGCGATCCGGGTGCGTACGGATGCACCGGCAAGCCGGCTTCGAGAACCGGCGTGTAGAGCCGCCACGAATTGATCACTTCGTCGGCATGCACGAACAGCGTCTGGTCTCCCTGGATCACATCGCCGAGCAAGGTTTCGTAGGCTTGCGGAAGATCGCCGAACACCTCGTCGTACCGGAAGCGGAGCCTTCTGGGGGTCAGCCTGAGCGGCATGCGAGGCTGTTTCACGTCGAAGTGCAGGTTGAACCCTTCGTCCGGTTGCAGCGTGATTTCGAGGATGTTGGGGCGAACGTTACAGGTGTCCTCGTAGGGCCGGAAAAGCGAAACCGGGGCCGGCTGAAACCGAATCGCAATGCGGGTGCGCTTTTTGGGCATGCGCTTGCCGGTCTCGAGAATAAACGGAACGCCTCGCCAACGCCAGTTGGCGATCTCCATGCGCAGGCGGACGAACGTTTCGGTGGTGGACCCGTCCGGCACCCCCGTTTCCTCGCCGTATGCCCGTACGGGCTTGCCGTCCACGTCGCCAGCGGCGTACTGACCCAGCAGCACATCCTCAGGGCGGAGCGGAACAATGGATTCCAGCACCTTGATTTTTTCCTGCCGGATGGAGTCGGCGTCGAACCGGGCGGGCGCTTCCATCGCAACCAGCGAGAGCAGCTGCGTAATATGGTTCTGCACCATGTCCCTTAGCGCCCCCGACTGGTCGTAATACCCGGCGCGCGTTTCCACGCCCAGAGATTCATGCACCTGGATATCGACCCGTTCGATCTGCCCCCGGTGCCATACGCTCTCGAAAAGCGCGTTGCCGAACCGGAAAACCAGCAGGTTCTGTACAGTTTCTTTTCCAAGATAGTGGTCGATGCGAAATATCTGGGATTCGGAGAAATACCGGTGTACGAGATCGTTCAGCGCATGGGCCGACGTCAGATCGTGCCCGAACGGTTTTTCGATAACGAGCCGGGCCCAGCCCGCCGTCTTGTGGAGATTGGCCTGCCCGAGGGCTTCGATGGTTCCGGGAAACGTCTTTGGGGGCAAGGCAAGATAAAAAACCCGGTTGCCGGGCAGGCCGCATTCTTTTTCGATGGAGGCAATCCGGCGGGCAAGTCCATCGTAGCCGTTGCCACCACCCCCCAAAGATTGGTAGAACACATGATCGTCGCACCAGGCGGAAAGATCGGAGCCCTCCGGATGCCGCTCGTGCAGTGCGTCGCGGACACTGTCCCGGAAAGCTGCATCGGACATATCGGACCGGGCCACGCCGAGAATGTGGCAACAGCGCAGTTCGTTATGCCGCTCCATGAGATGGAACAGGGCGGGCGCCAGTTTGCGCGACGTCAGATCGCCGCTGGCGCCGAGGATAACGAAAAGGTGAGGTTGGAAGGAGCGCATACAGTTCGGACGGTGCCGTTAAACCGGGCAAGCGGTGCTCCATGTTAAGGAATTCCGTGATCAGCGGCGCTCCTGTCCTCCCACCTCCGCCACACACGCCTCAAGCTCGTCCAAAGAGTTCAGCAACGGCGCCTTGGTCGCCTCCTCAACCTCCGTCAATGACACTCGCAAGTCAGCTGCTACCTCCTCACCGCCGTACTCCCATCCTATGCGCTCACTCCACCTCGCCTGCCAGGATTCAGGCGCGGCATTCCGCGAAGTCCTGCATCCTTCCAGAAAGTACCCCAGTACATCCTGAGTTGTGGATACTGCTTCTGCTACGTGGGGACCGCGCGGATAGCCGACCCAATACCTGGCCCATCTTTCCATGACGCGCACACGAAAGGTGCAGGCGAATTCTCCCTCGCAGTCGTGGGGAGCCCAATTATTCGCCAATTTCCAAAGGATCTCGTGGGCAACGGGACTATCTTTGTGTTGTTCGTAGAGGTTCAGGAAGGCCTCGTCGCGCACGACCCAAGTTCCGCCGGGTTCGAAATACCGGACCTCTGCATCAAGGGACCGGACTATGGAACGGGTGAGTGGATCTGCAGCGATCCGGTAGAGCGTCGCTACCCACCGGTCGAGCACTTCCAGGCGCCGCAAACTCAGAATCGCCGAGGCTTCGACCATGTCTCTGTGACCGTGGTTGCGGCTCGACAGGACATTATACGCCCGCAACAGGTTCGTCTTCGACCATTCGTCGCCCGTCGACTCGTACCGATCCACAATCGCCAGGACATGCTCGTCCGTGTCGCCGGGAGCGGTCAGCGACTTGCTCACCCAGCACCCGTCGAATACGAAAGTCCATGCTTCGCCGGCGACGACGGTATCCGAATGCCCGGTATTGAAATGGTAGTCAAGTTGAAGCGTGGGGCCGTTCGCTGTCGGGGGCTCGGCCGGAGCAGGGCGGCAGGCCACATCGGGCGCGACGATCGCCAGGTCCGTCGGCTCAAGGCCCCCCCTGGAGCCATGGACCTGGTCGCCAAGCGACCCCATCCAGGCTATAACCAGCAGATCGTCTGCGGAAAAATCCTGGGCATTCGCCTCCAGCAGAGCGCGCTCGAGCAATTGGAGCCGACGCAGTTCAAGGTCCGGCGACCCTTCGACAACCGTTCGATGCCAAGGATGCCCGAACAGATTGTAGACGGCTACCAGATCGCTCACCGGTATCCCCTCGTCTCTGGAAAGCAGGCCGTCGGCCATTTGCAGGAGGTGCGCCTCCGATAAGGAGTATCCGTCCGTTGGGGAAATGACCGATTCCGGGATCCAACAGCCGGTGTTGGCGCCTGCCCATTTGGAATGGGCCTCGTTCAAGTACACCCACACGTCCCCGGCGGCGCTCGTGTCTGTGCGCACGATCTTCTCGATGAACATCCCCCCTTCGGCACCCATGTGCCGAAAAACCCCCAACGCATCGGCCGTAGACGAGGGCGCCGCGCGGCAAACGACATTAGGCGAGATCAGTACCGCCATCGAGCCCCTGTCCTGTGCGGTCGTGGGCGCGGCGAGCACCACCGCCGCTGCAAGAACGAGAGCCGCCTGTAATAGCCGATGGGGGATTGCCTTACGCATAACCGCCTGCCGCGATACGGTCAAGGTACGCATGGACATGGCTCGCTTTGCCTTCCCGAACAAGTTGGCTTGGAGTCATGCCCCCGAATCCCTGCATCGGTTCGGAGCGAAACCAGACATACGCCGACCAAAGAGAACCAGTTTGCGTTTTCACCCGCTTGAGAATCCCCAGCATTTCCCGGATTCTTGCAGTTTCTGACAATATATCCGATGGTCGCATGTCGTGCTTTTATACTGTTTCGTTGGAAAATAGGGGCTTTCGCTTGAAAAATCCCAGGAACCCTTTCCTTACGACACCTCCGTGCGAGATTCGTTCAGCAACCAGTCGATCAGACGCTCTGCATAGTTCGAGGTAAGCCAGGGACCGTGCGACCCCTCGTTGATCTTCCAGAGCTCGACCGTAATGCCGTCCTGGCAGCCCTCACGATAGCGAATGCGGTCGGTTTCCGCACCGGCGTGGGCATTGTCGATATCGATGGGGGAAAGTTCTTCGGCGCTGGAAAGATCGCATCCCGCACGTTCGGCCCAGCGCTCCACCACATCCTCCGCACCGACGTACCCGGCGCCAATGGGAGTTCCTGCATAGAGAATGATTTCGTCGGCGGCGCCGTGGATGTGCAGTACGGAAACCGGCGGCGCCTCCTCGCAACGGGTTGGATCCAGAAAAGAAGTGCCCGCAAGCGGAGCGATCGCCGTCAGACCCGGAAAACCCTCGCAGGCAAGACGGTAGGACATGAATCCGCCGTTGGAATGTCCGACCGAAAAGATGCGGTCCACCGAAATATACTTGCCCGCCTCTTCGATCAGGCTGGAGAGATAGGCCACGTCATCCACTTCGGACTCGAAAAAGTTGCAACAGAAGTCTGTGGCGTTCCAGAAGCGCAGGCCGGAGGGATTGCGCGTGCCGGCAGGCAGAATCAGTGCAAAGTTATCGGTATCGACCCGTTCGGAAAGACCCCAATACTCGTCATGGTCCGTGGGATTACCCGAGTAGCCGTGCAAACTGATCACGACAGGAAGGGGACCCATGGAATCGTACCCCATAGGCAGCTTCAGGGTGGCGGGGCGGTCGCCGCCTATGGTATACACCGTTTGCTGTATTTCCGGCTCGGTCGGAAGTTCTTCCTGCATCGAGCAAGCGGCCAGCAGGAACGTCAGCAGGATACAGGCAAAAAGCGAACGGGGCGCCAGCGGCATCGGAGCAAAAGGGAAATTCGGTGGGGATTCGATCCCGGTTTTCGGAAGAAGCGGTGCGGGCGCGAAAGATTACTCTATAAGAATACGGGTTTGCACACAGAAATTTTTTGCATATCTATATGATATATAATTATAAAATCATTACCTTATGGGTAACATTTTAGAGGAAGCGGCATGGCCACGGCCATCAACAAATATCGACCGGACTATGCGGTTCCTCCGGGCTGGATTCTGGATGAGCACCTTGAAACGCGAGGTCTCTCGCAGGCCGAATTCGCCCGTCGATGCGGGCGCTCTGCAAAGTTGATCAGCGAAATCATTGCTGGCAAAGCCCCTGTTGAACCGGAAACGGCGCTACAATTCGAAAAGGTACTGGGTCTTAATGCGGGTATCTGGCTCGGTATCGAAAAAAAATATCAACTGCATCTTGCTCGAAAAGCCGAAGCTGCCGAGGCGACCAGATGCGCTGCATGGTTGCAGCGATTTCCTATTGCAGAACTCGCGAAACGCGGCGCTATTCGGCAACCCGGCTCGGATGCAAACGCCATGTCCGGTATTCTCTCCTTTTTTGGCGTGGCGTCTGTCGAGGCCTGGAATACAAGGTACGGTCTGGCGAATGTGGCGTATCGCCATTCGCCGAGTTTCAGGAGTAACGAGGCCGTGCTGGCTACATGGTTACGACTTGGGGAAATCGAGGCGCAACAACAGGTTTGCGCAGAATACAACGACGGACGTTTCAGGCGGGCGTTGCGTGAGATACGCAGCCTGACCTCGGAGCCGTTCGAAGAAGCGCTGGCCGGTGCGCAGGAATATTGCAAACAATCCGGGGTGGCTCTAATCCTTGTCAGACCCCTGTCGAAGATGGCCCTCAGCGGAGCGGCAAGATGGCTTTCTCCCCGGAAGGCGATCATTCAACTAAGCATGCGCCATAAAACGGGCGATCACCTGTGGTTCACCTTCTTTCATGAAGCAGCGCATATCCTGCTCCATAGCAAAAAGAATGTGTTTGTCGATGGTCAAAAAATTCGGGACGACGCGGCGGATATTGAAGAGGAGGCGAATGCATGGGCGTCGAATGCTCTTGTGTCCCGGCATGAATGGGCAAAATTTGTTGCAACTCGCCCGGGCGGCAAAAGGTCGGTTCTCGAGTTTGCCGCCCGACAAGGCATTGCGCCCGGTATCCTTGTCGGAATGCTCCAACATGAAGGGCTCCTGCCGTGGAGTCACCTGAATGGGCTTAAAGTCCGATTGGAGTGGAGCGAAGAGGAAGTAGAGAAATAAAGATGAGACGTATAGCCCGTTACCCCACATAACGGACCACCGTGTCGAACGGCAGTTTTTCGATATCGGGCACTTCGGCATCCTGGCTCGGGTATCCCGCTACGAGCAGCAAAAACGGGGTTTCGTTGCGGGGCCTGTCCAGAATCTCGTTCAGAAAACCCATGGGGCTTGGCGTGTGCGTAAGGGTGGCGGCACCCGCATGGTGCAGCGCCGCGATCAAAAAGCCTGTAGCAATACCCACGGATTCCGACGTGTAATAGTTCTTGATGCGTTTGCCGTCCTTTCCAAATCCGTAGCGTTCGAGAAAGATGGCGATAAGCACCGGGGCCTCTTCGAGAAACGGTTTGTGTTCGTTCGTTTCGAACGGAACCAGCGCTTCCAGCCACTCGCGGGTAGCCCGCCGGGTGTAGAATTCATGCTCCTCGGCTTCCGCCGCCGTGCGGATTTTGGATTTGATTCCGGCGTCGCGAACCACCACGAAGCGCCATGGCTGGCGATTCGCACCGCTCGGTGCGGAGGCCGCAGCGAGTAACGCGGCGTCGAGCACCTCGTTCGGGATAGGCCGGGAATCGAAATGGCGGACGGTGCGGCGGCGCACCATATCTTCCGCGAAGCGCTGCGCGCGCTTGATCGCCTCGTCCGGAGAGTAGGAAACAGGCTGGAGTTTCATGATATCGGGTGAGGTTTTCCGGACAGATCAGGCGGAAGGTGACCGTTAAAACGGTTTGACGGTCAGAAGTGTCCGGCAAACGGATTTGTCGGACAGATATGGACAAAGATGTCCGTCAACGTAATTTTGTTGGACAGAAGTGTCCGGCAAACGGATACTGCGCCAAAAAGCATACAATCTGGCGCACGGCAGGGGTTAATGCACCACATGTGTCGTACAAACGATCTTGTGCGCCACTTTGACGGAAAAGTGTCGCATAAATTCATTTATGCGTCATAGGCGTCGATCAAAATACCCGCCCCCGCCTCAAAGATACCGCTCCCGCAGCACCCCAAGATGATGCTGCGTATGCCCTGCGGTGATCCAGGCCATGCTCCGAACGGAGAACTCGCAACCGCTGGCGTGCCCGCGGCGATCCCAAGCGGCATCCGGCAGCCCCTTGAACAGTAACACGGTGGCGTGCCGCACCGCATCCCACTCCTCGACCAGTTCCGCAAGGACTCGCTCGTCCGCGTCCGACGCAGCAGCGTATTCGTTCTCGTCGAATCCAGGATAGTGCGCCCTGTCGCCCCGGGCAAAGGCGAGGGCCCGCATTGCGAACATCCGCTCGCTGTCGATCAGGTGCCCCACCATCTCGCGCACCGACCACTTGCCCGGCGCGTAGCGATACCGCTCGCGGTCGGGAGATGCGTCCGCCGTCACACGGGCAAGGTCATTCCGCTGCGCATCGAGCGTAGCCATGATCGGACCGTCCGGGGCTTCCATTATGTACGGTCGATAGAAATCGGCGTATTCGTCGCTATGGGGTCTGCGTTGCATAGGATTAGCCGATATTACGCCAAATGACACGGGATGCGAATTACGCAGCACAAAGGCCCTGCATGAAATTTCGAATCGGATCAAAGACCTCATGATCCAGATTCCAATAGCCTTTCTTGGCTGCAACACCGACAGATACATGTGGCTCTGGAGTTGATGAAAGATAGGCGTTTGTACGCGCCTTCTCCGGACGATGTATCGCCCCTCCAGCAGTTGATTCGATACAATCGAAAAATCCATCGATGCAGGCATCGACAGGTGTGCCTGCAAAAGATTGGTTCAGAACCGTTTCCAGCATACCGGAATCTTGCTCAGGTAATATCAATGTCGCGGTATAAGGAGAATCATTGACACTGTGAATACCCGGACAACCTGGAACCGGAAGATCAACATTGCGCAATGCCGACTGAACGCTCCGGAACGCTCCAGTAGCAGATTGTTCGGCATCGCGAACGATCCCAATACGCACAACATCACGAAATCCGGATGACACTACAAAAGTGGAAAGGAATTTCGGCAAATTAGGAACGCCGCCGTAGTCATGAATCTGCATCCGTGAAAGCCCAAGACGATCACGGAACGCTTCAAAAAAATTTCGCCCATCGTTGCCTTCGACAAGAAGCTGGATGGGCGAGTTGATTTCTTTGATTTCTACGGGCTTACCCTCCACGGCTCAGCGCACCTCCATGCCGTATTCGATAATGCCGTCGATTTGGGACCGATCCAGCGTTACGCACCGGCTTTCGTCTTCGTTGACTTCCAGTCGATGTATCGAAAGATCATCGCCTTCAATGGCGGAAGCGGCCGCTCGCAAACACTCGTAACTGTGGGTCGTTGCAAACACCTGCGTATCCAATCTCCTCGAAGCATCGTCTATCACGCGCCAAACATCCGAAAGCACGGAATGGTGTACGCCATTTTCAATTTCATCCACAAGAAAGACGCCGCCTTCGGCCGTAGCCATGGCCAATACCAGGCTTGCTACGCGCACCATGCCTCCTCCCATAACAGGGAGAGGCACAAGTTCCGGTAAGCCAACATCTCCCCAGATCATGGGGGAACCGCTTGCTGAATTTTCTTCTATGCTCTGGAGCCGGGGCTCAATTACTTGCAATGCCTTAAGCACCATATCGCCCCGTTTCTGCTTGCGCAATACGCCTAAACGAGACGCCGCTTCACTACCGGAGGTATCCAGGTACGAAAGTAGAATCGCTGCATTGAAAGGAATTGTCGCGTCCGACCAAGGCCGGGTCTTGAACCTGACGCCCACATCGTCCACTTGATAAATGTTATCGGCGATCTGCTCGTTATTACGGCAATACCGCATCGTCAACGGATCGTCCGAGGGAGCATCTTCAGCGTGCCATGCCTCAACATTTTTCTCCAAGGATACTTTCACCGATATTAACCCGGTATCGACATGATGAGCTGCGATTTCAATGGGGGCGCCGGTATCCAATGCCGAAAACATCGGCTTCCACAGGATTTCCCGAACCGCCGCAGCCTTCTGCGTATCCTCGGCAAGGCCCCGCAGATAGCGCCCTATATTCACCCCCGAAGGATTTCCGCCGCTGGAAAGCAGAAAAATAGCCTCCAGCAAACTGGTCTTGCCCGAATTGTTGCTACCCGTGATCACATTGATACGGGTTGCGCGCGGCACTTCCAGTTCGCGAAACCGTCGGAAATTAGCGATGTGAATCCGTTCCAGCATGACTTTTCCGGATATCCGTTGCTACGGTGCCAATGGCGATACTATAGATTATATGCAGAATACGCCCCCGTAATACGCCTGTCAAGCGACGGGCGTTCTCCCGCCCGCCGGTCCCCCCTTCCTACCACACCTCTCCCGGTGCGTACAGCTTCTTCGCCGGTCCGATCAGTTTCTTGTCGGGCTTCGTCACGCGTCGCCGGGCATCTTCCTGGTAGGGAAGATGCTCCAGCACGTAGCGCATACAGTTAAGGCGCGCCCGCTTCTTGTCGTCCGACTTGATCACCACCCAGGGCGACGTTTTCGTGTCGGTGGCCGCGAACATCGTTTTCTTCGCCTCCGTGTACTCGTCCCACAACGAGAGCGACCGGAGGTCCACGTCGCTGATTTTCCACTGTTTGAGCGGGTTCCGGGCGCGCGACACGAACCGCCTAAGCTGCTCCTCTCGGCTTACCGAGAACCAGAACTTGAACAAGTGGAATCCGTCATTGACCAGCAGTTCTTCAAACGTCGCGACATCTCTCAGGAAACGGAGGTGCTCAGCCGGCGTGCAAAAACCCATTACCGGCTCGACCACTGCCCGGTTGTACCAGGAACGGTCAAAGAAAACGATCTCCCCGCTGGTCGGCAGACACTCCACATAGCGCTGGAAGTACCACTGCCCGCGCTCCCTTTCGGAAGGAACCGGCAGCGCCACCACCAGGGCGCTCCGCGGATTAAGGTGCTCCATGAATCGCTTGATCGTCCCGCCTTTGCCGGCCGCATCGCGCCCCTCGAAAAGCAGCACGACCCGCTGACCCGTCTCCTTAACCCACCGCTGCATCTTCAGCAACTCGACCTGCAGTTCCGCCTTCCTGCGCTCGTACTCGGCGCGGCCGAGCTTGGTCCTGTACGGGTAGGATGCGCTGATGATCTCCCCCTTGCCGGCCCTTTCGACCTTATTACGAACCTCGACAGGGATATTCGCGGTCGGCAGCAGAAGCCCCAACTCATTGCGTTCCTGTGTGGAGACGGTCATGGAAAAACCCTGCTTCTCTCAGAATGGTTGCTATGACCCCAGGATAACACGGATCGTACGACCCGATGCTCCAGAGTTTCCCCTTCCGGATCGCGCACGGAGCACTCTAAACCCTCAAAACGGCCAACGAAACTGCGCGGCCAATTTGTCCCTGTCCTCTTCCAGAGTAGGGATAGCCCGCTCCCCCACCGCCCGGGAAAGATTGCGGTTGGTGGTATGAATCTCGCCAATCAGACGCGGATACCAGGAAAAAGCCGCCTTCAATCCCTGCTCATCGTAGAAGTCGGTGGCGGTTATCTGCGCCGGTACCAACACTGTCACCGTGAACTGGTTCAGTTGGGTGACGGTCTCTTCAAGGGTTTCCAGCAACGGTGTACCCCCGATGATATTACTGATGATATATTTACTCAGCGATGCGAAATTCGTGCCATCGAAGGCGGCCTCCAATACGCTACCCCGGTACAGGTAATACAAATCGCTCGGCAGCAAGTCCGGTTGTCCACCTTCCTCGATCTCGGCCACTACTGCGAGGTGCTTCTGGAGCTTCCCGTTTTCCTGGTCGAGATGGGCGTAAAGCACCTGAAATTCAAGAATCAGGCTGTCGTAGTACTGGAGTTGCATGGACCGCTCATGCTGCCTTTCCTGGTAGCCGTTAAACAGGAAAGCGAGGTAGACGCCCAGGAAAACGATCACCAACTCCATGGCGAACCAGCCCAGGTTCTTATTCTTGATAAACCTCGTTTTGAAAAACCTCGTGATAAACATGTATCGCCTCCGTACAGGGAGATATACAAAAAGGTGAAGCCGCCCCTCTACTCCTCCACCCACGGATCGTACGACCCGATGCTCCAGAGTTGCCCTTCCGGATCGCGAACGGCGAAAAGGCTCCCGCCATAGGGTTGCTCCTCCAGTTCCATAACGATGTTCGCCCCCTTTACTTTCACATGGTCGTAGAGCGCCTTGATGTCGCTTTCGCTGACCACAACGTAGGCCGCCTGCGTGAGCTTCCCGCCGGGTTCGGAGGCGACCACATGATGCCCGTGCTCGTCGTCCCGCATGGAGCCGAGCATGACCATGCCACCGCCGAGCGTGAGCTGGGCATGGGCAATTTCGTCCTCGCCATGCGGGACCACAAGGCGTCGCTCAAAACCAAGCACGCTGCACAGCCACTCGATGGCGGCGTGCGCATCTCGGTAGCGCAGGCCGGGAATAACGGTGGATCGGAGTGTTTCCTGCTTCATGGATCACGGCTATTATGACTGCTATCCCTTGAGAATATAGGATACTCTGATCAAAACCTCTTCGCTCAGCACTTCACGTTCGCGCGGATAGGACGTCATGATTCCATCGTCGAAATCAGCAGAAAACACTGCGGATTCGGGGCATCGCGGGCGTGAAGCGCCCTTCGGAAGGCTGAGAGGGGCACGCTGGCCACCTGCCCGCTGGAACGGAATAATTTGTCGTGCCGGACCGGGATGGCCGCTCTCCCGACCGCCGGAACGGAAACAACCACCAAACGATATGAAGAAACGCCTGCTCATGTCCGTTCACATTGCCCCTCTGCGGTATGCGCCCCTCGCTCTCCCTCTCCGGCATGCTCCTATGCCTGCTTGCTCTCTCGGCGGCCGGATGCAGCGCCGATTCAGGGATGGACGAGACCACGCCGGAATCGGACCGCGATTACCCGGCGCTTAAAACCCTTGCCGTACACCCTGTCGGCGTGGCCATCCAGGCGGTGCACCTGTCCAGCACGGACCGCACCACTGTGATTAAAAAGGTGTTCAACAGCATCACGGCCGAGTGGGAAATGAAGATGAACCCGATATCCGTCGGCCCGGGATCGTACAACTGGACCGGCGCCGATGCGCTGGTGGATTTCGCGGAGGAAAACGGCATGCAGGTCCACGGGCATACGCTCGTGTGGCACCAGACGGCGCCATCCTGGATGGAAAACTTCGGAGGGGACGACGAGGCGTTCGAGGAGGCTGTAAAAGAATATATGACGACCGTTATAGAGCGCTACAAGGGACGCGTCGTAAGCTGGGACGTGATCAACGAAGCGTTCGACGACGAAAGGGGAGAACTACGCAACAGCGTGTTCCGGCGCAGGATGGGCGACGATTATATCGCCCGGCTGTTCCGGTATGCCCGGGAAGCCGACCCCGATCTGCTGCTTTTCTACAACGATTACGGGCTCACCTGGAGCCTGCCCAAGCGCCGCGCCGTGATGAGGATGCTCGACGACTTTCAGGAGCGGGGTATCCCCATAGACGGCGTGGGATTGCAAATGCACATGGCCTGGGACAGCCCGTCCCTCGAAGTAATCACCGAGACCACAGACGAGGTGGTGAAACGCGGCCTGAAGTTGCACCTCTCCGAATTGGATGTACGCATCAACACGGACGGTAGCCTGCAATCCTGGAATGAGGAGCGGGGAAATATTCAGAAAGAGCGCGTCAAGGAGGTCGTAGCCGCCTTCAACCGGATTCCCGAGGAGCAGCGCTTCGCCATTACCCTATGGGGACTGCGCGACCCGGACACCTGGCTCATAGATTTTTACGATCGACCGGAGTGGCCGCTCCTGTTCGATGCGAGACTGCTCCCCAAGCCCGCCTATTACGGATTTGTCGAGGCGCTGCAGGAGGCGCAGTAAAGCGCCTCCTGCCTTCCGGCGCCGTTTCCCTACTTCACCAGCATCATTCGTTTGGTCTGTACAAAGGAAGCGCCCGCTTGGAGGCGGTACAGATACACGCCGGACGTAAGCCCGGAGGCATCGAACTTCACCGTGTGTTCGCCGCCGGCCAACGACGTATTGTCGAGCAGCGCAGCCACCTCCCGACCCAATACATCGAATACGCGCAGCGTCACCTGTTCCGCCTTCGGCAGCTGGAAACGAATGGTGGTAGCCGGATTGAACGGATTCGGGTAGTTCTGCGCCAGAGCATACGCTTCCGGCAGTTCCGGTTCGTCTTCGCTGGATACGGGAACGTACTGGCTACTGTGAATCATCGTCACGGTTTGCCACTGGCTCGGCGTATTCCACCAGGTGTTGTCTACCGTGGGGTTGAGGCTCCAGGTAACCTGGTGCACGCGCGGCGGATCGGCTCCTTCCGCGTCGGCGTCGTTCAGCGTAATCGTAAAAGGCATGAAGCGGGGGGCGTCGCCCTCCCCGGGAAAATTAGCGTCGGCGTCGCCGGGGTACTTAATCTCCCGGGTAGGAAAATACGCCAGCATTTTGTAGCCATTCGCAGTGGACTCGTACGCGGCGCCGCCGAGATTCGGCTTGTCGCCGCTACTACCCTCGGCAGCCACGTTCGTTTTGGCCGTCGCACTGGCCGCGCTCCCGTGCGCAGACAGGCGGAACTGGTAATCAGGAAATTCTCCACGCATCATATCGCTGTGCGGAGAGCCGCCCAGCACCGAGCCCCCGGCATCGCGTACGTCGTAGTTCCCCCATCCGAGTTCAATGGAATCGTACCGCCAAGCGCCTTCCGGCCCATCGGCGGCCGGGGAGAAATCCAGGATGTCGTCGGTGACTTCGGCATAGATCCATACCTCCGGAAACAGATTCATGGTATCGTTCCCCTCGTAATACGCCACCCAGACGGATGCGGAGAGATCGTCGTTGTTATCGGGCAATGTGACACCGAGCTCGGAGAGCTGCGAATGCGTATCGTCGACGACGAACGGCATGGACCCTTCAGGGAAATTCTCGTTCGATAACATGCTCTCACTGTCATTGATCGTGTTAAACAATGCCTCGGCCTGCGCATCCGTCAACGACAGGATCGGCGGCGAAACGACAAGGTCCGGGTTGTCTATTTCCACCGCGCTGTTCGATACGTCCGGGTTCTCCACTCCGGATGCGCTCAGGCTGGTGACCGCATAGTAAAGCACCGAACCGGCAGACGAAAACGCATAAGGCACCTCGACGTCATGCCGCACCTCGTAAGGAGCCGCAGACACCTTCTGCAGAAACGATACGTTCGCCGCGCTCACATCCGTGATCGGATCTCCACTGAAATACACATTGTATCCCCCGAAATCGGGATTGTGGGTCCAGGAAATCACATTGGCGGGACCGTCGGTGCGCACCTCCACGCCGGACATGGCCGCAGGCAGCCCCGCAGCATCCCCCAGATCCAGATCGGCCGGGCCGATAAACACGTCGTCCAGATAGATGGGGCCGCCGGGATCTCCAGCGAACGTGTCCCAGTCCCAGTGAACCCCCAGAGACCAGACATTGTCCCATTCGAATTCCGTCCACAGATCGTCCCGCTGCTGGGTATCCGGCCCCAACAGATCGAGCCCGATCTCGAATCCTGCCCAGGAACCGGCGTATATCCACTGCGCTTCATGTCCCGAGATGGTGCCTTTGTTCTTCGCAGCTTCGAGAGAGTCATAGGTTGCGGGTGGGAGCGTCGCCGACACCTCATGCCACTCCCCGTTGCGCATGTCGGGCGGTATGACCCAGCGCAAGCGGAAGGGGTTATTTCCGGTTTCTCCGATATTCTCCGCGAAATCCTCGAGCTGAATCCCGAGGGCATTCTCGTTTCCACCGGACGCAGCGTTGGCCGGATCCACCATTATGCGAAAATGCAGGACGTTCCCGGCGTCCCGGTTGGCCGTCATATCGCGAGGCATGCCATCAGGAAGGTCAGTGGCGCCAAAACGAAACCCGTGATATGCGTACTGTCCGTTGTCGAGTTTCAACACCTTGTTGTCGGCGTCTTTCGGATCGTCGACTACCTCGCCGCCGTCGACCCGTGGAATATCGGGATTCACCCCATCCACGAAAAAGATGAAGTGATCGCCAAGCGCCGGAGCCTGCGCCTGGGCATTATGCGCAACGACGCCCGTGAAAAGCAGGAGCGTGACAACTCCCCCTGCAAATCGGGCCATGAAACGGTGAGCAACTCGATGGATAGGATGGATGAAACGGCTTGTCTGGTAACTCTTCGGGATATGCATAAGGAGCTAGCTCGGGATAAGGGAGGGGAAGATGTTTATGAGACAGCCTTACTATTTACATTAAAATTTCACATAATGCAAGAGTTTTTCATAACATATGGCTATCCCTCATGCTGTGGCATCTGTGGCATGTGCATAACGGTCCCGTATCGCAACGAAAGAGACTACGATGAAAAATTGTCATGACAACGGATTGCGTGCGATACTGCGATCAGGCGCCCGGTGCGTCGCAGGAGCTGTTGCCGCTTTTCTCCTGATTCTTCCGGCACAGGGGCAAGGCTTTTTTCGAACCGAGGGTAGGCAGATCCTCAATCGGGACGGCGATCCCGTCGTCATACGCGGACTCGGGCTGGGCGGCTGGCTTGTGCCTGAGGGATATATGCTCCACATTTTCCCCCCCGATGGCGGCTCTCCGCGTTCCATCCGGGCACAGATAGCGAGCCTGATCGGTGAGAGCGGAGCGGATCGTTTTTTCGAGATATACCGGGCCAAATACGTCGCGGAAAAAGATATTGCGGCTATCGCCGAATGGGGATTCGATCATATTCGCCTGCCCATGCATTACAACCTGCTCTTCGACCCCGATACGGGTACGTTCATCGAGAGCGGTTTTAAAATAATCGACGACCTTCTCGACTGGTGCCGCAAGTACGATATCGATCTCATTCTGGACATGCACGCCGCGCCCGGCGGGCAGAACCATGGCGAGATCAGCGACAGCGACGGCGTGGCCCGTCTCTGGACGGAGCCCGACCCGTATCAGGACCAACTGGTGACCGTATGGACCGAGATCGCCCGACGCTACGTAAACGAGCCATACATCATCGGATATGACCTGATCAACGAACCCGTCACGCCCGGCTGCCGCGACGGTGCAGCCTCTTGTGCCCCGGGCAGCCCCAACGAGTGGACTGGAGAGGAGCAATCGGAAGCCCTGCGCGCGCTGTACGTGCGGCTCATCGAAGCCATCCGCCTGATCGACACCAACCATATCATTTTTATAGAGGGGAATTACTACGCCACCACGTTCCCTCCGGAACTGGAAAACCTCCCCGACGACAATATCGTCTACGCCTTCCACAAGTACTGGAACGCCACGGACGTCGGCACCATCAACTATCTTCTGGATTTTAGCGAAAAAACCAACGTACCGCTCTGGCTGGGCGAATCGGGAGAAAACTCGAATCCGTGGTTCTTTGCGGTAACCCGGCTCGCGGAAAGACACGGGATCGGCTGGAACTGGTGGACGCACAAGAAAATAGCGACGATCACCAGCCCGCTTTCCGCGCCGTTTACGCCGGGCTACAAGAATGTACTCGACTACTGGAACGGCAACGGCCCCCGTCCTGCCCCGCGGGCAGCCAGCGAGGGACTCTTCTCCATGGCCGAGGGATTGGACCTCGATTCCTGCATCACACGGCCCGGCGTCCTTGCGGCGCTTTTGGATCCGGAGTACGCCACGCTGCGCAAACCCTTCAAAGAGCATCCCATTCCCGGCGTCGTCAACGCCGCGGATTACGACATCGGACATGCGGGCACCACCTACCACGACTCCGATCTCATGAGAGTCGATGGACGAGACGGAGTCGGCAACCAGGGGTACGAATACCGCAATGACGGGGTGGACATCGAGAAATCAATGGATCCGGAAGGCTTCGAATATAATGTGGGATGGATCGAAACGGGCGAATGGCTGACGTGGACCGTGCAGGTTGGCACAGAAGGAATCTATGACGTCGAGATTCGCGTCGCCGCCGATGCAGCCGATAATGGCGGAACCTTCAGCCTGTGGCTGAACAACGAACGGCTTGGCGGCAATATAATTGTGCCTGTCACAGGCGGATGGCAAGCGTGGGACTCGTTGTGGCTGCGGGACGCGAAGTTGGCCGCCGGCGAGCATATTCTGAGAATGGCGGTGCGCAATGGGGGATTCAACCTGAACCGGATGCGCTTTACGCTAAAGGAGGCCACCTCCGCCGAACAGGCGGACGAACTCCCGGAGGGGATGCGGCTGGAAGGAGCCTGGCCCAATCCGTTTTCCGGAGAAGTCCAGCTGGCGTTCCGGACCGACCGACCCGTACGGGCCCGCCTTGAGATGGTGGACATGCTGGGACGCACCGTATATGTGCATTCTCCGGAAACGTTCGGGACGGGAGAGCACACGTTGTCCGTGCGCGCCGACCTGCCTCCGGGTATGTATTTCTCACGCCTGTTTCTGGAAGACGGAAAACGCACGCACCTCCTGACAGCGCCCGTAACGGCCATCCCGTAAGCAGGACTTGCTCGCATCCTGCGGCCAATGATTTAAGTATACTCTTATCAAGTCCACTTCGCTCAGCGCTTCACGTTCGTGCGTAAAAAATATCATAATTGCATCGTCGGAATTAGCGGGAAACGCTGTGGATTCGGGACAGTGTGGGCGTGAAGCGCCCTTCGGGAGGCTGCGAGGGGCACGCTGGCCGCGTCATTCCTCATTGTGTGGAGCCCGGCGCACGGCCGGATCTGCGCACCGTGCAACCATCTCCTTCCGTTTACGTATCGCGCAAAAAGGATAGTGGTTCAAATGGTCCTGTAGTCGAGGAGCGGGCGTCATATCTCGCCATTTGGCCCGTCAAAAAGGTTTCGAACAACCCATTTTCAGACTCTTATGCTTGCGACGGCGCGTATTCTGTGTTTTTTCATGCTGATCTTTGCAGCGATAACGCGCCTGGCGCCCGCAGGCTGGAGTCAGACGCATACCCGTGCGCAGGATGCCTCTACGAAAGACTCGGTCGGGATACGGGCGGTTACCGCAACAGCGACGCTCGAGCCTATACAGGTAGACGGCCTGCTGGAAGAACCGGCATGGGAGCGGGGCGTCGTCACCACCCGATTTATCCAGCGGGATCCCGACCAGGGAATGCCGGCGACCGAGCGCACCGAGGCTATCGTCCTGTACGACAGCGAGGCGATCTATGTAGGAGCTCGTTTGTTCGATAGCGCGCCGGACTCGATCGTTGCCCGGCTCGGGCGCCGCGATGCGCAGCAGGAATCCGATTTCTTCGCGATCTTCCTCGATCCGTATCTGGACCGCCGGAGCGGATACTATTTTGGACTGACCGCCGCCGGCACACTCCATGACGGGGTGCTCCTGAACGACAACAACGACGATTCCGACTGGGATGGCGTGTGGCAAGGGCGTGTCCAGCGGACGCCGGAAGGCTGGACTGCCGAGATGCGCATCCCGTATTCGCAACTGCGGTTCTACCAGCAGGATCGGTATGTGTGGGGCGTCAATTTCGTGCGCGGCATCTCGCGCAAGCAGGAACACGCCTATCTCGTCTACACGCCCAGGAACGAAAGCGGCTTCGTGAGCCGCTTCCCGGAACTCGTAGGCATCCGGGATGTGCGTCCGAGCCGCCAACTGGAAGCGATTCCCTACATCACGTCGCGCGCCTCCTACGATCAAACGGTCAGCGACGGCAACCCGTTCAACGACGGCTCCGCGTATGGCATGGACGGCGGCGTGGACGTACGGTACGGCCTTACGTCCAATCTGACGCTGAACGCCACCTTGAATCCGGATTTCGGACAGGTGGAAGTGGACCCTGCCGTCATCAACCTGAGCGATTACGAAACGTATTTCCCGGAAAAACGCCCGTTCTTCATCGAAGGATCTTCGGTGTTCGGCAATTTCGGGGAGGGTGGCGGCAGCAATACTTTCGGATTTAACTGGAGCAGTCCGTCGTTCTTCTACAGCCGTCGCATCGGGCGTTCGCCGGCGGGCGGTTTACCCGACCATGCATTTTCGGACATGCCGGACGGCACGCGCATTCTCGGCGCCGCCAAGGTGATTGGAAAGTTGAACGGCAGCTGGAACGTGGGAACCATGCAGGCGCTCACAGCCCGGGAGCATGCTCGTCTGCAGAGTGAAGTCGGCGTGCGATCCAGGGCGGAAGTAGAGCCGACGGCCTACCACGGCGTCTACCGCGCCCAGAAAGAATTCACGGGCGGGCGCCACGGGCTGGGCTTTCTGTCCACGCTCAACCAGCGGTTTTTCTCGGACAAGCGCCTCATGGACCAGATGAACAAGCGGTCGTTGAGTTTGGGCGTGGACGGATGGACATTCCTCGATGCGGAACATACATGGGTGTTGTATGGCTGGGCCGGTTCGTCCCGCCTGGAGGGAACCAGACAGCGGTTGCTCGACATCCAGCGCAGTTCGCTGCATTATTTCCAGCGTCCGGATATCGATCATGTTGCTATCGACAGCAGCGCGACGTCACTGAGCGGCTGGGGTGGGCGCCTGAACCTGAGCAGGGAGCGCGGACGCATTGCCTTCAATACGGCGATAGGGACGGTGTCTCCTTCCTTCGATGTGAACGATACTGGCTTCCAATACGGATCGGACGTGATTAATGGGCATGTCGCACTGGGCTACAGTTGGCCCGATCCCGCTCGCTTTACGAGGGAGGCGTTTGCAATGGCCGCCCTCTTCCGAAGTATCGACTATTCCGGAAACGTGTCCTCGGCGGGCGCCTTCGCTTTCTCCCGCGTTGAATTTCCAAACTACTACAGGGCGTTTGTCCGCTTTTTCGTCGGTCCGGAGACAGTGAACACGCGGCGCACGCGCGGCGGCCCACTGATGCTGGATCCGCCGGGTATGGGGCTGGGCTTGTCCGTGTATTCCGACCGGCGCAAGCTGTTTGTGATCGGGCTGGGGCTGGATATCGAACGTGGAGAATCGGAAAACGAAACCGAACTGGAGATGGATATCGAGTGGAAAGCGGCGCCCAACGTAGCCCTTACCGTCAACCCTTCCGTTTCATGGGGAACGGAGCAAGCCCAATGGGTGGACGCATTCGAAGATCCGCTGGCCACCCGAACGTTCGGAAGGCGGTACGTATTCGCCAAACTCGATCAGGTGGCATTGTCCTCCACCGTGCGGCTCAACTGGACATTTACCCCGAAACTGAGTTTCCAGCTGTATGCGCAGCCGCTTATTTCCGTAGGCGATTATTCGGAGTACAAGGAACTGGCCCGCTCTCGGTCCTACGACTTCGTACGCTACGGGGAAGAAGGCTCGACGTTCGATGCGGAAACGCTGGTGGCGGACCCGGACGGAGCCGGTGGACCTGCCGAAGCCATTGAACTTCCCAACCGCGACTTCAACCTGGCTTCGCTGCGAGGGACCGCCCTGGTGCGCTGGGAATACCGACCGGGTTCTACACTGTATCTGGTCTGGACGCAGCAGCGGTCCGACTTCACGGACAATCCCTACCTCGAATTCGGGCCATCGCTCGACCAGTTGGCGACAGCGCCCATGGAAAATGTGTTTGTGCTGAAAATGAACTGGTGGTTCAGTTCGTAGGAGTGTATTATACGTTTATTGCATAGATCGGGGTGCTTCTATTCGAAATATGCATAATCGAAATCCTTCCCTCAGGAAACTCGGCATGTTTCCGGTCAACCGCATCCGTCGTACCCCTTGCCTTGTCCTTTTGCTCGTCATCGTGGGAGGATGCGGTTCCGGTACGGACGGTAACAACAAAGATTCCGATCCCCCGGAGTCGCTTCAAAATACAATCCCTGTATCCCCCTCAGCCGCACGCTTCGTGCAATTAGCGCGGCAGGCGCTGGCCCGTCAGAACTACGTGCAGGGACTCGCCTTCGCCGACAGCGCGATAACGCACGCGCCTTTCTCCCCCGACGGTTACTTCGTGCAGGGGCTGATTTATTTCGAATTGGGACGCATTGACGAAGCGGGGGCGTCGTGGCGCGAAGTGGAACGAATGCAGTCCGATTACCCCGGACTTGCCCACAATCTCGGGAATGTAGCGTTCCAGAGCCGTCGCTACCGTGAGGCGCTGGCCTTCTACACGCGTGAGACCGAACGCAGCAACGATCCTAATCCGTGGCACGGGCTCGGCGGCACACACGAGGTGCTGGGCAACGCAGCGGAGGCGCGGGAAGCCTACCTGCAGGCCGTTGCCGTCGATCCGGACTACATTCCTGCGTATGCGGCGCTTACCGACTGGTATGAACGCGAAGGCGACTTCAGCGCGGCGCTGGCGAATGCCGAAAAGGCTTTTGCCCTCGACACCGCCAACCTCGTATATCGTTACAAGGTGGGCGCCCTGCTCCGCCGGGTGGGTGAACCGGCTACGGCGATTCCGCACTTGCGCGCCGTGCTGGATGCACAACCATGGAACTATCGGGCCGCCTTCTCGCTGGGCCAATCCTTACGGGATCTGGACAGGTTGGATGAGGCCGCCACGATGCTTGCCCGAGCCGACCGGTTGCGTGCGGAGCAGCAGGACATCGCACGCTACGGGCGGGAAGCGCGAACCACGCCGGAAAGTTTCCAGACGCAATTGATCTATGCCGATGCTTTGCGCCGCTCGGGCCGGCTGGCGGAAGCGCTCAAGGTCTATCATGTCGCACTCAGCCTGCGCCCGCAAAATCTGGCGCTGCAAGCCAACATCGCCACGCTGTATGCGCAAACGGGGCGGCATGCCGAAGCCGAAACGCTGTTCAACAAGGTGTTGCGCATCGACTCGACGCATGCCGAGGCATGGGCTAATCTGGGTTTGCTGCACCTGAGTACGGGGCAGCTCGTCAAGGCGGATACCGCGCTGCGTCGCGCATTCCGCTACGGCGAGGGCAACCCTGCGGTAGAGGCGGTTCGGGAGCGGCTTGGCCAGCGCCGGTGAATCTTTTTTAGAGAGTGAGTAGTAGCCCCATTTTAGTCGAATACAAACGCATATCAAGCTGATATTTGGATGGACATCACGATAAGCATGTCAATCTCTCGGTATCCCCTGCCTCGATCCGATAGAGATAGACTCCACTGGGCAGACCCGTTGCATCCCATCTCGCTTCATGGTAACCGGCTCCCAGGGTCTTATTAAGAAGGCGTTCCACCTCGCGTCCCATTACATCGTAGACAATGAGTGAAACCGCCGAGGCCTCCGGCAAGGTAAATCGGATCTCCCTTGCCGCCAACGAAAAAAGAAGTGGAGGCGAAACATCGGGAATCCGGTAGACGAATCGTTGCCAGGCACTCCTCCGCAACGCGTTGTTGCAGCAGGGCAAGTACGTTACACAGGAAGAACTCGAAGAGGATCGCAAGAGCGCCCTGTTATTTCCTGGCGCAGTCCTGCGGTCGAGTCAAAAAAACCCGAAGGAAAGCCCCAGTTTGTAAACAAACCGGTTTGGGGTATGCTGATTACGCTCCACCCTGGAACGATGAATATACTTTTGCGCTTCTGTAGTAACCGCCAGCCTGTTGCCGAGAGGAACCGCTACGCGTAGACCGACTTCCAGGGTCCTGAAGCGCT
>LXNJ01000499.1_pt1 | contig 27517 bp, 19 predicted proteins | sample 809081 | NCBI WGS metagenome assembly LXNJ01 (sample SAMN04870510, study PRJNA318959) | sponge metagenome | biome: sponge; feature: marine sponge reef; material: water | host: Petrosia ficiformis | place: Greece: Milos, Mediterranean Sea | collected 2013-05-29 | depth 5-7 m | reverse complement strand
ACGGCATGCCCGAGCCACGAGGAATGGAGGTTGGCTGAGCGCCAACCTCCGTCCCTCGCGCTCAAGGGGTCTGCGCGGGGCTCTCGCCCCGCTCCGGAAACGAGCTTGCGATTCATCCCGGCCAAACAGCCGGTGGAGGAACCCGCGCGGCGTTCGGCCGGCGATCCATCCCGGCTTGAACAGCCTGTGGCAAAACCCCCGCGGCGTTCGACGAGCGATCCATCCCGGCTGAACCGCGCCGCTTTGCGGCGCTCATCGTTGCGTTTCGGCCGAAATACACTCGGTATTCCGGCCTCACGCGCCTCGTCAGCCGGGCGCCTCGCCCGTCTCGGCGCTCACGAGGGTTTCACCACAGGCTGTTACCGCGCCGCTTTGCGGCGCTCATCGTTGCGTTTCGGTCGAAATACACCCGGTATTCCTCCCTCACGCGCCTTGTCAGCCGGGCGCCTCGCCCCCACCGGGAGACTGGCCGGCCTCGGCGCTCACGCGGATTCCCCCACCGGCTGTTCACCGCTGCGCTCGGCGTTCCGAATCCGTCGGAATACACCCGGTATTCCTCCCGATTCGCGCCTTGTCAGCCGGGCGCCTCGCCGCTCTCGGTGACTCGCAGCATTTACGGGACACCACACTAGCGGGCTCGGGGTTGGGGAACGCGCTATCCCCGTTGGGGGTATCTCCCGGCGGGCCGGAAGGGGATCTGCACCGGTGAAGCCGGGTTGCTGCGCGAGACGGCGCGTTTCCTCACTCAGCCTTTGCGGAACGGTCGGACCGCGGGGCAGACGATAATGTGCGGAACCTTGGCCCCCCTCTCCTCTCTCCCCCTGATGATCGGCCCGCTCGGCATGCAGGAGATGCTGATCATCCTGGTGGTGGCCCTGATCGTGTTTGGCCCGCGCAAACTGCCGCAGATCGGCAAGACGCTCGGCAAGAGCATCGCCGAATTCCGGCGGACGAGCACCGAGCTGCGCAGCACGCTGGAGCGGGAAGTCCAGATGGAGGAGTTTCGGGCGGCGCGTACCGAGGTTGCCGATTTGAAAAAGGACGTGACGAATCTGGGACGCGGGCTTGATCCGGGCGATGGCGTCGCTCCGGATGCCGGGGGCCGGCCAGACAACAGCCCGGTTGGCAAAAATCCCGGACCGGACCCGGTCTCCAGCGGGCCGGAACCCGAGAGCGCGGCGGGCGAGCCGGCTCTTACCGCGGCCGAAACGGATGTTGCGGCGGGGTCTCCCGGCGGAAACGGAGCGGCGAGCGGTGACGGGGCCGCGGAATCGGAGTCTCGAGGGGATTCCGGCGAGTAGCGGAACGGGGCGGGAGCCTCAGCCGCGCGACGATTTGTGAGCGATTCGGAACGAACGGACAGCCCGAGGGGGCCGGCCGACCGGATGACCTTCCTCGAACACCTGGACGAGCTGCGCAGCCGACTCATCCGGGCGGCGATAGCGGTGATGGTCGCGTTCGTGGGCTGTTTCTTCTTCTACGACGAGGTCTTCAGTTTCCTGATGCAGCCGCTCCGGAACGTCATCGAGCCGTACGGCGGCAGCCTCATCACCACCGCGCCGGCGGAGAACTTCGTGCTCGGGATCAAGATGAGCTTCCTGGTAGCCGTGGTCGTTTCGACCCCGGTCTGGCTCGGCCAGGTCTGGGGGTTCATCGCACCCGGGCTATACCGCCACGAGCGGCACCTCGCGGTGCCGTTCGTCCTGGTGGGCTCCGTCTTCTTCATATCGGGAGCGGTGTTCTGTCACTACGTGCTCTTCCCGATCGGCGCCGAGTTCCTGAGCACTTTCGGCGGCGTCGGAGAAGACATCGAAATCCGCTACCGGGTCTCGGAGACGTTCAGCTTCTATGCGCGCCTGGTTCTGGTCACCGCGGTGATGTTCCAGATTCCCACTCTGGCGCTGCTGCTTTCGCGGCTCGGGGTGATCACGCCCCGTTCCCTCGTGCGCTACTTCAAGTACGCGATCCTGTCGTGCTTCGTTTTCGCCGCGTTGCTCACCCCGCCCGACCCTGCCACCCAGATCCTCCTCGCCGGGCCCATGATCCTGCTTTACACGCTGTCCATCGGGATCGCCTGGGTGGGGAACCGGATGCGCGGCAAGAAGCGGGAAGACGAGTAGGCGGCATCCGTGCCGGCGGCCGCCGGCAATGGATGGTGAAACCCGCGTGAGCGCCGAGGCCCCCCGGAAGAACCGGGAGCGAGGCGCCCGGCTGACACGGCGCGTGAGGCCGGAATACCGGGTGTATTTCGGCCGAGACGCAACGATGAGCGCTCGAAAGCGGCGCGGTTCCGCCGGGATGGATCGCCCGTCGAACGCCGCGTGGGCTTTGCCACAGGCTGCTAGGATCACGCTCGTCATGAGGCTGCGGGCGCGGGTGATCCCCCTGTTGATGCCGCTTCTGGTGGGAGCGGCCATTTCGGCGACGATCCTGGGGGTCCAGCCGGCGCGGGGAGTCCCGCCTTCGGACGGGTTGCGGGCCCTGTTGCAGCGGCATGGGAACGTGATTCGGGAGATCGAAACGAAATACGTCCGTCCCCTCGATCCCGCAGCTCTGACCCGGGCGACGATTTCCGGAATGCTCACCCGGTTGGACCCGCATTCGAATCTCTTCGTTCCCCGCAACTACCGTCAGATGCGGGAGCGGCAGCAGGGAGGCTACGTGGGTCTCGGGATTCGAGTCCAGCACCAAAACGGCCTGTTGACCGTCGTTTCGCCTTTTGAAGGCACGCCCGCCTACCGGCTCGGCATTCGTGCCGGAGACGTGATTTCCCGGATCGAGGGCGAGGATGCGACGCAGTACTCGATGGACGATGCGGTGAACCTGCTCCGCGGCCCCCGGGGAACGCCGGTCAGCATCACCATCACCCGTCCTGGCTACGAGGCGCCACTCGACTTCACGGTGATCCGAGACCGGATCCCGCTCAAGAGCGTGCCCTACTACTTCGTTCTCGACGAGCCTGTGGGGTCCGAAAAGACCGGCTACGTGCGCATCTCCGACTTCAATGAGAACACCGAGAGCGAACTGCGCGAAGCCATCGTGGAACTCCGGCTCGAGGGAGCTGACCGGTTGCTCGTCGACCTTCGCCACAACCCGGGAGGACTCCTGAATCAGGCGGTGGCCGTTTCCAACGTCTTCTTGAAGCAGCACCAGGAAGTCGTCTCCATACGCGGGCGCCACTCCGAGAACGATCAGGTATTCGTCGCGGAGAAACCCAGTCCCTACAGTGATCTTCCCGTGATCGTTCTCGTGTCCCGGGAGAGCGCATCCGCCTCGGAGATCGTCGCCGGCGCCATCCAGGATCACGACCGCGGCCTCATCCTCGGGGAGAACACCTACGGCAAGGGGCTCGTCCAGTCGGTATTCCAGTTGAGTCAGGGTTACGCGCTCGGGCTGACCTCCGCCGAGTACTTCACTCCAAGCGGCCGCCGGCTCCAGCGCGACTACGACTCGGGAGACTTCCTCGAGTACTTCCAGGGACGGGGAGACCACGACTCCAACGACGAAGCGGGGACCATCGTGCTGACCGACCTCGGCAGGGAGATCCGGGGCGGGGGAGGCGTTGCGCCGGACCTCGAGGTCTCCGCCGCGGAGCTGCCCGACGTTCTGGTGGACGTCGCACAGCACGGCGCTTTCTTCCGTTTCGCCACCCGGTTTGTTCCGGCCGACGGGCGTGGGGCGGTCGACGGAGCCGGAACGCGGCCGGATGAGCTCCGGGCTCGGGGTGACCTGATTCGGGCGGTCGATCAGAATTTCCGTGCCGATGAAGCGACGCTCGCGGAGTTCTTCGACTTCCTGGCCGAGGAGCGGATTCCGCACGACCGGCAACAGCTGGACGAGCACCGCGGTGCGGTGGCGCTTCGGATCGAGGGAGAGGTCTTCAGTCTTCTGTGGGGCCCGGCTGCCTCCCGGCGGGCCACGCTGGACCGCGATCCACAGGTCACGGCAGCGCTTCAGGCGATGCCGCAGGCGGCGCTCCTTCTTCGCGACCCCCAGGCTTATCTGGCCGGCGCCACCGGCGGGGAGGGTCGCTGAGTGGTTTTGCGGCGCCCCGCCGGGGTGGCGGTTGCTCTCTGGCTTCTCTTTGGCGCGGCAACCCCGGGACTCACCCAGTCGAGCGTTGAGGAGCTGGCGGTCCGCCTCGAAAGTCCGGATGCGGGAATCCGCCGTGATGCGGCAAGGGAGTTGGGCGAGGACGGATCGGCCGAAGCCATCGCCGCCCTGGCGGGAGCCGTCTCCGACGCCGACCGGGGTGTCCGGCACCAGGTACTGGACGCTCTGCTCGCGGTGCGCCGGCCGGACGCGATCCCGGGACTGATCGCTTTCCTTGGGGACGAGCGGGAAGACCACCGCCGCGACGCGCTCGGCGGCCTCGTGGACATTCACAACCGCGAGGCGCCGCCCGGCCGCCGGGAGCGGGCCATGGACTGGCTGCTCCGGCGAGAACAGCATTTCGTGCTTGACCCCTTGCGTCCGGTGGAACCCCGCGTTTTCGAAGCGCTCGCCGGAAGCCTGCAGGACGAGGACGATGACATCCGGGAACTGGCCGCTGAGGCTCTCGGCGCCCTGAAGGCGGCCTCGCAGGTGGGTTCGATCGCCACCGCGGCCGCGGGCGATCCCGAGGGCGACGTGCGCCGGGAGGCGGTACGGGCGCTCGGTGCCATCGGCACGGACGACGCAGGCGCGCGATTGCTTGCTCTGGTGGACGACGAGGAACTTCGCGAGGAGGCGGTGCGCGCGCTGGGCCGCTTTGCGTACCGTCCCTCGACCTCGGCGCTGATCCAGGTTTATGACAGTGACCCGGGGAGCGACGAGGCCCGCTACGCGCTGGAAGCCCTCGCCCGGATCGGCGCCGAGGAAGCGCGGGGCACCTTCTACCACGAACTGGGCAGCGATGATCCCCGCCGGCGCGAGTTCGCCGCCGAGGGGATCGGACGCATCGGGGACCCCGCGCTCCTTGGCGGAATGATCCGGGATTTCCTGCGCGAGGAGGATCGCCGGGTCCAACTCGCCTTCTGCTTCGCGCTGGTGCGGCTCGGACAGCCTGCGTTTGTGGATCGCCTCATCCTCTCGCTGTCCGATTCGCGGTTGGGAGACGTCGCGTTGCAGTACGCGCTGGAACTCGGCCGCGAGTTCCTTCCGGACTTGCTCCGCTATCTCGAAGATCCGGATCGCCGGGTGCGTCTTGAACTCATCTCCCTTCTCGAACAGCTGGGAGACCCCGAGGCCATCCCCGCGCTTCGGGTGATCGGTGAGGACTCGGATTCGGAAGTGGCGGATCGCGCGCGTCTTGCGGTACGGCGGCTGTCCCAATCCGGAGCAGGCCCGTAGCGCCGTACGGCTGGAGCGCCCGGAGCTTCTTCCAGGGCGAAACAACTCGAATGATCCGCATGCTCTCCCCCCACCGTTTGAACAAAACCCGGAAGGGTGAGACGATCCGGACCGTGCGCAGCGGCTTCTCTTCCCGGCTTGCGCCGGATCGATCGTTCCGGCGTCCGTTCCTGACCGGGCTTCTGCTCCTCGGCATGGGCGGGGCAGGCCCCCTCCTGCCGGTCGCGGAGGCGGAGCTTCCCTCTCGCAGCTCGATCTGGCCCGACGTTCAACGCGACGGCAAGTCGCTGGTGATCGGCCGGTTCGTGGGCAAGTTCGAGAGTCCCGACTTTCGCTCGCGCCGGATCGTGCTGCGTCATCGCGACACCGGCCGCAACGAGACCCTTGCGGTGGATGACGGGCTCGGCTTGATCAACGAGTTGGTGCCTCCCGGCGTCTATGACGTGGAGGCCATCGAGGCCATCTATTTCCCGAACATCCGCCCGATGAACACCCGGCGGTTCCGGCCCATCCGGCAGCGCTTCACCGTGGCCCCCCGGGAACACGAGCGGGGAGAGACGCTGATTTCCGTGCCCGCCGACCGCCCGGTCTACATCGGCACCATCCGGGCGGGCGCCGAACGGCAGGGGATGGTCTACGAGGGGCAGAAGCTCCGGGTCCTGGACGACTTCGACGTCGCCATGGAGCGCCTGGCGACTTCGTATCCGCTCCTGGCGGCGAGCCTGAGCGAGCGGGCCGTGGTGCCGCAGCGGCACTTCATGCTTCGTCCGACCGTGCCGGAACCACCCTTGGAAATGATCGTCGGCATGGAGGATCCCATCCGGCAAGCGCGCCGCTACATCGAGGATGGAAAGTTCGAACAGGCGATCAACTGGCTCTCGACCTTCATGCCGGTTTCGGACGCGCAGCGCAACGACGTTCGCCTGCTGATCGGCGAATCCCATCTGGGATCACGCAATCTGGACCTCGCCATCGAAGAACTCGGAGAGGTCCTCCTGCAGGATCCGACGAACCTTCGGGCGCTTCGGCTGCTCGCCCGGTCGCATTCACTGAACGGTGATCTCGAAGACACCGAGAGCCTGTATCAGGCCCTTCTCGACATTCGGCCCCGGGATGCCGAAGCACACCTGCAGCTCGGTTACCTCCACGCCTTGCGCGCCGACGGCGCGGGCGCTGAAGCGGCGTTCGAAGTCGCCTTTCAAACGGACTTCGACTACCTCATGCACGACCTCGCCCCGTTCCTGATGGCGGTGCGGGAGCGCTCGAACAACCCCGGCATCCTGTATGAGCCGCCGGTGTTGCGCAGCACTCCGGTCCCCATGCGGGGTTCGGGCGGTTCGCGGCGTTCCTCCGAGCGGGACGGGATCATGGTGCTCATCGATCACCGCGGGCGGGTCAAATCCGCGCACTTTGCCCCCGAGAGTTCCGGGCGGGTCCACCAGTTGATGATGTCCCTGGTTCGGGGCCGCTATAGCCCCGCCACGCTGAACGGAGTTGCTGTGCCGGCCATCATGGCGCTCGGCAACTTCGGCGCTGAGCCCTAAGCCCGCCCGCTGACGGATTCGTTCAGGGCGTTCCCGCCGAAAGCGCCAGGACTCGGTCCACTTCCGCCTCTAGCACTTCGAAGGGCTGGTCCGTGCTCGGCGCGGGATGCAGCAGCCCGTTGCGGTCGATGAGGAAGTTGGCCGGGTAGCGGGCGGTCTCCGTGAAGATGTTCGGCATGACGCCGTTCTCCAGAGCGGCGGGAACCAGGAGCGGATAGCCCACCGACAGGACATCGCTCCGAAATTCCTGCTGGATGACCTCGTCCTCGGTGGAGATGCCGTAGACGAAGAAACCGTCATCCGCGCGTTCGCGCGCCAGACGGTCCAGTTCGGGCATCTCGGCGCGGCATGGTGGACACCAGGTGGCCCAGATGTTGACGAGAACAACGGAGCCACGGTGATCCGAAAGCCGGTGGATCCTGCCGTCCAGATCCTGTGCCACGAAGTCGGGAGCGGCCACCCCCGAGAGCGCCAGATTGGCGGCCTGGCGACCCCGGCGGACCGCACCGCCGACAGGAACGGTGACGAGGGCGAGCGACAGGATGGCTACCGACGCCCCCGTCCATCCGGTCCAGCCAAGTCCGCCGCTTCGGTAGCCGCACCAGGCGCGGCGGAGCGCGAAGGCGGGGGGAAGCAGCATGACCAGCGCCACCGCTCCCAGGCGGAACAGATAGTCCGCGTCCGGATTGGAACTCAACCGGGTGAGCCCGACATACGTACCCGCGCCGAGCAGGGCGGAAACGAGAGGAGAGAGGACGCCGGCCCAGAAGGCGGAACGAGGAGCGCTGGTCATCGGACCAATTTACCGGGGCGCCTGGTCCTCTTCGTGGTAGCGGCGCCGGATGCCCGGAATCAGGTACCGGGAGAAGAGGGTTTCCGCATCATGCTCGGGAGCGAATCCGAAATCCCGGCGCGCCGCGGCGTCATCCACCGCGCCGGGCCAACTCGCCACGATCCGGCTGCGCGCCCGATCGAGCCGGAACCGGACTTCGAGTTCCGGGAAGTCGCGGACCACGCGATCGATGATCTCGGCGGCCGACAGGCTCGGTCCTCCCAGGTTGTAGGCCGTCCGGGTGAGCGAGTGCTTGTCCCGGGACGCGAGGCGCAGGATTCCTTCCACCGCATCGGGCATGGCGCAAAAGGGGAGGCGGGCCTCCGGCTTGACGAAACAGGAGTACGGCTCACGCCGGGCGGCGGCGTGGATGAGTTCCGGTGCCCAGTCGCTCGTACCTCCCTGCGGGAGGGTGTCCGAAGAAATGAGGCCGGGAAGGCGCACGGCCCGGAAGTCGAGGCCACCGCCCAGTTGCTCCACGGTGGCGCCGAGCCGCTCGACGTACAGCTTTTGGGCGCCATAGAGCGTCGCCGGATCCAGGAACTCGTTCTCTCGCACGGCCGCCGCCGCCTCCTTCGCTTCCGGCGAAGGGAGGCCGTAGACCGCGATCGAACTCGGGAACACAAAGCGGACGGGATCCTTCGGGGTCGCGAGATCCGCGGCCATGGCAACGAGCCGGGCCGCTCCGTCGGCATTGACCTGGTGGGCCAGCACCGGGACCGATTCGGCGCGGGTCGAGAGAATCGCCGCGAGATGGAAGATGACGGTGGGGCGATAACGCCCGAGGAATGTCTCCCAGAGGCGAGGATCGAGGATGTCTCCCTCGAAGTGCTCCGGATGGGAGGTCCCGGCGCCCCCGGCGGGGAGGGGGCGGAGATCGACAGTGACCACCGGGCCGCCCCCACCCGCGGTCAATCGATGCAGAAGGGCCTGGCCGATCTCTCCCGCGGCGCCGGTGATCAGTGTGACCGGCCTCGGTGCGGCGCTCATGCGGTGGAAGCTCCCGGGGGAGGCGAAGTCCCCAGCACGCGCCGCAGGAAGGCCCCGATGTCGCGAATTTCCGCCTCCGCGACCTGGTGCGCCATCGGGTATTCGTGGTACTCGACGGTCCAGCCCGCGCTGGTGAGGGCCCGGCAGCTCACGCCGGCGAAGTGGACCGGGATCAGGGGATCGAAGGAGCCGTGAGCCTGAAAGATGGGGGTGGGAGGATCCGTTGGCGGAGCGACGCTGCCCGTGACGGGAAGGTAGGTGGAAAGCGCCACCACTCCGGCGGCCCGCACCGGGAGTTCACCGGCAGAGTCCGCAGTGGTGGCGGCTTGCAGGGCGACCGCTCCGCCCTGGGAAAATCCCGCCAGGACCAGGCGCTCGGGCGGAATTCCCCGTTCCCCCTCCCGGTGCGCCAGGGCGCGCACGCCGGCGATGGACTCCGCCAGGTGCTCCCGATTGACGCCGGTGTCACGTCGCACGGAATCGATGTCGAACCAGGCGCGCATCTCCATCCCGCCATTGATGGTCACGGGACGGAAGGGGGCCTCGGGGAACAGGAATCGAATCCCGAGCGAGTCGGGCAAGCGAAGCGCCGGGATGATGGGCTCGAAGTCGTGTCCGTCGGCCCCGAGCCCGTGGAGCCAGATGACGGTGGCGCGGTGTTCGCCCACCGGAGGCACCTCCACGACGCTCCAGGAAGGCGTTGTGGGCCGGCCTCGGTCGACGGGGTGGGGCTCGTCGAGTGCGTAGTCGGGGAAATGGCTCAGAACTGCTCCTCCAGCACGTAGTCGAGTAGTTCCAGGTAATGGGTAACGTCGGCGGCCGAGAACGGGAGAGGTGGTTTGAGTTTGATGACGTTGGCGTCCGGCCCGTCGGTACTGTTGAGAATCCCGAACTCGCGGAGCCGGTTCACAAGCCGCCGAGCTTCCTCGGCAGCGGGCTCGCGGCTCAGCGGATCCCGCACCATTTCAAACCCGAGAAAGAATCCACGTCCGCGGACCTGACCGAGAATAGGGTAGCGGTTTCGCAGTGCCTCCAACCCACCGAGGAGTTGCTTTCCGACAGCTTCGGCGTGTTCGGCAAGTCGTTCCTCGTGGATCACTTCGAGGACTGCCAGTCCCGCGGCGCAGGAGACCGGATTTCCGCCGAACGTATTGAAATACTCCATCCCGGTCTCGAAGGAGCGGGCGAGTTCAGGGGTGGTCACCACCGCGCCGAGCGGGTGGCCGTTCCCGGCCGGTTTCCCGAGGGTGACGATGTCGGGAGACAGCGCCCCTTCGCCGTCCTGGACCGCCAGGAACGCCCAGAAGTCGGCTCCGGTCCGACCGAAGCCGGTCTGGACTTCGTCCGCCACGATCACTCCGCCGGCATTCCTTACCGCCTGGTAGAGAGTCCGGAGGTAACCCGGCGGTGGCACGATCTGGCCACCGCAACTCAGGATGGCCTCGCCGATCAGCGTGGCGGGTCCCGCGAGCCGAACCCGTGATTCGGCATCCGCGATCAGGGAGGCCGGAAAATCCCGGTCTTCCTCCCGGAAGCGGCCGCGGTAGCCGTCGGGCATGGGTAACCGGTGAAGCCACGGCGGCCCCGGGCGTCCTCCCTTGCCATCGAGCTTGTAGGGGCTGACTTCGATGAGCGAGGTCAGGTTGCCGTGATAGCCGCCGTCGAAGACGAGGGTTTCCTGTCTCCCGAGATGGGTCCGGGCGATGCGGAGCGCCAGGTCGTTCGCTTCGCTGCCGGAGTTCGTGAGAAAGACAACTTCGAGGGGGGAGGGGAGAGTGGCCGCCAGGCACTCGGCATAGTCGGTGAGTTGGCGGTACAGATACCGGGTGTTCGTGTTAAGGAGGGCCGTCTGGCGGGCGATAGCGTCCGCGACGTGCGGGTGGGCGTGCCCGACGTGGCAGACGTTGTTGACCATGTCGAGGTAGCTGCGTCCGGCATCGTCGTAGAGCCGGGCGCCACGGCCGCGCACCACCCGGATGGGGACGTCGTAGGAAATGCTGAGGGCGTTGCTGATGCGTCGGCGGCGTGTCTCGAGAACCTGCACGCCGTGCTCCTCGCGGGCCGCCGCCGGGACCCGGGCCGTGGGCCCCAGGCCGAAGAACGCCACAGGATCGGGGCTGAAGGCGGCGAACAGCGGCAGGTCGGCGGCGGAGCTTCGTCGAGGCGGCCGGTCACGCCACCTGCTGAGGAGCACCTGGAACTGAAGCTGGGGATGCGGGCCGCCCGTGCCCGCGGAACCCGCGACCCTTCCGAGCGCCTGTCCACGACGTAACCGGCAGCCGGGAACCAGGGTCTTGAGGCATTCCGGGTCAAGGTGCCGGTAGGAGGTCCAGAAGACCTCCTTGTCGACCGTATGCCGGATGCCGACCGATGCGCCGCTCCCGGTATCGCCGCCGGTGCCTTCGCTCCACTCCACCGTTCCGGCGAGCGGCGCCCGGACCGGCGTTCCGGCGGGGCCGAAGATCTCGATCCCCAACTGGAGGGTCGCGGGTTCCTCCCGCCGCCCCGCAGGCTCATTCTGCAAGACCGTCTCCGGAACGCGCGGTTCCAGGTAACGCCCAATTGCGAATCCGTTGTGTTCGGTTGCGGCGGCGATCGCGGCCCGGAGGGTCTCGCTGGCGGCCCCGGGATCGACTGCCGGGCTCTCCGGAGAGAGGTCGACAGCGGCAGTCTCCGCTTCCAGCGCGACCGGAGAGGCGGCAGTGGCGGCGGCCCGCTCGATGATCGTGCGCCGCCGCCCCGATCGGGACAGGGGCGGATACCCGGTGGCGATCCGGAATCGGCCCGCGGTCACCTCGAAAGGCTCCGCCTCCAGCGCCCGGAGGAACTCCCACACTCCGGTCTGGCTTGTCATCAGGTAGGAGTCCGCCGCTGCCCCGGGAACGCGAGTCCGGCGCAGGGCCGCGACCCCGGCGCTTACCAGCGCCCGGGCCGCAAGGGCGACACCGAAGAGGTCCGCTTCGCGCTCGGTGAGTGGTCGTTCCCCGGCGAAGCCCGCGAGGACGCGCGCTGCGGCCGGCAACGGCTCGAAAGCGCCCACGCAGGTGTAGAGAGCGGCCGTAGCCGCCTCGCAAATCAGTGGACCGCGGACAGCGTCCCCAAAGTCGAGCAGCGCCAGGTCGTGGGGCTTCGCTGCCTCCGGGGTCCCCCCGTCGAGAAGCACGTTGTCGTCGTTGGCGTCGTTGTGCAGTGCTCCCGCCGGCAATGCGAGGAGATCGGACAGGCTGTCACGGACGGCGTCGGCAACGCCGAGGTAGGTCCGCCGGGCGTCCTCCCCGCGCAGGGTTTCGGAAGCCGCCGCGATGACGCTCGGGGCGTGGGCCGGCGCCCAGGGAATCTCGTGAACGTCGAGTTCGGGATGGTCGAATCCTTCGAGCGCCGTCTGGAGGCGGCCAACGAGCCGGCCGACGGATTCCAGCAGGGCCGGAGGGCGGCGCCGAAACGCGGAGAGCGGGACCCCCTCGACGTAACGGAAGAGGCGTACCCGGTGCTCGCGGCCCCGGACACGACACTGCCCCAGTGTCTCGCCATCCCTCCCGGGAACCGGAGCCGGAAGGCGCAGATCCGGCACGTGCCCGCGGGCCCACTCGATGAGATCGTGTTGCAGGCCGAGCCGTCCGGGCCGCTCGGAAGCGTTGCTGATCTTGAGGACGAAGCGTTTTCCGAATCCGTCCTCGAGCAGGAAGTTCGCGTCGCGTTCCCCGGGAAGTGGGGTAGCGCGAGCCGTGAGCCCCCAGAGTTCGCCGGCGAGGGACGCCGCCTCGGCTGGCTCGACCCTGGGCCGGGTGGCCAGGGGATCGATGGGAAACGGGAGCGCGACTGCCGACCCGGTGTCTTTTTCCACGGGCGGTTACCGCAACAAGAACCGTAAGAGCCCCAGCTTGCCGTGATAGGGCGGATAGCGCACCGGGGGATCCAGCCAGGTGGCGGCGCGTAGAACCGCCCGGGAGTGGGACAGCAGTTCGAAGCCGTGGACCCCGTGATACGAGCCGTGGCCACTCCGTCCGACGCCCCCGAAGGGCAGCGAGGGGTTGGCGCAGTGGACGACGGCGTCGTTCGTGACGAGGGCTCCGGAGCGAAGCGCCGCCGCGGCGCGCCGCACGGGCTCGCGTCGCCGGGAAAAGATGTAGAGCGCCAGCGGATCGGGATGTTTCCGGATCTCGGTGAGCGCGTCGTCGAGATCCCGGTAGGGAAGCAGCGGCAGGATGGGTCCGAAGATTTCCTCCCGTTCCGCGGCGTGGCCGGCCGGCCAGGGGCCCGTGACAGTGGGGCTGAAATAGAGGCGCTCCGGGTCGCGTTCACCCCCCCGAAGTAGCGGAAGCCCGGAAAGCAGGCCCTCCAGACGCCGGAAGTGGTCTTCGTGCACGATCCGGCCGTAGTCCCGGCTCTCGGCGGGTGCTCCACCGTAGAACCGGTCCAGGTTTTGGCCGAGCCGTTCTGCGAACTCGTCGAAGTGTTCCTCGGGAACGAGTACGAAGTCAGGCGCCACGCAGGTCTGTCCCGCATTCAGGAACTTCGCCCACGCAAGCCGGCGAGCAGCGAGTCCGAGGTTCGCGCTCGGGTCCACGAGAGCCGGACACTTGCCTCCCAGTTCGAGCGTGACCGGAGTCAGACAACGGCCTGCCGCTTCCGCCACCCGCGCGCCGGTGCGCCGGCTGCCGGTGAACAGGATGTGGTCGAACCCCTGATCGACGAGTGCCCGAGCCGCGTCCGGGCCTCCCTGGACGACCTGAACGAGTCCGGCCGGCAGGGAGGGAGGCACGAGTTCGGCCAGCTTGCTCGCGGTGTGCGGCGCGTGCTCGGAAGGCTTGATCACCACGGCGTTGCCGGCGGCAATGGCCGCAACGGCAGGAGCCAGGCTCAGTTGCAGAGGATAGTTCCAGGGGGCGATGACGAGGACGACACCCAGGGGGGCCGGTTCGATCCGGCTCCGCGCGGGCATGACGGCGAGCGGGGTTCCCACCCGGCGAGGGCGCATCCAGCGCCGCAGGTGACGCCGCGCGTGGCGAATTTCGGCGAGCACCAGTCCGGTCTGGGTGGCCCAGGTCTCGAACGCGGGCGCCCCGAGGTCTTTCCTGAGCGCGGCTTCCCAGGTGGCCGAGTGTTCGCGCAGGACCGCGGCAAGCGCCTTGAGCGCCGCGGCCCGAGGACTCCGGCGCCGGGTTTCGCCGGACTCGACGAGTTGCCGTGCCCGCTCCAGGACTCTTGGGAGATCGTTCGTCACGGGGCGGCGAGTATACGGAGCCGGCGGGACCGCCGGATCGCCGGCCGGCGCCGTCTCATGCCGTGTCACGGGGCCCGGCAAACCGCCGGTTTCTTCGGTGCGAACCACCGGCTGGCCGCCCGCCGCCGGATAGACTTCCGGCCGGTTGGTCATGCGATTTCGGGGGCCCACGCTCGTGTCACCGGGCGACGCTCTGGCGGGCCGGGTCGAACTCATGCCGGTTCCCGAAGAGCACTACGTGCTCAGGACTCCCCTGGCTCCGCCCTGGCCGGAGGGTATGGAGGAGGCGTTCTTCGGGATGGGGTGTTTCTGGGGCGCGGAGCGTCTTTTCTGGACGGCGCCGGGGGTGTACACGACTGCGGCGGGATACGCCGGCGGCCTCACTCCAAACCCGAACTACCGTGAGGTCTGTAGCGGGCAGACCGGCCACGCGGAAGTCGTCCGGGTGGTTTTCGATCCCGCTCGGGTGAGTTACGAGAAGCTCCTCCGGATCTTCTGGCAGAACCATGACCCGACGCAGGGAATGCGACAGGGAAACGACGTCGGCACCCAGTACCGGTCGGCGGTCTATGCGGTCGGCAGCGAGCAGCAGCGCGTAGCGTGCAGGACCCGGGACGCCTATGCGGAGCGGCTCCGGGCGGCGGGCTACGGTTCCGTCACCACCGAGATCCGCGAGGCCCCGGCCTTCTACTACGCCGAGGACTACCACCAGCAGTACCTCGCGAAGAATCCGGCCGGCTACTGCGGGATCGGCGGCACGGGAGTTCGGTGTCCGACGGGACTCTCGGCCTGAGCCACCGTTCGGCCGACGGTTCGGCGAAGACGGCGGCCGAGAAAGCGAAGTCGCTGGATCTGGCGAACGTCGAGCGTCACATCTTCCTCTGTGCGGACGCCGACAAGCCCAAGTGTTGCGATCCCCCCGTCGCCTGCGCGAGCTGGCTCTATCTGAAGCGTCGTCTCGATGAACTGGGCCTCGCGAACGGTCCCGCCGGCGGGTGTGTTGCCCGCAGCAAGGCGAACTGTCTGCGGATTTGCGCCGAAGGTCCTATTGCGGTGGTCTACCCGGAGGGCGTGTGGTATTCCGGAATGACTCCGGAGGCGCTTGAAGAGGTCATCCAGGGCCACTTGATCGGGGGAACCCCGGTCGAGCGATATCGGATCCCCAACACCTGATCCCCGCATCGTGTGCGGGAAGACTTAACAGCCTGTGGCAAAACCCGCGCGGCGTTCGACCGGCGATCCATCCCGGCTGAACCGCGCCGCGATGCGGCGCTCATCGTTGCGTTTCGGCCGAAATACACCGGGTATTCCCGCCTCACGCGCCTTGTCAGCCGGGCGCCTCGCCCGCCTCGTCGCTCACGCGGGTTTCACCACAGGCTGTGACCCCAGGTGGCGGCGGAGCAGGCGTTCCGCTTCGGCGACGGAGATCCGCCGGCGGCGGGCGTAGTCCTCGACCTGATCCCGGCCGATCGTGCCGATCGAGAAGTAGCGCGACTGCGGGCTGGCGAAATAGAGCCCGGCGACCGAAGCGCCGGGCCGAATCGCGAAGTTCTCGGTCAGTTGGACCCCGATCGCTTCTTCAGCGGCCAGCAGACCGAAGATCTCGGCCAGCAGGCCGAGATCGGGAGTCGCCGGGTATCCGGGCGCCGGGCGGATTCCGCGGTAGCGACCCCGGATCATTTCTTCCGTCGTCAGGTTTTCCGCGTTGCCGTAACCGAGATCGCGTCTGGCGCGCTCGTGTAGCCACTCCGCGAGCGCCTCGGCGAGACGGTCGCCGAGTGAGCGCAGCAACAGGGCGTCGTAGTCGTCGCCGGCGCACTCTGCCTGCTCGACGAGATCCGCGAGTCCATGGCCGGCGGTCACCGCGAAGGCCCCGATCACGTCGGCTCCACCTGCCGGGGGCCGGCCGGCCGCGGCGGCCGCGAGAAAATCGGCGGCCGCGAAACGCGGGCCGGGCCGATCTTCCTGTTGCCGGAGGGTCGGGATCCGGGTCAGTGGCGGTTCATCCGGACCTTCAGGGCGCCAGACGAGGATGTCGTCGTCCTCTCTGGCGGCGGGGAAGAACCCGTAAACGGCCTCGGGCCGGAGCGTCCGCTCCCGGGCGAGCCGCTCCAGCCGGCGAAGCGCGTTCCGGTGGAGTTCACGGGCTTCGGCCCCGGTGTCTTCGCGCTCGAGAATCGCGGGAAAGGCGCCGCGGAACTCCCAGGCATGGAAGAACGGAGTCCAGTCCACGTAGGGGATGAGTGCGCCGATGGATATGTCCCGAAGCACCCGGGGACCCCAGAACGCGGGTGTGACCCGTTCTGACTGCTCGAGGTTCGGAGCCCGGCGCCGGGCGGCCGCCAGGTCCAGAAGGCCGGGGCCGCGGCGCCTGGTCCGGTTCCGCTCCTGCTCCTGAGCAGCTCGGGTTTTTTCGACGAAGGCCTTGCGTTCCTTCCCGAGAAGCGCGCGAACGACGCCCGACGTGCGCGAGGCGTCGGCCACGTAAACGACGGGACCGGAGCGTAGCGGAGCGATCCGGATGGCGGTGTGCCGCGATGAGGTCGTCGCTCCCCCGATCAGGAGGGGCAGGGAGACACCACGCCGCTCCATCTCGGCGGCGAAACGCTCCATCTCGTCGAGGGAGGGCGTGATCAGGCCGGAAAGACCGATCAGGTCGGCGTCCGTTTCGCGGGCGGTATCCAGAATCCGTTCGGCCGGAACCATGACTCCCAGGTCTTCCACGCGGTAGCCGTTGCAGGCGAGGACGATGCCCACGATGCTCTTCCCGATGTCGTGGACATCGCCCTTCACGGTGGCGAGGACGATCCGTTGCCGCGGGCCGCTGGCCTCCTCCGATTCCATGTAGGGCTCGAGGACCGCCACCGCCTTCTTCATCACCCGGGCGCTCTTGACGACCTGGGGCAGGAACATCCTCCCGTCTCCGAAGCGGTCTCCCACCACCCGCATCCCGTCCATCAGGGGGCCTTCGATCACGGCGAGCGCCGAGGGCATGGCCCGCCGGGCCTCGTCGGCGTCCCGTTCGACGAAGTCGAGGATGCCGTTCACCACGGCGTGGGCAAGGCGCTCGGAAACCGGTCGCCGGCGCCAGGAGTCGTCCACCGCAGCGGCCTTTCGTCCGGCGCCGGCCTGGTCGGCAATCGCCAGGAGTCTCTCGGTGGCGTCCGAGCGGCGGGCGAGGACGACGTCCTCCACCCGTTCGCGGAGCGTGCTCTCGATCTCGTCGTAAACCGGCAGGCGCCCCGCGTTCACGATCCCCATGTCCAGGCCGGCCGCGATGGCGTGGTGGAGGAAAACCGCGTTCATCGCCTGCCGGACGCCTTCGTTGCCGCGAAACGCGAAGGACAGGTTCGAGACGCCTCCGGAGATCAGGGATCCCGGGCAGGCGGCCCGAATCCCGGGGATCGCATCGATGAACTCGACGGCATAGCGGTCGTGTTCGGGGATTCCGGTGGCGACGGCGAGGACGTTCGGGTCGAAGATGATGTCCTCCGGCGGGAACCCCGCCCGCTCGGTCAACAGCCGGTGGGCGCGGGCGCAGATGGCAGTCTTCCGGGCCGCATCGACGGCCTGGCCCTCCTCGTCGAACGCCATCACGATGACGGCCGCGCCGAATCGGCGGATTCGCCGGGCCGCGTCCAGGAAGGCGTCTTCTCCGTCCTTGAGGGAGAGCGAGTTGACCACCCCCTTTCCGGGAAGGCAACGCAGTCCGGCCTCGATGACCTCGATCCGCGAGCTGTCCACCATGATCGGGAGCCGGGCAACGTCCGGTTCCATGGCGACGAGCCGCAGGAACCGGCTCATCGCGGCCTCGGATTCGAGCAGGCCTTCATCCATGTTGACGTCGAGGAGGTTCGCGCCCCCCTCAACCTGGTCCCGCGCCACGGAAACCGCGCTCTCGAACTGATCGTTCCGGATCAGCCGGGCAAAACGGCGCGAGCCGGTCACGTTGGTGCGCTCCCCCACCACGAGAAAGGCCGATTCCGGCCGCACCAGGGGCTCGGTGCCCGCGAGACGCAGCCTTGAGACCGGCTCGGGCAGCCGGCGCGGCGGGTGTCCGTTCACCGCCCGGCGCACCGAGCGGATGTGGTCCGGCGTGGTGCCGCAACAGCCTCCCACGAAGTTGACGATCCCGTCCGCCGCAAGCGCGCCGAGCGCTTCCGCCGTGGTCTCCGGGGCTTCGTCGTAGCCGCCAAGTTCGTTCGGGAGGCCGGCATTCGGCACCGCACCAACCGGAACCGGGGCGAGCCGCGAGAGGGCCTCCACGATGGGCCGCATCGCCTCGGCCCCGATCGAGCAATTCACGCCGGCAGCGGTCACTTCCGCGTGTTCGACGGACACCCAGAAGGCTTCCGAATCCTGGCCGGTGAGATTGCGTCCTCCCTGGTCCACCGACGTGAAGGAAACGAGCAGTCCCGGGTCGCCGGGCGCTTCGGCAATCGCGTTCCGGGCGGCATCGAGCGCCGCCTTGGCATTCAGGGTGTCGAAACACGTCTCGACGAGGAGAAGATCCGCTCCTCCGGCCAGCAGTCCCGCCGCCTGCTCGCGGTAGGCGGCCCGCAACGTCTCCCAGGAAATGGCCCGGTAGGCGGGGTCGGAGACGTTCGGCGACACGCTCAGGGTCCTGTTGGTGGGACCCATGGAGCCCAGCACGAAGCAGGGCCGGCCGGCGCCGTCCGCGGTCCGGCGAGCGGCTTCCGCCCCCCGGCGATTGATTTCGAAGGCGCTTCCTTCGAGGCCGTAGTCGAGCAGGGAAACGGCGTTCGCGTTGAAGGTGTTCGTCGTCAGGGCATCCGCCCCGGCAGCGAGGTAGAGGTGGTGCACCTTCTCGACCAGGTCCGGACGGGTCAGGGAGAGCACGTCATGAAGACCCTGGAGCGGTTTCGGGTGATCGCGAAGGAGATCGCCGCGGAAACCCGCCTCGTCCAGGCGCTCGGCTTGCAGCATCGTTCCCACGGCTCCGTCGAAGACGACGATCCTCTGGGAGAGCGCTCTGAGGAATCCGGCCCGGCCCCGCTCTGTGGTGCTCATTTGCGAGGGGAAGTCTAGGAGCGGGTAGGCGGCCGGGCGGTGCGACGGCTCCCCCGCCACCGGCGCGCCGGATACCATCAAAGCTCGAACCAGCCCGGAGGGTCCACGAATGCCGCTACATATTCAGGTTGTCCTTGGAGCGGCTGCCGGGGTCCTCACCGGCATGCTCTTCGGGGAAGCGGCCGCCGTCCTGCAACCGATCGCGGATCTGTTCGTGCGACTCCTCCGCATGATCATTGCTCCGCTGATCTTCGTCACTCTCGCGCTGGCCCTCACGCGCACCGGGGGCAAGGGCACCGGGAAGATCGGTGTGCGGGCAATCGTCTACAACCTGAGCACGCTGTCGGTGGCCCTGGCGATCGGCATCGGAATCGCCGTATGGCTCGGGCCGGGGCGCGGGGTGGATATTTCCGCCCTGGGCGGCGCGGACCAGGCAGGAGGCGCGGCTCCGGGGCAGGCGCGGTCCATCATGGACATCCTGGTGAGCATCGTGCCGACGAACGTCGTGGGAGCCTTCGCCGAAGCCGAGGTTCTCCAGGTTCTTTTCCTCGCGATCCTGTTCGGCGTTGCCGTGAACGCGATCGGCAGCGAAAGGGTGAGAGCGCTCATCGACGTGCTGCAGGCCGTGAACGATGTCCTCTACCGCGTCGTCCACTGGGTCGTCCGCCTGGCGCCGGCAGGCGTGTTCGCGATTCTGGCCGCGGTGGTGGGACAGTCCGGGCTGAACATTCTGGGAACGCTGGCCTGGTACGCCGCCGTGTGCCTCATCGCCACGGCGGTGCACGTGGGCGGCGTGCACGCCGTGCTGATTCGCCTCTGGGCCCGCCAGCCGCTCGGGAAGCTGCTCCGGGCGCTTCGGGAGCCGCTGCCCATCGCCTTTGCGTCGGTGTCGACTGCGGCGGCGTTACCGGTCTCCATGGCGTCGGTCCCGCGGGAGACCGGGATTTCCGAAAAGGTGGCCGGATTCGTGCTGCCCTTCGGGGCGGCAGCCGGCCGGGATTCCAGCGGCATCTACCAGGTGGTGTCGGTGGTCGCGATCGCCCAGCTCGTGGGCCGTCCGCTCGACACGGGCGAATTGGGGCTCCTCTGGGTGACGGCCATCCTGAGCTCGCTCGCCGTCTCGGGCGTCCCGGCGGCGAGCTTCGTGAACCTCACGATTCTGCTCGGTGCGCTGGGGCTTCCGGTCACCCTGTCGGCGCTGGTGCTGGCCGTCGAACGGCCGCTCGATCACCTCCGGACGACGGGGAACCTGATCGGTCAGATCTCCAACGCGATCTTCACCGGGGCCACCACCGGCGAAATCGGTTCGGAGGGGGCGAAGCAGGAGAAATGAAGGCCGGCTGGCTGGCGCTCTGCGGACTGGCGCTCACCACCTGCGGCGGGAGCGAACCGGCCGCGCCGACCACGCCGGCCGTGTCGCCGACATCGGCCAGCGTACGAGGAATTCTCACCAGGACGGTGGAGGGAGGCCCGGTGCCGGGTGCGACCCTGAGCGCCGGGGGGCTGACTGCGCGCTCCGGCGCGGATGGTTCCTTCGCGCTCGACCTCCCCGCGGGGGAGCATCGGCTGGTGGTTTCCGGACCCGGAATCGTCGAGCGCACCACCACGATCCGGGCGCCGGACAATGCGCTCACGATCGATGTGGTTCCGGCCGGAGGGCTCTGGACGCTGGACTTTTACCGTGAAATCGCCCGGAACGGGGCGGGCGGCGGCGATCTGGAACCGCTGAGCCCCTGGGATTCCGAGCCGGTCTTCCTCATCGACGCGCGCCCGGAACCCACGACCGGCGCCGAGATCCCCGCCGAGACCATCGAATTCGTAAGGGAAGCCATTCGGGTCACTGTTCCGCTCCTGAGTGGGGGACGCTACGCCGGAGAACGCGTCGAGGTGACGCGGGAACCTCCTGCCGACATGACGCCGGGAACCGTGATCCTGCGGTGGAACGCCGCCGAGGTCGCCGAGCAAGCGGAAACGGCGAGTGCGTTTGCCTACCGGGTCGGTGGAGACGCCAACGTGGTGGTGTTCCGTCACATTCCCGAGACGTGGGCGGTCCACCACGAGATCGGCCACGTGATGGGGCTCCATCACCCGCTGGGCGGCCTGCGGCCGTCCCACATGTGGTACTCCGGGGAACTCGAGCCGCCGCACTTCACGGCGTGGGACATTTTCCACGCCCAGGTGGTGTATTCGCGGCCGGCGGGGAATACCGACATCGACGTGGACCCGCCCGAATCCGTCGCCGGCCGAACCGCCGCGGCGGCTAGTTCGACGACGGGGCCGGTGGTCTGTTTCTTCCCCGAGCCGGGTCCCCGCGGGGGCTGAAGCGTCAGCGCAGCAGCAGGTTCCGGGCCCGCCGGTCCGCAGCCGGGTCTTCGAGCGCGGAGCGGAGCCACACCGCGAAGTCCGGTCCGTAGCGGTTCGCGAACACGAGCGGACTGAGGCGTCGCTCCTGGGGCGTGCCTCCGGGGAAGAGGGCGTTCCGGGCGCGGAGGAAGCGCCCGCGCCGTTCCTCGTCGCGGCGCTTCGCGGCCCGGACACTTTTTGCTTCAAGGTCCGCGAGAATCGCGTGCATCTTCCCGCGAGCCCGCCGGACCGCCGCCCTGAGGCTCTGGTCCACCGCGCCCACGGCCTGCTCAACCTCTTCGAGCGAGGAGTCCAGGGTCGTACCGGCGCCCGCGAAGGCGGCCTGGGCCGCGGGATCGGCAGCTTGCCGATTGAGCGCCGCCTCGTCCCCCGCCGAGAGTTCATCAAAGCTGATGCCGTCCTGGTCGAGTACCCGGAGCTGGGACCGCGTGAGGATCGCTACCTGATGGCGAGGGACCACCAGGGGACGCGGAATGTCGTGGATCCGGTAGAGGTCTCCCATCTGCGCGTGATAGGCGATCTCCGAGGGGCCTCCGACGTACACGGCGGTCGACAACAGGAAGTCCTGGACCAGCGGCCTGAGCAACACGGCGGCGCTCAGGCGTTCCACGCAGCCGTCAAGGACGGCCTCCGGACGGCCGCCTGTGCAATCAGTTTGAACCCGGGTGCGCATTCCGTCAGCGCCGGTGCAGAAGACACCGTAACCCTCGGGAGCGGCCTGTCCCGGGAATCCGATCGCCTCGATCTCGCCGGTCCGGGCCTCGATTTGACGGCGGCCTTCGGCTTCGTGCCGGACCGCGGCCTCGTACACCGGAAAGGCAAGCCGCTTCAATTCCGGCCCCGTCGGGTCCATCACCACGAGCCCCGATCCCCGGCTCAGACTGAGCAGCAGCCGGCCGAACGCTTCGGTCAGGGAGCGGCCCGGCGCGTAGCAGTCCCGGGCGGCGCGCAGGAGATCGGCGGTGTATTCCGTTTCCGGAAGAGCCTCGGCCATTTGCTGGTGGAGGTCGAGGATCGAGCGGTCCAGAATCCGGCGGAAGGCCGGCAGGCCGACGTGTTCGTCCTGGGGTTCGTAGCGGAGTGGGTGGGGGGAGCCGGACCGGTCCAGCAGCCAGGCGTTGCGGATCTCCTCGAAGTCGTGATCGTCGCCCTCGATCCAGAAGACCGGGACCACGGCTCGGTCAATCTGCGCCTCCAGTTCGCGGGCAGCGGCAACGGCGGACATTGCCTTGATGAGCGAATAGAGCGGACCGCCGAACAGTCCGGGCTGCTGGCCGGTAACGACCGCCAGAGTCTCGGGGCGCCCGAGGCGCTCCACCGCCGCGAGGGCTACCGGATCGGCTCCCCAGGCACGGTTGGTGCCGGCGATCGCCCGGGCGGCAGCCACCCGAACCCCCCCGGGGGGTGGAAGCGCGCCGGACCGCGCGTAGGCCCCCGTCGCGAAAGGATTCGGGAGGAGATCGGCAAAGCGTTCGGGGTGGCGGGTCCAGGCGTCGAAGAAACTGCCCGGACGAACGGGCAGCGTGCGCAGCGGGCGGGCGGGCTCGTCCAGGGCGGACGGGTTGCCGCGCCGGTCAGGAGTTTGTGTCGGGGTTCCCGTGGGGTTCATGGCGTGACGAATCCCATCCGGGGCCAGGGGAACATCCGGAACACGGCCTCGCCGATCATGGCGTCCCTGGAAATGGCGCCCCAGTGGCGGCTGTCGCTGCTTTCGGCCCGGTTGTCGCCGAGCACGAAGTACTGACCCGGTTCGAGGGCGATCGAGGCCGCACCCGGCCCGTCAATGGCAGCGGGCCTGCCGCTTCGGGCGTTCGCTACCGGTGTCACGACCTCCTGAAACGAGAGTTCGGCCCCGGATCCCGGAAGTACCTGAACGTCATTGCCGCGGAAGCGGACCGTATCTCCCGGCACGCCAATCACGCGTTTCACCATCACCGTGCCTTCGTCGGACGGGTCACGAAACAAAACGACGTCGTCACGACCGACGGACGCCAGGCGTATCCTCAGCTTGTTGACCAGTACGCGCTCTCCGGAGCGGAGCGTGGGCGCCATGCTCGATCCCTGAATCCGGTAAACCTGCGCCCCATAGGCCATCAGGACCCACGCGACGGCGGCGGCGACCGCTGCCGTGCGGAGGAATCGCAGGACCGGCCGGAGAACGCGCGCTTGCGGCATCGCCTACATCCGTTCCGGCACCGGAATCCCGAGCAGCGCGAGCCCCTGGCGGTGCTGCGCCAGGAATGTCTCCACCACGTAGGTGCGCAGCAGGCGCGCGTTCGCGTCCGGCTCGCCCGCGATGCGATAGCGGTGGTAGAACGCGTTGAATCGCTGCGCTCCCTCGTAGGCCCAGCGCGCGAGGACCTGGGGGTCTTCGCCGGCAGCCGCGACGGCGGCCGCCTCCCGAAGGCCGAGAGCTCCCCGGAGCAGGACCCAGAGGTCGGCGGCCTCTTCCGCCCCTCGTTCGGCGAGGAGGCTGTCGAATCCTTCCGGCGGAGGCGGGGGAGCTTCCGGAAGGACGCGCTCCATCCGGGCGAGGATCTTCGCCGCCCGGACCGCCGCATACTGGAGGTACGGCCCCGTGGCTCCTTCCAGGCTGAGCGCCTCTTCAAGATCGAAGACGATGAGCTGGTTCTTGGTCACGCGCACCATCAGGTAACGGAGTGCCCCGACGGCGATCGCGAACGCCACCGACCGCCGGTACCGGGAGGGAAGTTCCGGATTCCGCGCCGCCACTTCCCCGGTCGCCCGCTCCAGGAGCGCGTCAAGGAAGTCGTCGGCCTTGATTCCGATGCCCTTCCGGCCGGAGACCTCCACTGGCCCCTCCCCGGCGGCGGCTCCGAGACCGAGCGCCGCGACCGTAGCCGGAGTCAGGGCCACCATCTCGTACGACAGGTGCCTGGTCCGGGCCCGTTCGGCTTCGGACGTCAGTCGGGCGACCGCCTCCTGCACGACCTGCTGGGTATAGGACTGCCGTGCGTCGATCACGTGGTGAACGAGCGCGGCTGAACCGAAAGCCGGCGTGTCGGGTTGCTCCGGCTCGGAGGTGCTCATCCAGGCGCGGCTCCCGTCGGGATACTCGTAGAACCGGCGCCAGCGGAAATCGCGATCCAGCAAGCCCAGTTGCCACATCTGGTAGGCGATGTCCTTGCCGACATAGGTCACGGTTCCGTTCGAGCGCACGATGACCTTTTCGCCGTCCTGGGCGAGAGGGGTGTCCATCACCCAGCAGCCGCGGTTCCGGCCGGACTCACTCAGGCGGATGGCGCCGCCGTGCCGGAGCAACTCGAACGCCCGCTCCCAGAAGTGGAGTTGGAGAATCGACTTCTCGCACGGCAGGAGGTCGTAGCGGACTCCGATCCGCTCCATCGTCTCGAGGTGCCGGCGCGCGTTGGCGTTCGCCACGATCGTCCCGATCTCGGCCCACGGCGCCTCGCCGTGCTCCAGTCCGTGGAGGGCTTCCTTGCGCGCCGCGGGCCCCTCGGGATGTTCCTCGATCCAGCGGGACACCTCGGCATAGAGATCCCAGCAGAGATAGTCGAAGCGCGGCGTTCCGGCGAGGCGGCGCACCTCCTCCGTGTCCGCGCCCCGGAGCCGAAGGAATCCGAGAACCACGTCCGCCACCTGGACGCCGGTGTCGTCGGTGTAGGTCTGAACCTCGATCCGGTGCCCCAAGAAGCGCAGGATGCGGGCGAAGGAATCGCCGAGCGCGGCGTTCCGAAGATGGCCGATGTGGGCCGCCTTGTTCGGGTTGATGCTGGTGTGCTCGACGACGTGGATTCCGTCAGGCGCTTCAACGCTTGTCCCGGCGAGCGCCTGCCGGATCCACATTTCCCGGTTGAGAAAAACGTTGACGTACCCGGGACCGGCCACTTCGACCCGCCGCACTTCGGGGCGCTCGGCGAGCGCCTCGGCGAGCGTTTCGGCGATCTCCCGGGGGGGCCGGCGCAGATGCCGCGCCAATCCGAAAGCCGCCGGGAACGCGAGGTCTCCCTGGTCCGGCGAGGGGGGGATCTCCGACACCACCGAGAAATCCGGCGCGCCGGCACTGGCGGCGGTCTCCCGGATGACTTCCTCGAGCGCGGCGAACATCGGCGCGGAGTGTAGTGCGGTGTCCCGGATCTGGTCCCGGGCAGGAGCTATTCGCCGGGCTCGGGAATCTCCGACGGCTCGTACGGCCCGTAGTAGCCCCGGCGGGCCCGTATTTCCACGTCGTCACGCCCCGGCGCCGTCACTTCCACTTCGATCCGGCGGTAGCGTCCCTCGCGCCGCGTGTTGGAGGAGACATAGCCGATCGTGTACTGGCTGTAGAGCTCGTCCAGGATGCGATCGTAGAGCTCGTCGAGTTTTTCGAGCGACGACGCGAGCGCGTAGGATCCGCCGGTCGCGTCGGCGATCGCCCTCAGGAAGCGACCGTTCTCGAAGACTGCGGCATGGCGCGCGCGATCTCCGAACTGGATCGAATGGATGGTGGTGTCCCCGAGCTTCACGAGATCGAGGGCCTCCGAGAACATGAGGGTGGAGCGGGAGTCGGCGCCGTCGCTGAGCACCGCGAGCGTCTTCTTGCCGTCATAGTCGTAGACACGGTCGAGGAAGGTGGCCACCGCGTCGTAGAGCGCAGTCCAGCCCTCGGCCTCGATGTCGTAGATGCGGTTCGAAATGATGCGCTGGTCATCGCTCGAGTACTCCGAAAGCCAGATGTTCTCGTCGAAACTGATGACGAACAGGTTCTCGGTCCTCGGAATGTTCGTGAGGAACTTGATCGCGGCCTCGTGCAGGAGCGGCAGGTCTTCCTCCATGCTCCCGGACGAATCGAGAAGGAGGCCGATCACCTGCTTTTGGGAGAGTTCCTCCTTCTGGTCCGGAGGGAGGTCCACCCAGGATTCCTCGAGCCCCGCCCCGAAGACGAGGATTTCCTGCTCCACTCCGTCTTCGAGGACGCGGAAGTCCTCGACGCCCAGTCCAGTAACGAACTCCCCGTCTTCGGTGGAGACCGCCACTGGTACGGAAACGAGATCCACGCCTCCCTCGAACTGGAAGATCTCCTGTTTCTGGGCGAGCGCGGCGAAGGCGAACAGGATCACCCCGGCTCCCGTCAGGCCCCCAAGGCGAGTCATGCGGTGATTGTCCCACCCGGCCATGAACTGATGCGAGCGGATGGCGAGGTCCCGGGCCCGGTTCGTGGAGGACGCCGCTGCGCGGCCTTCAAATCAGACCGATCACGCTCCGGATGGCCAGGTCAAAGCGATTGAAGGGGGGCATCACGTAGACCCCAGCCGCGAGGTCGCGTGCCGCCGCGACCATGTCGCGCGCTACCGACACGCCGACTTCGCGCGCGCGCTGCCGGGTGGGGGCCGCCGCGAGGCGGTCGCGGACTGACTGGGGGACGGTCATTCCAGGCACTTCGTTGTGGAGAAATTCCGCATTCCGGGAACTGACGAGGGGCAGGACCCCGGCGAGAACGGGGATCTCGTAACCGCGCACGTCGTTCAGGAAGCGCTCGAGCAGGCCGGTCTCATACACCGGCTGCGTGAGGCAGTACTGTGCTCCGGCGGCGACCTTTTTCTCGAACTTCCGCATCTCGCCTTCGAGGTCGGCGGCCGCCGGATTGGCGCCGACCCCGATGTGGAACGGAAGGGCGGCGCCGAGGGGATTCCCCGCGAGGTCGAGACCCTGATTCATGCCATCCAGAATACGCACGAGGCCGACGGAGTCCACATCGAAGACCGGCGTCGCGTGCGGATAGTCCCCAAGTTTCGGCGGATCGCCGGTGACCGCGAGCAGGTTGCGGATACCGAGGGCGTGGGCCCCGAGGAGATCCGATTGGATGCCGATGAGATTCCGGTCCCGGCACTGGTAGTGGAGGATGGTCTCGACCTCGCCATTCCGTTCGAGGAGCGCCGCGAACGCTATGGCGCTCATTCGGGCGGTGGCCCGTGGCCCGTCCGCCACGTTCACGAAGCGGATCCCCGCTTCGGCCAGGTTCTGGACCCTGTCGAGAAATTTGCCGGGTGCGGCGCCGCGCGGCGGGTCCATCTCCACCGAGACCGCGAAATGTCCGTCCGCGAGGCAGCGGGCGAGCCCCGAGCGTTCCGGCGCCGGCACGGCGGGAACCCCCGCGGGCGCCTCCTCCTCCGTAATCGCTGCGGCGGGCGGCGCCGGGGTCTTCACCCGGGAAGCGCGAACGCCGGCGGAGGCCGCCCG